>Ga0066710_100004911_pt1 | contig 12010 bp, 10 predicted proteins | sample GraSoiAngelo_159_FD_79666 | JGI IMG/M metagenome (GOLD analysis project Ga0066710, IMG submission 79666) | Grasslands soil microbial communities from the Angelo Coastal Reserve, California, USA - 14_1009_16_40cm | ecosystem: Environmental > Terrestrial > Soil > Grasslands | place: USA... | reverse complement strand
TGTTCTTCGGGGATCGCATGACCTCTTGGAGCACGCCGTCGATGCGGTACCGGATCCTGACGTCGCGCTCCATCGGCTCGATGTGGATGTCGGAGGCGCGGTCGGAGATGGCCTGGCTGATCAGGAGGTTCACCATCTTGACGATGGGTCCCTCTTCTACCGCTGCGGCCGCCTTCTCCAGCTCGCGCAGGTCGTCCTCGGCGGTGGCGGAGGCCTCCGAGGCCATCTGCTGGACGCTCTCGTCCATGCGGCTGTACTTCCGGATGGCCCCCTCGATGTCGGCGGCGGTGGCCACCACCGGCTGGACCTCCATCCCGGTGATGGTCCGGATGTCGTCGAGGGCGAAGAGGTTGGCCGGGTCGGCCATGGCCACCAGGAGCTTGTTCTCCTCGTAGCCGATGGGCAGGGCCCGGTACCGCCGGGCCACCTGGTCGGGAATCAGCATGGCCGCGCCGCCGTCGATCTGGTAGTCGGTCAGATCGACGAAGCGGAACCCGATCTGCTTCGCCAGGGCCGCCATCAGGTCCGATTCCCGGACCATCTTGAGGTCGATCAGGATGCGTCCCAGGAGCTGGTCGGTGCGGCTCTGCTCGAGGAGCGCCCGCTCCAGCTGCTCGTGGCTGATCAGCCCCTCTTCGACGAGGATCTCGCCGAGCTTCTTGGTCTTCCTCGCGCTGGTAGGCAGCGGCGGGGAGGTCATGTCCTGGCTCATCGGGTCATCGGTCCGGGGATGCGCTCACTCAGGGTTCTTCGTCTTCTTTTTCGGGTTCCATGAGGATTCCGGCGAACTCCCGCCGCAGCGACATCGTGTCCACCGACCAGGCGGCCACATCGGGCTGGTCCGCCGTCGTTTCGGCGAGGTCCGGTTCGCCTTCGGCTGGATCGGCGGGGCGCGTCGCCTCCTTCTTCGCCGCCGATGGGGCCTCGCGCGCGGGTGCCGTCGGGGCCGGGGCCGGCGTCGGGGTGGCCACCTCGCGCGACTCCGGGTGCAGCGAGGTCCGCATGCCCCTGGGCGTCTCCAGCGCCGGCGTCTCCCGTTCGGCCGGTGCGCGGAAGACGTCCTTGCGAACCCGCGCCTCCTCCGCGCTCAGCAACAGCTGGTCGAGCTGGTCGAGGATCACTCCGGGGCGAGCCGACGACGACGCCGTGGCCACCGCGGAGTAGGCCCCGCGCCTGGCGAAGACCCACATCTCCTCGCGGATCGTGACGAATCCCCGGTCGATCTCCCCGAGCATCGTCAGCTTCGACCAAGCGGCCAGCGTCCTTTCCTCCTCTGCCGGCGGGAAGCTCCCGAGCGACAACCCGTCCCGCGACACGACCAGGCAGGCGCGAACGTCAGCGACGCCCGCCACAACCGCTTGGGTCAAGGCCGCGAAGTCGACGGACATGGGTCTTGCGGAATTCTTCGGCTGCAAACACCTGTGGCTTAAGACGAGGGGCGGAGTCGGGGCCCGCCGAAGCCCCCCCTCAGCAGCTCGGATTGGCCTTCAGCCGAAGGAACTCCGAGTAGGAGGACGTGAACGCGTGGTGCCCCTCCGCGTCACAGACGACGTAATAGAGCCAGTTGTTGCTGGCCGGATCCAGCGCGGCCACGATCGAGGCCAGCCCGGGACTGGCGATGGGCGTGGGCGGCAGCCCCGTGTGGAGGTAGGTGTTGTACGGGCTCTGGACCTTGAGGTCGTCGTAGGTCAGCTTCGCCTTGTACTGGCCGAGCGCGTACTCCACCGTGGCGTCGATCTGGAGCGGCATACCCCTCTTCAGGCGGTTGTAGATGACGGCCGCGATCCGGGACCGGTCCTCGTCGAACCGGGCCTCCCGCTCGATCATCGAGGCCACGATCACCACGTCGTACCGGCTCTTCAACCCCAGGGTCCGGTAGCGCCCCCACGGGAGGTCGGCCACCTCGCCCTTGAACTGGCCCAGGAGCTTCTTGATCACCTCGTCGGCCGTCACCCCCGCCAGGAAGTCGTACTTCTTCGGAAACAGGAAGCCTTCCAGCGTCGGCGTTCCCTTCGGCAGGTAGGGCGGGAGCGAGTACGACCCGCTCTTGGCCGCGGCCAGGAAGTCCTTCCGCTGTATCCCCAGCTGGTCCTGGACCCGTTCGGCCGTCTGGGCCAGGGTGAGCCCTTCGGGGAACAGGACCGAGAGCGACTTCGTGGGTAACGGCCCCTTCTTCAGTGCCGCCAGGGCCTCGGACACGCTCATGTTCGTGGTCAGGTTCGTGTAGGTGCCTGCCTCGAAGCCGTGGGAGAACCCGCGGAACCGGGCCATCACCTTGAACGCCAGGGCCGACCGGATCACCTGCGCGTCCTTCAAGATGCCGCCCACCTCCGAGCCGACCGCCCCCTTCGGGATCACCACCACGATCTTCTGCTGGGGACCCGAGGCGCCGATGGCCCAGGCCCACCACCCGCCCGCGACGGCAACCGCCCCGACGATCAGGAGAAGGACGACCAGGAGGATGACACCCCCGCGCCGACGCTCCCGTGGAGCGCGCTCGGGGGTTCTCATCATGGTCTCGAGCACGGGCCAAAGGATACCCGGAAGCCCCGCGGGAAATTCTCCGTTCCTCGATCGATCAGCGTGATCGATCGAGGAACGCCTGGAGGATCAGGGTGGCCGCGGCCTGGTCCACCACCTCCCGCCGTTCGCGTCCCCGGAGTCCCGCCGCCGACAGGCCTCGCTCCGCCTCCACCGTCGTCAGGCGCTCGTCCTGGAGATGGACGGGGATGCCCATGAAGCCACGCAACGCCTCGGCGAACCGACGGGCGTGATCGGCGGCCTCCTTGACCTCACCGGACAGCGTGAGGGGCAAACCGACCACGATCGCGGAGATCTCGTTCGCCCGGACCAGCTCGGCGATCGCCTTCACGTCGGCCGGCGCACCCGTGCGGATGGTGCCGAGCGGCACGGCCACCCGCCGGCCGGGATCCGAGATGGCCACGCCGATCCGGGCCTGGCCAAGATCGAGGCCCAGGATGGGTCCGGCCTCCCGATCAGCAGGATCAGACACCGGCGAGCAGCTGTTGGAGCCGGGCAGGGATGGACTTCATGGCGTCGCCGGCGGCCTCGGACCGCGGGCCGCCTCCCATCGCCAGCTCGGGCTTGCCGCCCGCGTTCCCCCCCAGCGCTTTCGCCGCCGGCTCGAGTAGCGCCCCCGCGGTCAACCCGCGAGAGAGCAGGTCATCGGTGAGGGCCGCCACCAGGAGCGTCTTCCCGCTCCCCGGCCCGACCAGGACGACCGCAGCCGGCTGGTGGACCAGGCGATTGCGCAGCCGCAGGGCCAGCTCCCGCAGGTCCCCCGCCTCCCGCCCCGGCAACGCATCCAGGACGAGCTTCACCCCGTCGACGTCGGTGGCCCGCTGGAGGAGCTGCTCGACCTCCGCGCCCTGCTCGGCTCGGCGGATCTTCCCCAGCTCGCTCTCGAGCTGTTTGATGCGGGCCATGACCTGGCGGACGCGTTCCGGCGCCTGGGCCGGGTCGCCGGCTCCGAGGGCCTCCGTCACCTCGTCCAGCAGCCGGCGCTCCACGTTGGCCTGCTTCAGGCCATCGGGGCCTGTCAGGGCCTCGATCCGGCGGAGCCCGGACCCGATGCTCCCCTCCGACAGCACCCGGATCAGGCCCACCTCGCCGGTGTGGTGGACGTGCGTCCCTCCGCACAGCTCGATGGAGTAGTCGCCGATCTCGACGACCCGGACCAGGTCGCCGTACTTCTCGCCGAAGAGCGCGATGGCGCCCTGGCTCCGGGCGAAGTCCAGCGTGGTCTCGTAGGCGCGGGTCGGCTGGTCCTCGGCCAGCCGGGTGTTCGCCAGGTGCTCGATCTCCTCGAGCGCGTCGGTCGACACCGGCTCGAAGTGGGTGAAGTCGAACCGCAGCCGCCCCGGGGCCACCAGCGACCCGGCCTGGCGGGCGTGTTCACCGACGAGGGATCGAAGGGTGTGGTGCAGGACGTGCGTGGCGGTGTGGGAGCGGGCCGCCGCCTCCCGCCGCGGGGCGTCCACGCTGGCCGACATCTCCTCGCCCTGCCGGACCTCGCCCGAGGCCACCACGCCTTCGTGGACGATCGTTCCACCGGGGCCCGGCTGCGTGTCGGTCACCTCGATCACACCGGACGGACCGCGCACCGTACCGGTATCCCCGACCTGGCCGCCCCCCTCCGCGTAGAACGGCGTGCGATCCAGGACGAACCGGACCCGCTGCCCTTCGCTGGCGGCCTCGGCCGGCGAGCCGTCGCGCAGCAACCCCTTCAACCGCGCCTCGGACTCCAGCCGTTCGTATCCGAGGAACTCGGAGGGCCCGGCCCCCTTCGCCACTTCGGCCAGGCCCGCGTCGACCCCACCACCCTTCTTCGCGGCCTCCCGGGCCCGGGTCCGCTGCTCCTCCATCAGCCGTTCGAACTCATCGGCGTCGACCGACAGGCCCTCTTCCACCGCGGCTTCCACGGTCAGCTCCCTGGGGAAGCCGTACGTGTCGTGGAGGCGGAAGGCCACGGCGCCGGGCAGTGTGGTCGATCCGGCACCCTTCGCCTTGGACACTTCCGACTCGAACAGGGTCATCCCCTGCCGGTACGTCCCGGCGAACCGCTCCTCCTCCGACGCCGCCACCTGGAGGATGAAGGCCTTGTTGGACCGCAGCTCGGGATAGGTCTGGCCCATGATCTCCGCGGTCGTCTCCACGAGGTCGGCCAGCACCGGCCGTTCCACCCCGAGCTTGCGCGCGTGGGTGACCAGCCGGCGAAGCATGCGGCGGAGGATGTATCCGCGGCCCTCGTTCGATGGGAGGACGCCGTCGCCGATGAGGAACGTGCAGGCCCGGCCGTGCTCCGCGAGGATGCGCAGGCTGATGTCGGTCCGTTCGTCGGTCCCGTACGCGCGGCCCGTGACCCGTTCGGCCGTCTGCACCAACGGCCGGAAGAGATCGGTCTCGAACACCGAACCGGCGCGCTGGACGACCATGGCCACGCGCTCCAGGCTCGACCCGGTGTCGATGTTCTTCTTGGGAAGCTCCCTGATGACGTCGGCGTTCTCGTCACACTCGTCCTGCATGAACACGAGGTTCCAGATCTCCAGGAAGCGCTCCTCGTCGACGTCCGGTCCGCCGTCCGGCCCGAACCGGGGGCCCCGGTCCACGTAGATCTCCGAGCACGGCCCGCACGGCCCCGCCGTGTGGGTCCACCAGAAGTTGGCCGGCTCGCCGGTCGGGTCGAACTTCCCCCGGCGGACCAGCCGGTCGGGAGACAGGCCGGCTTCCTCCACCCACAGCTCGGCGGCCTCGTCGTCGGACTCGTAGACCGTCACCCACAACAGGTCGTGGTCGATCCCGTACCCCTCGGTCACCAGCTCGTGGGCCCACCGGATGGCCTCGCGCTTGAAGTAGTCGCCGAAGGAGAAGTTCCCCAGCATCTCGAAGAACGTCATGTGGCGCGCGTCGTGACCCACGTGATCGATGTCCGGCGTGCGGAAGACCTTCTGGCAGGTCACCGCCCGAGGGTAGGGTGGCTCCTCCTGCCCCAGGAAATAGGGGACGAACTGGTTCATCCCGGCGTTGGTCAGCAGCAAGCCGGGGATGGGGGCGATCAGCGACGACGAGGGCACCGCGCGGTGCCCTTGCTCCTCGAAGAAGGACAGGAATCGCCGGCGGATCTCGTCGCCCCGCATCGCGGGTAGTGTACCGGCGCCCCTCCCGGGATCAGCGGTGGGCGGGGCGGAGCGGATCGACCAGGCCGCGCTCCTCCATCCATCCCTTCAGTGGGAGGAGATCCTCTCCCAGGCCCCAGAAGGACAACGCATCGAGGCCGCCTCCGAGCAGCTGCTGCCGTACTGGGGACAGGCCGGCAAGCCATGAGCGGTCCATCGCGTAGTCGTCGCGGGGCCGGACCCACCGGTACGTGTAGCCCAGGAAAACGGCCTTCCTCGTGATCATCGAGCGGTTCGAGCTCCGGCTGTGCCAGAGCCGGCGATCGAACAGGACCGCGGTCCCCGGGTCGGCCAAGATGGGAACCGCACCGGACGGCTCCTCGAACCCGAGCTCGGGATGCTCCGGTCTGCGGATGCGATTCCGATGATGGCTTCCCGGGATGACCATGAGGTTTCCGCGCCCGGGCTCGGAGACATCGGACAGGAAGTAAGCGATCTTCAGAGAGAGTCGGGGCCGAACCGGTTCGGTCTCGATCTCGAGGTTCTGCCGGCCGCCGTCCTGGTGCCACCCCCATTTCAGTGGCTCCGGCCCCGTGACCGGTGGATGGACGTCCAGGTGGCAGTGATACATGTAGATGTTCCAGCCCAGCGCCCCGCAGACGAGCGGGAGCGTCGCCGGACAATCCAGGAGCTCCAGGTACAGGTCGTCTCGGAGAACGAAAGCGAACAGGTGCAGCGACCCGTTTGGCGCCAGGCTTCCGGCGGCCCGCTCCTCCTCATAGACCCGATCGTGGACCTGGAGCAAGCGGTCGACCATCGCCGGCGACAGCGCGCCGGGGATCTGTAGGAACCCCTCCTCGTCGAGCTGCTCCCGCAGCGCCGAGGAGAACGTCACGGCTTCCTGAGTGCTGGGTTGAGCGACTCCCGTTCTCCCCTCGCTCATGCACAGGTGACGTTCGGAGGGACGGGAAGGTTCGCCTTTGCGGAGCATTTTGATCGCGAGCCCGGCTCGCGCTGAACCACCGTCAGGCGAGTCAGGGCTCCCCGTCGGAGCGCACCGCTGCCGTCATCACCCGAGGAAGTCCTTGGCCAGCGCCAGCCACAGATCGGTCGACAGCCGCAGCGAATCCTGATCGATCCGCTCGTTGTCCCCGTGGAACATGGAGGCGAACTCGGTGAAGGAGATCCGGTCGCTGAAGAGCCCCGCGCCGTAGGCCGTTATGCCGGCGCGGCGGAAGAACCTGGCGTCGGTGGCGCCGACGATGATGAACGGGATGATCGTGGAACCCGGCACGAGCCCCTCGGTCACCCGCTGGATCGAGTCCCACAACGGGGTCTCCACGGGGGACGCCGTCGCCGGGTCGTTGCTCGCCGCGCTGAGCTCGACGTCCTTCCGCATGTCGCCGAGCGCCTCCTCGATCATCGCCAGCACGTCCTCCTCCAACTGGCCGGGCAGCGTCCGGATGTCGACCTCGAGGTCGACGGTGTCGGGGATAACGTTCGTCTTGATCCCCGCGTGCATCACGGTGGGGGCGAACGTGGTGTGGGTCGCGGCGTGGACCATCCGGGCCAGCCCGAGGTCGGGGAAGGTGTCGGCGAACTCCCGGACTCGTCGCGGATCGAGGAGGGCATCGGCCAGCTCTGCCGGCAGCTCCGCCCGGCGCACGAACTGACTCCAGGCGTCGATGATGTTCGTCTCGGGACGGTAGTCTGCGATGCGCCGGACCACCTCCGCCGCCTTGACCAGCGCGTTGTCCGTTCGGAGGGGCATGGAACCATGCCCGGGCGTTCCCTTCACCCGGATCCGGCACCAGTACGTTCCCTTCTCCCCGACCATGACCGGCAGCTTGATCCCGCCGGTCGACGGGAGCGGCATGCGGAACCCGCCGGACTCGGTGATGACGTAGTCGGCCCGGACCGCGTCGAGCTCGTGCTCGACCATCCACCCCGCGCCGTACGTGCCCAGCGCCTCCTCGTCGGCCACGGCGAAGTAGACGAGGCTTCCCTTCGGCTTGAACCCTTCCGCGGCGAGCCGGCGGAAGGCCACGGCCTGGGAGGCCGTCTCGTTCAGCATGTCGACCGCGCCCCGCCCCCATACCTCTCCATCCACCAGCTCCCCACCGAACGGATCGCGCTGCCACCGGTCGGCGTTCACCGGAACGACGTCGGTGTGACCCATCAGGAGGAGGCTCGGCGCCGTCGGGTCGCTCCCCTCGATGCGGGCCACCAGGCTGGACCGGCCGGGCGCGGCTTCGTAGCGCTCGAGGTCCGCGCCGGATCCCTCCAGGTAGGAGGCGAGCAGGTCGACGCTGCGCTGTTCCTGGCCCGATTCCAGGCGGCCGTCGTTCACGCACGCGTTCCTGATCAGCTGTTGGAGGAGATCGGTGACCTCGTCGAGGAGCTCGGCCATCCCGACCCCTCAGTCCGGCCCCGGGGTCCGATCCAATGCGGCCCGGATCTCCGATTCCCGTTCCGACATGCCCCGCCGGAAGTCGGCCAGGGCCTCGGCGAGCAGCGCGCCGGTATCTCGCGCGGCCCGGCCGGCCTGGCGGGCCAGCGTCGGCGGGGCCAGGGCCTGGGCCTGGCGTCGGGCCCATCGCCCGGTCATCACCGCCGCCGTCGCTCCCGCGCCAAGCCCCATGCCCAGCCAGAACAGCCGCCGCACGCCTAGTCCTTCTTGTCCTTCCGCAGGCGACGGAACGCCCGCGACGCGCCGGCCCCGAACCCGATCAGCTTGATCAGGGGGCTGGACACGGCCTGCTCCACGACGGAGCTCAGGCGCTCCACGTTCTTCGCGACCTTCCCGGCCGACTCCAGCATCCCGTCGACGCGGTCCAGCTCACGGTTGACTCCGGTCACCGTGACCTTCACCTCCGACAGCAGCGGCACCGTCTCCTGGCGGATCCCGTCGATCAGCATCTTCGTCGACTCGAGCACGCGGAAGAGGTTGACGAACACCAATCCCAGCACGATCACCAGCACGCCCCAGAACGCCGCGAAGACGATCGCGGCCCACCCCCCCAGAGATGCGATCACGCAGACCTCCCTTCCCCGGCCTCGGGCCGTGGCGTCGGCGCATCATACCCGGCTCGTTCAGGGCGATCCCGGCGAGGGCTCGTCGTCCGTTTCCTCTCCCTGGCCGGATGGTTCGTAGTAGCGCCGGCCCTGGAACCGGACGGGTCGGTACTGCTGCTCGGTCCAGTGGTCCTCGTAGTCATGGGGGTACTTGTAGCCCTTGCCGTAGCCGAGCTTGCGCAAGCCCGGATGCCCGGACGCCTCCTTCAGGTGCAGCGGCACGGGATCGGAAGACGCCGCGTCCTCCGTGGCCCTGCCCAGCGCGGCGATCACGCTGTTGGACTTGGGAGCGCGGGCCAGGTAGATGGCAGCCTCGGCCAGGTTGAGCCGGGCCTCGGGAAGCCCGACGTACTCGACGGCGTGGGCGGCGGCGATCGCCACCAGGAGGGCCCGAGGGTCGGCGAGCCCGATGTCCTCACTGGCGTGCACGACCATCCGCCGGGCGAGGTAGCGAGGGTCCTCCCCTGCTTCGATCATGCGGGCCAGCCAGAACAGCGCGGCGTCCGGGTCGGAACCCCGGATGCTCTTGATGAACGCCGAGATCACGTCGTAGTGCGCGTCGCCCTGCCGGTCGTACACGATGGCCTTCTTCTGGAGCGCTTCCTCGGCGGCGGGCCGGTCCACCTCGGGCTCGCCTCCGGCCTGCGCCGCCAACACCGCGGTCTCCAGCCCGGTCAGGGCCACCCGGGCGTCTCCCCCCGCCGCGTTGGCCAGATGGTCGAGGGCATCCTCCGCGACCTTGACCTCGATCCTCCCCAGGCCACGGTCGGGATCCTCCAGCGCCCGATCGAGCAGGGTTCGGATGGCCTCCGGCGTGAGCTGCTCCAGCCGGAGGAGGAGGCATCGGGAAAGGAGCGGGGACACCAGCGAGAAGTACGGGTTCTCGGTGGTCGCTCCGATCAGGATGATGGTCCCCTCCTCCACGGACGGGAGGAGGACGTCCTGCTGGGACTTGCTCCACCGGTGGACCTCGTCGACGAACAGCACCGTGTGGATCATGCTGTCCTTGGCCCGGGCCATGACCTTGCGGGCGTCGGCCACACCCGAGGCGACCGCCGACAACTGCACCATCTCCCCGCCCACGCCTTGACCGAGGATGTGGGCCAGCGTGGTCTTCCCGCTCCCCGGCGGCCCCCATAGGAGGAGCGAGGGCAGGTGTCCGCTCTGGATCAGCGCGCTGAGCGGGCGGCCCGGGCCGATCAGGTGCTCCTGCCCGACGACCTCCTCGAGCGTGCGGGGCCGCATCCGGGTGGCGAGAGGGACCTGAGCCATGCTTCGACTCTAGGGGAATCGCCGGGAAGTTGGACGGGCGGACCGCCCGCGTTCGTTTCGTCGCGAACCTGCGCTCAGGCAGGTGGGTGCCCTCCCGGCCGCTTCGAGTACCCCTTCGGGCGCTGCTCCACGCACCGGCGCCGGGCTCCCGGATTCGACAGTGCTGGTTCTGCGAATCCGCGAACGTCGACGGTCCGCCGTTCGGATGCTAGCCCGGCCTCCCCGACCGATCAACTCGAAGCGAACGCCTCAGCTCCGCTTCGGATCCTCCACGAACCTCAGGCCGAGCTGGCGGAGCTGGTCCGGCGTCGGCTCCGAAGGGGCCCCGGTCAGCAGCTCCAAGCCCGAGGACGTCTTGGGGAACGCGATGACGTCGCGAATGTTCTCCGTCCCCGCCAGCATCATCACGACGCGGTCGATGCCGAAGGCGAACCCGGCATGCGGAGGGACGCCGTAGCGGAAGGCCTCCAGCATGTGCCCGAACTTCTCGTTCGCCTCCTCACGGGTCAGGCCGAGTGTCTCGAACACCTTGCTCTGGATTTCGGGACGGTGGATCCGGATGCTCCCGCTCCCCAGCTCGTATCCGTTCAGCACGATGTCGTACGCGCGGGCCTTTGCCGTGGCCGGGTCGAGGTCGTCCGTGCTCGGCATGGTGAATGGATGGTGCTTGGAGACCCACTTCCCCTCTTCCTCGCTCCACTCGAACATGGGGAAGTCCGTGATCCACACGAAGTTCCACGATCCATCCTCGATCAAGCCGAGCCGTGCGGCCATCAACTCCCTCAATCCGGCGAGGGCCACGGCGACCCGAGAGGATTCATCGGCGACGATCAACGCGAGGTCCCCGTCGCCCGCGCCCGTCGCTTCCCGGATCGCGGCCAGCTCGTCCTCGGAAAGATGCTTCTCCACCGGAGACCGGGCCCTTCCATCCTCGAAGGCGATCCACACGAGCCCTTTCGCTCCCCGGGACGTCGCTTCCTGCACCAATCCGTCGAGGTCCTTGCGAGGCAACCGGCCCCCGCCCGGCGCGGCGAAGCCCCGCACCTCCCCGCCGTCGGCCACGACCTGCTGGAAGGCTCGGAACCCGCTCGCGGCGAACGCCTTGGTCAGGGTGGCCAGTTCCATGGCGAACCGCGTGTCGGGCTTGTCGGTCCCGAACCGCTCCATCGACTCCTCGTACGTGAGCCGGGGCCACGGCGTGGCGATGTCGGCGCCGAGGATCTCCTTCCACACCGAGGCGAACATCGACTCCAGGACCTCGTACACGTCCTCCTCGGTGACGAAGGACATCTCCATGTCGAGCTGGGTGAACTCCCAGTGCCGGTCGGCCCGGAGGTCCTCGTCGCGCATGCACCGGGCGATCTGGTAGTAGCGGTCAAACCCGGCCACCATGAGCAGCTGTTTGAACTGCTGGGGGGACTGCGGGAGCGCGTAGACCCGCCCCCGCTGGAGCCTTGAGGGGACCACGAAGTCACGGGCCCCTTCGGGCGTGCTCTTCGTCAGCATGGGAGTCTCCACATCGACGAATCCACGCTGATCGAAGAACCGCCGGATCGCGCCGATGGCCCGGTGGCGGAGCCGGAGGATCCTGGTCATCTCGGGCCGGCGAAGATCGAGGTAGCGGTACTTCAACCGGAGGGCCTCGTCCACCTCGATGCGGTCCTCCAGGGGGAAGGGCGGGGTCTCCGATTCGGAGAGGACCTCGACGGCGCGCGCGGCGACCTCCACTTCCCCCGTGGGCAGCTCCGGGTTCGCCGTGCCCTCGGGCCGCCGTCGCACCTGGCCCGACACGGCGATCACCGACTCCGGCCTGAGCCGGGAGGCGATCTCGAACGCGCTGGGCGCGTCCTCCGGGTGGGCCACCACCTGAATCACTCCCTCGCGGTCCCGAAGATCGAGGAAGATCACGCCCCCGTGGTCGCGCTTGCGAGCCACCCAGCCCTTCAGTGCCACGTCCGCGCCCGCCTCCCCAGCCCGGATCGCCCCGCACATGTGCGTCCTCCCTCCGGGGAGCGATCCGCCCCCGT
>Ga0066710_100004909_pt1 | contig 12011 bp, 11 predicted proteins | sample GraSoiAngelo_159_FD_79666 | JGI IMG/M metagenome (GOLD analysis project Ga0066710, IMG submission 79666) | Grasslands soil microbial communities from the Angelo Coastal Reserve, California, USA - 14_1009_16_40cm | ecosystem: Environmental > Terrestrial > Soil > Grasslands | place: USA... | reverse complement strand
TCGGTCGTCTCGACGTACCAGGTCGCGTCGATCTCCCCGTGGTGCTCCATGTCGGTGCGGTCGGCAGCCGCCGCGTAGCCGCCGTTGAACGGCAGGTGACCGGGCGGGAAGAGTTCGGGGACCGCGACGGCGCCGGCACCGACCGCCGCGCCGGCGGCCGCCAGCAGCCCACCACGCAGCAACGACCGTCGGGACAGGGGCATGCCAAGGATGGTCGCACAACCCGGCCGGTGGCCGGTGTCCCCCGGCTGGCCGGCGTGCCCTCTAAAATCCGCGGGACGGTCGGACAAGGGAGGGTCGGGATGGGCGGCGTGCACCGGCTCGCGCTCGTGCTGTGCGCCGCGACGCTGGCCGTCGTCTGGTACCCCGGCCGCGCCGGTGCGGTCGTTCCCGGCTCGCCGGAGTGCCGGCCGCCGCAGAACCACCACGCGGTCAGCGAGGTGCCCTGGCAGGTGAGCCGGTACGACCCGCAGCGGATCTGGCCGGTGAGCACCGGCGCGGGCGTCAAGGTCGCGGTGATCGACTCCGGCGTCGACGGGAAGCATCCCCAGCTGCAGGGCAAGGTACTGGGCGGCCTGGACCTCCTCGACCACCAGCCGGCGGCGTCGTTCGACTGCATCGGGCACGGCACCGGGGTGGCCAGCCTCATCGCCGCCCGGCCGCGCACCGGAGTCGGCTTCGTCGGCCTCGCGCCCGGCGTCACGATCGTGCCTGTCCGGGTCAGCGAACGGATCCAGCTCGACAGCGGCGAGACCCAGGGCGCCGCGGTCGACCTCGGGCAGCTGGCATCGGCGATCGACTTCGCGGTGAGCCAGGGCGCCAAGGTGATCAATATGTCGATCTACCAGTTCGTCGACGATGCCCGGGTACGCGCCGCGGTCGCCAACGCGCGGCGGCAGGACGTGGTGGTCGTGGCCGCGGTCGGCAACGGGCACACCCAGACGCCCGGCGCGAAGGACCGCACGCCGTACCCGGCCGGGTACGACGGGGTGGTCGGGGTCGGCTCGATCGACGAGAGCGGCGCCCGGGCGCAGGACTCCCCCGTCGGGGCGTTCGTCGACCTGGTCGCGCCCGGGGTGGGGGTGACCGTGGCGGCGAACCTGTCCGGGGACTACTGGGCCGCCGACGGTACGAGCTTCGCCGCTCCGCAGGTCGCCGCGGCCGCGGCGCTGGTCCGGGCGCGCTGGCCGTCGCTCACCGCCGACCAGGTGGTCAGGCGGTTGCTGGCGACGGCCGATCCGGTACGGGGCGGGCCGCGCAGCAACGAGTACGGCTACGGCGAGGTCGACCCGTTCCGCGCGGTGAACGAGACCAATGCGACCGGCAAACCGGTACCGCCGCCCCCGCTCGACGTACCCGACCGGGCGGATCAGTCGGCCGCGGCGGGCCGGACGCTGGCGATCGCCGGCACGGTGACCGCGGGTGCCGTCGCGCTGGCGGTGTTCGTGCTCGTCGGGGCGTGGGTACTGGCGACCGGCCGGCGGCGCCGCTGGGTACCCGGCGCGACCCCGGTGCTACCGGCGCCGGAGCCCTCCGAGGCGGGCATGTACGACTGGTCGCTGGGTCCACCACCGGTGCTGGCCAATCCGGACCGCGCGGTCACCGAGGAGCTGGCCCGCCAGCTACGGCAGCGCCGGCAGGCGCAGCGGCGGTGAACCGGGCCACCGCCGGCAACATCTGGCGCTCCAGGGCGGTGCAGTCGAGCATCGCCCAGCGCAGCTGACCGGGTTCGGACACGGCGACCATCTCCGCGGAGATCCGGGGCAGCCAGCCCTGCACCTGACCGAACCGCAGCGCCGCCGCGGCCATCGCCGCCTCGACGTCGGTGAGCCGCTGCATGAGCACCAGGTTGGCGGCGCCGAGCAGGTCGACGTCCCAGGCGGTCAGCTCCTCGCGCACGACCAGGGTGGTCTGCCAGCGGCCGACCGGCGCCACCGCCTTCGGGTCGACCGGGCCGGCGTCGTAGACCACCAGAAGCGGCTTGTCGGCGGTGGCCGGACGGGCCGGCGCCGTGCCCGGCTGGCCCAGGCTGACCCGGTCACGGCTGACGCCGCACTGCTGCAGGAACGGCACCCAGCTGTCCGGCCGGGTCGTCTGCACCGCGAGGCTGGCGCCGAGGGCCAGCTGGCGCATGGTCAGCAGCTGACCGAAGGCGAGGGTACCGACGGCGACGATCCCGGTCGGCTGCGGCCGGAACGGGCGGACGACCACCGGTGCGCCATGCCGGTCCTTGCCGATGATCAGCCCGGCGCCGCCGAGCTGCGCGCCGAGTCCGGCCAGCGCCTGCGGATCGGCCGCGTGCAGGCCGACCCGGCTGGTCAGGGTGCCGCCGCCGGTCAGCGCCGCGAAGCCGCCCAGCGGAAGGGTGGCGGCCAGGCCGAAGACCTGTTCGCCGGGCATCGGTTCGCACCTGCCACCGGCCCGGTGGACCAGGCCGGCCAGCGCGCTGTCCGCGGTGGCGAGGCGGCGCTGGTCGGTGGTGGCGACCCGGACCGCCAGCTCGACCGCCAGCTCCGGACCCGGCCGGCCACGGGGGCGGGTGACCGCGAGGCCGAGCGTGACGGCGGCGGCGGGTACCCCGCGCAGCAGCGCGTCGATCCGCCAGTCCGGCCGGGGCCAGCCCACCATCCGGTGCGTGGAGTGCACCGTCTCCGCGGTGGACCAGCGGCGCCACGACTCGCTGGCCGCCGCACCGGCCTCGATCCCGGGGGTACCGAGGCCGGCCAGCGCGGCGGTGACGTCGAGCAGCGCCTCGGGACCGAGCGACTCGGCGGGTACCTTGTGCTGCCGTAGCCGCCGCCGCAGGCTGCGCAGCCCGGCGACCAGGGCCGGGCGCAGTTCGGCCTGGGTGTAGCTGTCCGGTGTGCGCCACACCCGGACGGCCAGCCACGCCCGCCGGGTCGCCGGTACCGTGGCGCCGGCCAGTTCCAGGTATGACTTCGCGATGACGTCGGTCTCGGCGCGCGCCGCGGGTACCACCTGCACGACGAGCTGGACGCTGACCGGCGCGCCGTTGGGGTCGTCGGCCGGCAGCAGCGCGGCCGGTGACGGCAGCTGGACGGGTGGGTCGACGAGCATCCCGGCCGCGGTGCCGCCCAGTTCGAGTACCGCGACGGCGCCGGTGTCCGTGGCCACCACGCCGACCCGGTCGCCATCGACCTCGATCGAGTCGATGACGGTCGACGGGTCGAGGTGCTCCAGCAGGCCGCTGCGCAGGTCACCGGTGCGCGACTTGACGGTGCGCGCGCGCATCCGGTACCGCATCCGCACGCCGAACCGGCGGGACACCAGTACCGACGGAACAAGGACGACCGCCCCCAGCCCGGCGAGCGCCCACAGCAGCGGGCTGTGCGCCGCGGCCGCGGCTACCGCGAGCGCGACGACCGCCTGCGCGAGCAGCAGCCGCAGGACCAGCGGGGGCACCACCGACCCGGGATGGCGCAGCCGCCGGGGTGCGGACACGGCGTGCCGCCGGCTCGCGCTCGCATAGGTGCCGGCCGGCGGCGCGGGCTGCGCCGCCGGCAGCGGCGCAGGAGGTGGCGCGGGATGTGGCGCAGGCGGCCCGGGCTGCATGGGAGGCGGCGCGGGCTGCATGGGCGGCGGCCCGGGCTGCATGGGCGGCGGCGCGGACACCGGCGGCGCGGAGGCGGCCATCGGAACCGACGAGACCGCGCCCGGCGGTACCGGCGCACCGCCCACCGGCGCCGGACCGTACCGGTGACCGGCCTGGCCGGCGGCCGCGTCGGGAGCGACCGACCAGGAGCCCGCCGGTGCGACGCCGGCCCGGCCCACCGGGTGCGCCGCGGCGGCACGCCCCACGGCGTCTGGTGTGTTCACCGGTGGCCCGCCCCCATCCCGCACCCACGGTTCGGTCATTCGCGCCTATCGTATGGGGCCGGGCCCGCGGACCGCTGTACCGCACGGAGGGTTGATGGCGTCACGGCAGAGCCAGCTGCATTCGTACCAGTTCGCGACCCAACGGACGGTTTCCGCGTTGGTGACCCGCGATCCGGATCCGGCGCAGCCGCCGTTCCGGCGGGTCGGCGGTTCGGTGTTCGCCAGCCTGATGGTGGCGATCCTCGCGCTGGGCGCGGTCGGCATCTACGGGTTGATCGTGTCCGGCGGCAACACGACCTGGCGTGCCGAGGGCGCGGTCGTCGTGGAGCGGGAGTCGGGCGCCAAGTTCGTCTACCTCAACGGGCAGCTGCACCCGGTGCTCAACTACGCCTCCGCGCTGCTGGCGTCGGGTTCCACCGATCCGAAGCCGATCTCGGTGTCCCGCCGGTCGCTGGCCGGCGCGCCGCGCGGTACCCCGCTGGGGATTCCCGGGGCGCCGGACTCGCTGGCCGAGCCCGGCAAGCTGCTCGGCGCGCCCTGGACGGTCTGCTCGAACCAGGTGCGCCAGCCGGACGGGACCAGCCACGCCCAGTCGTCGTTGCTGGTCGGTGCCCGGCCGGCCACGGCGCACCCGCTGGCCCCCGGCGAGGCGCTGATCGTCCGCACCGGTGAGACCGAGTACATGATCTGGAACGCGCACAAGTTCCGGATCCCGGCCGACGACCAGCGGATCGTCCACGACGCCATCGGCGTGCACGAGGACCAGCCGGTACCCGCGGCGACCGCCCTGCTCAACGTCATCGCGCCCGGGGTCGACCTCGGTCGGGTGCGGGTACCCGGCACCGGCCCGTCGAAGGTCGCCGGCATGGCGGTCGGCGACCGGGCGTCGGTCAGCACGCCCGGCGTCGGCGTGCAGAACTTCGTCGCCCTGGCCGACGGGCTGGCCCAGATCAGCCAGTTGCAGGCCAACCTGATGGCCAGCGCCGGCTCCGTCGCGCACGACCAGCCGCCGAGTTGGCTGGCCGTGCAGCCGCGGTCCAAGCTCAGCGTGGGCAGCACCGATCCGGTGGCCGCGCTGCCGGACCGGCCGCCGACCGTGGTCACGCCCGCCGACGGGCAGCGGGCCGTCTGCGCGGTGTTCTCCGACGCGTCCGGCCTGCCGGAGATCGCGGTCAACGCCGCGCCGCCCGCGGTCGGTGCCGCGGCGGTCACCGGTTCCCAGTCGCCGACGTCCGCGGTGCTCGCCGACCGGGTGCTCGTCGCGCCGGGCCGGGGTGCGGTGGTGCTGGCGGTACCGTCACCGGACGCCACGACCGGCACCCTGTGCCTGGTGACCGACCTGGCCGTCGCGTTCCCGGTCGCGTCGACGGATGCGCTGGCGACGCTGGGGTACGCCGGGGTGCAGCCACCGCGGCTGCCCGACGCCGTCGTGGCCCTGCTGCAGCGGGGACCGGTACTGGATCAGGCGGCTGCCCGGGCGGCCGCCGTCTTGCGGTGATTCGTCGCGCCGGATCCGGTATCGGCCGGCGGAAATGTCCCGGCGGCCCGGATCCGGGGCTGCCGGATTCCCGCAAACCCGCTACCGTCGCTGACGCGAGGCGCCTCGGAGGTGCCCGGGTCCGTCCGATATGGGCGCACAGGACAAGCGAAACGGGGTGACGTGCATGGCATCGAACCAGACACAGACCGACCACGCCTTGATGGAGCAGACCGCCAAGAACTTCGAGACGGTCAACAGCGACCTGATGTCGACGCTGGACCGGTTGAAGCGCAGTGTGAGCGAACTGCAGGGCGGATGGGCCGGGCAGGGCGCCATGAGCTTCCAGTCGACGATGGAGACGTGGTCGAAGGACCAGACGAACATCAACAACCTGCTCGCGCAGACGGCGAGCCTGATCCGCTCCGGCGGCCAGAACTACGCGGCGGTCGACGCCAGCACCTCCGCACGGTTCAACAACCAGGGCGGCGCCGCGCCGTTGCCGGGCGTCTGAGTCCGGTCGTCCGATCCGAATCGAAAGGGTGACGTAGGTGCCTGACTCGAACTTCCTGAAAGTCCACTTCGGACAGATGCAGTCGACGATCGACGACCTGGCCGGCGGGGTCTCCTCGCTGACCGAGAAGCTCGCCGACCTCGACCGCCAGGCCGCGCCGCTGGTCGCCACCTGGCAGGGTGACGCGCAGGACGCATACCACCAGCGGCAGCAGCAGTGGACGAACGCGGCCAACGAGCTCAAGGACGTTCTCAACAGCATCCGCAAGGCGCTCGCCGACTCGATGGCGGACTACGCGGCCACCGAGAGCAGCATCGCCTCGTCCTTCCGCTGACCGGGGTACGGGTGTTGACATGCGCTGCGGCAGCGGTCGCAGCGCATCCAACACGGTGTTGAGGTGGGTTCGTGCAGAACGAGATCGTCAACGAGATCGTCTACGCCCCGGCACATCCCGATCCCCGGGCCGGTCACGACGGGGTACGGTTCGAGACCCGCCTGGGCACTACAGGCGCACCGGTGGGTGTCGCGTTCACCAGCCTCGACAAGCTGGTCGACGCGCTCGGCGGGGCGCAGCCGTGGGTCGCGGTACCGCTGTCCCGGCTGCGCCTGATCTTCGGCGCGGCGGGCATCACGCAGGTCGCCCTCGACCCGGCGTCCGACGCGGACCTGCCGCGCTGGGACGTCGACGAGGTGATGGCGCTGTCCCGGACGATGGAAGAGAAACCGCATGGGTGACTACCAGACGATCCTCAGCGACCTGAACAAGGCCGCCACCGCCTTCCACGACGGGGCGGCCGACTTCGAGAAGGCGGTCGGCGACCTGACCCGGCTGCACTACGACTCCGGTGACGGCAGCCTGGACCAGACGATCGGCGCGGTACTGGCGACCCTGGACGCCCTGCGCACCACCGTCGCCGATCGGCTGCGCGACACCGGCGCCAAGCTGACCCGGGCGCACGACGACTACCAGCGCTCCGACGTCAGTGCCCGGGAGCTGTACGACAACATGATGCGCGACGGGTAGGACCGCGGATGGGCAGGAACTGGGTCGGCGGCGACATCGCGAGCCTGCACACCGTCGCCGACGAGCTGAACCCGTGTGAGGGCAAGGTAAAGACCACCGTCGACGACATCGACGGCAAGATCGGCGCGATCTCCGGTGCCGCCGGCTGGAGCGGCGACGCGGCCAAGGCGTTCGAGGGGCACTGGGAGGTGTCCTCCGCCGCGGCCGGGGCGATCGGCTCGTACTGTTCCGCGGCCGGCAAGGTGATCGGTGATCTCGCCGGCCTGCTGGACCGGCTGGAGAAGGACCTGGAGTCGCTCGCCGGCGAGGCACGCGGCAAAGGGGTACCCATCGGCGACGACGGGCGGCCACCCACCGCCCCGTTGACCGAGCCGGCGTTGTCGGCGGCGAAGGACTACGCCGCGCAGTGGCAGGAGATCCAGCAGACCGCGCAGGGTTTCCGGGTCGAGGCCGACAACGCGCTGCTGGAGCTCGCCCGCGACCTGGTCAAAGTGATCGACAACGCGGCCGGCGACGGGCTGAGCAACGCCGACAAGGTGGCGCTGGGCGACTACGCGCGCGGGTTCGGCGCCATCCCGGCGGCCGTCCGCGCGCACCTGCACGACCTGCTCGACAAGGCGCAGGACAAGTACGACGCGGCGAAGTCGGCCTGGCAGGCGGCCCGCGACGCCACCCCGCCCGGACAGCGGATGCCGACCGACGTCAAGGCGGCCCGCAGCGACGCGCTGCGTGACCTGAACGCGCTGAAGAGCGACCTGGGCGTCATGGAGCACGAGGCGCACCCGCTGGCCCGGTTCCTCGACCTCAGGGTCGGCGACGGGCTCGACGCGCTGCCCCGGGTCGGCAGCGCCTGGGCGAGCGCGGCGGACGGGTCGCGGGTGCTGCGGTTCCTCGGCGACGTACCGGTCATCGACGTGGCCGCGGTCGCCGGCGGTACCTACCTCCAGGCCACCGACGACATCCAGAAGGGCGAGAACCCGGCCCGCGCCTGGGGCGAGGACCTGGCCTCCAACGCCGGTGGCGTGGCGGCCGGCGTCGCGGTCGGCGCGGCCGTGGCCGGCGGCCTCGCCGCGGCCGGCGCGGCACCGCTGGTCGCCGTGGGCGGCGCCGCCCTGGTCGGTGGCGCGGTCGCGGTCGGCGTCGGCGACCTGGTGTACGAGGGGTTCCACGAACACTGGGACGAAGACATCCAGCAGCACGGCGTCGTGGTCGGCATCGCCGACGGGGTGGGGCACACGTTCGCCAACACCGGCAAGGACATCGGTCACATGGCCTCATCGGTGTGGCACGGGATCTTCGGCTGATAGAGGATCGGTCGCATGGGACGACGTGGCCGCCGGCGGGCACGGGAGGCGGCCGGTCCGGTACGCCCCTACATCGAGCCGCTGCCGGTGGTCGGTACGACGTGGTACGAGCGCGGGCCGGCGTACTGGTGGCGGCGGGCCGGCATGTCGCTGGCGTTGATCGTCGCGCTGGCGTGTGAGGTACCGCTGCTGGTCGGCTTCCTGAGTGGTATCCGCGACTCCTCCCCCACCGGGTTCCGGGTGGCCCTGGTGGTGGTGCTGGTGCTGGGGATCGCGACCGGGGTACTGACCTGGGTGGGGAGCTCGCCGGCCCGCGCGCTCGATCGCACGCGCCGGGCGGATCCGGGCGTCGCCCGCCGGGCCGCGTTCCTCGGCGCTGGACTGGGTGGGCTCGCGCGCGGCGGGTCGGTGATCGCCGGACTGGTCCTGGTCATCGGCGGGTTCCTGTTCGTGGGGCCGCTGGTCGCGCTCCTGCTGCGCAGCTTCGGCCGGTACCTGTGGGTGGAGCGGGTCGCCCGCGCCCGGCTGGCGGCGTCGTCGTCGTCGGGAAGCTGATCAGCCGCCGAGGCCGCGGATCCAGCCGAACAGCCCCAGCACCGCCGCGGCGGTCGGCACCACCGCGAGCACCAGCACCACGTCGAGGATCTCGGCCGCCCGCCCCAGGTACGGCGACGGTGGCCGGCGGCTGTAGGACACCGCGGCGGCCAGCACCAGGCAGGCCAGCAGCGGTACCACCACCCCGCCGACGAGCAGCCGCTGCTCGGGCGCGAGCCGGGCCAGTACCCCGATGGCGAGGATCCCGGCCGCGGCCAGCCCGGCGATCAGCAGTGGCAGCCGGTGGCGCAGCGTCGCGAACAGCCGGGCGCGCAGCAGGTTCACCACCGCCACGACACCGACCAGTACCAGCCCGGCCGGCCCACCGCCGCCCAGGATGACCGCGGCGCACGCGACGTGCAGCACGGCAGCGCCGATCAGCAGGCCGGTGAGCACCTCGTCGGTACGGACGACCGCGATGAACATGTCCTTGCGGGCCGGCAGCGCGGCGGCGGCCAGATCGGCCGGATCCTGCGGTACCCGCGGCTGCGGCAGCTTGGCGATCCGCATCGCCAGCAGCGGGAAGCCGGCCACCGCGGCGACCAGGATCGCGACCAGTACCGCGGCCGCGCCGGCCGCGCTCCAGCGCAACCCGGCCAGCGCGCCGATCACGGCGAACAGCCCGGCCATGCCGCCGGCCACGAAGATCCGGCCGAGGCTGGCCGCGCCGTAGTACCCGAGGACGCTGAACAGCAGCAGGGTGGCCGCGGCGACCAGGATGTGCGCCGCCGACACCCGCGGCGCCGACCCGGCGGCGGGCAGCACCAGCAGGCCGCCGACGAACGCGTACGGCAGCGCGTAGGCCGCGACCACGCCACCCGACCGGGCATCGGCCAGCGCCCGGGCCAGCACGATGCCGACCAGGGTCAGCAGCAGCGCCACACCCAGCGCCACCGCGCCGGCGACCGGCTTTCCGGGGCCGTAGGACAGCATCGGGTACAGGCCGACGGCCAGTACCGCGGCCACGACCGCCAGGCCGAAGTTCAGCGTGGAATGGCCGCTCCACGGCGGCGCGTGCCGGCGCGACGTGGCGGCGATCGCGTCGGCGAGGTCGTCGTAGTCCGGTTCCGGCCATTCGGCGTGGGCCGGTACCAGGTGCAGGATGTCGCCGTCGCGGACCTGGGCGCCGAGGGTACCGGCGGTTTCCAGCGGGGCGCCGTCGATGCGCCGCAGCACCCATCCGCCGTGCGCCTCGCCCGAGTCGGCGAGCGCCTCGCCGCAGTGGCGCAGGATGCTGGGCAGCAGGTCGGCCACGGGTACCCCGGCGGGCAGCGCCATCTCGGCCCGCCGGTGCGGCGCGGTGACGGTGACCCGCGCCAGGTCCACGCCGGGTGACCCACCACCCACCGGGACCGCGGCCTGCCCTCGCCCGGTCGTCGTCTGGCCCGCCACCGGCTTCCCCTCTCCCCGTCGTCGAGCGCCTGCGACGGGCGAGCCCGTCACGGCCCGCTTCCCTTACCATGCGGAGGCGGTACGTTCGGCGCGGCAAGCAGCATACGTGGGCTTGGGGGTAGCACGGGGTGAGCACGGTTGTGATCCGCCGTCCTCCGCGGCAACCGGCTCCAGCCTCACCGGGCGGCGAGATCGTCCTGGACGCGCCGCCGCAGATCCCGCCCGCGGAGGGCCGGGGCTGGTCACAGTTCCTCCAGGTCATCCCGATGGTCGCGGGCAGCTTCGCGTTCGCGCTGCTGTTCATGTTCTCGGGCAACCGGACCGGGCCGTTGCAGTGGGTGATCGGCCTGATGTTCGGGGTGTCCACGCTCGGCATGCTGGCCAGCACCTGGGCCACCGGCAGCGGGCCGCGCAAGAGCGAGCTGGTGGCGCGGCGGCGCGACTACATGCGGTACCTGTCCTCGCTGCGCCGCCAGGCCCGCACCACTATCCGCGAGCAGCAGCAGGCGGCGTTCTTCCGGCATCCCGACCCGGACAAGCTGTGGTCGACGGCGGCCAGTACCCGGCTCTGGGAGCGGCGCGGCGGCGATCCCGACGCCGGCGTGGTACGGGTGGCGCTGGGCGCCCAGGAACTGGCCACGCTGTTGATCGCCCCGCCGAGCCAGCCGCTGGAGGATCTGGAGCCGATGTGCGCGGCGGCGCTGCAACGGTTCCTGAACACCTACGCGCTGGTACCCGACCTGCCGGTGGCGGTGTCGCTGCGCGCGTTCTCCCGGATCTTCATGCGGGGCGACTCCGGCCAGCTGCGCGCCCTGCTGCGCGCGGTGATCGCGCAGCTGGCCGTGTTCCACGCGCCCGACGACGTGCTGATCGCGCTCGCGGCGCCACCGGAGCGCCGGGCCGAGTGGGAGTGGCTCAAGTGGCTGCCGCACGCCCTGCACCCGACCCGGCAGGACGCGCTGGGCCAGGTACGGCTGATCGCCCACTCGCTGCCCGCGCTGCAGGAGCTGCTGGGCGACCTGCTGCAGAACCGGTCCCGGTTCGCGCCGCACCAGGCCAGCCTGGACGGGCCGCACGTCATCGTGATCGTCGACGGCGCCGAGGCCAGCGACGCCGACGGCCTGCTGCCCGCCGGCGGCATCGACGGCCTGACCGTGATCGACCTGCAGCGGCCCCGGCCGCGCGGGCTGGACCAGGCCGATCTGGTACTGGAGCTCAGCCGGTCCGGCCAGCTGCGCAGCACCACCATCGACATGGACGCCAACCTGGGCCGGGCCGACGCCTTGAGCGTGCCGGACATGGCGGCGCTGGCCCGCCAGCTGTGCCCGATGCGGCTGTCCACGATCGTCGGCGAAGACGCCGATCCGCTGGTCGGCGAGGTGGGCCTGCCGGAGCTGCTGAACCTGGCCGATCCGGCGCGGTTCGAACCGAGCTACACCTGGGTCAACCGGCCGGCCCGGGACCGGCTGCGGGTACCCGTCGGGGTCGGCCCGGACGGTACCCGGGTGGAGCTTGACCTCAAGGAGTCCGCGCTGGACGGCATGGGGCCGCACGGGCTGCTCATCGGCGCCACCGGGTCGGGCAAGTCGGAGCTGCTGCGCACCCTGGTACTGGCCCTGGCGGCGACCCATTCGCCGGAGACGCTCAACTTCGTCCTCATCGACTTCAAGGGCGGGGCCACCTTCAGCAAGCTGGACAAGCTGCCGCACACCAGCGCGACGATCACCAACCTCGAAGACGACCTGACCATGGTCGACCGGATGACCGACGCCATCAACGGCGAGCTGATCCGGCGGCAGGAGCTGCTGCGCCGGGCCGGGCACTTCGCCAACATCGGCGACTACGAGCAGGCCCGCGCCGCCGGTGCCG
>Ga0066710_100004908_pt1 | contig 12011 bp, 10 predicted proteins | sample GraSoiAngelo_159_FD_79666 | JGI IMG/M metagenome (GOLD analysis project Ga0066710, IMG submission 79666) | Grasslands soil microbial communities from the Angelo Coastal Reserve, California, USA - 14_1009_16_40cm | ecosystem: Environmental > Terrestrial > Soil > Grasslands | place: USA... | reverse complement strand
TCGCCAGGCACGAAGGCCGTGTCGTTTTCCTGGACCGCGGTCTTCCGGGCGATCGAGTCCAGGCCAGGCTGGTTCGAATGAGACGTCGCTATGCCGAGGCAAGGTTGGAATCGATCGACCTCAGCTCTCCCGATCGGGTCCCTGCCCCGTGCCCTCACGTGGAAGCCTGCGGCGGGTGCCGATTTCAGGATTACGATTACCGGGCCCAGTGCGATGTCAAGCAACGCCAGGTGCGCGATACCTTGATCCACCTGGGGGGCCTCGCGGATCCGCCGGTGGCGCCGCTCGTGCCCGCGCCAGACCTGTTCGCGTATCGCAACAAGATGGAGTTTAGCTTCCACCCGGGCAGCTCGGGCGAGCCTCTGCTCGGCCTGCACGAACGTGGAACGTTCGACCGCGTCTTCCCGCTCGAGACCTGCCTCTTGCCGAGCGCGCTCACGGTCGAGATCGTGCGGATCACGCAGCGCTTCGCCACGCGCGAGCGCTGGCAGGCCTATCATCCCCGGCTGCACCAGGGGGCGGTGCGCTTCCTGGTGGTGCGCCATCTGCCCGCCACCGACCAGTGCGCCGTCCACCTGGTGGCCGCCACGGATCGGGTTGCAGGACTCGATTCCTGGGCTCGGGAGCTCACGCGGCACTCGCCGTCGATCCTGAGCGTGACGCTCGAGCTCAACCGGTCCTGGGCCAACGTGGCGTTGGGGGAAGAGAGCCGCGTGCTGGCCGGCGGCTCCGCCATCGTCGAGCGGCTGCTGGGACTCGAGTTCGAGGTCTCGGCCGGCGTCTTCCTGCAGACGAACAGCCGCCAAGCCGAAACGCTCTACCAGACGGCCCTGGCGGCGGCCCAGCTCGAGGGCGGAGAGACCGTGCTCGATCTGTACAGCGGTACGGGGACGCTCACGCTCTTGCTCGCGCGCGCGGCGGCTCACGCCGTCGGCGTGGAGTCGCTCCCGGCGGCGGTCGAGGCGGCGGGCCGCAACGCGCGCCGCAACCGGATCGACAATGCGCGATTCGTGGCTGGCGAGGCCCGTCAGGTGCTGCGCGAGTGGGCGCGCGGCGAGCGCGAGGGCGGCGTGCGGCCGGAGGTCGTGGTGGTGGATCCACCGCGCTCGGGGCTCCACCCGCGCGTGGTGGCGCGGGTCACCGAGCTCACGCCGCGAGTCATTGTCTACGTCTCGTGCAACCCCGCCACGCTGGCCCGTGACCTCAAGGATTTCGCGCGTGGCGGATACGCGGCCGAGGCGGTCACGCCCGTGGACATGTTCCCGCACACGCCCCACATCGAGTGCGTGGCCCGGCTGACCCGTCGGATCGGAGCCGGGCTTTGACCGACCGCCCACATCGCCTGGAGCGCGGTGTGCTACGCTTTGGCGTGATGCGTCCGATCTGCCACTGCCTCCCGTTCGCGCTCTTGATCCTCATGCCCCTGCCGCTCGCCGCGCAGGACGGCAACAAGGTCTCGATCGACCACGGCAATTTCATCGTCTCCAAGGGCGACCGAAATGTGGGCGCCGAGACGTTCTCCATCGAGGCCCGCTTCGACAGCGTGATCGTCGAATCGCGCTTCTACGGAAAGGAGCGCACTCCCGACGGGGAAGAGCCGCTCGAGAAGGAGTTGTTCATGCTGCTGTCGCGGGGGGACTATGCCCTGCGCAAGTACCAGTCGACCGCCCTGTTCTTGGGCCAGAAGCTGACCCGCGGCATCGTCCCCGGCGACACGTCGATGACGCTCTACCGCGAGGATGGCCGCGGCGGCAGCGGGGACCGTGTGGCGACGCCTCCGGGACGCCTGTTCATCTTCGATGCGCGCCTGTTCGTTCTGTTCGACCTCATCTGCCTGAACCTCCACGGCCAGTCCTTCGAGAGTCGCCCCATCTCGGTTCTGGCGCTCGCGCAGCGAGACAGCATGTTCGAGCTCACCGCCACACGCCTGGGTGCCGAGACGATCCGCTGGGGCGCCCGGCCGGTGCAGGCCGGCCGGCTCAGTCTCTCCGACGGCACTACGACGTTCCTGGTCTGGACCGACCCCGACGGCAAGATGCTGCGTCTGGAGAATCGCGAGAGCGGCACGCGTGTCGAGCGCGAGCCGCCGCCGGTGAAGAGGCGAGCCGCACCCAAGGGCTGACCCTGCCTCGCAGCGGCTCAACCGGGCACTTCCTGGGCCCCGATGTCTCCCTTCGTTGCGCCTCGGACGCACCCCGATCGAGTGCGCACTCTCCTGACAATTCGCGCACACGCTGGAGTGCGCTGCCACGACGACGGTTGAGCCGCCCATCATCGCTCCAGGGGATCATCGAGGGGCTCGGTATGCGGGTTGCAATTGGACTTCCGGTTCCGGTTCGGAGTAAAAGGCCTTGGGGCCGGCTTGGCGAAGCACATCGCTTCGCCATTCGGCCGACCAGGACGGTCATGAAGCTCCCGCCGCTTCCACGGCGGGCAACCGCCGGCTCGGACGCCGGCGATTCAAAGGAGTCTTCCCATGCGTCGTGTGTTCGCTTCGCTCGGTGTCTCGCTGGTAGCACTCGCGCTGGTGATTGGATGCGCCAAGCAGCAATCCGCTCAGCAGCCGGAGTCGAGCGTGGACAGCTTGCTGGCGTCGAACCCGACCGAGCAGACCTCGGGGGACATCACTCCACAGACCGAGTACAAACCGCCCGAGCAGGCGCAGGAACCGCCCGCGCCAGCTCCACGCAAGGCGACGCCGTCCCACACGTCGTCGAGCAGGCCGGCGCCCGCCAGGCCCGCCAGCAATCCCGGCGTGACGGTCGCGGCCGGAACTCCGATTCACCTGACGATCAACGCGAAGATCAGCTCGGCGACCGCCCAACCGGGTGACCATTGGACCGGAGTCGTCAAGGAGCCGGTGATCGTCGGCGACCGGGTGGTCTTCCCCGCCGGCAGCACGGTGAACGGAATCGTCACCGGTGCGGCGCCGGCGCAGAAGGGCAGCCGCGCGTTCCTGGCGCTCGCGGTGCAGTCGGTGGACGTGGACGGCAAGACCCGCACGGTGTCGGCGACGACCGACAGCATCATCGCCGGATCGACGCGGGCGCGGAACGTAGGCGCGGTCGTCGGCGGCGCGGGCGCCGGCGCCCTGCTCGGCAAGGCGATCGGCGGCGGCAGCAAGGGGGCGATCATCGGCGGCATCCTGGGCGGGGCCGCGGCGACCGGAGCGGTCGCCGCATCGAAGGGCTACCAGGCGGAGGTCAAAGAGGGGGCCGAGATGACCTTCACCGTCAACGAAGCCGTGGTGATGAAGTAGGCGGTCCGACCTTCTAGCGGGCGGGGTGGAGCCGTGCTCCACCCCGCCGTCGCATTTCTCTAAGACTGCTGGACCGAACCCCGTTTCCGCGTGACGACCTCGCTCCTACGCGTCGCCCGGCGGATCGTCGCGCTCGCCCCTCGGGGGCCGGCGCCGGAAGATCTCGGCCCACTCCTCGATCTCGCGGCGGCTGAGCGCCGGCGGCTTCTCGTCCGTGACGGCTTCGCCGCGCGCAGGATGGAGGAGGCTCGCCAGGAACAAGTCGGCCAGCGCCACGTCGGCTCCCATGGCCCGCGCGTGCCGAGCCACCTCGAGGTCGGAGGTCACGACGGTGAGACCCTCGACCCGCTCGACGCGCTCCTCGACCAGCGAGCGGATCAGATCGTCGGCCTTCTCGGGCGGACGCGAGTAGCGGACCTCGACCCGCTCGCTCCCCGAAACGGAGGGATTTGCTTCGGCGCCGTCGAAGACCACCAGGAAGCGCGCCTCGCCCGAGCCGACGGCCCACGACAGCAGGCTGACCAGCTTGGCGCGCGCCTCGCGAAGCGAGCGCTTGGGCCCTGGACGGAGCTCCGGCGAGCGCAAGATCACGTTGTAGCCGTCGACGACGACGAGTCTCGGGATCGACATGTGGGGGTGGAAGGGCCAGGACGCGGACGGAGCCCGCTTAGCGCCGCCCTCCGCGCGCGGTGTGCACGATGGCTCCGCCCTGGCCGACCGCCCACCCATGCAGAGCGTCGACGAAGAACACGTCATTGAGCCGGGTGCCGGTGTGGGCAGCCTGGACTTCCCAGGTGTTCCCGCCATCGTCGGTGCGGAGCACCGTGCCCCCCAGCGCGGCGTCGGCGCCCACCGCGTAGCCGATCAGGTCGGTGGGGTAGGACACTCCCTCGAGCTGGAAGTTGGAGCCCGCATTCCGCAGCTGCCAAGCCGTGGAGTCGGGGGACGAAACCGTGCGTGGCACGACGCCCTGGCTGCCCGCGGCGTAGGCCTGGGCCTCGCTACGGCGGCGCACCTCCTTGATGGGCTGGCTCGTCAGAGAAGGGACGACGAACCAGGTGAGACCACGGTCGTGGGTGCCCCCGATCACGCCCCCATCGCCGACCACCCAGCCGTCCCGCGTGCCCGCGAACGCGACGCCGTTGAGGGTGAACGCGGTGGCGAGCCTGGTTTCGCTCCAGTGCGCTCCACGATCGAAAGTGCGAAGGATCGTGCCGTTCGAGCCCACCACCCAGCCGGTGTCGCGGGCGGCGAACGTCACGTCCATCAGGACCTCGCCGGCATTCACGTTCGTGAGCCGCGTCCACAGGGTCCCGCCGTTACGGGTGGTGAGCACGGTTCCGCCGGCTCCGACCGCCCACCCCTCCAGGTCGCTCGTGAACCACACGCTGTGCAAGTTGAAGGCCGTATGGCTCGCCTGCATCTCCCAAGAGGCCCCGGCATTCGCCGTCTTGAGGATCGTTCCGCCCTCGCCGACCGCCCACCCGGTGGCGCCATCGGGCCGGAACGACACGCCGAACAGGTCGGCCCCGTTGGCACTGCTCGGCTGGACGAACCAGCCAGTATCGGGAAACACGGTCACCAGGGCGGTGTCGCTCCGGCCGCCCGCGGTCACGAACAGCGAAGCCGTTCCCTCGCCTACCCCGAAGACCCGCCCGAGCCGATCGACCCGGAACACGCCGGGATTGCCGCTGACCCAGCCGAAGGACACGCCGCTCACGGCATTGCCAAGCATGTCATAGGCCGTGGCGACGAACGAAGCCACGTCACCGATCCTGAGGGTGTCCAGCGGGGGATCGAGGGTCACCCGCGAGAGGGGCGGAATCACAGGGGCGACCGAACTCTTGCCGCAGCCGGCGCTCGCGCCCACGAGCACGGCAAGAGCCAGCAGTGCACCGCGTGGCGCACGGTGATCTGTGAGAGGGGGACTCATCCCATTCATGGTAGTGGAGTGTTCTGGCCGACGCCACCTGCGGAGCGGGACGCGGGAGGAGCGCGGCCAGGTGTAGCGGAGCACCTGGAGCGGCGGCCTGGAGCGGCGACCTGTCGCATCCAGACCTGGAGCGGCGACCTTGCGGGGGTCGGCCTTCTACCCTAGGCTTCCCGCTCCCGCGGCCGATGTGGCCGCGGTTCCGACGGGGGGCGAGGGTGCTCGAAGTCCGGGACGTCACGAAACGCTACGACGGCCGAGCGGTCGTGAACCGCGTGTCGTTCGAGGTACGCCCGGGCGAGGTGTTCGCGCTGCTCGGCCCCAACGGGGCCGGAAAGACCACGCTGATCCGCATGATCACCGACATCCTGCGGCCGGACAGTGGCACGATCCATCTGGATGGGCAGCCGATCGACCAGGCCAAGCGAACCATCGCCTACCTTCCGGAGGAGCGCGGGCTCTACCGTCGCTCGCGCGTGATCGACGTGCTGTCCTACTACGGGCGGCTCAAGGGGATGTCGACGCGGAATGCGCTCGAGGCGTCCTTCGGTCTGCTCAAGCGCGTCGAGCTCGCGGAGTGGTCCGCGAAGCAGGTGCAGGCGCTCTCCAAGGGCATGCAGCAGAAGCTGCAACTCTGCACCACGCTGATCGGCTCGCCGCGCTTGCTGATCCTCGACGAACCGTTCACCGGACTCGATCCGCTCAATGTCCAGCTGTTCGAGGAGATCTTGCACGAGCGCCGGGCCTCAGGCACCACGGTACTGCTTTCGACTCACCAGATGAGCAAGGTCGAGGAGGTGTGCGATCGGGCCCTCATGGTGAACCGCGGGCACATGGTGCTCTACGGTCCGGTGCAGGAGATCCGCCGTCACTACGCCGACCACGCGGTGCTGGTGCGCACCGAGCGCGTGCCGCAGGGAGTGCCCGGGGTACGGGCGGTGGAGCGGTTCAACCACGAATGGAAGCTCACGCTGGAGCCCGCGGCCTCGCCCGAGTCGGTGCTGCGATCGCTCCTCGAGCGCGGGGTCGGCATCGAGTCGTTCGCGCTCGCCACGCTGCCGCTCGAGGACATCTTCGTGAAGGTGGTTCGTGAGGGGCTGGGGCTCGACCACGGGGTGAGTGGCCCGCCCACCGTGGACGAGCTTCCGGTGGTGGGGGCGGCGGCGCGGTGAAACTCGATTGGAACCTCGTCTCCGCCGTAGCACGCCGTGAGTTCCTGACCACCGTGCGGCGCAAGGCTTTCCTGTTCATGCTGATCGGCACCCCTGCCTACTTCGCCTTCGTGATGTCGATCTCGGCGGGTACCGAAGCGCGCGAACGCACCGAGGCTCTCAAGGAGCTATCGGTGCTCGGCGTGGTGGATTCGTCCGGCCTGTTTGGGCACGCCGCCCCCGAGATCCGCACCGAGGTTCAGGAGATGCCGACGCTCGGCCGTGCGCCGCGCCTGCCCGCCCCAGCGGAGTCGTTCCGCACTACGGTGCGACCCTATCCGGATCAGCTTTCGGCCGAGGCGGCGCTACGCTCCGGGACGATCAGCCAAGTGCTGGTGATTCCAAAGGACTATCTCGAGACCGGTCACGTGCGACGCTATGCGCGCAAGAGCAATATGTTCTCGGGGGCCGACCGGCGTGCCGTGGCCGGTTGGCTGGCGCGCAACCTGGTTGCGGATCGAGTCGGCGACCAGCTGGCCGTCCGCGTGGCGCGGCCCACCGATCAGGACATCCTGTACGTGCTCGACCGCAACGGCCGGTTCGAGCTCAAGGACGACCGGCGCGAGATGGCGGACTTCATGCTCCCGTTCGCGTTCTCGATGCTGCTCGGGATGAGCATCATGATCGGGGGCCAATACCTGCTGCAAGGAGTGGCCGAAGAGAAGGAATCCCGAATCCTCGAGTCGCTGCTGTGCACGGTGAGCGCCGAGGAGCTGATGGCGGGCAAGCTGCTCGGCCTGGGAACGGTGGGACTGTCCGTGGTGGGCGTCTGGGTGCTCGCCGGCAGCGTGGCCGCCGGATCCGCGGTCGGCATGCTGGGAGTGTCGGTCCCCGCCGCCTGGATCGCGATCGCTCTCGCGTACTTCGTGCTCGGCTACCTTTTCTTCGGCAGCATCATGACGGGCATCGGAGCGGTCACCAACAACATGCGCGAAGGGCAGCAGTTTGCGGTCTGGTTCACGTTCGCCAACTTCGCGCCGTTGATCATGATCACCAGGATCCTAGGGCATCCTTCGTCGTCGTTGGCGGTGGGGCTCTCGCTGTTCCCGCCCACCGCGGCGACGTCCATGATGCTCAGGATCGCGGCCCCGTCCTCGGCGGTGCCTGCCTGGCAAATCGCGCTCTCCCTGGCGTTGTTGGCGGGGGCGGCATTCCTGGCCCTGGTGGCATCGGCTCGGGTGTTCCGGGTGGCGTTGCTCATGTACGGCAAGACCCCGAATCTTCCGGAGATCCTGCGTTGGGCCCGCCAGGTTTGATCGCAAGGCTAGATGGCCCGGCATTTTGCGCGGCCGCTCGCCGCGGCGAGTCGCACCCTGCCCGATTCCAAATTCCGCTTGGAATGACCGCCCCTTGAGGGGACAATCAATTAGCTGCTTGGGCGGGGAATCCTGCCGCGAGGTACAGGACTTGCGACCTGATGCCCATGCCGGACGGTGATCCGGCGTCGCTCAAGCAGCATCAGGAGCCTACCGGCGACTCGTAAAGCCCGGGTCCCGCGAGACCCCGGTCGTCTGGAGGGTGGAAGCGCAGAACAAGGCACCAAGCGCCTGAGGTCGTCGCTTCTCTCCTGAGTCGGTGGACGTGCTCGTCCACCCAAACGGGACCGCCCGGTCGAAGACCGGGCGTTTTCGTTGGGCCATAGCGGGACCGCCGGGATTGGCCCTCTCGTAGCGAGCCTCGGGGTCCGAGACCGCTCTAGGGCTTGCTGGTGGCGGCCGGTGGCGGCGGCAGGTTCTGGGCGTCCCACGCCGGAGGCAGCGGGAAGGCCAAGATCGCTCCCGAAGCCGTGGCACCCGGCGGCACCCGGTCCGGGTTCTTGTGCTTCAAGGGCGGCACGCTCTTGATGAACGCCGCCAGGGCGTACGCGTCGTCGTCGCTCATCTGGGCGTAGGACGGCCATGGCATGGGCGGCAGGAGCGGCGTCTGGTCGGGCCGCCGCCCGGTGCGGAACGCCCGCACGATGTCGTCCTCGCTCCAGCTGCCGATCCCGGTCTCCGGGTCGGGCGTCAGGTTGCGCGCGTACGTGACACCCCAGGGGCCCTGCCAGCCGAGCTCGCTCCCGGAAAGAAGCCGCGTCGTGTCGGGCGCTCCGTAGAAGGTCCCCGGAGTGTGGCAATCGTTGCACCCGCTGGTCCAGCTGAGCGTCCTGCCCCGCGCCAGCTTCTCGGCCTCGGTCCGCCGCGGCGGAGCCTGCGCGGTGGTGCACGAAAAGGCGACCAGCGCGATGGCGAGCGACGTCGCCGCGGTGAGACCGGCAGTCCATCGAGTCCAGGTCATGGTCCCTCCCTTGGTGTGGCCTGATTGGATGGCGCCAAGGTGCCCCTGCGTGTCGCGCCTGTCAACGATGGGAAGGATCGCCGTCAGGGGCTCGTGGCCACGCATCCGGCGGGCCGGGGCGCTTGCGCTCGCCGGGCCGCCGGTCGCACAATCGGCCGTCCATGCGCACGCTTCGGCTGGGACTGGCCCAACTCAACCCGACGGTCGGGGACCTCGACGGCAACGTCCAGCGGGTGGTGGAGAGCATCGGGCGTGCGCGCGCTCTGGGCGTGGACGTGCTCGCCTTCCCCGAGATGGTGATCCCCGGCTATCCGCCCGAGGATCTGCTGCTCAAACCGTCCTTCATCGATCGAACGCTCGAGCGCACCCGCAATCTCGCCGCCGAAACGCGCGGCATGACGGTGGTGGTCGGCACGATCGACCGCGAGATCGACCTCTATAACGCCGCCGCGGTGCTCCACGACGGCCACCTGATCGGCACCTACCGCAAGCGCTACCTGCCGAATTACGGCGTGTTCGACGAGAATCGGTACTTCATGCCCGCCACGCGCAGCCCGGTGTTCGCCCGCGACGAGGCCGTGATCGGAGTGAGCATCTGCGAGGACATTTGGTACCCGGGGGGGCCGGTGGAAGAGCAGATCATTCGCGGCGGCGCCGAGCTGGTCTTGAACCTCTCCGCTTCCCCATACCACGCCGGCAAGGCCCAGGCGCGCCGGCGCATGTTGTGCACCCGCGCCGCCGACAACCAAGCGATCGTCTGCTATGTCAACCTGGTGGGGGGCCAGGACGAGATCGTGTTCGACGGCGCGAGCCTGATCGTCGACGAGCAGGGCCTGGTGCTCGCCGAAGGCGAGATGTTCGAGGAAGACCTGGTGGTGGCCGATGTCGAGATTGACGCGGTGTTCAGCGCCCGCCTCCACGACCCGCGGCTGCGCAAGGAGCGCGTGCTGGACGGCGAGACCACGGCGCGCTTCGAGCTGTCGCCGATCGCCGACGATGGGCCGCGCGAGACGGAGGCCGAGGGCGCGGGTGGCCGGTCCGGGGCGGCGCCGGTGGCGGCCGTGGCCCTGCCCAGGCCCGCGCTGGCGCCCCGGCCCACCGTCGTCCAGCGCGATCTGGCGGCGGAGATCTACGACGCGCTGGTGCTGGGCACGCGCGACTACGTGCGCAAGAACGGGTTCGACACCGTGGTGCTCGGCCTCTCGGGTGGCGTGGACTCGGCGTTGTGCGCCTGCCTCGCGGTGGATGCGGTGGGGGCCACGCACGTGGTCGGCGTGTGCATGCCCTCGCGATACACCTCGGGCGCCTCACGCGAGGACGCCGAGGCGTTGGCGCGCTCGCTCGGCATTCGGTTCTACCTGCTGCCGATCGGGGAGGTATTCGAAAGCACGTTGCGGGTGCTGGAGTCCCCGTTCAGCGGGCGTGCAGTGGACATCACGGAGGAGAATCTCCAGGCGCGGATCCGTGGCAATTACTTGATGGCGCTCTCGAACAAGTTCGGCTGGCTGGTGCTGACCACCGGCAACAAGAGCGAGCTGAGCGTCGGGTACAGCACGCTCTATGGCGACATGGCGGGCGGCTTCGCAGTGCTCAAGGACGTCTACAAGACAATGGTCTACCAGCTCGCGATCCACCGGAATGGACACGGATCGCAGCCGCCGATCCCACAGCGCACGCTGAGACGCTCGCCGAGCGCGGAGCTCAAGCCGGATCAGACCGATCAAGACACGCTGCCGCCCTATGACGTGTTGGATCCGATCCTACGCATGTACGTGGAGGAGGACCGCTCGTCACGCGAGATCGCGGAGCTGGGGTTCGACGAGGAACTGGTGCGGCGGGTGATCCGCATGGTGGACCGCTCCGAGTACAAACGGCGCCAGAGCCCGCCGGGGATCAAGATCACGCCGCGCGCACTGGGCAAGGATCGGCGGCTGCCGATCACCAACCGTTGGCAGGGTTAGACGGGACCGGGAACCCGATTCCGGCGTTGGTCGGCGTCTTGAGTCCCCCTCGCGTGACGCCGCGGGCCCGGGGGGAGCTCCGGGCCCTGCGCATGCGCCATGAGCGCCGACTTCAGTTGGGCACGCTGACCTTGACCGTACCCACCATGCTCAGCGTCAGCTTGACCGCGTAGCCGAAGGCGATCTGAACGTTGGGGTCGTTGTTCGGGGTGTTCGCGCCCGTGACCCGGAACGTGACTGACTCGGTCGGCGTCCCTCCCGCCTTGAGCTGGGAGAGCATGCTGGCCAGGGCTTGGTTGATCACGCCCACGCCCGCGCTCTTGAGCGCGGCTCCCCGATACGGCGTCACCGCGCCCACGCCGATGGTGAAGCCGGCGATCAGGGGCTGCTCGGGACCGCTCGGGCCCTGCACGCTCAGGTTCCCCTGAACCGTCCGGCCCGCCAGCGGATCCGCGGCCGTGATCGCGTACTCCACCGAGGTCACCTTGACGTCCACGACGTCGCTCGCGTCGATCCCGGCGTCTTCCAGGAGCTTCTTCACATCGAGGTCGGTGCCCTCTCCGATCGACACCACCTGCACCTCGTTGAGCGGGTCGGTCTCGGGGCCGCTGGCATGGAAGGTCGCGCTGGTCGAGCCGCTCACCGCGAGCTCGACGATGCGGTCCTTGACCTCGGGAATCAGGATGCACCCGGTTCCGAAGAGCGACGCCGCGAGGAGGATCGCCATGAGCCCGGAGGTCGAGCTGCGCATGGGTCCTCCTAGAGGCCGAAGCTCAGGCCGACGGCCGCGCCGTTGACGGCGGCGGCGTTGAACTCGCCATGGATCTTGACGACCGGAAAGCTGAGCTGCGCCCCGATCGTGAGGTGGGCGTTCGACTCGGTAGCGAAGTCGACCTCGACCTTCTGGCCGGGATTGTTGGAGTCCTCGTACTTGGCCTTCATGTCCAAGGTGTCGAAGCCGACGCCGACGTAGGGTTGGAGCATGGCGAAGCTCTTGCTGCCTGTGACGTCGAAGTGGAACGTCTTGGTCTTGATGAGATCGTCGTCGATCTTGAAGGTCTGGTAGAAGATGCCGGCGGCGAGATCGACCGGCAGCCCCGGAACGTACCGGGAAATCGAATGCTGCGCGCCGATTCCGAACAGATCGAGCTTGCCCAGGTCCGAGTTGCCGAGATCGAGGGAGATCCAACGTACCGTCGCGCGCGTGCCGAGCACGGAGCCAATGGTCGCCTGCGGCACGGCGATGGCGAACTCGTCGATGTCGAACCCGCCTGGGTGATAGAGGGTGGTCCCACCCTGGCCGCTCTGCGCCACCGACTGCTCGTCGCCGATCACGGTGGGGGCCTTCACCGGCGACGTGCTCTGGAAGCCCG
>Ga0066710_100004907_pt1 | contig 12013 bp, 19 predicted proteins | sample GraSoiAngelo_159_FD_79666 | JGI IMG/M metagenome (GOLD analysis project Ga0066710, IMG submission 79666) | Grasslands soil microbial communities from the Angelo Coastal Reserve, California, USA - 14_1009_16_40cm | ecosystem: Environmental > Terrestrial > Soil > Grasslands | place: USA... | reverse complement strand
TTCTTGACGCACTCCCCGTAGGCCTTGTTGTCGCGGTTGAACGCCTCGACCGCGCGGTTGTACGCCTCGGCCCGCTTTTCCATGCGGCCCTCCTTGCTCGGATACTGGGGAGCGACGCAATTGATCGGCGGGATCGCCAACGTTTGAGCCGGGGGCTGAGCCGGCGCGGGCGTTTGCGCCAGCACGGACAGGGCAAACGTCGCGAGCACGGCGAGCGCGGTGGGCAGCAAAGGGCGCAGGGTCATTGTCGAGCCTCAGCGGGGGAAAGAGGCGTGCATTCTAAGCCCGCGCGTTCGACCGGGGAAGCGCTTCGCCAGCCCGGCAGCTCGACGCAATTGAGCCACGACGAGGGCAGGTGATCGAAGATGCGCTCTGTCAATCGCGAAGACTCATCGGATGAGCAGCGCGGCGACCACCGCGAGCCCCGTCATGACGAGGTCGCCCATGATGTGCGGCGCGGCGGTATCCCTCGGCGGCGGAGTCAGCAGCGCCGTCGCGAGTCGGTCGACGTCGATGGTATTAAGGCGCGTGTGCGCGGTATTGAGCGCATTCACCGTCTTGGCGACGGCATCCGGATCGAGAATCGAGATCGGCGAGCCGCAATATCGACATGCCGAATCGTGCTCCAGGTCCACGGGCGCCCCGCAGTTGAAGCATTGGATCTGTCGCACCTTGGCTTTGAGGTCTGCCAGCTCGGCGCCGGTCACCGGCCGGACGAAGTTCTTCTCCAGCAGGAACTGAAAGAACGGCGTCAATCGTCCATGACCAAACTCGCACCGAAAATACGTGAAGTGTGTCCTGTGCTGCAGGTCGTGGGTCAACGCCAGACGCGCATGGCAGCGCGGGCAACTGAGCAGGGCCGGCAGGGTGTTCCGCGCCGGCGCCCGTTGCTCGTGCAGCGTCGTGAAAACCTGGAGGACGCCGCTGGGAGCAAGCTGCAGGCTTTCGAACGAGTCGAACCAGATGACCTGACAAGGGAAGCAGAAGTCGAGCGCGACAGCACCAACCTGCTGGCGCTCGAACTCGAGCGTCTGCATTGACGCCCCGCAGCCGGGGCAGTCCGTCACCCGGTCACCATCGACCGGTGTTCAGGCGGTGCCGCACCGAGATCCGACACCGCGTGTCGGACGATCAGGATTTGGTGCTTGCCGGGCGGACTTGCGGGCAGTTCACCCAATACCGCGCGGTCAGAGTCGGCTGCCACGAGCCCTCGATACGCTGCATCAGAGCGTAGTCGCAGGCCGTATTGCTCTCGACCTTCTGTACTGCCGGCACCGACGAGCACCCGGCGACGAGCGCTGCACCGCACAAAGCGAGGACTATTCTCATAGTTGAATCCCTCCTTTAGGGCAGCTGAACTATAGGCGTAATCAAAACGGCATTCAACCCCGTTTGCGCCTCGATACCAGCGCTCACTCGTGACCGAACAGCCCGGCGGGAACCGTGTATTCCCGGCGGCACGTCCCCGAGCTCATCGACCCGCGGACGCGAAGGTATTGCATTGTCTGAGGTCGCCCGATGCGAGGCCCACACGGAACCATTTCACGCGTTGTGCAGACGAGCCGTGAGTGAACGATTCGGGGACCGCATAGCCCCGGGCCTGTTGCTGCAGCCGGTCGTCGCCGACCGACGCGGCAGCGGCGATGCCCTGCTCGATATCGCGCGTATCGAGCGCGCCGCGCTGTTGCGCCGAATGCCCCCAGACACCGGCGAAGCAGTCGGCCTGCAGCTCCTGGCGCACGGACAGCGCGTTGCGCGCGCCCTCCGACGCGTTCGCGCTTCGCTGCTGCACCTCGCGCATCAGCCCGAGCTGGTTCTGCACGTGGTGACCGATTTCGTGCGCGATGACGTAGGCGCGCGCGAAATCGCCCGGTGCACCGAAGCGCTGCGACAGTTCCTGGAAGAAGTGCAAGTCGAGATAGACGCGCTGGTCGCCTGGGCAGTAGAACGGTCCCATCGCTGCGCTGGCGAATCCGCACGCGGAGCCGACCTGGCCGCGGAAGAGCGTGAGCCGCGGCGGCTGGTAACGCGTGCCGCGCCGGGCCAGCTCGGCGGTCCAGAAGTCCTCGGTATCGCCCAAGATCGCGCGCACGAAGTCGCGCTGCGGATCGTTGGGCGTCGGCGCTCGGACGCCCGGCGGTACGCTCGGGGCCGGCGCTTGCACGCTGGGCGGTGCGCCGGTCTCGAGCAGCGTCAGCACGTCGAGCGGGTTCTTGCCGAGCAGCAGGCTGATGACGACGACCGCGATCAGCGCGCCGCCGCCGAGCCGGAATCCACCGCCCAAGCCGAATCCGCCGCCGCTGCCGGCGTCATCGACGTTATCACTGCGGCGAAAATCATCCCAGCGCATGGCTGCCTCCGTTGTTTCGCGATTCTACTGCCGTTCTTCAGGTTCTTAGCCGAGCTCGTCGATCGAGCGCGGCCAGCTCGACTTGAGCAGCCGCGACAGAGCGCGGTCGGCGAGGATCGTGCCGCCGGTCTGGCAGCGGGCGCAGTAGTTGGTCTCGTTCTCGGCGTAGACGATGCGCTGCACGGGCGCGCCGCAGACCGGGCAGGGCTGCCCATACTTTCCATGCACCGCCATCTCGGGGCGAAACGCGGTGACTCCGGTGGGAAACCCGGCGCCGGCTTCAACCCGCAGGCGTGCGGTCCATTCGGCGAGGACCTCGCGTACGGCAGCATGCAACCGCGCGATGTCTGTGGTGGTGAGCTTGCGCGTCATCGCGATCGGTGAGAGTCGCGCACGATGCAGGATCTCGTCGGAATAGGCGTTGCCGATGCCGCTGAAAAGCCGGGGGTCGGTCAGCGCGCGCTTGAGCGTGTGGTTCTCGGAGAGAAGGCGTTCGCGGAAGGCTTCGATACCGGCGTCGGCGATTTCGAGCCCGCCTAGGTCGAACGCCGAGAGCGCGGTTTCGCCCTGCACGAGGTGCAGCGATGCGCGCTTTTTCGTGCCGGCCTCGGTGAATGCGAGCATCCCGGTGGGAAAGTCGAGGAGCGCCAGAGTGATGCGTCCGGGCGGCTTGTCGTCGCGAGCGAGCCAGCGCAACCGACCGGCGATCATGAGATGCGCGACGAGAAACAGGTCACCTTCGAGCGCCAGCACGATCCGCTTGCCGAGCCGGCGCACGGCGTTCACGCGCCGGCCTTCCGCCGCCGAAAGCGGCGGAACCGCAGTGCGCAGGACGAAGGGACTCAGCAGTCGCACGCGCTCGAGCCGTGCTCCGACGATGCGCTGGGCGAGGGTCTCGACGTAGACGACGACGTCGGGCAGCTCCGGCACTGCTAGACGACTCCGAACGCCCCGAGAACCGCGGCCACACCGAGCATCCACAGCGGGTGCAGCCGGGTCGAGAGCGCGAGCACCAGCGTCGCGCCCGTGACCGCATACGCGCTCAAGGATTGATCGGCGGTGCGCGTCAGCACATAGCCCGAGGCGAGGATAAGACCGACGGTCACCGGCGCGAGCCCGCGCTGGATCGCGATCCGCCACGGCGCATCGCGAAAGCGCTCCCAGGCGTGCGCGACCGCGTAGGTGAGTAGCGACGAAGGGCCGGACATCGCGAGCATCGCCACCACGCCGCCGACCACGCCGGCAACCTTCCAGCCGATCAGGCTCACGATGAGCACGTTCGGTCCCGGTGCGGCCTGCGACAGCGCGAAAAGCTGCGCGAAGTCCGCGTCGGTCATCCAGCGTTCGGTCTCGACCACGCGCAGGTGGATCTCGGGGAGCACCGCGTTGGCGCCGCCGATCGACAGCAGCGACAGCACGAGGAACTGCGCGCAAAGCTCCCAGAGAACCGGAGGGATCACGGGCGCGTGCGCCAGGCGATGCCGACCGAAAGCGGGCAGAGCGCCGCCAGCATCCAGAGGAGCGGCACGCGGAGGAGCGCGATACCGACGAAGGCGACGATGCATACGCCGACCTGCCAGGTCGAATCCTTGATCGGACGGGCCAGCTTGAGCGCGGTGGCGACGATGAGGCCCGACGCCGACGCCGACACGCCGTTGCATGCACCGCGCACCGCGTCGATCTGCGCATACTGCGCGTAGAGCGTGGCCAGCGCGAGCACGACGACGAGCGGCATCAGCATCAGCCCCACGCTGGCCGCGATCGCGCCCGCCACGCCCTGGAAGCGGCGGCCGATGATGATCGAGACGTTGACGATGTTCGGACCAGGCAGGAACTGCGAGAGCGACAGCACGTCGAGGAATTCGTCTTCGCTGAGCCAGCGCCGCCGCTCGACGATCATGCGACGGGCGAAGGGCAAGACGCCGCCAAAGCCGGAAAGCCCTATCTTGAGAAAGCCCACAAAAAGCGCGGAAGTGCTGACCGAAGCGACGGCGGGCGTTGCGGTGGACTCGCTCATCGCCGGGATGATAGGCGATGAGCGCCCCCGAGTGTAGCCGGTCGCCGTTGCTCGCGCCGCGGCCTCGCGCGGGTGCTTGCTCCCGCTCGACCCCCTCTCGCTACTTCCGCAGCAGCCACAGGATCAGGCTGATCAGCGCGGAGACGATCAGTCCCGAGGTCAAGGGGAAGTAGAAGGTGAAGCCGTCGCGCTCGAATCGGAAGTCGCCCGGCAGCCGTCCGAATCCGAGCTTCGCGGCCCACGGCCAAGCGAGGCCGACCAGAACGAGGATCACGCCGAGGGTGACCAGAAGTCGCTGCATATCGCGTCGCGCGAGGTGCTCGTCGGTTGGAGCGCCGTGGCGAGCTACGAGTTTCGCGCCGCGAGCAGTGCGCGCCGTCGCTCGAGGCTTTCCTTCGGCCAATACTGCTCACGATCGTAGTACTCGGCCACGGCGGGCATGCCCGGCGGAAGTACGACCCACGGCTGCTTCGACGCCGTGAAGATGTGGATGTCGGGCGGCAGGCGATCCGGCTCCTCGAGCGTCCCGACCCGAACGAAACGCACCGCATCGCCCGCACCGGCGTAATTGCTCCACAGCGCGACCCGGCAGGTGGGGCAGCGGGCGATCTTCTGCCCCTTGCCGCTGTTCGAAGGTGTGTTGACGATCTCCGGCTCGCCGTTGAGCAGCACCACGCGATCGGCCTCGATCATCGCATTGAGCGCGAACGACGCCCCGGTCTCGCGCTGACACCAGCGGCAGTGGCAGCAATGGACGAAGATCGGCTTGCTCGTCATGCGATAGCGCACCGCCCCGCACGTGCATTTGCCTTCGAGTGAAAATGGGTCGGAACTCATCGGGGCAGCTCCATGCGTTCGATCAAAGGTCACGGGTTCGAAAAACAGTACACCTGTCGCCCCGGCCGTGCACTCAGGACTGCGCCGGCTGCCGATACAGGAATGCCGCGAACGACCCGAGAATCAACATCAGGATACCGTCGAACACGATCTGCTTCGCCACTACGACCCCGGGCATCGGCTGCACGACATAGTAGATGAGGTAGGTCGGAACGATCGTCAGCAGGGCGATCGCCACGCCGAAGCGCAGCCCCTGCCCGAGCCAGGGTTTGGCCTCGGCGCCGCGGGCGTAGATCCAGACAAACGCGCCGGACAGGAGCACGTGCGCCAGGACCATCAGCGGGAAGTATTGCTGCGACTCGGCCTCGGTCCGGAACAGGTTCGAGAGCTTCGAGTAGTCATCGTGCAGCAGCACGCCGTGAACGACGAAGCTTCCGGCGAACCAGGCGACGAAGATGACGATCCAGGCGATGATGAATTGCTTGTTCATGAGTCCTCCTTTTGGTTTTTCTTACGAGCGACGACACTGCTCCATTGGCTGGCGGGACGCGTGCGGATCGTACTCGTGCGTTGTCGGCCCGGCATTGCGTGTCCACGCAGGCTTCCGTATCGAACGGGACTGACCCTGCCTGCACGACGGCAACCCGTACTTCAGTCTCTTTTGCACCCGACGTCATCGGGTGTCCTGTTCTTCAGGGAACGACCCGCGACCTGCCGGCAATTGCTTCTCCCATTCGCGGCCGTTGAAAGGCTTGACCTCGATGGCCTCGACCGTCCCCGGATCCAGACAGCGCGCGTTGACGCTGTAGCCATCCGGGTGCGAGCGAGGCACGTAGAACGATTTGATGCCGCAGGTCGAGCAGAAAAGATGCTTCGCGGTTCCGGTGTTGAAGGTATAGCTCGTCAGGAATCCCTCGCCCTGAAGCAGCCGGAAGCGCGACTTGGGCACGATAAGATGCAGATACCCCGACTTGGAGCAGATGGAGCAATTGCACTCGGCGACTTCGAGGCGGGGCGGCGCGCTCACCTCGAATCGCACCCGCCCACAATGACAACCGCCTGTGTGCAGAACCATGGGGACGAACCTATGCTCAATAAACGAAAGGTTAGGGAGATGACTCAAGTTGCACGGAGCGCGAACCAGGTCGCATAGAACGCTACCACGATCGCCCCGGCCAGAGTGAACCTCGCGGTCTGCGCATTGCCGGCGAACAAGACAACCAGTCGCTTGAAGAAGAGCTCGAGCACCGCCAACAGCGGCACCAGGGCAAATCCCGTCCAGGCGAACTTGTCGCTGGGCAGCTTGGACGCGGCCAGTCCACCCGCCACTGCGCCCAAGGCAGCCGCTACCACGGTCGCCGCACCGCTGCGCAGGTTGATCGCTGCGTTTGAAGGTGATTCGCCAGGGTCTGGAGCGCGCTTGTCCACGATACGGTCGCTCTGCGGGCGCTCAATCCAGGGGCGCACCTGGCGCCTCCCAGTAGATTTCGATGGCGTATCCGTCCGGGTCGGCACAGCGAAACGAAACGAGCGAGTCGTCCCGGTACAAGGGCTTGCGCAGGATGACTCCGGATTCGCTCATCCGGCGATGAAGCTCGAGCACTGCGTCCGGGGACTGCAGCCGATAGCCGAAGTGAAACCACGGAGGCATGGGACTCGGTTCGGCGTCGTCCATGAGCGCCAGGTCGAAGCCATCCTTGTCGGTCATGAAGGTGAGATATTCTCCCCGGCGTGCGACGGACATGCCGAGCCACGTGGCGTAAAAGGCCTCGGTGGCCCGCCGATCACGAACGTGAATGTGGAGGTGATTGACGCTAGCCCGAGGCGCGCTCGACGGATATCGAATCGGCCGAGCGTACTGTCTGACCATGCCACACCGCCTCGATGTTGTTTCCGTCGGGGTCGAGCACGAATGCGGCGTAATAGCCGCTGTGATAGGAACGAAGACCAGGCGGCCCGTTGTCCCGGCCGCCCGCTTTCAGCGCCGCGTCGTGGAAACGTTCGACCGCGGCCCTACTCCTGGCTTGGAAGGCGAGGTGAAGGCGAGAGGGCTGGGCGTCGGCACGGTCGACGTAAAGCTCATCGGCGTAGAAGTAGCCGTCACCCTCGCCGAAAGATTCGGCCAGGTCGAGTGCCTCGATGGCGGCCCGATAGAAGCGCTTGCTGGCCTCGAGGTCGGTCACGCGAAGGTGGACGTGATCGAGCAACCTTCCCTGGTGATATCGCATGTGATCTCCCGATGCGAACAGAGAGCGAGGTGACGTCAGGGCGCCGGCTTGACATTGACGAGTACATTCGTCGCAAAGATTGCGATCCCGATGAGCACGGCGCTGGCCGAGACCACCACGACGGGAACCAGCGCCTCGCGACCGGTGAGCAACAGACCGAGCGAGATCATGAACACCGGCAGGCCGAGGTTGTGGAGCCAGAAATGGATGCGTGCCAGGCGAGTGGTCGAGGCGACGGGGTACAGGTGGTACACGAGTCCGGCGAGCGCGAGCGAGGCCCAGCCGAGCAGCAACAGATGGGCGTGGACGGGGACCAGCGCAAAGTTCTGCGCGATACCCATGCCCAGGCCCAGAAGCGCACCGAGGAAAAGATAGATGACGGCAATCTTGAGGAACTTGAGTCCCATGAGCAGGCTCCTTGGCGATAGTCGAGTGGAAGTGCGGCAACCACGCGCGGCTTGGAGGATGGTCGCCGGTCGGTCCGGATGCACCGAAAACGCGGTGTTACTCGGAGCCGCGCGCAGTGATGGTGGGCGCTGCGCGCGGAGTGGAATCTTTTTGCCGCTCGGCGCGGACAAACGAATCCAGGTAGGTGATCCGGTTGTTCGCGAGAAGCTGGCGAAATTGAGCATGCCCGGCCTTCTCGTTCGACTGCACCTGCGCGAGCTCCGCCTCGTAGGCGGGTGTGCGGCTCAAACGAAACAGCTTGTCGAGATCCTCGCGCGGCGGCGTCGGCCGCGGATTCGAATCCCGGTCGTACTGTCTGAGCAACAGCTGCAGCGCCAATTCGATGCTGGGCTGCCGGTCGCAGAGGTCGAACGACAAATGCAGTGAATACGGCGACAAGGTTTCGACGCGGTGGGGAGTGAAGTTGCGCAGGTACAGGACATCGCCCGGCCGCATCGCGACCTCCGCCTCGACCGGCCCCAACTGCATGTCGTCGAGGTCGGCCAGATTGATGCGGCGTGGAGGCTGTCGTCGATAGAGTTGCCAGCGCTTCTCGCCGGCGAGATGAATGACCAGCACGTCGTCGGTATCCAGATGACCGCGATAGGCTTCGTTACCGCGCTGAGAAAAGAAAACCGTTGCGTTGGAGAACGTTGCCGCGTGAGCGCGGTCCAGCGCCGCGGCCAGCGTATTAATCCCGGGCTCGAGGATATCGAGTCCTTCGAGCACGCAAGCGGCGCCGTTCTCCAGGTGCTGCTCCAGCACGTTGAGATCGACGAACTCGATCTTTCTCTTCTGGACCGTCTTATAGACGCGTGCGCTTGCCAGGTCGACCGGTTTGCCGGCCTGGAAGAGATTCAGGTAGTTGAGGTCGACCAGTGGATTGTTGAGGTGACGGCGCAAGTCCTCCATCGAGAACAACTGCTGGTCGGGAACCAGATTCGGACGGTGGACGTGACTGACGCCTGGCGGCGCGGCGAGTCCCTCCTTGAAATAGAAGTCGCGAATGCGTCGCTGAACGGGCGAGAGTTCCATCGAAAATGAGCCGCCGAGACCGGTGTTGAGAAGGCGTTACGTGCGATGTCAGACGCTAGATTGCAGCGCGATTCTAGCAGGAGAAGGAGAAAACGCGATCGTTGACCTCGACCTCGCCATGCGGATAAAGGGCAGGCGCCACTTCGTTGAATCCCAGCCGCATCAGCAATCGGATGGAGCGCGCGTTATTCGGATCGACTGTTGCGAAGAGCTCGGTCACCTGGAGCTCATCTGCGATATGCGGTATCGCTGCCTGACACGCTTCGAGGGCCACGCCACGGCCCCAGTATTCGGGAGCCAGGACAAACGCGAAATCTCCGGTACGTGCCGGGTAGATCGTGGCTTGAACGAAGCCGACGCATCGTCCGGATGCGAGCCGGATGATCCAATTGAGCCACTGCTGCCGGCCATCGGCCGACGCCCCCCTCTCGAGCTTGACGTAGCGCTCTCGCAGGGCGGCGACCGAGGCCGGCGGTGCGCCCGGCATGTAATCGTATAGCGTCCGCGCAGACAGCGGTTCGAACATTTCCTCGGCGTGCGCGACCGTAAGCGGCTCGAGCCGCAGCGTCTTCGATTCGATCGGGTGCATCGCGGCGTCGTTGCGTATCACGAGCTCTCCATACCTGTGGTTAGTCGGGTATCACTGCTGCGCTCAGCCCATTTGCTGACACGCCGGGTCGGGCGCGGACAAGCAAGAGCCCCCCACAGAGGGCCAGGGCCGCGGCGGCCAGGTTCAGATGCGCAGGCATGAACGCGCCGATGAAGTAGTAGAGCAGACCTGCCGTGGCCGCAGGTATCAGCGCCAGGACGGCCACGACTGCGCCGGATGCGATGGCGGGGCGGGCCGCGATTAGTCCCAACACGATCGCTAAAGTAACGAGCGTTGCGGAATCGATCAGCCATAGCCCCTTGAGCGCGTTGGCATAAAAAGCATCCAAGTTGGAATTCCCAACCGTCGACACCGCTTTCTTGAACGCGACAGCGTGAACGACACCTCCGAAGAAGAGAAGCACTCCAGAAGTTGCGAGAAGAAGCCGTGGAAGAGAATTGATCATGTGCTCCCGGACAAGGTTACTGGCCTGCTGACATTCACGAATACGCGACTCCCAGTCGGACGGCGTGCAAGGATGGAGCCCGCGAAGGCGATTGAGTATTTCCGGTTTGTTCGGATTGGTCAACCGACCGGCTCCCGCCACTGGTCAGGTCCAGGCGGTGTCGACGGCTTCTCGCCGGTACCGACGATACGCGCTGCAAGCTCGGATCCGCGCCATGGCATCGGCCGGTGAGGTGTCGGGGAACTCGAGCTAGACCGAGGGGTCATTTTAGAAGGCGTAGGGCGCGGGGAGGAAATCCTGCGACCGTGGTCAACCGGGCCCAGGAGCGAAAGCCATCCACTGCGAAGCTGCCCGAGCGATGCTCCGGAGGTGCGGCTTGTCCACGCTTCGCTGCACATGTCGATCCCTGCACAACTTCGAGTCAAAGGAGAAGCCGTCATGAAAGCAACGGGCACAAAACCGCTTCCCAGAATCGCGTCATCGGCCGAGTGGGAAGCTTCGCGCGAAAAACTACTCGCGAAGGAAAAGGCAGCGACCCGTGCGCGAGACGCGCTGGCCGCAGAGCGCCGCAGGTTGCCGATGGTGCGGATCGACAAGGACTACGGGTTCGAAGGCCCGGACGGCAGGGCGAGCCTGCTCGATCTGTTCGATGGTCGCCGCCAGCTCATCATCTACCACTTCATGTTCGCCCCTGGGGTCGACGGCTGGCCGACCGCGGGTTGTCCCGGTTGTTCGTTCTTCGTCGACAACATCGGCCATCTCGCCCATCTGCACGCTCGGGGTACGTCGCTGGTGCTGGTATCGCGCGCAGCCTTAGCGAGGATCCAGGCGTACCAGAAGCGCATGGGCTGGACCGCGCCGTGGTTCTCCTCCTCCGAGAGCGATTTCAACGACGACTTCGGCCTCACGACAGCCGCGGGCGAGACCTTCGGCCTCAGCGTGTTTCTGCGCGATGGCGACAGCGTCTTTCGCACCTACTTCACCGCCGGCCGGGGTACCGAGGCGCTGGGCAGCGCCTGGACCTTTCTCGACCTGACACCGCTCGGCCGGCAGGAGGACTGGGAGGACTCACCCGAAGGATGGCCGCAGACGCGGCCGTACGAGTGGTGGCGCCGCCATGACGAGTACGAGGATGCGACACGAGGCGACCGGACCGCACCCGCACGCGAGCTCGAGGCGGCCGCTCGGAGAGGCACGCAACGCGAGCGCGAGAGCGAAGGTCGGTAAGACAGGAGAAGCGACGAGCAAGCAACGGACATCCGCCCAGAGGTCCGTGCTGCGTCGATACGCTTCACCCCGATCCTGGGAAGGCGGCGGCCGTCCGCGCTCACTTCCAGTACTTGAGGAGAATCACGAACGTTATGTAGTGCGTCACCAATAGTGCTGGGACCCAGAATGCGGGTATCCAGTAGGCAGGACCCATGAACGCGTGTGCGCCGTAGACCGTCGCCAGTACGATGGCAGTCGCGAGATCCAGCGTTCCCTCGACGCAGAAGATCCATACCAGAAGTCGCGCAGTTTTCCAGTTCATCGCCACCGCCGCGATGGCAACGAGCGCGAGCAGCGCGGCGAGGAGGTCGCCGAACGCGGCAGGATACGCAAACTGCATTGGAATGCCGGCGTAGGTCGCACCCGGCGCGAGGAACATCAATCCGAGGTGTCGGAACGAATGCAGCAGCAGAATCGGGACCAGTACGGTCCGGGGTTTCAGCTCCTGGAGCCTCGGTAGAAGATAGAGCTTGGCGGCAATCCAGAAGACGAGAGTACTGAACAAGAGGTTCACTGTGAGAATGTTCATGGCACGTTCTTGAATCGTTACCCGAGATTGCTCGATATTGGTATGACTCCGTAACCTGGTATCGCCGAACTACACCGCGACGCGGGAATTGGCGGCGGAGCAGCGGATTGCGTCAGGTCGAGCATCGGAAAGAGAGCAGTCAATGAAGCCGCAACTAGTGCTCTCGATGTGAACCGACGCATTCGGATTCTCCGGGAAGACGATCAGGTACGAAGACGAAGCGCAAGGACAACTTCGCCACCATCG
>Ga0066710_100004905_pt1 | contig 12017 bp, 7 predicted proteins | sample GraSoiAngelo_159_FD_79666 | JGI IMG/M metagenome (GOLD analysis project Ga0066710, IMG submission 79666) | Grasslands soil microbial communities from the Angelo Coastal Reserve, California, USA - 14_1009_16_40cm | ecosystem: Environmental > Terrestrial > Soil > Grasslands | place: USA... | reverse complement strand
TCAGGATTCCGTAGCCGTGGCGTTCGCCGCCGGCCAGCGCGAGGAGCACATGGAAGACGGCCGGGGTCAGGGGGCCCATCAGTCCGCTACAGATATATCTGTTACGGATATAGGAGTCAAGAGCTAGAGCGGAAGCGTCGCGTCGCCGACGCTGGCGAGGGCGCCGGTGCTGTCGCCGAACCTGTCAACGTGGATGCCCAATCGGTCGAGCAGCGTGACGTGGAGGTTGGCGAGCGGCGTGCCCTGGGCGTACCGGACGTAGCGGCCGCCCCGGATCCCGGCCTTGCTCCCACCGACGAGGGCGATGGGAAGGTCGTCGTAGAAGTGCGCGTTGCTGTCGCTGATTCCCGTCCCGTACAGGAACACCGAGTGATCCAGCACGGTTCCGTCGCCTTCGGCAAGCGCCGCGAGCTTCTGCACCAGTCGAGCAAACTGTCGCACGTGGTACTCGTTGACCTTGTGAAGCCGTTCGAGCTTTGCCGGCTCGTTCGAGTGATGCGACAAGGGATGATGCGAGTCTGAGACCCCGATCTCCGGGTAGGCGCGGCTGCTCACTTCGCGGGCCAGCATGAACGTGCTGACGCGTGTCAGGTCAGTCTGGTAGGCGAGCGCGAGGAGATCCATCATCATACCCGCGTGCTCGGCGTAGTCGGTCGGTACGCCGATCGGCTGATCGACGAGGGGAAGCTCGCGGGAGCTCTGCTCCTCGGCTTTCTCGATGCGCCGCTCGACATCCCGAATCGACTCGAGATACTCCCCGAACTTGGCCTGGTCTCTCGCCCCAAGGCGCAGGTTCAGCCGCGCGATCTGGTCGGACAGAACGTCCAGCATGCTGCGATTCCGGCGCATGGCCGCGCGCCTGGCCGCCGAGTCGGTGCTGCCGCTCAGGCCGAACAACCGCTCGAACACGGACCGGGGATCGTTGTCAATCGGCAACGGAACGGTCGGCGAGCGCCACGAGATCGTGTTCGTCAGCGCACAGCTCGCCCCGTCGCACGCGCCGAGCGTCGCCGCCGACTCCAGGCCGAGCTCGAGCGATGCCAGCTGCGTCTCTCGAGCCAGCTCCTTGGCCACGAGCTGGTCCATCGTGGTGGCCGCGGTGACGTTGGCGTCGCTCGTCGCCTGAAACGGCACGCAGGTCAGGAACGTTCCCGACGATCGCGCGTGCGCACCGGACCGCAGGACCTTGCTCGCCGAGTCGCTCGCGAGCCCCCCGAGCAGCAGCACCTGGTCCTTGAACGGCTGGAGCGACCGGAGCGTTGGCGGCAGCACCTCGATGGAGCCCTCCGTCTTCGGCCACCAGTACGCCATCGACATGCCGTTGGGCACGTAGAACACGCCGAGGCGACGGGCAGGCGCGGCGGGGCTCTTCGCGAGCGCGGTCAGCGCGGGGACCATGGCGTCGAGCCAGGGCAGTGCCAGGGTGACACCAAGGCCCTTCAACGCTAGGCGGCGCGAGAGATGTTTTCGTGTGACGATCATGGGCCCACCCTGGCCGGCACCGACGCCGACCCATTACCCGACGCCGACGCCGGACCGGCGTCAGCGACGCGCCTCATCTGGAACGGCGCGCTCTGGACGATACCGAGAATCAGCGACGACCAGCGATAGTCGTCGCGGGCTGCCTGGCGCACGAGCTTGCGGACCGACGGGGCGTCGTAGTATTCGAGGCTCCGCCCCAGAGCATACTCGAGCAGCTTCCTGGTGACGGTGCGCGCCACCTCGTCGCTCCTGGCGAGCAGATACGCTCGAAATCCCGACGGACCCTCGACCGTCCCGCCACCTGGCAGCACACCGACCGGGTCGATGCGGCCGCCCTCGTCGATCTCGCGCCAACGGCCAGTCGCATCGAAATTCTCCAGAACGAAGCCCAGCGGATCCATCGGCGCATGACACGTTGCGCAGCCTGGGCTCTTGCGGTGCTGCTCCATCCGTTCGCGCAACGACCTGGGAGGAGCGCCGGCTTCGTTCTCTTTGAGCGGCGGGACGTTGGGAGGCGGCGGGGGCGGCGGCGATCCGAGCAGCGTCTCGAGCACCCACTTGCCGCGCAGGACGACCGATGTCCTGTGCGCATACGAGGTCACCGTGAGGATGCTCGCCTGTCCCAGCAGCCCCTGTCGGTTGGGGTCGGTCACCGCCACCCTTCGAAAGTGACTGCCGTACACCCCGGGCACGCCGTAATGCTGGGCGAGCCGCGCATTGAGGAACGTGTAGTCCGCCCGCAGGAGATCCAGCACGCTCTTGTTGCCGCGGACCTGGCTTTGGAAGAACAGCTCGGTCTCTTCGGTCATCGCCTGCCGGAGGTTGTCGTCGAAATCGCGGAACGTATCCGGATCCGGCTCGTGACCCTGCACCTCCCGCACCGTCAACCACTGCCCAACGAAGTCGTTCATCCAGCGCTTCGACCGGGCGTCGGCCAGCATGCGGCGTACCTGTCGCTCGAGGACGGCGGGTTCTCGCAGGCGGCCCTGAGCCGCAACATCGCGCAATTCGTCGTCGGGGATACTCTTCCAGAGAAAGAACGACAGTCGCGCCGCGAGCTCGAGATCGGACACCTTGTACACCGAACCAGGAAGCGCGCCCGCCGGGTCGTGCTCGATACGAAACAGGAAAGCGGGCGACCAAAGCAGCGTCTCGAGCGCGAACTCCACACCCGACTCGAACCCGCCGTCTTCTCTCCCCAGTCGATAGAGCCGCATCAACTCGCTCAGGTCGGCCTCGGACGGCTCCCGGCGGTACGCCCGGCGGGCCAGCGTGCCCAGAATGGTCCGGGCGCAGCGCTCGGCGTCGCGGTCGCTAGAGGGCCGGCACAGGAAGATCCGCCGACGACTCGGTGTGTCTGCGGGCACGGTCGCGACATGGGGGCCGACGATCGTCACCCGCTCGATTCCAGGGTCTCCGGCGTCGTCGGTGAAGTTGGAGCGCTTGAGCGACGAGGGGACGAGCGGCACCTGTTCGCGCACGGCTGGCACGGTATCGGTGAACGCGGCCACCACCAGGTGCGTGCCCGCCTTGACCGGGATCCGTAGCTCCAGGTGTTCGTCTGCGCTCAGCCGATAGGTGTGCAGCCTGCGACCATCGACGTCGTCTTCCGGAATGCCGTTGACGAGGCCCGGATCGAATCCCTTGAACCGGCCGCCAACGGCAAAGCGCTTGACGAGGGCATGGTCGAGCCGTATCTGGATCTCGTGCTCGTCGTCGATCCCGCGAATCGTGTCGCCGATGGTGTTCCGTTGAAGGAGGAGCTTGAGCGTATATTCGCCGTCCAACGGAAATGGATGTCGGACGGCCAATCCGCCGTGGGTGCCAAACGGGAAATCCTCCCCCATCCGGACGTCCTGATGCGCAAACTCGGACGCCTGGTAGACCGTGCTGCCGGGCCGGATGGCGGGGTCGCCGATGGCCAGCCGGCTCACCTTGGCGGCAGCCGACATGTAGCGGTTCATGAGGCCCGGCGTCACCGAGAGGACATCAGCGTTGTTATCGAACCCGACGCCGGGGTCATCGGCCGGGAGGAGAGCAGGATCGATCTCCAGATCCAGCAGGTCCCGCACAGCGGCCACGTATTCGAGGCGGTTCAGCCGATGCGCGGCCGTCCGTCCGGGGTTGAGCGGCGCTTTGTCGAGTGCCGTCTCGAGGTCGGCGACAAACGCGTCGAGCGCGACTTTCTCGGGACGCGGACGCCCAGGAGGCGGCATCTGCCCGCCGCGCAGTTTGAGCACGACTTTTTCGAGCACGCCGGCGCGGCTGGCCGGCTGCGTCAGATCGACGTCGTCGAGCGTCAGACCGCCGGTCTTCAACCGGGCGTTGTGACAGGTCACGCAGTACCGGTCGAGAAGCGCTCGGTCGAGAGGCGCGGCCGTCGCCCCGCTTGCCGAGAGTGCCCCACTCAAAACCAGCGCGCAGACGACGGGCCGCGTCACGGCTTCCCCGACTCCTCGAGTTTGCGGCGCGATCGCTCGCGCTCGGCTGTACGCCCATCGACACCGAGCGCCGTATCCGCACCAAGGGTGCGGAGAAATGCCGCGGTCTCGGGCCAGGCTTGAAACTGAAAGGCCTGTGGGCCGCCCTCGGCGATGCGGTACGCGGTGCGGCCCAGAAAGTCGCGGGCGTTGATGTCGGCGCCCTGGTCAACCAGATACTGAATCACTTCGTTCAACCCACGAAACGCCGCTCCGTGCAAAGCAGTGAATCTGGCTTCGTTCACCGCGTGCACATCCGCTCCAGCTTCGACGAGCCATTTCACGGCCGCCTCGGCGGTCGGCGTTCGCGTCCCTCTCGGCACTCCCGGGCGGTACGTGGGATGGCCGATTCCGGCGGCCACCATCAGGGGCGTCGTGCCGTCAACCGTCGTCAAGCTGGGATCGGCTCCAGCCGCCAGGAGGACCCGGACGATCTCGCCCGCATCGCTGGCCCCCGGTGGCGGACGATTGGCTTCGTAGGCCGCGACCCACAACGGTGTGGCGCCCTTGATGTCGCCAGTACCCACCGAGAAGGTGTCGAATGCACCGTTTCGACCGGAGATGGCAAGGCCGAGGACCGACGACGTGGAGATGCGGGCGTTGGGGTCGGCGCCGCGTTCGAGCAGCGACCGGACGAGCGGCAGGCGACGAGCTGGGACAAGGCTGGCGATGTTGCGGGCAAATACCGAGACGCGGCGCGCGCGGAGCCAGTCACGCAACCAGACGTCCACGGTTCCGGCGGCCGCGTGCAACGCGTTGACCCCGGCCATCTGGCCGTTGGGATCGGCGTTCTGCTCGAGGAGAAAGCGCGCAAACTCCTCGTGACCGCTGACGATCGCCAGCGGCAGGGCATGAGTGCCGTCCGAGCCGAGCTCGTTGACGCCGGCGCCGGAGGCAATCAGGAGCTTGGCAGCCTCGATGTCGCCATTGCGCGAGGCGAAGAGCAGCGCGCTGAACCCTATCGAGGAGCGGGCATGGACGTCGGCGCCGGCCGCGATCAGTTCTCGCATCACCTCGTGGTGACGTTCGGCGGTCGCCCAGATCAGCGCCGTCTGACGACTTGTCGGGATGGTGGCCGACACGTCCGCGTGCCGGGCCAGAAGCGCTCTCACGAGACCGACATTGCCAGTTCGTGCCGCCGACATGAGCGGAGTGACGCCGTTCTGCTGCGCAAGATTCGGATTGGCGCCGGCGGTCAGGAGCCTGGCCGCGACTGGCGTGCTTCCGTTCTCGCAGGCGAGCCCGAGGGCCGTGACGCCCTGATCGTCGGCCCCGTCCACGTGGGCGCCAGCCTTGACCAGCCGGTCGATCAGGTCGAGGTCGTTCCAATGTGCGGCCCAGAGGAGCGCCGTGGCTCCGTCGGCGCGCCGCGCGTTCACGTCGACGCCGGCGGCGAGCAGCGAGCGAATCGTCTCCCTGTCCTGCTCCTGAGCAGCCGTGACGAGCCGCAGGTCGGATTGAGCCGCAACCGGCGCGACCGCAATCCATCCGCCTGCGGCACCCATGGCGGCCAGGAGCAACACTACGCCACGAGCCGCATCCTGATATGGGGCGCGCACGCCCGTATCGTAGCACCAGCCCGCGCTCGATCACGCGCTCGCGTCCGGGAAGACGCGAGAACTTCTGGGTGCGGGCAGCTGCAGGCAGGTGTAGCATCAGCCTGGGAGGTACGCAGATGGCCCATTCGAGCACACCAGGGTTGCACGATCGCCGGTCGGCGAGGCTTGGTCGCGCTGCATTTCTAGCGGTGGCGCTGGCCGGCAGCCTCGTCGCCGCCTTCCTGATCGTGGAGGTCAGTCACTGGGCAGCCAGGACGCCACCCGCCGTCGAGGCCGCAGCGCTTCCAGGAACGGCGACATTGTCGGGTACCGTGGAATCGGCCTCGCCGTTCAAGGCGGCCCAGGTCACGATACGCAACCTCGACAAACATGTTTTGTACATGGTGTATACGAGCGCCGGTCAATTCCGGGCCGTCGCCCTGTTCCCCGGCAACTACGAAATCGCCGTGACGTCGAAGGGCCTGGTCTCGGAGATCCAGAAGCTGACCCTCAAAGCCGGCGACAACCCCAAAGTGAAGTTGTCGCTGCGCGCGGCAGCCGACCCGTCGGGCCGCACGGTCATCAGCGCGCTCGAAACCGAAACCAACCGGAACTCGTTCGTCAGAGACGAGCGCGGCTACGACGAGATCTATCCGCCGGGACCCGGACGGGACGTCGCGGAGCGCACCTGCCTGATTTGCCACGGGGAGAACTTCCTCCCCTCCAGACCTGGTGACACGGCCGCCTGGAATGCGCGGATCGATCGGATGATGGGCCGGACGCTCTTCGACCGGGCGGCGGCCGCCTACGCCGAAGGTCTCCTCAGTTATCGCGCCTCGGCACTGCGCTTCTCGAGACAGGATCGCGAGGATCTGCTCGCGTATCTGGTCAAGAACTTCGGCCAAGAGAGCAAGCCCCGGGCCGTACGGATCGACCAGGAGATGCCCTTTGACGAGGCCAAGCTGGGCAAGGCCATGTACATGGAGTACTACCTCCCGCCGGATCCCGCAGGTCAGGGCAACAATGCTCCCGAGTACAACAAGCTGAGCGGAGCGTTCGTCGGGCGACGGGTGGGTCAGGACGTGCGATTTGATCAGGACGGCAACGTCTGGCTGACCGACCGCGGCTACCCGCACCGACTGGTCAAGCTCGATCCTCGGACTGGGGAGCAGAAAGACTTCATCCTGCCCGATCCCAAGAACGGCATCCACGAGGTCAACATCGATCGCAAGGGCATGATCTGGTTGCCCGAGCACTCAGGGGTCCAGTCGTCGACACCCAAGCGCCTGCTTGGATTCAATCCCAAGACCGAGAAGTTCGAGCAGCTCATTCCGCTCGATCCAGACAACGTCGTCAGAAACCCGATCAAGTGGACGCAGTCTCTGGCCTTCGACTCGAAGAACAACATCTATGTCGGCTGGATCATGGGCGGCGCGCTCAGCAAATACGACCGGGAGACACAGAAGGTGTCGGTCTATCCAGTCCCCACCCACAACGCCATCATCTACGGCGTCGTCGCGGACAGGAACGACAACATCTGGATGGCGCTGTGGGACTCGGGCAACATCGCGAAGTTCGACACCCACACCAACGCATGGACGATTTTCGCGCCGCCGACCTATCCCGCACAGGTGCGCCGCCTGAACGTGGACGCGCAGAACAATATCTGGTTCGGCATCTGGGCTGCCGGCAAGCGACCAGGCAAGCTGGTGAAGCTGGACCAGACCACGGGGCGGATGACTGAGTACGTGATCCCGAGGCAGAACGCCAGCCCGTACGACGTGGCTCAGGACGCCGAGGGCAACATCTGGTCGGCCGACGTCGGCGGAAGCGTCGCTGCGATCTGGAAGTTCAATCCGCGCGATCAGACGTTCACGCTGTATCCCAAGCCCCAGAAAACAGCAGACACGCCGAAGATTCAGGTGACCAAAGATGGCGCCGTCTGGTACTCGCCCCGAGGAAGCCAGGACCAGCCTGCCTTCGGCGTGCTGTATCCCGACATGGACAAGATCACGACGCTCGGCGCGTTCTATCAGGGCGGACCGCCCGGATATCTGTTCAAGCCCGCGCAATCGACCGACCGACAGACTGCGCAGAACTCGCGAGCCAAATAGCAACGAACCGTGAATCTGGTCGTGTGTTCATCGTGTCATCTGACCAGATGACCAGATTCACGGTTCGTCGTCAGCATTTGTCGCCGAGCACACCCGCGCCGCCGCAGTACCGCGCGTCCTGAATCTGGAGGAGAATGCCGTCGGGGTCGGTCAGATAGAGCTCGGGCGTACCTTCCTTCGCGCCGCCACGGTTTTCCGTTCGCATCGTGACGTACGACCGCAGAGGGCCGACCGGCCCCTGGGCGTTCTCGCGGGGCTTGATTCCGTAGCTCTCGAGGTGCTTCAGCACGCGATCGACGTCGAACCCGTCCATGGACAGGCACAGGTGGTTGATGCTCGGCGACAGCGGGGCCGTACCCGCCCCACCACGTCCTCCCGCCACGCCAGCGAACATCAAGAAGGCCACGCCCGGTCCGACGGCCAGCGTCGGGGCGGTGGGTCCCTGATAGGACCGAATCGAAAACCCGAAGAGTTGCTGGTAAAAGGTATTCGAGCGTTTGGCGTCCGAAATGAACACCGTAAAGTGGCTCAGGTCTCGAACACCGATCAGACCCTTGCTCTTGGCTGGTTCCACCGCCGAACACACGGCGCCAAGCGGGCCGCCTCCGCCGCAATAGCTCGGATCCTGCAGCTGGACGACAATGCCGTCGGGGTCGCCGAAGTAGAGCTCCGGCGTACCTTGAGGCGCGCCACCCAGATCCGCCCCGCGCATGCGGACGCGAATCTTCATCGGTCCGCCACCGAGCCCGCCTCCCGGCCCTTCGGCCCTGCTGAGGCCGTAGTCGGACAGCGTCTTCACGAGGCGGTCAACGTTGAAGTCCTCGACACCGAGGCAGAAATGGTTGATGCCTGGCGCACCGCCGCCCTGACTGAGAGCCAGCGCGTGCGGCCCGGTGCCGATCCGCATGGCGACCGTGCTGCCCTGCCGCCCCTGAATCGGCATCCCGAAGAGCCCCTGATAGAAGTCCGTCGAGCGCTTGACGTCGGTCACCGTCAAAGTGGCGTGATTGAGCGTTCGAACCCGAATCGGAGTGCCGCCCCCCTGACCGAGAACCTTCCGCGCCAGCAGCATGCCTGGCATGGCACAGAGTAGCGCCCGGCGCGAAATGCCCGAGTGGTCTCGGCGACGGCGCCGTCGGTAGTGGTAGCTCATGGTTCCTCGTATGCTAGCAATCAGCGGTCAGCAATCAGCAATCAGCGGTCAGCAATCAGCGGTCAGCTTAGAGGGTTGGCACCATCCAGGGCACCACGTACGCCTGCAGCATCGCCAATACGCCCATCAGTGTCGTCAGCACCAGACTGTGAACGGCCACCCGCGCCAGGATCTCGCCTTCGCGTCCAACGGCTCCGACGCCAGCGGCGCCGACCGACAGATTCTGCGGGCTGATCATCTTCCCCATGACGCCGGCGGAGCTGTTGGTCGCGCCCATCAGAATCGGTGAGAAACCTGAGAGCTTCGCGGTCGTCGCCTGCAACGGTCCGAAGAGCGTATTGGACGATGTATCGCTCCCTGTGAGGAACACCCCGATCATGCCGAGCCACGCGGCGAAGAACGGAAACAAGCCGCCGGTCGTCGCGAGCGCCAGCGCCATGGACGAGGTCATCCCCGAGTAGTTCATCACGGTCGCGATCGACAGGATGAACGCGATCGTCACCACCGGCAGCCGGAGCTGACGGAACGTCTTTCCCGCAGTCTCGCCAAGAACGCCCGGCGCAACGCCGCGCATCATCATCGGCACGAACGCAATAAGCGCGGCCACCAGCACAAGCGTTCCGGCCGCGGCCAGGAAGTCGAGCCGGAACGTGAGCGCATAGGGACTCGACGTCGCCACGACCGGCGCTTCGCGCTGCACGATGGGTGCGGGCTTGCCGTTGACCATGCGGTACGCGCCGGGCCAGTTGAACTCCCACACGGGGAAGCGGAACCCCTGCGGGCTGGAGGCAGCGCTGCGGCCCAGCCAGGGATCCGGACAAAGCTGATTTCCGCCCTGGCCGCAGCGCAGCAGCGCCGTCACGTTGGCTGGGGGCCTGAGTCTGGCCATCCCGGCAAAGTTGCCGATCTGGCCGACGAGCACCGTGGCAATCAGGATGCCGTAAGTCGCATACGCCCGCGTCACTCGACCCGGCGTGTCCTGCGCGTCCCGGCCTGCCGAAGCCGCCGCACCATCGAGATACACCTCACGCGGTCGCCACACCTGCAGGAGCGCCGCAACGGCACCAAGCGAGATCAACGCCGACAGGGCGTCGGTGAGCTCCGGTCCGACGAAGTTCGATACCGTGAACTGCCCTACCGCAAAGCTCGCGCCCGCCGTGAGCACGGCAGGCCAGATCTCCCACATCCGGCGCCACCCTGCAAACAAGACGACGAGATAGGCGGGAATCAGGAGCGAAAAGAACGGCAGCTGGCGACCGATCATCGCCGAGAGCGCACGAGTGGTCGTCTGGGTGTCGCTGCCGAGCATCGGTGCGAGCAGGCCGCCCAAGGTCGTCACCGGAATGCCGAGCGAGCCGAAGGCGACCGGGGCCGTATTCGCGATGAGCGCGAGGACGGCGGACATGATGGGCTCGAAGCCGAGACCGGCCAGCATCGACGCCGTGATCGCGACCGGAGCGCCGAAGCCGGCGATGCCTTCGATGAGCGCGCCGAAGCAGAAAGCGACGAGTAATACCTGAATGCGCCGATCGCTCGTCAACCGGGCCAGTGAACGGCGAATGACGTCGAAGTCTCCACTCGCGACCGAGAGGTTGTAGAAAAACACGGCGCTCACGACGATCCAACTGATCGGCCACAATCCGAAGGCCATCCCGTGCGTCGCGGCGCCGAGCGTGACCGGGAGCGGCATTCCCCAGACGGCCCACGCCAGAATCGCCGCGGTCGCGGCCGCCGCAACCGCGGCACGCCAGGGGGCCACGCGCAAAACGGCCAACAGAATCGCAAGGAGCAGCGGGGGCAGGGCCGCGACAAGGGCTGAAAGGAAGACGCTGCCTGCAACGGGACTGTAGACCTGATGGAAGACGTCGGCCACGGGGAACCTCCGGAGAAGCGTCTGAGCAGGGCTTAGCCGAAATGGGGTGCCGGAAGAATGAGGCCGCCAAACAAGAGATACGCGAGGATCAGCGTCCAGATCACGTTGAACGCCTGCCCGCCCAGGAACGCGAGGGCCGCACGGCCGCTGTCAGCCTTCACCAGGTCGGCAAAACGGGTCTCCAGGCCAATGGACGTGAAGGCGAGGGCGAACCACATCGTCCGGATGCCCGTCAGCAACCCGCCCGACTCCTTGACGACCGTTCCGCTGAGCACGAAGGAGAAGAGGAGCGAGGTGGCGATGAAGCCGAGAACGAACTTCGGAAACCGCTCCCAGATGATCCCGAGGCTCGGCGACTCACCGGCCTGCCCGCGATCCCTGAACGTCCACCAGATCGTGAGGAGAAATGCCGCGACTCCGATCAGTACGTTCTGGGACAGCTTGACGACCACCCCGGCGTCACGCGCCGCACTGCTGATCATCTCCCCGGCCGCGACGACCGAGGCGCTGGTGTCGAGCGTCCCCCCGAGCCACGCACCGCCAACGGCGTCAGGCATGTGGACGGCTTTGATGACGATCGGCATCAGCACCATCATCGGTGCGGCGACGATGAGGACGAGCGAGGTGACGTAGGAGAGCTTCTTGCGGTCGCCCTGGATGGCGCCGCAGGCGGCGATCGCCGCCGACACGCCACAGATCGAGACGGCCGACGCCAGCATCGTCGCAAACTCGTCGTCGACGCGCAGCCGTCGGCAGAGCCAGAAACAGAAGAACCACACGGCGGTGACCACGCAAAGGGCCTGGGCCACCCCCAACATCCCGGCCCGCAGCATGTCGCCGAATACGATGCTGCAGCCGAGCACGACCAGACCTGACTTGATGTAGTACTCGGTGCGAGCCGCCTCGGCGAGCCACGAGGGCACGCCGACGATATTGCTGACCACCAGGCCAAGCAGGAATGCGAAGATCACATACTCGAGGCCCCACCCACCGACGGCTGCATTCCCTGAAATGACGAGCGCGATCAGGCTGAGCAGATAAAGCAGCGGGAAGCCGCGCGCAAATCGGCGCGGAGCGCCACCCATGAGGAAGACGCCCGCCGCCGACAGCACACCAAGCGCGACCCCCGCCTCGAGCGCCCGCCACAGATTCGCAGGGGAGAGAACCGCCGCGAGCAGGTCGGCGCCCCGCCAGGAAAATGCCGGCAGCGGCACGCGCAGGCCGCCGACGACCGACAGAACCAGCAGCAAGCCGGTCCACACGGCAAGCCAGTCCTCGTTGGTCAGGAGCGACGGCCAGCTCCGCGTGCCGGCCCCCTCTGCACCCTCAACCGCGAGCGGTGTCGCGACGGCGCTCTCGTTCATCCCCGCCCTGCTA
>Ga0066710_100004904_pt1 | contig 12017 bp, 13 predicted proteins | sample GraSoiAngelo_159_FD_79666 | JGI IMG/M metagenome (GOLD analysis project Ga0066710, IMG submission 79666) | Grasslands soil microbial communities from the Angelo Coastal Reserve, California, USA - 14_1009_16_40cm | ecosystem: Environmental > Terrestrial > Soil > Grasslands | place: USA... | reverse complement strand
TTGTGCCGATCAACGACGCTGGCGAGCTTTTGCTTGAAGAATACGAACGACTGCTTACTCCGAAAACTCGGCTGGTGGCTATGGCACATGTATCCAACGCGCTTGGGAGCATTAATCCGGTTCGGAGAATTGTCGAACTGGCTCATCGCCAGAACATCCCGGTGCTTATCGATGGGGCTCAGGCAGTGCCTCACGCCCGTGTGGACGTGCGCGACCTGAATTGTGACTTCTATGCCTTCTCGGGCCACAAGGTTTTTGGTCCAACGGGGATCGGAGTCTTGTACGGTAAGGCTACACGGCTCGAGGCCATGCCTCCGTATCAGGGCGGAGGCGATATGATCAGTTCGGTTACCTTCGAGAAAACCACTTATAACAAGATTCCCTATAAATTTGAGGCCGGGACTCCCAACATCGCTGGAGTTATCGGCCTCGGCTCGGCGATTGACTACTTGACTTCAATTCGTCTGGACGCGGCCTCAGCCCATGAAAACGAACTGTTAGAGTATGCCACGAATGCAATTTCCCAAATCAGTGGGATTCGCCTCGTAGGAACAGCTCGCGAAAAATCTGCCATTGTCTCTTTTGTTGTCGATGGCTTGCATCCACACGACATTGGAACCATCCTCGATCAGGAAGGAATTGCCGTTCGGACCGGCCATCACTGTGCCCAGCCGGTGATGGATCGCTTTGGCGTTCCGGCGACTGTTCGAGCATCTCTGGCTCTTTACAATACTCGGGAAGATATCGATGCCCTGGTATCTGGGCTCCGCAAGGTTAGCGAGGTGTTTGGCTAATGTCCGACCTGCGCGATCTGTATCAGCAAGTTATTCTAGACCACACCAAAAGACCCCGTAATTTCCGTAAGCTTGAGAAAGCCAATCACAAGGCGGAGGGCTACAATCCCCTTTGTGGAGATAAGGTTACTATTTACCTGGAGTTGGAGGATGGCATTCTCAGAGATATCAGCTTCCAGGGTTCAGGTTGCGCTATTTCCACTGCTTCGGCCTCGATGATGACCGAAAGTTTGAAGGGGAAGACCACTACTGAAGCCCAAGCCTTGTTCGAATGTTTCCATGATCTTGTCACAGGTAAACCAGGAAGTGGGAGGGATGCCCCCGATCTGGGCAAACTGGCAGTATTTACGGGAGTGCGCGAATTTCCTGTTCGGGTCAAGTGTGCGTCGCTGGCCTGGCACACCCTGCGCGCGGCGCTGGAAGACCACCAGGAAGCCGTCTCGACCGAATAAGACTTTGATTGCGGATTCTAAGGAGAGAAGAATTGATTATGGATGCCAATAGCGGCCAATTTCAGGAAAACATTGAAGCCAAACCCCAGGAAGTGGATGAACTTAAGGAAAGGATTGTTGATGCCCTGCGGACCTGTTACGATCCAGAGATTCCAGTCAACATTTACGAACTGGGCTTAATTTATAATATTGACGTTGATTCACAAGCGAACGTTAACGTCCGCATGACTCTCACCTCACCTGGCTGTCCGGTAGCAGGTTCTCTTCCGCCCGAAGTTCAATATAAGGTGGAGAGCGTCATAGGAGTCAAATCCGCCAAGGTCGACCTGGTCTGGGATCCGCCCTGGAATCCCAGCATGATGTCCGAAGCCGCGAAGCTGCAGCTCGGGATGTTGTAGCGCTCTGAACTGCGGGCTCAGGTTTTCTCGTTTGACGATTGCCTTTTAAAATTGGGAGCAACTTTCCAGACGCCGACTTGTTGCGAATTAGACATACTCAGCAACTTCCGGAATAGGGTTCTCATAACAGTTTTTCACCGCGCGGAATATTTTGGCGTAGTGGCCGGTCTCTTTTCTTGGAACGCACCTCTCTCCTTGAGAGCTGGGGGTGTATCGGAAGGCGCAAGAGAAGCCTGTAGCCTGTATCATAATCGCTCATGTGTTGGTTAAGGAATGCTCCCTGGGTTCCTAATCGTCCATCAATGCATACAAATCATCAGATCAAAAGCATGGAGGTTCAGAGGGTAATGCATAAAACCAAATTTCTGGCTATTCTGTGGTTGCTAGGTCTTTCGATGTTGAGCCCGGCGACCTCAGCTCCCGACAGTGATCCGGGAACACAGGTAGATATTCCCTATCAGAAATTTGTCTTGGGCAACGGCCTAACGCTCATTGTTCATGAGGATCACAAGGCGCCGATTGTGGCTGTCAACATCTGGTATCACGTGGGTTCCAAGAATGAAAGACCGGGGAAGAGCGGTTTTGCTCACCTGTTTGAACATCTGATGTTTAACGGCAGCGAAAATTTCAACGACGACTATATCCAGGCCATGGAAAGAATTGGGGCTACGGACTTAAATGGGACCACCAGCGAAGATCGTACTAACTACTTTCAAAATGTTCCTAAGTCCGCCTTGGATATCGTACTCTGGCTGGAATCCGACCGGATGGGACATTTAGTAGGGGCCATCAACAAGGAAAAACTTGACGAGCAGCGCGGGGTGGTCCAGAACGAAAAACGACAGGGCGAAAATCAACCCTACGGCATGGCCAACGAACTCATCACTAAAAGCACGTATCCGTCAGGACACCCCTATTCCTGGACGGTCATCGGATCGATGGAAGATCTCAATGCCGCCTCTCTGGAAGATGTGAAGGAATGGTTTAAAACTTATTACGGCGCGGCCAATGCCGTCATTGTCGTTGTTGGAGACGTTGAAGCCCAAACAGCCCGTGACAAAGTGGAAAAATATTTCGGAGATATTCCGTCTGGGCCTCCGGTCGCCAGACAGGAAACATGGATCGCCAAGAGAAGTGGTACTCAGCGTCAAGTGATGCAGGATCGTGTTCCACAGGCCAGAATTTATAAGGTTTGGAACATTCCTCCCTATAATTCCGCAGACGGAGATTACTTGAATTTAGTCAGTGACGTGTTAGGTTCGGGTAAGAATTCCCGCCTGTATGAGCGCCTTGTATACAAGGACCAAATTGCCACTCAGGTCTCTTCCTATCTCGAGGCTAGGGAGATTGGATCGCAGTTTTATCTCGACGCGACTGCCAGGCCCGGTCAGGACTTAGCCCAGGTTGAAAAGGCTGTTGACGAAGAACTGGCTCGCTTCCTGACCAAAGGGCCCACGGAGAAAGAGTTGCAACGGGTTAAAACACAATACCTCGCCGGCTTCATTCGTGGCATTGAACGTATCGGCGGCTTCGGGGGCAAGTCGGATATTCTGGCCCAGAATCAAGTTTATGCAGGTAGTCCGGATCATTACAAAGTCACCTTGAAGCGAATTCGCGAAACCACGGCACAAAATCTAATGAATGCAGCCAATCAATGGCTCTCCGATGGCGTCTACGTCCTGGAGGTGCAGCCTTTTCCCCAGTACAAAGCCATCTCAACCAATATAGACCGTACAAAACTGCCCCAAGCTGGGACACCCCCTGATGTAAAGTTCCCTGAACTTCAGCGAACTGTTCTTTCAAATGGTTTGAAGATCATTCTGGCAGAGCGCCATGCGATTCCAGTCGTCAACTTAAACCTGCTCGTCGATGCCGGTTATGCTTCAGATCAATTCGCCACTCCCGGGACTGCCAGCTTGGCGATGGCTATGCTGGACGAAGGTACCAAAACCCGCTCTTCGCTGCAGATCAGTGAGGAGTTGGCCATGCTGGGCGCCAATCTGAATAGTGGCTCCAACCTGGACATGTCCAGCGTGGCCCTTTCCGCTCTTAAGGCCAATCTCGATCCATCCTTAGATATTTTCGCAGATGTCATCTTGAATCCTTCTTTTCCCGAAGAGGATTTCAAGCGGCTGCAGAAGCAGCAGCTCGATCGAATTCAAAGAGAGAAATCGGAGCCCCTACAAATGGCTTTGCGGGTTTTCCCCAGGCTTTTGTACGGAAAGGGCCATGCTTATGGAAATCCATTTACTGGTTCTGGAACGGAGCCCTCCGTTTCCAAACTTACACGTGCCGATGTCGACAAATTCCACCAGACCTGGTTCAAGTCGAACAATGCCACGCTTGTTATTGTCGGCGATACCTCATTGAACGAGATCACGCCAAAACTGGAAAAATTGTTTGAACACTGGAAAAAAGGGGAAGTTCTCAAGAAGAACCTCAGCGACGTGGAACATCAACCGAAATCGGCAGTATATTTGATGGACCGGCCGGGCTCATTGCAGTCGATTATTTTTGCAGGAGAAGTAGCACCGCCCAAGGCCAATCCCGATGAGGTCGCCATTGAAACCATGAACAATATTCTGGGTGGCGTTTTCACGTCTCGGGTCAATATGAACCTGCGGGAGAACAAACATTGGTCCTACGGGGCATTTACCGTTTTGGTCGGCGCACGGGGCCAACGCCCCTTTATTGGTTATGCACCGGTGCAAACCGATAAAACCAAGGAATCCATGGTGGAGATGGCCAAAGAGCTCCGAGAAATTCTGGATAAGCGGCCCGTGTCAGAAGAAGAGGTGGCCAAGGCCAAGGCAAATCAGACGCTCAGGCTGCCAGGATTATGGGAGACAATGGCTGAGGTGGCACGTTCCATCGGCGACATCGTGCGTTATGGCCTGCCGGATAATTACTACCAGATCTATCCGAATAAGGTACGAGAGCTAAACGTCAGCCAAATTGAAGCCGCCGCCCAGAAAGTGGTTCACCCGGACAAGTTGGTGTGGGCGGTTGTCGGCGACCGGTCCAAGATTGAAGCTGGCATTCGCGAGTTAGGATTTGGTGAGATCCAACCGATCGATACGGATGGCAACCCCATGAAATAGCGAGTGCCTCCTGGCGTTCTGATCTTCCCTGCTAATATCCGGCATGGCGGTTGTTCTAAGCGATCCAATTTTCCCCTCAAAGATTTATATTACTTGTGGAATCTTCAACCGCCTCTTTCCTATCAGACCTTACACTCTACACCGCACGCAGCAGGTATGATCGGCCATGTGGCAATCAGGGCGGCGATCGGCCGCTTTCTGCCGTGGGTCGAACAGAATAGCAGCTCCGCTTGAAACGGGCCAAGCATGCGTCGTGTAGAGATCTCTTACCGCAAGAATCTGATACCTGGAGGACTGTATGAACGAAAACAATACCAGTAAACCGGAAGAGCAAATGCCCGATCCATTTGACGAAAAGTCATCGTCGCGCTTGCCAGATGCAGGAAAGGGAGGTTCAAAAGACCAACTTTCCCTAATTGCAAGAAGTCTCAAAGACTGGACAAGCACTTTAATTTTGCCCGCCCCCCTCTCCCTGGCTGCGATTGTTCTCGCAGCTTTCCTGGTTTTCCCCGCCTATCGAGGGCTGGTCTCGGCTGGTATGATTACCCAATTGGAAGGCCAGATCAAGGAGTTACAACAGGAACTGGATATCGAGAAAACCCGTTCGGTGAGGTTAGACAGGGAACTAGCCCAACGGGACATGCAATTACAACAACATCAGAGGCCGAATGTATCGAGTTCACCCCTGGGTTTGTTCTTTTCGCCGCTGCTTCCACTTGAGCCAAGGCGGAGCAAGGTACCAGACCTCATCAATGTTAGCTTTACTCAGTCAGATTGGGCACTCCTTGTTTTCTCCCTTCCAAAACGGGCGCCGGAAGAAATTGAAGTGAACATTTTTCAACAACAACGTTTGGTTTGGAACCAAATTCTTCCGATCTCTTCGGGAAATCTATCCAATCACAATTTGGTTACATTCGTCATGAGCAATTCCATGCTGCTTCCCGGGACGTATCAGCTAAGGGTGGATAAAAATCCGACGAAACAAAGAGTCCCTCTCACCCAGTTCGATTTGTCTGTCGAAAGATGAATCTCGCCAGGTACGGAATGCTGTGAAGAAATTCTCCATCGAATTCGCACAGCGGGGTTAAACTGTTGAAATGGTGAACGACTTCTGAGAAGATAGCTTCACTAGGAAAGCGTTGCCCATGAGTCAAGCCACAGATTTTCAAATAGACCTTTCTGAGCGAGGAACCTACCAGGACGGCAGTAAACAAACCCTGAACACGCGGCTGTTTATGCAGCTTCAAGTCTTCGGGGGATGTACGGATACCACTAGGCTGATCAAAGAAATCAAGCAGGGTGGAATGGAAGGCGTCTTCTACCGGGATGCGAACGATCCCAGAGGAGTCGCCATCCTGGCGGTGCACGAAGATCCGGTTTTCTTTGTGACTACTTTACGCGACCTGCTTAACACTGAGCCGTTCCGAGCGCTGGAGCAGAAACCGGAATACACAATGCTCGGACGCACATATTCAACAGGCTATGAACAGGATTTGGAGGATTGGCTGCTTCGAAAGCCCAGGCGTACTGCTTTCAATCCTGAGTGGCCCTGGGCTGTCTGGTACCCGTTGCGGAGGACTGGCGCGTTTGCCAAACTTCCTCATCAGGAACAAGGAGCTATTCTGCGAGAGCACGCGATGATAGGCCGGGCTTACGGAGAGGCGGACTTAGCGCACGATATCCGGCTCGCCTGCCACGGGCTCGATGCTCGGGATAACGAATTCATCATCGGCCTCATTGGCCGGGAACTCTACCCCCTGTCTCATGTCATCCAATCGATGCGGAAGACCCGCCAGACCGCCGAGTATATCCAGTCCATGGGCCCATTCTTTGTCGGTTATGCCCTCTGGCAAAGCCCTTGCCCATCGTAGGAATGAAGCACTGTCAATTGGCTCCAACCCGCCGCATAATGAGTCAGAGAATCACAATGGCAGTCAGGGCCCAGGTTCTCGACGTCGTCGAAGTGCCTGCCCATCATGCGGGGCTTCTGTAAAGACGCCATGACTTGGCCCTAGTGCCGACGTTTGTTGAATACATTCGCCCTTAGCGCCATTTGAGCGCTCATCAGTCCCGCCAAGATTCCGTCTTCAAAATTGAAAAGCCCACTCTGCTCCAGCTCTACAATGTCATGAGGATTGAAGAGGTCATCCCTTGTTATAGAAGGGTTAAATCTCATGGCGATCATGAGGACCTTTTCTCTCTGACGTTGGATCATTTCCCCCAGACACTGCTCGATCTCTTGAAAAATCTCTTCCAATTTTTCTTGCCCTCCTGGTGAACATGCACCCCTCTCTGAAAAATTCGCTTCGCCTCACCGTTACGACGAAATTCTATTTTGTTAGCCAATCCGTAATGACTTTGCTATCATTCTCGTTCCGTCAGCTTGCATGCTCCACGATGTATTACATACGAGCCAGCAGTCCACGTCTTGAATTTCAGGGCCTCCATACTGACGCCCATGCTAACACACAAAAGTGCCAGCTTGGGGTAATGGTTGTCATTGATGTTTCCTCTGTGCCCTGCTAAACTCCGCGACTTCATCAGTCGATAAGTACTACCAAATTGTGCTGGACAGAAGAATGTGGTCCCCCCTTGATCAGCTCCTCTCTTGAGAGGAAGGCTGATTTTCTTTATGATGCACCCGCTACGCGTGCTAAGCTATCAAGGCTCCTCGAGCCATAAAGTGGAAAGGCTAACTACCAATTGAATCTCAGGAGTTGTCATGGATGTTTTTAAAGGCTTTGATCGTAATTTCAAAGTGTTAGTGGCGGATGACCAACCACAGAACTTGGAACTCATCAAAGACATCTTGCAATCCAGTCACTGTCAGGTGATCACAGCAAGCAACGGCAAAGACGCCTTCGAGAAAGCCCTTGTACACGAACCCGACTTGGTTTTGCTGGACGTGATGATGCCGGAAATGGATGGCTATGAAGTTTGCCATCGCTTAAAAACTAACGAAAAAACCCAATTGGTTCCCGTAGTGATGATCACGGCTCTCGCGGAATTGGACGCTAAGATCAAAGGGATCGAGTTGGGCGCGGATGAGTTTCTGAATAAGCCTTTTAATCTGGCTGAATTTGCCGCTCGGGTGCGTTCCTTGCTGCGCTTAAAGCAAATTACGGATGAGCTGGAAAATGCCGAAACTGTGCTTTTTAGCCTGGCCTTGGGGGTGGAGGCCAAAGATCCCAATACGAATGGACATTGTGAGAGATTGGCCAACTATTCCATTAAGCTGGGAGCAACTTTGGGACTTGATCAAGACTCACTGAAAGCCTTGAAACGCGGTGGGATCCTTCATGACATCGGCAAGTTGGGCGTGCCTGACTCGATTTTGCTCAGTCCCCATCCTCTGTCCGAAGAAGAATGGCTAATTATGCGGCAGCACACCGTGATTGGAGAGCGCATTTGCCGTCCCTTGCGATCCTTTAAGCAGGTCCTCCCTATCATTCGGTATCACCATGAACGCTGGGACGGTGGTGGTTATCCTGAGGGTTTGAAGGGTGAATCCATCCCCATAACTGCGCGAATTCTGCAGACAGTTGATGTGTTTGATGCCCTCTGTTCACGGCGACCTTACAAGCCTCCCTTGTACATGGATAGACTCTTCGAACAGATGAATGATGAAGCCAAGAAGGGCTGGCAGGATCCCACTTTAGTCTACGAATTCATCAGGCTGGTTGAGGGAAAAGGGTTGGAACAGCCCTAGAATCCTTGAACACTCTGGAAGAATTTCTCTTCGGTTCGGTCCCGACTCGTTTGTCCGACTAGTATGGACGCTCGAGTCTCACAGGGCCCATTGGCTCTGTATTTTCACGAAATTCCCGACTTCCTCTCACCATCAAAAAGCTAATTCCCTTACGGGCGGTTGCCGAAAAGCCCTCTAGCTTCACTGTCGAGATCCTCAGTTAACTATTCGGGGAAACTTCCGTATCCAGGAAAATCAGTCATGAATTCACAAGAAGAGAAGGCCAGCATTTTGATCGTTGATGATGATCCCAAGGTTCTGAACATGCTTGAACTGGGTCTTCAAGATGAGTTCAATGTTGTCGCGATTTTCCAGCCAGAAAAGGCGATGGATGTTTTTAAAACCGGGGACTTTGACTTGGTCATTACCGACATCGTGATGCCTTACGTTTCAGGGTTTGAGATTCTTAGAAAGGTAAAGGATGCCAATGAGCTCATCGAGGTGATTTTGTTGACTGGCGAACTGCCTGATAAGGCCAAACCCGCCGTCACCTCGTTGCAAAATGGGGCCCATGATTATTTGCTTAAGCCAGTCAAGCTTTTTGAATTGAAAGCTGCGATATTGAAAGCTTTGGAGAAACAGAAACTCCGGATGGAAAATAAACGGCTTCTGTTGGAACTGGTCCGAATGGCCAACACGGACTGCCTGACTGGACTGAGTACTCGACGCCATTTCTATGCTCAATTTTACCAGGAATTCGAACGCAGTAATCGCTATAACCGAAACCTGAGCTGTCTTTTTTTGGACGTTGACAAGTTCAAAGCGGTCAACGATCAGTATGGGCACCTCCGTGGCGATTCGGTCCTGGAACGAGTTGGAAAACTTCTAATCAATCATTCCAGGTCCAGCGATATGAAGTGTCGCTTTGGAGGGGATGAATTCGTGCTGGTTTTGCCAGAGGCCAATCACGAGAAGGCTCTGGCCATGGCTGGGAAGCTGCGTGGTTTGATCGAAAAGGAATCGTACGGTTTTGCGGATCCGCCTGTGAAACTAACCGCCAGCGTGGGCGTAGCCAGTTGTGAAGAGAACAACTTTCAGACTGCCGATGAACTTCTCAACGCGGCCGACCTGGCACTCCTTTCCGCCAAGAGGGAAGGAGGGAATTGTATCAGGTTTTCTAACCAGGCAACCACTTTGGAATACCCAGTTCCTACCTTAACTTCAAGCTCATAACAGCCTTAAGAAGATGCCGATTCCGAGACCGAAGCTTTGCTCACTCCTACTTTGACCTGAGCCGGTCGAACCAGGGTGTCATTGATGCGATATCCTTTGCTGATTACTTCTAGGACTTTGTTGTCCTCGGCTTCATCCTCTACTTCGATTGTTTCAACAGCCTCGGCAATTTCTGGGTTGAACGGTTCTCCTTTCACCTTAATCTCGTCGAGTCCAAGTTCAGAGAGGGCAGCATTGAATTGATCTCGAATCAACTTGACTCCGTCCACCAAACTCTCAAAATTTTTGCTCTCCTGTGTGACAGCCAGTGCCCGGTCTAAATTCTCCAGGATATAGATGAATTTCCTGGCCACCTCTGCCGCGGCTTGAACCAGCCGCTTGTTGTACTCCTTTTGGATTCGCTCGCGCGCCTTCTGGGTCTCCGCCGCCGTATCAGCCTTCAAGGTCCGGTAGGCAGATAACACTTCATCCAATCTTTTTTGGGAGTCTGAAAGCTTCTTTTCCAATTCCTCAACGTAACTGGGTTTCAAAGAAAACGATGTTTCCTCTCTGCCGGTTTCATTCTGCGGTTGAACCCAAAATCGCTTGTCGGTGACACGAATAGGTTCCTCATTCATGATTTTCAGTTTGATGGGTTTCGGCTGACCTTCTTTAGGTCTTTCCAGTGTATTCGGTTCCTGGTCGATGTTGTTTTCAGCCATCTCTCATATCCTTTTCGATAGATTTCCCCAGTATCATAGAGCATCCAGGCTCAAATTTCAAACTGGCCCTAGCAAAAAAAAGGAGACAGAAGAGATTTAAGACTCCTCCATCTCCGCCTTCTTCAATGTATCTGCAACAAACTAAGCGCTGGCTTTCAGTTGCGGCTTTTGCTCACTGGTGCTTAGCTGTTTGACCTCAATTTTTCGTGGTAGTTGCTCCTTAGCCACAGGGGCAGAGATCTCCAATACCCCATTGCTAAATGTAGCATTCAGCTTGTCCACCTCAACACCCTCTGGCAGAGTAAAGGTTCTTTCAAATTGCCCATAGCGGAACTCCCGGACGTTCCAGTCCTCGTCTTTGATTTCCGCCGGGCTGCTGCGTTCACCTTTCACGGTTACCTGATTTCCCACGATGGAAAGATCCACATTCTTGGGGTCGATACCCGGGAGCGCCAGCCGATAGACCAGCTTCCCATCCTTTATGTAGCTTTCGACTTCGGGATAGAAACTGGGCGCCAGCATAAGAGTGGGCAGGAGTCTAGTTGCAGGTCCTGCGAGACCCGAGGGTCCCCAACTCCTTTCTAAAAAATTATCCAATGCCCGATTCATGGAAAATAGATCGTCAAATAAACTTCTAGAAAGTGACAACATTGTCAAGCACCTCCTTAAGAGATTTATTTGGTTTTATCACGACATCTGCTTGGGACTTGTACCGCGGGTCCTTTTGCAAAGTGTCCAACCTTTTACAAATCTTTTTTTAATATCGGGTTGGCAGTTTGTCAAAAGGAACTATCTGCCCGAAGCTTTAACTTCCTTCCAGTTTCCCTCAAGAGACTGCTACTTTAATCTGTTTGGGCTTGCTCTCTTCTCGCTTTGGCAACGAGATTCTGAGAATCCCATCCCTGTAGTCTGCCTTGATCCTTTCCTGGTCGACAGTGCTGGGAAGAGTAAAAGAGCGAGAGAAGATACCGTAAGCCCGTTCGATCCGATGAAAATTCTCCTGTTTAGTTTCTTTGTCAAGCTTTCGCTCGCCTCGCAGAGTCAAAGTGTTGTTTTCTACCTGAATGTCTATATCTTTTTGATTGACCTCAGGTAGCTCGGCTTTAAGAACGACTTCACTGTCTGTCTCATAGATATCGACGGCCGGGCTCCAAGTAGCGGAGCTTAGAGCTTCGTCGCCAGTCCTGACATTTCGAACCGATTCATCAAAAAGACGGTTCATCCGATCCTGCAATGTCACCAGGTCCCTGAAGGGATCCCATCTTGTTAAGGTCATGGTTTGAAAACCTCCTGTCGGAATTTAGCACAAGCAAATAATAAAATCTGAGTCTCAACCTGTCAAAGTCCTCCCTGCGTATTTCTTAAATTGCTAGAACGCTTTTGCAATCGACCTTAATCAGCAAGAAGCTATTCCAGCATTCTCAAAAACATGCATTTTAGATAATACGTCTCTGGCATGGTGAGGAGAAACGGATGGTCCTGACTTTGCGTCCGTTTTTGGATGACTTGAACCTTGCGCTTGGCATCCGTGGCGGCTTGGGTCAACAGGTTAAGGAAAGTGGTTTCATCGATGAGCTGGGAACAGTTGGAGGTGACCAATAGTCCACCCACATTTAGCAAGCTCATGGCTCTGAGATTTATTTCCTTATA
>Ga0066710_100004903_pt1 | contig 12017 bp, 10 predicted proteins | sample GraSoiAngelo_159_FD_79666 | JGI IMG/M metagenome (GOLD analysis project Ga0066710, IMG submission 79666) | Grasslands soil microbial communities from the Angelo Coastal Reserve, California, USA - 14_1009_16_40cm | ecosystem: Environmental > Terrestrial > Soil > Grasslands | place: USA... | reverse complement strand
GGTTCTGGCTGCCGTTGACCCTCTCCGAGCAGTTGGAGGAGCCCGACGGAGAGCCGGTGCGCCTGCGCCTGCTCGGCGAAGATCTGGTCGCCTTCCGCGATACCAATGGGCAAGTGGGCGTGGTCGAGGCATTCTGTCCGCACCGACGTGCGCCCATGTTCTTCGGGCGGAATGAAGAGTGCGGCCTCCGCTGCGTCTACCACGGGTGGAAATTCGACGTGACGGGCACGTGCGTCGACATGCCGAGCGAGCCACCCGAGAGCGACTTCAAGCACAGGGTCCGTATCGGGGCGTATCCGGCTCGCGAGTTCGGCGACACCGTGTGGGTCTACATGGGACCAGGCACGCCGCCAGAGCTGCCGCGGATGGAGTGGGCCACGGTGCCGTCCAGCCATCGCCAGGTCGCCATGTGGATCGTGGAGTGCAACTGGCTGCAAGTTCTGGAAGGTAACGTCGATACCGCGCACGTGTCGTTTCTACACTCGACCAACGACGGCATTCCGGGCGTGCGCGAAGAAGGCCTGGAGGATCGCGCGCCGCAATTGCAGGTGATCGAAAATAGCATCGGCTTCGCCTATGGCGGCCGCCGCAAACGACGGCTCGACGAGCAGTACTACTGGCGCGTCACCCAGTTTCTGATGCCCATGTACACGCTGATTCCGGGACCCGGCTGGCCGCGTGCTTGCGTTGGCGTGGTGCCGATCGACGACGAGCACGCCATCCGCTTCCAGGTTTCCTACAGTCCCGAAGCGCCACTCGAGGGCTCGCGTCTGTTCACTTCGCGCGAGATGGGCGAGTTCCGCTTCCCCGACGGCAAGACCATCGATATCTGGCTGCCGAGCGAGAATCGTGGCAACAAGTACGGGCTGGATCGAGAGGTCCAGCGCAGGCTCAACTACACCGGCATCCGGGGCATCGAGACCCAGGACCGCGCCATGACCGAGGGCATGGGATACCTGTGCGATCGCACCCAGGAGCACCTGGGCACGAGCGACCTGGCGGTGATCGCCATGCGCCGCATCCTGGAGCGACGGGCGCAGGAGGTGCAGAAGGGCATCGCGCCGCGCGCGGTGCAACTGGCGGAGCAGTTCGGAGTACGCCCACTCGACGTGATAGCCCCCGAGGCCAATCTGGGCGACCTGCTCGCGCGCCACGCCGGCGATCTCCGCATGGCGTCCGCGATGGCCTGAGTGTGCGCCCGCAGGTCAGGCCGTTTCGAGACGCCGACGCGACCGGCCTGGCTGCCTGGCTAGACCCGCTTGCGCCCGCTGAGGAGGTGTACAGCCCCGCCTTCCTAGTCCACCAGCGACGAAGGCTGCCGGCGTCACGCCGCCCGCTCTGGGTGGTGGCAGTGCTGGATCGCGAGCCCGTCGGCCTTGGCCGGGACGAGCCTCAGATCTTCGGCGGGCGGCCGGGTGTGCGCCGGACCTGGGTCGGTGTGCGACCGGACCTCAGGCGTCGAGAAATCGGCAGCCGGTTGTGGCAGGAGATCGAAGCCCACGCCCGGGCGATGGGCGGGCTCACACTTCGCAGCTGGGCCGTGTCGAACGAGCCCGAGGGAGAGCGCTTCCTGCTCGCGCGTGGCTTCAGGCGGATCGAGCGCGGTTTACAGTCATGGATCGATCCCACGTCGATCGACGCCGGCGATCTGGAGCGTGCGACGGCCGAGGCGACGGCACGTGGATTCAGGGTGACCACGCTTCGCGAGCTGCTCCCTCAGGCGGAGCCGGCCCTGCGACGGCTGTTTCTGGACGCGGACACCCACGCACAGCACCACAACGCCGCTGCACGCCCTGTGGCGGCGAGCACCTTCCGCCGCATGATTCTGGAGAACCCACTCCTCGACCGTGACTGCAGCACGGTGGTCCTCCATGGCGATGAGCTGGTGGCACTGAGCTGGCTCAAAGGCGACCGCCAGCTGGGCAGGTATGGTGTCGAGTTCACTGGCACCGCCCCGCACTGGCGCGGCCGCGGCCTGGCCACGCTCGCCAAGCTTTCCGCGCTCCATCTGGCCGGACGCGCCGGCGTCCGCTGGGTCGGCACCGCCAACGACGAGAACAACGCCCCCATGCTGGCGGTCAACCGCAGGCTCGGCAGCCGGCCTCTGGCAGACCTGATGATGTACAAACGTGGAGGCAGCTGAGCGGCGGGTCAACTCTATACTCTGGGCCTATGAAGGCCGAGGACCTGCGCGCTCTGCAGGCACCGCTCAAAGATCGCTATCGGCAGGAGCCGCGGGCTGCCAGCATCACCCTGCGCGCGCGCGGCAAGCTCAACGAGGCCGAGCTCGTTTGCAGCGTCGAGACGGGGCGCGCTCTCGTCGAAGCCGGACTCCACCCGCTCACCGGTGGCAACGGACTCCAGGTGTGTTCCGGTGACATGCTCCTCCAGGCGCTGGTTGCCTGTGCCGGGGTGACGCTCTCCTCGGTGGCGACTGCACTGGGTGTAGAGATCTCCGACGGCACGGTCTCAGCCGAAGGCGACCTTGACTTCCGCGGCACGCTCGGGGTCGATCGCTCGACGCCGGTTGGCTTCGCAGAGATCCGCTTGAACTTTGAGCTCGAGACTGAAGCGCCGCCCGAAACTCTCTCGAAGGTGATCGAGCTGACCGAGCGGTACTGCGTGGTGTTCCAGACGCTGAAGAACTCGCCCCGACTGAGCGTCGGGACCAACGCTTAGGACGCTGCCGCGATCACTGCTTCCTCGCGCTCGGCCAGCGTGGTTGCCGTTGCAGCCAGCATCTCGAGGTCGAATGGCTTGGCCAGGCACGCGCGCACGCCGAACGCGCGCAGCTGCTCGGAAGCCTGAACCAGTCCGTGACCGGCCGAGACGACGATGATCGGGATCTCGACTGCGCCGGTTACCCGGCGGCAGGCCTCGGCAAATGCCCAGCCGTCCATAACGGGCATCATCAGGTCGAGCACGATCACGTCCGGACGGAAATCGCGGAGCTGCCTGAGCGCATCGGCGCCGTTGCGGGCTGTTGCGACGAGAAAACCCTCATCGGAGAGCCAGGCAGCAGTCAATTCGCGGATGCTGTCCTCATCGTCGACCACCATCACGCGTTTGCGGTCATCGCGGAACCGCAGGCGGCTCGCCGACGAGGAGCGCGTTCCCCCCTCGCGGCCCGCTGCTGCGCTCCTGCTGGGAGCGTGCAGGGATTCGTCCCTGCCGTGCAACACGGTGTATGTACGCATTCTGAAAGGGCCTCTGAGGACACAGTGCGTCCCGGCGCAACGAGAAATACAGGCACCCTGCGGCGGCGTTTCAGGCCGACGAGTCAGTCGCCCGGGTGAAGCGGGCACCCCACTCGCGGATGTGCTCGACCAGCTCTGCCGGTTGGATCACCTCGAATTCCGCACCGATGGCGCCCAGGGCCAGCGCTGGCCAATCGAGGTTCTCGGCTCGCATTCGCAGTCGGCAGCGCCGTTCGTCGATCTCTTCGATTGTCGTCCACTGGCCAACCATCGAGCGCACCGTCGCCGCCGGAGCCGACACCAGCGCCTCGATCTGCTTTGGTGCCGCCGGCAGGCTGTCGATGCCGGCGCGCACGAACGCCGCTGCGTCGGCGGCCGGCAGCTCGCGCGGCCGGAAGCGCATGCCAGTGCTGCGCGGGCTGTCGAGGCGATCGAGCCGGAAGCTGCGCCAATCCTGGCGGGCCAGATCGTAGGCGACCAGGTACCAGCGTCGGCCGAGGGACACGAGCCTGTGCGGCTCGACATGCCGCAACGTTTGCTCGCCACTTTGCGCCGTGTACGTGAAGCGCAGCCGCTCCTCATCGCTGCACGCCTGGGCGAGCGTGGTCAGCGCTGCTGGATCGACCGCGGGCGCCGCGCTCCAGACGACTGGCACGGTCATGGCGCGGAGAGCGTCGACGCGCCGACGCAGTCGCGGTGGCATGATCCGCGCGACCTTGGCGAGTGCACGCACCGACGACTCTTCGATGCCAGCTACCGGGCCTTGCGCGGCCGCTCGCAGGCCGATGGTCAGCGCCACCGCTTCGTCATCGTCGAGCACGAGGGGCGGCAAGGCAGCGCCCGCGGCCAGCTGGTAGCCACCTGCCAGGCCACGGTGCGCGGCGACTGGATAGCCGAGCTCGCGCAGGCGGTCCACGTCGCGACGCAGCGTGCGAACCGAGACGTCGAGACGGTCGGCCAATTCGGCGCCCGGCCAGTAGCGGTGGGTCTGCAGCAGAGACAGGAGTCGCAGCGTGCGTGAGCTGGTATTGGCCACGGCGTCGTCAGTTTGTAGTGTATTCAGGTCAGAAACTGGCCACTAGACTGGGCTGCGGCTTGCCGAGCGTGAAGTTCACGGAGTGGCCAAGTTCTGGATGGGGTGCGTAAGTATGGTTCCTAGGGGCGCGGCCGAAAACGTACCTTGCAATGGAGGGCAGCGGCCGCGCCCCTAGGCCAGTCTGTCGGTAGAAGTTCGGCCGACTGCGACTTTCGCCGGAAACCGGCTTGTCGGCCGAACTTCTAGAAGACCCTCTCCAGGTTCGCAAGCACGCGGCCAAGCCATTTGATGTGGCTCTACAGCCAGTCCCTCGTTGATTGGCACCCTTGATTGGAGGTTGGGTCGAAGTGATCCGGACGCGGGCCACGGGGTCTGGCGAGCGAATCTGCTCGTCAGACCTTGTTTGAGTGTGCCCTCAAATGTTTCTCGGCGGTATGAGGTGGTTCGCTACTGGGTCTATTAAGGAGCCGCCAAGGTTAGCTCTACCGCGCTCGACAGCGGATCCCCTCTTTGGCAACGCTGAGTATCCACCTTCCATGCAGCGTAAACCAATTACCGCGAGTTTTAGCAGACTGGATTCGCCGCAGTAGTTAACGCGGCGTTACCGTAACGCGAACGATGATTAACAGACGTAACTGACTTCGGTTGCCGGGCGGCACACTAGCGGGGTCCGGGACCATTTCCGGGTGCACCCCTGGGATAAGTAGGCGCTTGACGTGCGCATTTGCGTGTCAGTAGTCTAATTAGGTCGCGTTCGACGTGCTTGAGCCTTGGGAGTACGTGTGCTGCGCATGCGAGGCAGGGCCGCATCGAGCAAAGTTCAGTGCGCCCCCGACGTACATGTGCCTGCCGGCGGCAGCATGGCGGAAGTGGCCCCAGCGGACTCTTGGATGGAGTCACTGATGGGGGCGACGCTGCCCACCTGCGAGGCGATCCTGCAGGTCGCAGCCGATGTCCTCAATGCGGACGCGGCCATGCTTACGCTGTGGAGCGAAAGCGAAGCCACAGGTAGCGTCCTCGCCAGGTTGGGGGCACCGGATCTGCTACCCGCCGATGCCCTGGCCCTGTTGGGATCTCAGCGGATAAGCGACGGTCAGCCGAGGATGTTCCATCGGGATATGGTCGGCGACGGTCCGCAGTGCTTGACCTGGACCGTCATTCCTCTGACGCTTCGGCATGGCACAGCGCGAGCCGTCATCCTGGTAGGGCGCCGCGGAGGTCTGCCTGAAGGCCTTGAAGGCGGATCGTTGCGCGCCCTAGCCCGGGTGTGCTCGGTCGCCTTCGAGGACGGCGTCGGCCGACGGGCGGCGGCGCTGCTCGATGGGCTACCTGAGGCGGTAGTGGTGACCGACGCGACTGGGCGCATCAGGCAGCTCAATCGGCGAGCGGAGCGCCTCTTCGGCTATGCGCGAGCGGAGCTGGCCGGCCAGCCCGCGGATCTGCTCATGCCCGGTGACGCGGCAGCAGGCATCGTGATAGGCCGCCGCCATGATGGCTATGTGTTCACCGCCGACGTGAGCCTGGCACTCGTGGACACGGATGGCGAGCTGGAGATGGCGCACGTCGTTCGGGACCTGGCGCATGAAGAGGACCGCTTGGGTAAAGAGGAGCAGTTCTTCCTCGAGGCGTCGCATGAGCTGCGGACGCCTGCAGCGACCATCAAAGCTTCCGCCGAGGTGCTGAATGATGTCCTTGGGCAGGGCCTGCCAGTCGACTTGAGGCGGTTGCTGCTGAACATCGAGCGCGAGGCGGATCGGCTCGGCACGTTGATCGACCATCTGCTCGACCTCAACAGCATCCGCCGGGCTCGGGTCCGTCTTCACCCAATCCGATGCGACCTGCGCGAAGTGGCGGTTCGCGCCGCGGACTCGATTGAACCGCTGGCCAGGCAGCGGGAGCAAACGGTACTTCGGGCTATGCCGACCACGCCGGTCTGGTCGGTGGTCGATGCTGACTTGCTCGGCCGCGCGATTCTGAACCTGGTCAGCAATGCCCATAAGTACGGTCGGCACGGCGGCCGTCTGGAAGTGCGGCTCGAGACTTGCCCGTCGGAGGCGGTGTTCGTCATCAGCGACGATGGACCCGGCATCCCTGAGGCTGATCGTGAGCGTGTCTTCCAGCGCTTCTATCGCTCCCCGACCGCTGATGGCCGCCGGGTCCAGGGCAACGGACTCGGCCTTCCGGTGAGCCGGGCGGCGGTCGAGCTGCTCGGCGGCCGAGTCTGGGCCGAAGCCGGGCCAGCGGTCGGCAGCGCGTTCAAGGTGGCTCTGCCGCTCGGGCTGGGGTCTGCGACCAGTGACCGGCCGGTGTGAAGATCCTTCTGGTTGACGACGACCAGCGGCTGCTCGACGCGCTTGTGACGGCGTTCCGCTTCCGCTGGCCCGAGGCGGAGGTATTCACGGCTCGAGATGCCGAGACCGGCCTCTGGCTCGCGCTCAAGCGCGCCCCCGATGTGGTCGTGCTCGACGTGGGGCTCCCGGACCGTAGTGGCTTCGACGTGCTGGTCGACGTCCGCCGCGTGTCAGACGTCCCGGTCATCCTGCTAACCGCCGCCCACGCGGAGATGGACCACGTTCGCGGCCTGGAGCTAGGCGCCGATGATTATCTGGTGAAGCCGTTCAGTCACATGCCCCTGCTGGCCCACATCAAGGCGGTGCTCCGTCGAGCTCAGCCACTCGCCGATTCGGATGGGTTTGCGCCGCTGACCGTTGGCGGACTGCGGCTCGACGAACCACGGCGCGAGGTCGTTGGCACAGTAAGACGTGTCCGGCTGACGGCAACTGAGTTCAAGTTGCTGTACTACCTGATGGGGAACGCGGGCCGCGTGGTCACTCGGTCGACTCTCATTCGGCGGGTATGGGGGGACGCCGAGAGCGTCACGGACCATGATCTGACGGTGTTAGTAGCCCGGGTCAGGACCAAGATCGCCGCCACCGGCGACGCACCCGACATCCTCACCGAACGTGGGATCGGCTATCGGCTTACACCTGCCCCTGCTATTGACGTTGCGTGACACTTCGTGACGCGCCCGTTGAGGCGCGCGCCGGATACTCCGGGTGAGAATCGGCATCATCGCGGACTGGCTGAATCCGGTCATCACCCACGTGATCCAGCTCCTGGTTGAGCGCGGTGTGCAAGTGGACGTGATCTATCCGGAGAAGATGCTCGTCGATATGGCCACCGTCCATGTAGCCCACGACCTCTACCTGCTGAAGTCCGGGACCGAACTCGCCCTGAGCCTTGCCGGATCGCTGCACGCTCTCGGTGGCGCCACGCTGAACCCCTACCCGACCGTCGAGCGGCTGCGCAACAAGATCATCGTGATGCGGGTGCTCCAACAGTGGGGAATCCCCACCCCGGAGACCTACGTCACCGGCATCTCCGGCGACCTTGCCCCGCTCCTGGAGACCGGTCCCCTGATCGTCAAGCCGCATCGAGGTTCACGGGGCCAGGGGATTCGGATCGTGCGGCACATGGACGAGCTGGCCGCTCTACCTGGCGAGGGGCCCACGCTGGCGCAACGGTACTATCCGTCCGATGGCGTGGATCGCAAGATCTTCTGCATCGGCGGACAACTCTTCGGGATAAAGCGCCTCTGGCCGCTGCGCACCTATGAGGACAAGCTGGGGGAGCCCTTCACCCCCGGCGCAGAGCTGAGTGAGATCGCGGTACGCTGCGGCCGCGCCTTCGGGATCGATCTCTTCGGGCTGGACGTGGTGCTCAGCGGCGGCCGCCCCTACGTCGTCGACGTCAACAAGTTCGGCAGCTACATGGGAGTACCCGATGGTCCCCGCCTGCTGGCCGACTACTTCCAGCGCGCCGGCGAGCTCGCACTCCGCGGCGAACTGCCAGGAGCGCCTGCCGCGGCGCAGGTGAAGAGGATGACGTGAGCGTCAGGACAAGCCCCCAATCGACCGACGTCCGCATATCCGTGGTTTCCGAGCACGAGCGGCTCGCGACCCTGCCCCAGCTGCCCCTGCGACCGCTAGGGCTTGGCGGGGTCCTTCGGCGTGGTTTTACCTACTGGCGCCCGCATTGGGCGCTGGCCATCCCGATCCTCCTGGTGATGTTCGTGCAAGGGGGATTCAATACCTTCTTCGACCTGAACCTCCAGCAGATCATCGACCACGTCCTGATCGACCAGGATGGCCCACTCCTGGCACAGATCCTCGCGCAGATTCTTGGCTTTTACCTACTCGCCACCGCGGCGGCGGTGGTCGGGAACTACCTCAGCGCACGCGTGGGCGCGAGGATTTTGAATGACCTGCGCCGCCAGATGTTCACCCACCTCCAGCGCCTGTCGATGGGCTACTTCGCCCATGCGCGCTCGGGGGACGTGATCGCCCGCTTCACCAGCGATCTCGCGGAGGTCGACAAAGGGCTCACGTATCGGTTCACCGATGGCTACCTCTCGGTGGTCGGCTTGCTCTTGAACGTCCCCGCGCTATTCATCTTGCAGTGGCAGCTCGCGCTTGCGACGCTGGTGGCTCTGCCCCTGGCCATGTTCGGCGGTCGACTTTTCGCCGCCCGTGCCGCCCGCGCTTTCCTCCGGCTCAAGCGCGAGCAGGCGGCCCTGGCCAGTGCGGTCCAGGAGAACGTAAAGGCCCAGGCGGTCATCAGGATCTTTGGTCTGCAAAGGACGATGCTGACCCGGCTGCAGCGCCAGCTCGCCGATCTGTTCCAGGTCACCGCCAGCGCGGACTTCTTGAGCATGCTGGTGGGAACGAGCTCCAGCTTCGGGGTCAAGCTCGTGGCCATTCTGGTGATCGGGCTCGGTGCCTTCTTCGCCTTCAACGGCGGCCTGTCGATTGGCACGCTGGTGGCCTTCGTGGCCCTGGCCAACGACGTGTGTAAAGATGCGTACGATATCAGCAAGAAAGTAGCACCAAGACTGATCGCCGCCGGCGGAGGGATCCAGCGGATCGAGGAGCTCCTGAACGAACAGCCCCAGGTGATCGACTCGCCGGGCGCGGGGACGCTGCCCAGGTTGGCCCAGGCGATTCACTTCGAGGACGTCTGCTTCAGCTACACCGGCCAGCAGGCGGCGCTCAACCACGTCAGCTTCACGATCCCGGCCGGGCACTACGTCGCCTTCGTCGGGCCCACCGGCGCGGGCAAGTCAACCATTCTGAACCTGCTCGCCCGCTTCTATGATCCCACGAGCGGGAGCGTGAGCTTCGACGGCTGCGATTTACGCGCGGTGACGCAGGACTCGGTGCGAGCGCAGATGGGGGCGGTCTTTCAAGATACGTTCCTCTTCAATACGACAATTCGCGAGAACATCCGGCTGGGGCGCCTCGGTTCTACCGACGCGGAGGTCGAGGCAGCAGCCCAATTGGCGGAGATCGACGACTTCATCGCCCATCTCCCCGACGGTTATGACACGCGGGTAGGCGAGATGGGGAGTCTGCTCTCGGGCGGCCAGCGGCAGCGCCTGGCCATCGCACGGGCCATCCTGCGCGATCCGGCGATCCTGCTGCTCGACGAGCCAACCTCCGATCTGGACCCCGTGACCGAAGCAGCCATCAACCTGACCCTGCGGCGCCTGGCCCGGGACCGCACCGTGATCGCGGTGACGCACCGGCTTGGGGCAATTCAGCAGGCTGACGAGATCTTTGTGCTCGATCGGGGGCGGCTGGTCGAACACGGACGGCATCAAGAGCTGATCGCTGCGGACGGGATCTACTTTGAGCTCTCACGGGATGGCAGCCGCCCGCCACCATAGAAGGATTGCTCCCACTGTACCGACCGGGCGTTGCTTAGACCTGGGTCTTGACCGCGCACCTACTCCGTCATTGACCTAGCGTGACATTTCGTGATGCGCTCTTTGACCCGCGCCCCGGATACTGAAAGTTTGGACACGGAGAGCGGAGTGGGCGCGACGCAGCTTTGGCACGTGTTTCGTTCGCCCCGGCCGCGCATCGGTGTCATCAGCGACTGGACCAACCCGGTCGTCGGAGAGGCGATACGCCTGCTCCGATCTCGCGACGTCATCGTCGACCTGATCGTTCCCGAGCAGGGGGTGACAGAGCTCGCCACGCTGCGCGTGGAGCATGATCTGTACCTGCTCAAGTCCGGAACCGAGCTCGCGCTGAGTGTGGCCGGCGCCCTGCACGCGCTGGGTGCAACCACACTCAACCCGTATCCAGCGGTGGCGCAACTGCGCAACAAGTTCATCGTCACGCGAGTTCTGCAGCAGGCGGGCATTCCAACCCCCGCCACGTATCTCACCTTCAACCCGCCCGAGCTTGCCCCCCTCCTTGACGACGGCCCGCTCATGGTCAAGCCGTACCTCGGGGTGCGGGGTGAAGGGGTGCGCGTGATCCGGCAGCGCCGCGAGTTAGACGAGCTGCCCTCGAAGGCTCCGACGCTGGCTCAGCGTTTCCATCCGCCGGACGGGCCGGACCATAAACTCTTCTGCATCGGCGGAGCGTTGTTCGGAGTCCGGCGCCCCTGGCCGCTCCGCACCTACGAAGACAAGCTCGGCGAGCCGTTCCGGCCGGACGCGGCGCTGCGCGAGCTGGGCGAGCGCTGCGGTGGCGCCTTCGGTATCGACCTGTTCAGCATGGATGTGATTTTCAGCCGCGGGCAGCCGTATGTCGTGGACATCAACAAGTTCGGCAGTTATATGGGGGTGCCGGACGGACCTCGATTGCTGGCCGACTATTTCGCGGCCGCCGTCTATCGGCTCAGGCGGGGTGAGCCAGCCACACCGCGCGGCACACTGGCGAACGAGGTAGGCTCATGAAGCTGTACGTGATGCTGGCATTCCGACGTGTCGCTCCGGCTCCCAACGAGGTGCTGGTAGAGCTCTTCGAAACACTGGCGCGCCGTGGCCACACGCTGGAGATCGGTATCGCGGAAGAACTGATCATGTCTCCGCAGCTGCTGCAACCGAAGCACGACCTCTACCTGCTGAAGTCGCACGCCCCACTGTGGCTGAGCCTTGCGGGCATCCTGCACGCCCAAGGAGCGCGCCTGCTGAACCCGTTTCTGGGGTGTCGCGCCCTCCAGGACAAGCTATTGACGGCGCGGGCGCTGCGCGAAGGTGGCATCCCGGCACCAGTCTCGTGGGTCACTGGTGACCTGCAGCGACTGCAAGCGATCGCCGCCGAGCACCCGCTGATCATCAAACCGTTCGACGGCAGGCGCGCGGAAGGGATCCGGGTCGTGCGGAACCCGCTCGAGCTGGCCGGTGTGCCAGAACCCGAGCGGCCAGTGCTCGTCCAGCAGTTCGTTCCCAACGATGGCATGGACTTGAAGCTGTACGTCGTCGGATCGGAGGTGTTCGGGGTCCGCAAACCCTCGCCGCTGCTCCGCGAACGGGGTCCGGGCGAGCGCTGTGCGGTGAACGAAAGCGTGCGGAAGATCGCCCTCCGTTGCGGCGAACTCTTTAACCTGAGCCTGTACGGAGTTGATCTGGTCGAAGGTCCGGACGGCCCGGTCGTGGTCGATGTCAACTACTTCCCCAGCTATCGCACGATTCCCGGAGCGGCGGCTTTGATCGCGGACCGCATCGACCTGATGCTCCGCACGACCGGCGGTACCCTGAACGGCCGCGGTCGACCACAAGCCGATGACGGCTATGTGCCGGCTGTCTGGCCCGCCGGCGAAGTGAGCGAGAGCGGTGCGGCACCGGTTGACCACGGACGCGCTGCTCTTCCGGCCGTGGTCGCGCCGGTTTCTTCTGGTGAAGTACAGCCGAGGGAGAAGTTGCGCCACGTGGCCGTGAGCAGGACACTGGCCGGTGCCCCGCCAAGCGACTGTGCAGTTCCATAACGACC
>Ga0066710_100004902_pt1 | contig 12019 bp, 11 predicted proteins | sample GraSoiAngelo_159_FD_79666 | JGI IMG/M metagenome (GOLD analysis project Ga0066710, IMG submission 79666) | Grasslands soil microbial communities from the Angelo Coastal Reserve, California, USA - 14_1009_16_40cm | ecosystem: Environmental > Terrestrial > Soil > Grasslands | place: USA... | reverse complement strand
CGGCTGTCCCCACGTTGGATGTGGTCTCCGCAAGCTATAATCCGAATCCATAGATGTCCCTCACTTCTGGCGCCAAGCTCGGTCCTTACGAAATCCAATCTCCGCTGGGTGCAGGCGGCATGGGAGAGGTCTACCGGGCGCGGGACACCAGGCTGGGGCGCGATGTCGCGCTGAAGATTCTGCCCGAATCGTTTGCTCGCGAGGGCGATCGGTTGCACCGCTTCGAGCAGGAAGCACGCGCGGTTGCGGCGCTGAACCATCCCAATATTCTTGCCATCTTTGATACTGGGCAAGACAACGGCTCCCCGTATCTGGTTTCGGAACTACTGGAAGGTGAGACCCTCCGCACCGTGCTCGATGGCGGTGTTCTGCCGCAGCGCAAGACGATCGAATACGGAGTGCAAATCGCGCAAGGACTCGCGGCAGCCCACGACAAAGGCATCGTTCACCGCGACCTGAAGCCGGAGAACATTTTCGTCAACAAAGACGGGCGCATCAAGATTTTGGACTTCGGTCTGGCCAAGCTGGCGCAAAAAGCTAACGCGGCCGCGGCTGACGACGGCATTACCCTGACCAGTTCCCACACCGCGGCCGGTGTGGTAATGGGAACGGCCAGCTACATGGCACCCGAGCAGGTGCGCGGCGAACCCGCCGATCCGCGCACCGATATTTTTGCCTTCGGCACCTTGCTGTACGAAATGCTGTCGGGAAAGCGCGCATTTCGTCGCGATACCCCCGCAGAAACCATGACTGCGGTTCTGAAAGAAGACCCGCCGGAGTTGGCTGATCCTGGGCATCCCATCTCTCCCGCGCTTGACCGCATCGTGCGGCGCTGCCTGGAAAAAAATCCCGAGCAGCGTTTTCAGTCGGCGAAAGATTTATCTTTTGCGCTGGGTGCGCTGTCGGGGACGGACTCGAGCGCAAGGCCTCACATCGCCGAGATACAACGCAAGTTGCCGCTCTTGCTCTGGGCGTCGGTTGCCGGTGCGCTTTTCCTCGCAATTGGCCTCACTTGGCTGTTTGCTCGCCGCCCTGCGGTCGTGGAACGAATGCAATTCGCTATACCTCTTTCCGGCGAGGTTAGCCACTTCGCACTTTCACCGGACGGGACCTCGCTCGTGTTTGTATCGCCCGACGAGGAAACCGGCATACCAATGCTTTTCGTGCAGCGAATCGGCTCAGCCAACGCCAATGTGCTGGCGGGAACCCAGGGTGCAAGTTATCCATTCTGGTCTCCCGATAGCGGGACTTTGGCTTTCTTCGCCAACGGCAAATTGCTAAAAGTAGCGGTCACGGGCGGCGCGCCGCAAGCTCTTGCCACCGTTGAGTCGGCACGCGGTGGAAGTTGGGGAAGCCGCGGAGTCATTATTTATGCGCCCGATTCCGGAAGCCCGATCTGGCGCGTGAACGCCGACGGCACAGGTCTTGCACCCGTAACCAACCACTTGTATCAGGGCAGTGAGCAGTCGCATCGTTGGCCGGTCTTTCTTCCCGACGGAAACCATTTTCTTTTTTGGGCAGGAAATTTCGGAAACGTCAGGGATGACCGAGAGAGTGGTATTTTTGTCGCCTCGCTCGACGGAAACGACAAGAAACTTGTAACGCTTGCACATTCCAGCTTTGCAATCGGCTCCGAGCGTTTGTTCTACGCTGATGACCAACGCCACTTGGTGAGTGTGGCGCTTGATACTGGCAACGGAACAATATCCGGCAACACTGCCGTCATCGCCAATGCAGTGGCCGCTCAGCCTTCCACGTATTGGGTCGCGCTGACTACGTCAACGACAGGAACACTCATTTACGACACCGAAACTGGAGCATCACTCTCCGCCCTCACCTGGATGGATCGCACCGGCAAGGTGCTCGGACGGGTCGGGGAGGCTGCAGTCCAATGCAATCCCACGCTTTCACCCGACGGAAGCCGCGTAGCGGTTGACATCAGCGATCAAAAAGCCAATAACGTTGACATCTGGTTTTTGAGTACAAATGGCGTCGGCAACTCGAGGTTCACTTTTGATCCTGCGGAGGACGTCGTAGGAGTCTGGTCGCGAGATGGCAAGGACCTGGCCTATCGCTCGGCGGGAAGCAGCGGCGGATATGGCAGCCTTTTTCTGAAACCGGCGAGTGGCCTCGAACACGAAACCTCATTGCTTAAGATTCAGGCGTCCGATGACTTGGTCCCGAATGCCTGGGTTCCCGGAGACAAGCAGATTCTAATCACGCACGAGAGTCCTGAGGGATATCACTTGGAACTGGTTCCCAGAGAAGGTGGAAAGTCGACGCCGTTACAGAAGGACCGTGGGAATCAAGTCAATGGGCAGATTTCTCCCGATGGAAAATGGATGGCTTATGCCTCTGACGAGTCCGGAACTTGGGAAATTTATGTGACCACATTCCCGGCTGGTGCGGGTAAGTGGCAAGTATCTCGCGGCGGCGGAACCGAGCCGCGCTGGCGTGGAGACGGCAAAGAGGTTTTTTATCTCGCCCCTGCCGGCATGATGACATCCGTCCCAGTGAGCACCGTTGGTGCGTTCTCGACCGGCACGCCTACTCCCCTTTTTCAGTTCCATGGCCGGGCGGCAATCTCTTCGACGGATCTGTTCAGCTATGACGTAACCAAAGACGGCAAGCGTTTTCTGGTGAACCGATATGTGAAGCCAGAGAGAATTACGCCGTTGACGATTGTGTTGAATGCAAACGCAAAATCCGCGGACTAGGCACGCATCTTTTCCCCCTCGCTGGAATCCAAGCTGAGCATGAAAGCGATTCAAATCAAGCAAACCGGCGGGCCTGAGATTCTGGAGTATGTCGACCTGCCCATTCCAGAACCTAAGCCGAATGAAGCAGTCGTTAAGATTGCCGCTGCTGGCGTGAATTTCATTGACGTTTACCAGCGCGAAGGGCGCTACAAACTCCCGCTGCCGTTCATTGCCGGACAGGAAGGCGCTGGCGTTGTGACGGCAGTTGGCGCGGAGGTGAAGTCCCCGAAATCCGGCGACAGGGTTGCATTTTGTGGCGTGCAGGGTAGCTATGCGGAATACGCCGCCGTTCCGGCTGACCGGCTCGTGCCAATTCCGAAGGGCGTGAATGATCGGGAAGCTGCGGCCGCGATTCTGCAGGGAATGACCGCACATTACCTGGTTTACGATTCATTTCCCCTGAAACACGGACAGACAGCTTTGATTCACGCCGCCGCCGGCGGCGTGGGACTCCTGCTTGTGCAGATGGCGTACAACATTGGCGCACGGGTCATCGGAACAGTTTCAACCGAAGAAAAAGCCCGGCTCGCGCGGGAGGCCGGCGCCGACGAGATCATTTTTTACACCCAGACTGATTTCGAAGCCGAGACCAAGCGTCTGACCGCCGGCAATGGAGTGGATGTCGTCTATGACTCCGTTGGCAAGACCACGTTCGAAAGAGGCCTCAACGTTCTGCGCCCCCGAGGAATGATGGTGCTGTTCGGCGGATCGAGCGGTGCCGTGGCACCGTTTGATCCAATCATTCTCAGCCAGAAAGGCTCGCTGTTCCTGACACGACCTACGCTAATCCACTACATCATCACTCGCGACGAGCTTCTTGCGCGCGCAGACGCTGTTTTAGGCATGATCGCAGATCGCAAACTGAAGCTGCGGATCGAGCACGTTTACAAACTTTCGGATGCGCAGCAGGCGCACCGTGATCTGGAGGGACGAAAGACCACTGGGAAGGTGCTGCTGATTCCGTAATTGCTTCTGTGAACTTGCTGTAGAGACGTTGCTTGCAACGTCTTTTGCGGGCTGCGAGGGTTTATCATTCGTGTCGCCGCAAGCAAGACGTAGCAAGCTACGTCTCTACAGGCTACGTTTTATTTCCTTACTCTCACCTCAACCTGGGTTCCATCGGGAAGGGTTCCATCCAGCAACTCGATTCTGCCTTCGCGCACAATCCCTTTGAACTCCTGTCGAGCAGCTGCAGGAGGGCTGATTCGCCCCGAACCTTTGTCCATCGCTGTATTTGCCAACTCATCTGCTTCCCGGTTTTTGCCGCGCAGAACGTGCTCAATCTCGAACCAATCAAGATGGCGAATCAGCTGCGAGGCGCGTCCGTGCAGATCTTTCAGGGTCGGATCTTTGACTTTGTAGATGCCGTTCATCTGTCGCACCATGAGTTCTGAGTCGCTGATCACTTTTATAGATTTGGGTCCATGCTCGACGGCATACTCCAGCGCTGCGATCAGCGCTTGATATTCGGCGAAATTGTTCGTCTGGCGTCCCAGATACTGGCTCAATGCAGCAACTCTGTTTCCGGCGGAATCGTGAATAACCACGCCGTAGCCGGCCGGCCCAGGATTGCCGCGAGCGCCACCGTCAGTGTGCGCGATGAGGTAGTTCTGGGGGAGCATTCTCATAGCGCTTTGCCTGATTTTGCGCTATGGGGCGCTCCACAGACGCGATTCTTGAGCCGCACAGCTAAGATTCCACCAAGAAGCAGCCCGGAGAACGCCAGAATTCCTTGCCGCCAACCTACGACTTCTCTGGTGGGCAGGTAGTCGTATGGATTAAGAATTCGAAACAAGATTCGAAAAGCGAAATTTACCAGTCCGAACATCCCCAGGGTTGCTCCGACCACAAAAATGCCCACATTAGTAAACGTACGATCGCCCCTCTCCACGAATCTCAGGACCACGTATCCCAGAAGAGACACGAGGATGAAGTACAGCGGGATCAGGAAAACTATGCCAGGCCCCATGGTGTTGTCTTTACTACCTTCCTGCTGCCAGTCTGGTTGCCAATCTTTGCGGCAGATTCGCGGCGAGCATTTTTTCTTGAGCCATCCGCAAGTCATATGGCACGCGGCAAAAAGTCACGATCCGGCGCTCAGAATCAAAAACAGAAAAAGCCGCGCGCCAATCGCCATCACGCGGTTGACCAACCGATCCTGGATTGATCATGTAATTGGCTCCCGTCTCTAGTTGGAAATCGGAAGTCTCACTCTGTCCGATGCTGGAGTAGGCCGGGTGCAGCGTTTCGCCAAAGCCGCCTCGTAAAACGAATGTTCCCTGAATGTGTGTGTGCCCGAAGAACGTAAGGCTTGCGCCGGACTCGATGAGCGGCTGCAACGCCTCCTGTATGGAAACAACGTATTGATCTTCGTCACGCGGCGCTCCGTGGACGAACTGAAGGCCTGCGAGTTCAGGAATCGCAACCGGCCCTTGGGGAAGTGTCCGCAACCAGTCGAGGTTTTCGGTCGTAAGCTGCCCACGATTCCACAATGCCGCAAGGCCCGCGATCGGATTAAAGCTCTCCACGTCCTCAAGGCCTGCGACAACTTTGTCGTGATTTCCACGCACAAAGGTTCCGCCCAACTCACGCGCGCGTGCCGTGACTTCGTTCGGGCTGGCGCCATAGCCGACGATGTCGCCGAGGTTCACAACAGCGTCGTGCGCCGGCGCTGCCGCAATGCAGGCTTCCAGAGCTTCCAGATTACTGTGAATGTCGCTGAGTAGAAGGAGGCGCAATCGTCACCGGAACAGGGATTATAAACGCGGAGACGTATTGAAATGCGCCTATGCTGGGTTCACAACGGGACATCGTGCCCAATGTCCAGGATTTACTTCAACCAACGGAGGCAGTTCGCGGGCGCAGTCAGCGACTCGAAACCCGCAGCGCGGCTCGAACGGACAGCCGCCCGGAACGGCATGCAACGGGGGAACAGTCCCCTCGATTGTTTGGAGCGGGCGCTCGCGATGAGTGGCCAACGTCGGTACTGCGTCCAATAATCCGCGCGTGTAGGGATGAGCCGGCGCGCGGAAAATGTCGTCACGCCCACCAAGTTCCACTAGGCTCCCCGCGTACATGACCGCAACCCGGTCCGCAACTTTCGACACTACCGCCAAGTCATGCGAGATGAACAACATCGTCAGGCCAAATTTTTGACGAAGCTCTGCCAGTAATTCGAGAATCTGCGCCTGAATGGTCACATCCAGCGCCGTCGTTGGCTCGTCCGCGATCAGTAACTCTGGGCGATTAACGATGGCCATTGCGATCATCACTCGCTGACGCATTCCACCCGAGAGTTGGTGAGGATAATCGCGCGCGCGTCGAGCAGGATCATCGATGGCAACTTCTTTCAGTGCTTCAACAGCGCGGTTCCACGATTCTTTTTTCGATACGGCGTCATGCGCGCGCACCGCCTCGGCAATCTGCTCACCCACGCGCATCACAGGATTGAGCGCGGTCATGGGCTCCTGAAAAATCATTGAAATCCGCGAACCACGAAGACGGCGCATCGCTTCTGCGTCAAGTTGCAGCAGATTTTCGGAAGGGTTGCCGTTTACCCCGAAAAGGATCTTTCCACCGACCATCGTCTGCGGAGGCAGAAGGCGCATGATCGCCAACGAAGTTACAGATTTTCCCGATCCCGATTCGCCGACGAGCCCAAGAACTTCTCCTCTCCGCAACCCAAACTGGACCGAGCGCACAGCGGTGAGAGGGCGCGGCGTTGCGGGGAACTCGATGTTTAAGTCTCGGATCTCAAGCAGCACACCGACATGTTAGCAGCGTGGCAGTCGCCTGAGTTACGGCTACCAGATCGTAGGCAAGGCCATGGATCGTCGGATTGCGTCGTCGGCGGTGACGAGTGGGAGGCCTTCGACGATTGCCGTGGCCGCAATGATGCGGTCCGCCGGATCTTTTGGATAAGTAGCGGGAAACCCCATGGCACGCACGCAAACTTTGCCAGTGATCGGAAGAACCACGAACCGGGCTTCAATCTCCGAGAGAAAAGTCTCCAGGCTGGAATTCAGCGTGACGCGACCTTTGTTCTCAGCGGTGGCGATTTCGAGCAGGGTGATGTCCGAAATAGCGAGTCCGTGACCACGCTGGCGAGTCTGCTCAATGACAGCCCTAGCCTTCTTTGAGATCCTGTCCGGCTCCAGGGCCAGCCAGAGCACGACATGGGTGTCCACCAGCGTCATAGGAGAGGCTTAGCCCAAGTTTCCCCAGTCCTCTGGAGACAGCGCTGGGGAGACCACGTCGCCTGTAATCGAGCCCTTGCCGCGGAAGAACCCAAAAATCTCATCGGCTGCGCGGTCCACTGGGACGAGCTTGGCCACAGGTTCGCCGTGTTTGGTAATGACAACAGTCTCTCGCTTGGCCTTCACCTCGTCCATGATGGCGAGGCAGCGTGCCTTAAATGAGCCTGCGGGGATGGTTTTCATAGCTGCCTGTCCAACCATGGTCATTATACCATAGTCACAACTGGAGAACCGTAAATGTCGGGAAAACGTACGCAACAGTCTCACTTACAATTCCCGGGTGATCGGATCTTTTCTGGCAATCGACCATGTACAGCTCGCCATGCCTGCAGGCGAAGAGGAAACAGCATGCAAATTCTATTCAGATGTGCTCGGAAGAAAATTCCTAAACCATCGGAACTGGCCAAGCGCGGCGGCTGCTGGTTTGAAAGCGGGAGCGTGCAGATTCATCTGGGAGTCGAAGACGCCTTCCGGTCTGCGAAGAAAGCTCATCCTGCATTGAGATGCAGCGACTATGATGCACTGGTCCCGAAACTCCGAGCCAGCGGGATTCGGGTGGACGAACATGACATCCCCGGCGTGCGCCGCTGCCACATTTACGATCCGTTCGGCAATCGTATGGAACTGATCGCCGGTTGCTAAGTTCGCAGGATTACTTCCGTGTTGTACCTCCGATGTTGCCGCCGGAAAACCTAGCCATTAGCATAGGAATAACCGACCCACCACACAAGGAGCAGTGCTTCTGCGCGAATCAGTTTGGAAGCTGAGCAAACTTAGGGCAGCGGTTTTATGGTTGCTTCTCGTATCGGCGTGCGCCATATCTGCAAGACCGGAGACTGCCGCCTTCGACCTGATTGGTCCGAAGGTGGACGTTCGGGTGCAGCGTGGAGGCAAGACCCTGCCAATTGCCGAGGTGCCCAACCTTCAGGCCGGAGACCGCGTCTGGGTGCATCCCAACTTGCCTGACAGCCAGTCGGTGCGCTATCTGATGGTCATCGTCTTTCTTCGCGGCGCTACCAATCCTCCACCGGAAAATTGGTTCACGCGGGTTGAAACCTGGAACAAGGCGGTGCGGGAAGAAGGTGTCTACGTCGCCGTGCCCGACGAGGCCGAAGAGGCAATTGTGCTGCTCGCCCCAGAAACTGGTGGAGCATTCAATACTCTCCGCGCAGCCGTTCGCGGCAAGCCTGGGGCTTTCGTCCGGGCAACGCAAGATTTGCTGCAGGCGAGTCTGGATCGTGCGCGCCTTGACAGGTATCTGGATGCAGTCCGCGAAACGTCAGCTAGTGATCCGGATCAACTTAAGGCCAAAATAACTTTGCTGGCACGCAGCCTGAACATTCGCCTCGACCAGCAATGTTTCGACAAACCCACGGCGCAACAGGCGCCTTGCCTCACCCAGAACACCGACCAGTTAGTCCTCGACGACGCCCACAGCCAGAATATGGTGGCAACACTCACGACCGGTGCTCCCACAGACCTGCTCGCACAACTCAGTTCAACACCTACCGCGAGAGGCGGCTATTACAGTCCATACATCGGTGCCGTGGTTGATGTCGTGCGCATCTTGGGCACGGCGCACAGCGCGCAATACCAGTACATCCCGGCTTTGGCGCTGCCCAAGCACGACGAACTCAACCTCAAGCTGAACAATCCGCCGTCATTCCGAGATCCAAAGTCAGTCTTAGTGATCGGTTTACCCCCGGTGCGCCCCACCCTTCCCCCACCGCTGCGGGCAGTGGATGCGGCCCAGATCTCGTGCCTCAGCAAACCAGATCTTGTACTCACGGCAGACGGGGCACCCTTGGTTTACGCCACAGAAATGGCACACAATTTCGTGCTTCACGTTGAGAACGGATCCGGCGAAACCAGATCCGGCGAAAAACAGTCGGGCGCCGGATTCGATCTTCCAGCCAAGCCTGATCCTGCGCGCGGAGGCTTTGCCATCGAAAATCATTCAATGCCGGCAAGTGCGCTTGACGGCGAGATCACGGGCGTTCTTCGCGGAAATTGGGGATTCGGACTGTTCGATGGGCCACATTTCCGCCTTCGCGTTTCGCGAGCCGGGCAATGGACCGTCGCATCCAAAGACGCCAGCGTGCTGATCGTCGGACGCGAAGACACTTTGCACATCAAGTCCTACGACGCTTCGTGCGTCAGCGAAGTACTGGTTCGTGATGAGGCGGGGAAACAGGCGTCCGTCGAATGGAAAGCTGCAAAACCTGACGAGCTTGAGGTGAAAGTCCCGCTCCAGAATGCGTCAGCGGGATCGCTAAAAATGCTGGTCAAGAAATTTGGCTTGCACGATCCCGATGAAATCCCGCTGCACACCTACGCGGAAGCCAGCCGGCTCGATTCCTTCAGCATCCACGCCAACGATTCTGATGGCGTACTTAAAGGAACGCGACTCGATGAGGTGACATCGCTCGAGGTGAACGGAATGACCTTCAATCCTGAGAATCTTTCCCGCGCCAATCAACAGGATGAGCTAAGGCTTGTGTCGCACGATCCGCTCGTAACCGCGGCGTTCGATGCCGGTGTACCCATCGTGGCGCGTGTCACTTTGATGGATGGCCGCACCCTCGTCTTGAACGCCTTCGTCGAGCCTCCACGTCCGAAGTTAGCTTTACTTAGTAAGAACGTTCAGGCCGGCGCATCCGACATCCCTCCGATGATCCACCTGGGCAATCCGGAGGAACTTCCCCAAGATGCTCGCCTTAACTTTTTCTTGAAATCCCAAATGCCTGAGGCCTTCCCGCCTGCCGAAAAAGTCGAAGTGGCAACCGCGGACGAAGCCTTCCACGTGGTGCTTAGCGTAAAGGACGGCAATTTGACGCTACAGGATTCGAAGACAGTTTTTGCTGTTCTCGATCCGATGAAGTTGCTTGGGCCATCGGCTTTCGGTCCGTTGAAGTTTCGGCCCATTGGGTCCGACGGAGTGGAAGGCGACTGGCAGCCACTTATGAATCTTGTGCGCGTGCCAGAATTGAAGGGGGTTCATTGTGTCCCATCGGCAAAGGCTACGGAGACCAATGCCGCGGAGAAAGCGCCATCATCAGAGAAGGGAACTTCTTCAGCCAAGACCGAGGAAAATTGCCAGCTCACGGGCGACAATCTTTTCCTGATTGACGCCGTGAGTGCCGACCCTGACTTTACCGGCGCAGTGACCGTTCCAGACGGCTTCGTGGACGCGGCGCTGTCGATTCCATCGCCGAAAGGCAAGACGCTTTACATCAAACTGCGCGACGATCCGGCGACCGTGAACACCGCTGTCGTGCCAATGGTGAGCAGCCAGCCTTAATCAATCATTTGGGTGCCCCACTTCTCGCTGTTTTCGAGAAGTGGGATTCCAAGGCGGTCTGGTATCTGGGTTGTCCCACTCTTGTCGCTCACGTTCTTGGAGCGACAGGGTGGGATTAACAAGTAAGGCAGGGTAGCGCAAGCTGAGTTGGCGTCAGGCTTTCGCCACCTCGTACAAATACTTCACGAACGATCGCACCGCCCCGTCCATCCCCTGCACTTTAGGATTCTTCGATTCGATTACGTAGTACTCATCCGGAGCGTGCGCGCCATTGCCGTGACCGAGCCCGAAATGACCCGCAGCCAGATGTAGCGGATCGCCTGTAAATACGTATCCCGGCCAGGAACCTGCGCTACGAGGAAGAATGATGGGGTCAATTCCGTCCCCCTTATACACGGCAACCTGCGCGCGTATCAGGGCGGCATTGGCGGGAGTGCTGTTGGGATCGTATCCGCCAGTCATGTTCACTTCGATGTCGCCGAAGCCGTGCTTGGCGAGATGAGCTTTCAATGCGGCCAGTGCTTCGCTGGCTTTCATGTCGGGAACGAGACGCAGATCGAGCTTCGCCACTGCGCGATGAGGCAGAATGGTTTTCCCGCCCGGCCCGGTGTAGCCACCGACCAGTCCTTCGATATTTACCGTGGGCCGCGATTGCCACAGCTCTAGCGCTTCCTCCCAACTCACGTCGTGGACCCAATGCTCTACGCCCATTTGCTTCTTTGCAACGGCCTCATCCAGACGGCGAGCCGCGGTCGCGATCATGGCTTTCGCTTCCGCAGAAACCGGACGCGCTTTGTCAGCAAAGCCTTCGATCGCAGGATCGTTACCGTCGGGCGTGACCAGCGTGACCAGCGCCTCCACAAGATGCCACGCCGGACTGTCTAGCCGCGCTTTGTTGCTCGAGTGAATGTCCTTGCGCGGGCCGCGTCCCCATTTTTCGCCACTCGAAACAAGCTCACATTCGACAACGCCCTTCCCGCCGAGCGTCATCAGCACCTTGCCGTCGAGCTCTTGCTCGGCTGAAGGCATGAAGATTCCCGAACACTTCTTCAGCGCCGCCAGCACTTCCGGACGACGCACGATCTGCGGAAAATGCGGCGAACCGATTTCTTCCTCCCCCTCAGCCACCAGCACCAGATTGACCGGCAGTTTCCGGCCGCTTGCACGAATTGCATGCAGCGCCGCAATGAATGAGGCCTCGGGACCTTTCTGGTTTACAGCGCCTCGTCCTACGAGGATTGTGCCAAGTTCTGGTTTTTCTACCAGCTTCGCGTCCCACGGCGGCGAAGACCACTCGGCCGGATCAACCTGCTTCACGTCGTACATGAAATAAAGGCCGAGTGTCCGCGGCGCGCCTGAGTCGAGCGTGGCGAAGATTCCCGGCTGGCCATTCGTTGGGATTTTGCTCACGTCGCTAAATCCGGCTTCGCGCAAGAAGCGCATGGTCAGATCGCAACCTTCACTGACGCCGCGATTTTCTGCCGCAATGGACGGTTGGTGAATCCACTCTTGCAGTCGCTGTACGGCTTCGTCGTGAAGCTTAGTTATTTGAGTCCAGATGGGTTCGAAGTCCCGTTCCTCGGCCGTGGCGGCTGCAGTTGAGGCATGCGGCAAGGCGAGAGCTGCCGCGCTGGTTGCTGCGCATTGAAGGAATGTTCGTCGGTCCATGGCAACAGAGGATAGTCAGAAGCCGCATCGACTGT
>Ga0066710_100004901_pt1 | contig 12020 bp, 14 predicted proteins | sample GraSoiAngelo_159_FD_79666 | JGI IMG/M metagenome (GOLD analysis project Ga0066710, IMG submission 79666) | Grasslands soil microbial communities from the Angelo Coastal Reserve, California, USA - 14_1009_16_40cm | ecosystem: Environmental > Terrestrial > Soil > Grasslands | place: USA... | reverse complement strand
GCAGCCGGCCGCGAGCGCAGGCGCGAGCTTCCACGTCGCCATCATCAGCGGGTAGTTCCAGGGAACGATTTGGCCGACCACGCCGACGGGCTCCTTCAGGGAGTAGAAGAGCAGCGAGCCGCCGATCGGATTCGATCGTCCCGCGATCGACGCGATCGCCGAGGCGTAGAAGCGGAAGTTCTCGGTCGCCTGTGCAAGCTCGGCCTTGACGGAGGAGATCGCCTTGCCGACGTTCCGCGCCTCGAGCTCGGCGAGCTCCTTGCGATTCGCCTGGATCGCGTCGGCGAGTGCGTGCAGCAATCGCGACCGCTCGGTCGCAGGCGTCTTCGCCCACGGGCCCGCGAGCGCTGCGCGCGCGGCTTCTACGGCCCGGTCGACGTCCTCCGCACCGGCCATCGCAGCGCGTGCGAGCGGCTCGCCGGTGGCAGGCTCGACGAGCTCGCGGACATCGCCCGACGCGGGCTCCGTCGTCGCGCCGTTGATGAACAGCCCGTACTCACGCTCGGTTGCGACGGCCATCGGCGCGGACGATACCGAGTTTCCAACGGCTCTCCGGAGGGCACGCCGTTCCTGTGCACGTGGAAGCGCCCCGCACGCCCGACCGCGACCAGCTCGTCGCTGCACTGAAGCAGGACGGCTTCGACGTGCAGCCTGTGAACGACCTCGGGATCGAGGTCAAAGGCGACGGCGACGTGCTCGCCGATCTCGAGACGTGGATCGCCGAGACCGGCATCCCCTTGGTCCCGCAGCCCGCGGACGACACGATCTTCCTGCGCCCGCCGGCGAGCTAGTCTCCCGCGACGGTGCCCGCGTGCAGTTCGTCGAGCAGGGCTCGAACACTCCGCGCCGCGACGATATTGCCCCTTTCGTCGTAGAAGAACTTGGGCCGGGCGGCGCGGACGTCGATCCGCGCCGCCTCGACCCCTTCGATCAGGGTGCCGTGATCGAGCCGAAGAGACCGTCGTTCTCGTCGTTCGGCCCCGCGGTGAAGAACAGCGTGTTCACCGGACCGTTTGCCGGCGCTCCATGGCCGAACTGCAGTGCCCAGAGCCCGTCGATCGCGAGCGACTTCCCGTCGGCCGTGCGCAGCTCGCCGCGATGGACGAACTGTCCGTTCGGCAGCTCCTCGTACGCGTTGATCTGCCCGTCGCCGAAGTTCCCGACGAGCAGGTCGCCGCTGAAGCGGCCGAAGTTCGCGGGTGCCCACGCGAGCCCCCACGGAGCGTTCAGCTGGCCGTGCTGCGCGACGCGCGTGAGCAGATTGCCGGACAGCCCGTAGACGTCGACGAACCCGAGCCCCTGCCCGTGCAGCTCGTCCAGCGCGTCCGGGCTCTCCTTCTTCGCGTACGTGACGAAGATCCGTGAGCCGATCGTCTGGATTCCGAATGGCGCGTAGTCCGACGGAAGCTGCGGGTCGACGAATCCCGAATTCGGCACGAGCGCGAACGTCGTGCTGTCGAAGACGTCGACTTGACCGCTGTGGAAGTTCGTCGCGTAGAAGCGATCCCCGGTGGGCGAGATCGCGAGCCCCTTGTAGACGGCGCCCTGGGCGGACCGGTCAGCGAGGACAACCGTCTCGGTGCCCTGCGATGGATGCCAGCCGCGGATCTGGCCGCCTTCCGTTGAGAAGACGAAGAACGCACGGGCCGCGAACGACCAGAACACTGTGCCGGTCGGACCGCCGGGCACGTTCACGACGAGGGCCTGCGGCGTTCCTTGAGCGTTGTACAACGTCGACTTCTGCGTACCGTTGTCCGAGACCCACCACGGCGTCGTCGGGCCCGCCGTCAAACCCCAGCCGTTGACGAGGTTCGGATCGAGGTGCGCTGCCGCCCCAGGGACGTTCGAGGCGAGCGGATGTACCGAGTAGCTGTTGTCCGGCGCTGCGGCCGCCGGCACAGCCGCGAAGACGGCGATCGCGAGAACTGCTGTGACCCAGGCCACGAGCCTGGACGAGCTCCGTTGCATGATCCCCTCCCTTGTTTGCTCCCCGCTCCTACTTCTCGCGGAAGCCGGGAACGGATTTAGGGAAGGTTCAGGTCGGGCGGCGTGACCGGCAGATTCGGCGTGCTCAGGTCGAGCGGCGGAACCTCCGGGAGCGAGACGGACGGGATCGTGACGGCCGGGGTGGGAATCGAGACGCCCGGCACGGGGACGTCCGGGACGGACACGGCAGGAGGTGAGAGCGGGGCCGACGGCGGCGCAGACGACGACGGCGGCGCCGGAGGATTCTGGCTCCCGCCTCCGCCCGGCCGATTCACGTCGACTGCAGGCGTCGGTTTCACCGGTGCGTTCGATCCGTCGACGGTCGCGGCTTCGGGAGTCACACGGTGCGTGGATTGCACAACCGGCGACCGTGCAGCGCCGGCGTCCTGTCCGTTCCGGTCGACGACCGTCTGCTTGGTGGGAGCAGGCCGCGCGGGAGTGCGGCGACCGTCGTCGGCAGTCGAGACTGCGATCGCCGTCGCCGTCACGGCCACGGCGGCGACGACGGCCTTGACGCCTGCACCGCCGAACAGCGACTTCAGCAGGCTGAGCGCCGAGCTCAGGCTGAGGACGCGTCCGTGCGGCGCGTCCGCGTGCTCGAGGTTCTCGGCGAGCGAACGCCGCGCACGGAAGACGAGCATCTCGACTGCACCTTCGGAGAGGCCGGTCTCCGCGGCGATCTCGCGATACGAGAGGCCCTGCCATTCGCGCAGCAGGATGATCGTGCGGTACCGCTCGGGCATCCGCTTGAGCGCCTCGGTCAGCTCGGTCGCCTGGCCCGTCGCGTGCTCCGGCGCCGCGACGATGTCCTGCAGGGCGTCGAGATCCCGGACGGCCTCGACGCGGCCGCGCCGCCAGGCGTTCTCACGCCGCGTGCGGCAGACGTTCTGCGCGATCTTGAAGAGCCAGGCCGCTTCGAACTCGGGGCGAATCCCGCGGCGGAGACCGCGGTACGCGTTGAGGAACGTCGTCTGCACGGCGTCCTCCGCCTCTTCGCGGTTGCGGAGCAGCCCGAGGCAGTAGCCGAAGATCCGCTGCGAGTGCCGCGCGTAGAGATCCGCGGCGGCGTCAGCCTCGAGCGGCCTAGAGGTCTGCGCGATGGTGGAAGGGAGGGCACTCACGGCGGGGGTACGCCGTCTCACTTTGGGTCCGTTTTCGACTTTTGGCAAGGGGGGTGCGGGCGCCCCTGCGGTAAGGGCGCCCGCTTGGGGGAGGATCAGTGGAGAAGACTGGAAGGCCGCGCGAGGTAGAAGCCCTGGCCGTAGGCGACCCCGAGCGTGCGGAGCGCGGCAAGATCCTCGGACGACTCGATCCCCTCGGCCGCGATCGTCGCGTCGATGCCCTCTGCGAAGCGCACGAGCGACCATGCCAGCGCTTCCCGTGCCGGGTCTCGCGCGATCTCGTGCGTCAGGGTGAGATCGAGCTTCACGATGTCGGGCTCGAGCCGGAGGATGTGGCGGAGGCTCGCGAAACCGGCGCCGACGTCGTCGATCGCGAGCCGGGCGCCGCAGGCGCGCAGCGGGGCCAGCGCATCTGCGAGCTGGACGTAGTCCTCGACCTGCGCGTGCTCCGTGATCTCGATGATCAAGCGGTCGGCCAGACCGAGCACGAGCTCGAAGAAGCGCGGGTCGATCGCAGTCGCCGGCGAGACGTTGATCGCGAGTGAGACGTCCGACGGGAACTCGGCGAGTCGGTCGACGGCCGCTGCGATCGCCGCCAGCTCGAGCTCGGCGCCGAGGCCGACCTCGGCGGCTTCCGCGAACCAGTCCGACGGTGGACGCAACGGCTCGCGCCAGAAGCGCGCGAGCGCCTCGAGCGAGACAACCCGGTTCTCGGCGAGGTCGAAGACCGGCTGGAACTCGACGTTCACCTCGTGGTCGTCGAGCACCGAGCGGATCCGGGACCATTCGAGCCGCCGTTTCTCCGTCTCGAGCTCCTGCCGGTCGATCTGCTCCGCGACGATCTCGGCGACGACGCGCATGAAGCGGATGTCGCGCGCGTTGAGCGTCGGCTCGGGCTCGTGGCTCAGGCAGCAGAGCGTCCCGTACAGCCGGCCGTCCCAGAGGCGGACCGGAACCCCGACGTACGCGCCGATCTCGGCATCGCGCGTGATCGGCAGGTCCCGCGTGCGCGGATCGTGCATCGCGTCGCGCACGACGCTCGACAGCCGCCCCTTGAGCATCCGCTGGCAGTACGTCTCCACCAGCGGCACCCGCGTGCCCGCCTCGACTCCGAACGACTCGCCGTCCCCGTCGACCGATTCGACGATCGCCTCGTCGTCGGCGAAGGCCGAGACGAAGGCGACGTCCATGTCGAGCGCGGCGCGCGCCAGAGAGAGCATCCGGTCGATCGACTCGGTCGAAGGGTCGAGGCTCACGCGAGCGAGCTCGGCGATGCCCTCGAGACCCGGCGACGTTTCGACGTCCACGGCGATCATGCCGTCCTCCCCAGCCGGGTCGTCTCGGCCAGCCGCGGGGGAAAGAAGCTCGGGGCCGTCGCGGCGACGTCGACGACGGTGTCCAGCAGATCTCCGGCCGGGGTGTCCTTGGTGACGTAGCGCACGGCGCCCGCCTCCCGTGCCCATTGCCTGCACTGCGGCGCGGTCGAGGCGGTGACCATCACGACGCGGGAACTCGGCACCTCGCGCAGAACCGCCTTGGTGGTCTGGATCCCGTCCATCCCAGGCATGTGCAGATCCATCAAGACGACGTCCGGATGCAACGTGCGCGCGAGCACGACGGCCTCCGGGCCGTCCGACGCGTGACCGACGACGTCGATCCGGTCGTCGATCCCGAGCGTCAGCATCAGCGCCTCGGCGAACAGCGCGTGGTCGTCGACGATCAGCACCCGCACCCGGGCCCTCACCGCCGTCAGCCATGTCCGGTCTCGCTTCATGTCGACGCAAAGAACGGCGCCGGCGGAGAAACCTTCGCGCGGGACGCGAAGATCACTCGTTCGAGTGACGGCTACATGGAACGCTCGAAAAGTGCGGCTTGACCCTGGCCGACGCCCACGCAGAGCGTCGCGAGCCCGTAGCGCCCTTGCCGGCGGCGGAGCTCGTGCAGCAACGAGACGACGAGGCGCGCGCCGCTCATTCCAAGCGGGTGGCCGAGCGCGATCGCGCCGCCGTTCACATTCACCTTTTCCTCGTCGAGGCCGAGCTCGCGGAGGACGACGAGGCTTTGCGACGCGAACGCTTCGTTCAGCTCGACGAGGTCGATCTCGTCGACGGAGACGCCGGTCCGGTCGAGGAGCTTGCGCACGGCCGGAACCGGGCCGATCCCCATCACGCGCGGGTCGACACCCGCGACCGCGCTGCCGACGAAACGGCCGAGCGGCTCCGCGCCGAGCTCGCGCGCCTTCTCCTCGCTCGCGACCACGACCGCGGCCGCGCCGTCGTTGATGCCGCTCGAGTTTCCGGCGGTGACCGTTCCGTTCGAGCGGAACGCCGGCGCGAGCGCTGCCAGCTTCTCAGCCGTCGTCTCCGCGCGAGGATGTTCGTCCTGCTCGAGCCCGTTGATCGGGAGCAGCTCGTCGTCGAAGCTTCCCGCCGCGGCCGCTGCGGCCCAGCGGCGTTGGGAGCGGAGCCCGAACGCGTCCTGGTCTTCACGCGAAACATTCCACCGCTCTGCGACGTTCTCGCCGGTCTCGCCCATCGACTCGAGCGGGAACATCCTCTCCAGGCGCGGATTCGGAAAGCGCCAGCCGAGCGTCGTGTCCCACACCGTCTGATTGCCGCGTGGGAACGCACGCTCTGGTTTCGCCATGACAAGAGGCGCACGCGACATCGATTCGACGCCGCCCGCGACGAACAGATCGCCGTCGCCCGCAGCGACCGCGTGACATGCGGCGACGACCGCGGAGAGGCCGGATGCGCAGAGGCGGTTCACCGTCACGCCGGCGACGGACTCGGGGAGACCCGCGAGCAGCGCAGCCATTCGCGCGACGTTGCGGTTGTCCTCGCCCGCCTGGTTGGCGGCGCCGAACCAGACATCCTCGATCGCGTCGGGGGGAACGCCGGCGCGTGCGACGGCTTCGGCGATCACGGCGGCCGCCATGTCGTCGGGACGAACGTCTGCGAGTGCACCGCCGTAGCGCCCGATCGGCGTACGCACGCCCGAGAGGATGACTGCGCGACTCACTGTGTCAGCGTAGACGGGCGACTCCCCGCTCAGTCGACGAACTCGAGGCGGACGTCCTTGTACGCCCCGGCCGCCTCGGCCCGGCGCAGCAGCTCCTCCACGGCGCGCCGGCCTTCTTCCCCGTACCCCTGCGTCAGCTCGTTGACGTAGAGCGACACGAACTGGTCCGCAAGCGCCGCGTCCAGGCCGCGCCCGAACTCTCGTGCGTACGCGAGCGCCTCGTCGCGGTGTTCGAGCCCCGCGTCGATCGACGCGCGCAGCACATCGGACAACAACGGGATCCCGGGAACGTCGCGGCGCACGGCGTTGACGCCGAGTGGCAGCGGCATTCCCGTCTCGTCCAGCCACCAGTCTCCGAGGTCGAGCGACTTCTCGAGCCCGGCGGCCGCGTACGTGAGCTGGCCTTCGTGGATCAGCAGGCCCGCCTCTGCGTGCCCGGTTCGCACCTCGTCGAGGATCCGGTCGAACGGCAACTCGCGGAACATGAACGGCCCGCCGAGCGCGAGGCCGAGAACGAGGAACGCCGTCGTCAATCGCCCGGGAACGAGGATTTCCGTCCGCCGCAGTTGGTCGAGCGTCAGCAGCTCACGCGTGACGACGATCGGCCCGTAGCCGACACCGATCGACGCGCCGTGCGGCAGCAGGACGTAGCGGTCCTGGACGAACGGGTAGGCGGCAAGGGACAGCGCCGTCACCTCGAGCTGTCCGCGCAACGCCCATTCGTTCAGGGTCTGGATGTCCTCGGCCACGAGCCTGATGTCGAACCCGTGCGTGTCGACCGCGCCTGTGGCCAGCGCCCAGACCATGAACGCGTCGTCGGGATCGTTCGAATGGCCCACCCGGACCAACATCACGCTCAGCCTAGACTGTGACGATGGCGAAGCCGGCATTGACCGAGGCGATCCAGGACTACCTGCGAGGGATCTACAAGCTCGGGGCGGACGGAGGCAACGTGTCCGTCACGGCGCTTGCGAAGCAGCAGGGCGTCTCCTCGGCCTCCGCGAGCGCGATGGTGAAGAAGCTCACGGCGCTCGAGCTCGCAGTGCACGAGCGGTATCGCGGGATCACGCTCACACAGGCCGGGGAGCAGGTCGCGCTCGAGGTGATCCGCCACCATCGCCTCCTGGAGCTGTACCTCGCCGAGACGCTCGGCCTGAACGTCGACGACGTCCACGACGAGGCGGAACGGCTCGAGCACGTGATCTCGGAGGAGCTGGAAGCGAAGATCGACCGCGCCCTGGGCTATCCGACGCACGATCCGCACGGGGATCCGATCCCCGACGCGAACCTCGAATGGCCTAGCTCGCCGAGTGGCCGAAGAAGTACCGCTCCAAAGGCTTCAACAACTCGTCGCGCAAGAACGGCTTGACCTTCTTGGTGTTGCCGTCCTCCTCGAGGACGCTGACGTCGTCCTCGAGCGCCCCGTTCGCCACCTCGAGCGCGTCTTCGAGCTCGTAGCCCTCGAAGACGTAGTCGTCGTGCCGCGGCTCGTCGGTCGGGCGGTGCTGGGGATTGACCGCGCGGCCCACAGCCCAGAGCGCACCTGGCTTCCGCTCGATCCAGATCACGACCCGCTCCTCCACGCCGGCATCGTCGACACCGGTCAGGATTCGCTCGGCGAAGCGCCCAGCGGTTGACTTCCGCCTCACAGACCAAGGATACAATCGCTCCCATGCAGCGCCTCGCCAGCCTGCTGCGCAGCCCGTTCTCCTTCCTCTTTGCCCGCTCGAGCACCGAGGATCGCGTCGCTGCGTACGTCGTGCGCGAACACTCGCGCGGACGTGGGCTCTCTGAGATCCTCGAGGACCGCTACGTCCAGAACCGTCTGAGTGTCGAGCAGCAGCGCCGCTTGCTCGACCGTCCCGAGGTCGTGCACGCGCTCGGCGACGATGCGGTCGAGCAAACACGGCGCGAGCTCGAGAGTCTCTCCGCGAGCTAGACCTCCGTGCCGACGCCGCGCTCGCGCGCACGCTCGACCGCTTTCGCCGCGATCGCAACGTCCCACGCGGCGATGCCGTTCGACTTGAAGACGACGATGTCGTCCTGACTGGCACGGCCGTCGAGCTCGCCTCCAACGACCTCCTGGAGCTCGTGCACCTCGAGCCAGTCGAGCGTGCCCACCTCGATCGGCTCCACCAGATCCGACGACTCCAGTGCCGCCTGCTCCTTCGAGTCGCAGCACACGAACGCGGCACGTTGCAGGACGACGTTGTCAAGCTCGCGCGAACCGAGGACGTTTGCGCCACACGCGGTGACGAGAGCACCCGGGCGCAGCCACTCGCCGCGGAGGACCGGGTCGCGGGAGGTCGTGATCGTGACGACCACGTCCTGCTCGGCCGGGTCCCGATGGCTCTCGCCAGGCTCGGCGCCGACGCGCTTGCAGAACGCCTTCAACGTGCGTTCCGTGCGGCAGTAGGCAACGACGCGCTCGATGCCCGGCACCGCCGCGCGGATGCAAGCGACCTGTGTTTCCGCCTGATGACCGCAGCCGATCACGCCCAGCGACGACGCACCTTCCTTCGCCAGGTACTTGGCGGCGACCCCGCTTGCCGCGCCGGTACGCAGCCGGCCGAGGTGGTCGGCCTCGATCACCGCGACGAGCTCGGGCTTCGTGGCGTCGAAGAGCACGACGACGAACGCGGCGCCCTCGGCGAAGCCTGCGTAGAGCTTCGCGCCCGCATAGCCCAGCTCAAGGTCCGATGCGGCCATGTCGGCGAGCCGTCCCTCGTCGAGGCGGAGGCGTCGGCGAGGCGCGTTCTCAACCGCACCTGCCGCGAGATCGCGGAGCGACTGCTCCACGGCGTCGACCGCGTCCGCGGGACCGATCACCGCGGCGACGTCGGCCTCGGAGAGATACAGAGGCACGGCCGGAACGCTACTTCTCGATGAAGCTGATCTTCCCGCTCGTCTCGAGCACAGCCCATTTGACCTTGTCGAGCGAGTCAATCTGCTCGTGGCGCGCCTCCGCGAGGATCTCGTCCACCGTCAGCCGCTCTCGCTTGAGGTTGGCCATGATCGGCTCTCCTTCCTGGACGATGATCATTGGCTGGCCCTCCAGCACGGGCCGCAGACGCTCGAACCGCCAGCCGGCCCATGAGAAGAGAACCGTCAAGACGGAAATCGTCCCCACGGCGAGCATCAACCCGGTAACCGAGAAGTCGTTCTGCGTCACGCCCTGCTGAACGAGATCGCCGATCGTGACGAGCAGAATCAGGTCGAACGGTTCCAGCGAGCTCAGCTCACGCCGGCCCACGATCCGCGTGAGGACGAGGATGAACACGAACGCAACGGCTGCGCGGAGAACGATGTCCATCGCTAGGGAAAGATGGTGATCGTCCTCTTGACCGACGCCAGCAACGTTTTCCCGTCGTAGAGCTGGACCCGCTGGGAACGATGACCGACGTTGGTCGGGTTGACCTGGAGCTGCATGTACAGCAAGTAGCGCTGGCCGGCACGCACGTGTCCGAGCTCGAGCACGAGCTTGCCGTTGCGGCTTCCCTCGGACAGCGGGCCCGGCTCGATCGTGTTGATCGTCATTCCCTCGAGCCAGCCGGTGTCGAGGACGAGCGTCGCGTCCTTGATGTCGGCGTACGCCTGGATGTGGAAGCGCGCCTCGTAGTAGAGGCCACCACGCACCCGCGCCGGCGAGTACACGCTGAGCTTGGCCGTTGCGACACTCGCGCTCGACGTCGACGGCCGCTGCCCGAACACGTTCAGGAGCCCGGCGAGCAGGAAGAGGCCCAGCACCGTCAGCAACGCACGCCGCGTCCATAGCTCGACCGGGGTTGCGCGGTCGCCGTGCTGCTCGAGCGTGAGGTGCTGCGGCGTGTCGACCACCACTGAGCGTTCGCGGCGCGCCTGACCTTCCCTACAGGACGACGAGTGTAGTCTCGCCGGCGTGACGAACCGGCCGCTCCCCGCGACCAGCGCGGTGAGGCCGTCTCCCGGCAGCGACGCCGTCCCGCCGATCACGCCGAACAATCCGCGGCGCACGGTCCCGGGCGCCGGTCGCGTCGGACGGAACACGCTCGAGACACTGCTCTTCCGCGGCGTCTCGACGCCCGTTGCGTTCGCGCTCGTCGTGATCCAGAGCCGCTTCCTCGACACGGATGGACGCGGCCGTTTCGTCCTCGTGGTTCTGACGGTGTCGATCCTCGCGCGGCTGTTCGGACAACTCGGTGTCGCGGTGACCAGCCTGGCGGGCGACGAGGAGCTCAGGCCGCTTGCCACGCGCGCACTTGTCTGGACATTCGTGCTCGGAGTCGGGGGCGCCGGAGTGATCCTCCTCGCCGGCGTCGTCGTTCACGCGTTCGGCCTGCGACTCGCGGCAATCGCGGCACCCGCGCTCTTGCCGAACATGATCGGCGCGTGTCTCTCCGGGATCCTGCTCGGCCGCGCGCGCGTCCGCCTCTGGAACGTGATCCAGATCCTGCCGCCGCTGCTGACGCTGGCTGGGATGCTGATCGTGGTCGTCGGGCTCGGCCGGGGCGTCGACGCGGCCGTCGGCGTGTGGACGGCCGCGTACGTGCTCACAGGCGTCTTCACACTGGTCGCGGCGCGTGACCTCTGGCTGCCGCCCACGCAGGTGCGCATCCTCGACCGGATCGGCCGCACCATCGCGAGGCTCGCGCTCGCGATGGGCTTCGTGCAGATCGTCAACCTCATCGGCTATCGCGTCGAGCTCTTCGTGCTCGAGCACTTCAAAGGCCTCGGCCAGGTCGGCGTCTACTCGATCGGGATGCAGGCCGCGGAGGCGATCTGGCTGATTCCGGCAGCGGTGGCCTCGGCGGTCACGGGGCCGGTCGTCCACGAGGACGAGGCGGGCGCCGCGCGCCAGATCCGGAACGCGTGCGGGAAGGGGTTGCTGTACACGACCGGCGTCGCAGTCGCGATCGGCGTTGCGGCGCCGTTCGTGATCCCGGTCGTGTTCGGCGACGCTTTCCGCGGCGCGGTCCGACCACTCGTGTTGTTGCTGCCGGGCGTCGTGGCGTACGCGCCGGTGACGATCCTCGTCGTCTATCTCACCGTCCGCCGCGCACGACCACGCTTGAGCCTCTACATCTCGCTGGTCGGACTCCTCATCACCGCTGCGATGTCGCTGGTGTTGATTCCGCCGTACGGCGCGTCAGGCGCAGCGATTGCGAGCGCGATCGGCTATGCAGCGGGCGGAATCGCGGCCTGGATGATCTTCACCGGATTGGCCCAGGTGCACGCGCTGCCTCAAACCTCGTAGGCCATCATCTCCTCGGTCTGCTTGGCGAACTTCTCGCCGAAGCGAGGGAACAGCACGTAATCGCGAAACGCACAGACGAGCGGATTCTCGGTGCTGGCCAGACGACCGAGACGCCACGACCGGTTGACGATCTCGGTCGTCCGCTCGGCTCGCCGGCGACGGTACGCCTCCAGCGCCTGTTCGACACTCTCCTCTCGCCGCAAACAGTTGCCGAGCTCGAGCGCGTCCTCGATCCCGAGAGCGACTCCCTGGCCGATGTTCATCGTCAGGGGATGGGCGGCATCGCCGAGCAACGTCACCGGGCCGTCGACCCACTGGTCACTGGGTTTCCGATCGAAGATGGGGATGGACGAGATCGACTCCGCGGAAGTGCTCGCCATGAGTGTCGGAATCGGCTCGTGCCAGCCCTCGAACCTCGTGAGCAAGCGTTGCTTTCCTTCCTCGTTCGTCGGGCTCTCGGTCGGATCCGCGTTCACGATCGCGAACCATGCGACCTTCGTGCCCGGCAATCGATAGAAGATGAAACGAGCGCCGCGACCCCAGACCTGGTGCAGGATTCCCCGCCTGATCCCCTCGTCCTCGAGGTCGATGTGGCCGGGGCACACGGCGTAACCGGCGTATCGCGGCTCTCCGTCGCCGAGCATCTGCCCGCGCACTCT
>Ga0066710_100004899_pt1 | contig 12020 bp, 9 predicted proteins | sample GraSoiAngelo_159_FD_79666 | JGI IMG/M metagenome (GOLD analysis project Ga0066710, IMG submission 79666) | Grasslands soil microbial communities from the Angelo Coastal Reserve, California, USA - 14_1009_16_40cm | ecosystem: Environmental > Terrestrial > Soil > Grasslands | place: USA... | reverse complement strand
TCAACTCAACGCCCTCCTGTCGGATCGCTACACGGCGCAATCGATCGTGGTGTGGAACGGCGGGCGTGCCGGCGAACGCGCGGCCGACGCGCTGCCGCGGCTCAATGCCGCACTCGACGACGCGCACCCGCAGGTCCTGCTGTTGCTCGAGGGTGTGAACGATCTAGGCAACGGCGCGACGATTCAGACGGCGACCAACGCCGTCGAGGACCTGACCCGCGCCGCCCTGGCCAAAGGCGTGCAGGTCATCGTGGCGACGTACCCTCCGGAGCGACCAGGGCCGTCCACGCAACCCGGCGTGCCCGCACGCGGCAACAACGCCGCGCTCGTCCCTCCCTTCAACGACGCGCTGAAGAAAATGGCGTTGAAAAAGGGCGCGATGGTCGCCGACATCTACCCGCAGTTCGACGTGTCGCTGGTCGGCCCCGACGGCCTGCACCCGACGGCCGCAGGCTACGCGCGGATGGCGCAGGTATTCTCCGAAGCGATCGAGGCGGCGTGGGATCAGCCCGCGAGCGGGACAACTTCGCGCCTGCGCCTCAGCGGCGACCTCGTGCGCCAGGCCGCTCAGGAAACCGTGCCGTGTCGCAGGCGCGGACCAGGACAGGTCTGTTCGTAGGGCGAGTGGGGCTTGACATGTCCGGCTTGACGGGTCAATCATCCCTCGACTCTCCGTGTTCCTGTCACACAGTTATCTGATCAAAAGCCTCGTCCGAGGTGCCGTCGCCGACGGCAGGCGGCTTGTGTCTTCGTCCGTCCGCGTGTGGACGTGTTTCGCGCTCGCATTCGTTGCACCGGCAGGGCCTCTTGCGGTGTTCGCAGTCGCGACCGAAGCTGAATCGATCATTGCGCCTTCAGATGCCTCTCCGAGCGCATCGCCCGAGAGCGTCCGCTCCGCTTTCAGACTCGGGGACGCCGCCAGACCATTCGGCTGGGCGACCGTCGTCGCGGACTTCAACGGGGACGGCCAACCGGACGTCGCCGTGGCCGATCACGTCGCGCGGCGGGTGGGCGGATACGAATATCGCATTCACTTCACGGTTTCCGGGCAGACGCCGCAGGATGTCACCTTTCAATCTGCGTACGCTGCCGTCACGGTAACGGCGCTCGACGTCGACGGTGACCACGAACTCGACGTGGTTGCCCGCGCGGTGCCGTCCGGGGAGCCCGTCGGTGTCTGGCTGAACGATCGCCGCTTCACGCGGGCGGACGTCCGGCAGTTTGCCGCGGCAACCCGCGCCGCGCGAACACTGGCGCCGAGCGACACCCCGGTGAATCCCGAGACGTCCGCGTTGACGCCTCGCTCGGCGGTCGTCATTCGCGTCGCCGTTCGACTCCCGGTTTTCATTCCGCCCGATCGCCTCCTCGTCTCTCGCGGTCCGAACCCGGCCTCCGCCGTCCTCTTCTCTCGAATTCGTCCCCGCGCGCCTCCGCAGCGTTCAGCCGCCTTCTTGTCCTAACTTCCGGCATTTACTTCTCCGGGATCCGGCCGTTCGTCTCCGGTCCCTCGCACGTACGAGTCATGTCGTGCGATGGACAAAACAGACGATGAACAGAGTTGTCCGCTTAGCGGTTCCAGTTTCGCTGTGTCTTCTTGGCGTGGCGTGTGCGCTTGCGGCGACCGAATGGATCGTTCACCGGTTCTATGCCCGCCTGGCCCCGCCCTCCGGCGACGCGGCGGTGCAGATTCTGTTGGGCAACAGGACGCCGGATGAAGCGCTCGCCATAAGGCTTCACCCGTACATGCTCTACCAGAACAATCCGCAGTTCGTGCGATTCGGGATCAAGCAGCACAACTCCATGGGGTATCGCGGTCCGGAAGTGACGGCATGCCCGCAGCCCGGCGTCATTCGAATTCTGGCCCTGGGGGGCTCCACGACATACGGGTACCTGCTGCGTGACGCGAGCGATGCGTGGCCGGCCCAGCTCGCGCGGATCCTCACAGAACGTCTTGGCCGTCCGGTGGAGGTCGTCAACGGCGGGCTCCCCTACGCCATGAGTTCCGACCTGCTCGCGCACTACATCTTCCAGGATCGTTTCCTCGGCGCGCGCATCGTGCTGTTCCACGAAGGCGGCAACGATGCTGTGCCGCTGCTGGCTGAGAACTACGACCCCGATTACGGGTTCTTTCGAAAGTGGGCGTCGCCGAGCTTCGGACGACGGCCGGGCGAGACGACGCTCTTGAGATCGTGGACGGCCCGTCTGATGTACGCCCACTGGCTCAGCGGGATGGACGTCGGAGAATTCCTCTCGCAGCCGGACGCGATTGGCTCGATGTCGCCGAAACGCGCGCGCGAGATGGTCATGCGCAACCAGCCGATCGGGTTCGAGCGAAACGTGACCGCGCTCGTGCGATACATCCGCGACGACGGCGCCATTCCCATTCTCTTCCCGTTTTATCTCGCGGAACGGGACGCCCTCAAGACGGCCGCGCCCGGCGACTACTGGAAGACTCACTACGACGCCCTGGCGACCGGATACGAGAAAAACGTCCGCGTGCTCCAGAAGATCGCCGCAACCGAGAACGTCATGTACTTCCGCATTCCTCCGGGCTCCATCCCGCTGAACCTCTTTTTCGACCACTGCCACCTGAGAAAGGCCGGCGAAACGCTCAAGGCGACCTTCGTCGCGGATCGGATCGAAGGCCTCGTCAGAAGATTGGCGGACGAAAACGACGCATCGCGCGACGGTGACGAGCGGCAGGCATCCGGGAGCGGACGTCCGACATGCTCCAACAGGTGATTCGGACGTGAACATCCTCGGCATCTACGACGGCCACCTGAGCACGGCCGCGCTGATGATCGACGGGCGCTTGTCCGCGATCATCAGCGAAGAACGGCTGACGCGCCGGAAGAACGTCGGCGGCCCGCCGGCGAATGCCATCCGGTGGCTGCTGCAGCAGGCCGGGCTGCGGGGCGATCAGATCGACGCGGTCGCCTTGGCGATGATCACGGAGCCCCTCGTCAGGTGGGACGATGACCCGCACCAGGTCCGGCGGAAGATCTTTCGCGCGGTCAACTTCCTGGTGCCCGGCCGGATCGTCGCCAGCCGGCATCTCGTGAAGCCGTACGTCGCCGTCTACCGGCACGTGCGGGACTGGAAGGGGCTGAACGCGGCCCTGATCGACAACGGCATCTCGCCGTCACGCTACAAGTCGCATCGCATCGAGCACCACGAGGCGCACGCCGCGACGGCGTACTTCTTCGCGCCCTTCCGCGAGCACGACAAGCCGATGCTGGTCGTGACCGTCGACGGCTCGGGAGACGGCCTGTCGGCGACCGTGAACGTCGCCGAGCGCGGCGAGATCCGGCGTCTGCACTGGATCGTCAGCTTCCACTCAATCGGCGAGATGTACATCCGCGTGACCGAGCTCCTCGGCATGAAGCCCCTCGAGGACGAGTTCAAGGTCATGGGCCTCGCGCCGTACGCGCCGCCGGGGCTCGCCGAACGATCGCACGAGATCTTCCGGACGTTCTTCCAGTCGCGCGCCGGCGGCCTGACGTTCCGCAACGTCTCGAAGCTGTGGGGTCCCGCACTACGTGACGCGCTGCACCGCCGGCTGGAAGGTCTCAGGTTCGACGGCGTCGCCGCGGGGGTACAGCGCCTCGTCGAAGACGTCGTCGGGCGATTCGTCCTCGCGTGGGTGCGCAAGACCGGAATCCGCGACGTGGCCGTCGCGGGCGGAGTGTTCATGAACGTGAAGCTGAACATGGTGTTGAGCCAGCGGCCGGAGATCGAGCGCTTCTTCATCATGCCGTCGTGCGGCGACGAGAGCCTGCCGCTCGGCGCGGCTGCGCTCACCTACGCCGCCGAATGCAGGAATCACGGCCGTCCGATCGGCATTCCGCCGCTCACGCACCTGTTCTGGGGCCCGGAGTTCGATCACACCCAGATCAAGGCGGCCCTGGCGGAGCATGCCGGCCAGATTACCTGGACCCGGCACGAGGACATCGACACCTACCTCGGAGGACGGCTGGCCGAGGGAGACATCGTCGGACGATTCGCCGGACGGATGGAGTGGGGGGCGCGATCGCTCGGCAATCGCGCCATCCTCGCCGACCCGCGCGATCTCGGGAACGTGCGGCGCATCAACATGGCGATCAAGAAACGCGATTTCTGGATGCCGTTCGCGCCGTCGCTGCTCGAGGAGCGGAGCGGCGACTACATCGAGAACCCCCGCAAGCATCCCGCGGCGTTCATGATCAACGCGTTTCGATCGACGCCGCTGGCGCAGCGCGATCTGCCCTGCGCGCTGCACGCATTCGACCTGACCTGCCGCCCGCAGATCGTCAGCCGCTGCGACAATCCGCGCTACCACGCGGTGCTCAAGGAATTCGAGCAGCGCACCGGCGTCGGCGGCGTCCTCAACACGAGCTTCAACCTGCACGGCGAGCCGATCGTCTGCACGCCGGCCGACGCCATTCGGACGCTGCTCGACTCGGATCTCGACGGCCTCGCGCTCGAACGCTACTACGTCCGCCGGACGTGCCGGGAGGCCTCATGACGCCCGCGGAAGAGGCGACGGCGCGTCTCTACGGCGACATCCACCGCTACGCGAGCCCGACGTTCGCGCTCGACTACTTCCTGCCCGGCTTCCGGAAGCATCTCGCCGCGCTCGGACTCGACCCCGATCGCGCGCTGCAGGGCATCCGCGTGCTCGACGCAGGCTGCGGCGGCTATGCCGGCGGCATCGCCATCATGAAGGCCTTGGGCGCCCGGTACGCCGTCGGCGTCGATCTGAGCTGGGAGAATCTCGAGCACGCGCGGGAGCGCCTGCGCGGCACGCCGGGCGTCCGGCTCGAGCGCGGCAATCTGCTCGACCTGCCGCTTCGCGACAATCGCTTCGATTTCGTGTACTGCAACGGCGTCCTCATGAGCACCGAGGATCCGCAGCGTGGGTTTCGGGAGCTCGTGCGCGTGCTGCGTCCCGGCGGCCGCATCTACATCGGGGTCTACGGGCGCGACGGACTCTTCAACGAAGTGGCCGTGCCGCTGATGAAGGCCGCCGGCCGCATCGTCCCCCGTCCGATCACGACGCGCGCGCTCAGGTACGTGCCCCGGCTCCTCGAGCCGTCGACGTCACTGCTCGACTTCATGTACGTGCCGATTGAGCACCACTACCACGCGAGCGACGTCGCCGGGTGGTTCGAGACCGTGAAGATCCAGCCGACCTTCCTGCGCCACTATTACGAGCTGGACACGGCGCTGAGCCGCGCGCTGTACGGCGAAGGGACGATGCTGTTCTTCTCCGGCATCAAGCCGTGACGGAGTCGTCGACCGGCAGCACGTCCGTCGGCGACGTCGCGAAACTCGACGCCGAGCCGCACGCGCGGTGGCTGCTGCAGGTCTCGCCCTCGCTGCCGATCCGCAATGTGCTGCTGGCCGTCATCGTCGTCGTCCAGCTCTGCACCGCGATTGTCGGGATCGACTGGGGGCTGCCCTACCTCTGGAATTCGGACGAGAAGATCGATCCAGTTGCCCAGATGCTGTGGCAGCATACGCTGGACCCGCACTACTTCGTCAACCCAACGCTGGCGATCTACGAAGTGCTGGCGGTCGCGCGAATCTCGTACGCGCTGCACCCCCGGAAGGTCGTGGAGATCTCGCTGCGGCACATCGTCCCGCTCACCTGGGTGAACCATCCGGTGAGGGAGGCGCAGTTCCTGACGATGCGGATGATCCGTGCCGCGTCGGCGCTCCTCGCGGTCGCCACGCTGCTCGTGGTGTATCGCATCGGACGACGGCATTTTGGCGACGCCGAGGCGCTTTTCGCGGCCGCGTACTTCTCCGTCTCGATGGGCATCGCGAATATGGCGCACTTTGCGACGGTCGAACCGATGCTGCTCCTGATGATCGTCTGCGCGCTGGCGTCATATTCCCGGATCGTCGAGTCCGGAGCCGCGCGCGATTACGTTCTCGCCGGCTCGTTCACGGGGCTCGCGTGCTCGACCAAGTACACCGCCGTGATGCTCGCGGTTCCCTTCGTCATTTCGCACGTGGGCGGACGCGGCCTCGCCGGATCCGTCTCTGCGCGCGGGTGGCGCCTGCTGGCGCTTGCGGTCCTGACGGCCCTCGCGGCATTCTGCGCCGCGTCGCCTTACGCCATCATCCGGTTTTCGCAATTCTGGAACGACGGCATCAAGGCGACGTTCTTCATGGGTGCGCCGAACGGCACGATGATCGGACTCCGCCGGTCGTGGATTCCGTATTTCTGGCTGCTGGTCGACGGTCTCGGGGTGCCGCTCCTGATAGTCGGGATCGGCGGCGTGGCCGCGGCCGTCGCGCGGTGGCGCAGCGACGAGCGCGCCCGTCAGGTCTATCTCGTCCACCGCGTCTGGGTGCTGGCGTTCTACGGCTTCTATGGACTCAGCCCCCATCATGCGCTGCGGTTCATCATGCCGATCGTGCCGTCGCTCGCGCTCCTGGGGGGCGCGGTCTCGATGGATCTGATTCGGCGTGCCGGCACGCCCGCGCGGCGGCGCGCCATCGTGATGGCGATCGTTCTCGTGCTCGCCTATTCCGCGCTCTATTGCGCGCGCGCGGACTGGATGTTCCTGCACGACAGCCGCTACGCGGCGGGCGCCTGGTTGCGAAACGCGGGGCTGGACGAACGGAACGTCGTCGAGTACTTTGCGCTGGAAACCTACCTGCCGTACTTCGATCGGCCGCGGTTCCACTTCCGCTACAATCCGGCCGTCGAAGACATGAACGTCCGCGGCGAGCGCTTTCTCCAGTCCATCGAGTCCTACATCGCCGGGTCGGACCACATTTTCGCGGACAGCGACTTCTATTACTTGCGCTACTTCGACGCGGCTGAGCGCTTCCCGGACCGTGTCACGTTCTATCGCGCGCTGCTCGACGAGCGCGTCGGACCCGTGCGGCGCGTCGCGGTCTTCACGTGCACGAATCCGATCTGGCTCAACCCGCGGCCCGAGCGCGTCTGTCCCGAGATCGATCTGTTCGCGAATCCCGGTTCACTCCCGGGGGGCGTGCGATAACTCCGGCTCGACTGCCTTCGGCACTCGGCATTCAGCATTCAGCGCAGCGCGGACAACCACGCCGTGAGGCATTCGTCCTCTCGCCGCGTCGGCCGGCGCGCCTGTAGTCCCCCTTCGTAATGAAACGTGGCGCCGAGGCCGAGCGTGCGCAGCGTGTGCGCGGCGGCGCGGAACCGCGCGGGATCGTTGTCTCGACGCCCCGGAATTGCGCGATCGGCGGCCCCCATCGGCTCGTCGGCGACGACGGGTTTGCCGTAGCGCCGCAGCAGCGGCGCGCCCTCCTCGAGTCGTTTGACCCAATCCCCGTCGCGCGGCGAATGCCACGTGACGTAGTCGCCCGCGGCCAGCTCCCCCTGGTCGTCGAGCGTGCCGAGCGAGACGGGCACGTCCCGGGGGATCGCCTCGCGCAAGCGCCGCAGGAACGGGTGGTCGTGGACGTCGCGGCTCTGCGTCGGGTGATACGGCTCGTTCGCGATTTCGATGACGGCGTTGGGGTGCCGCGCGCAAATCTCGCCGATCGCGCGGACGTGCTGCGTGACGTCGAACCGGTAATGCGCCGTGTCCGCCAGAGTGACGATCTCGACCGCGACGCCGCGTCGTTGGGCAAGCTCCAGCAATCGCGGCAGCGCCCCGACGCCGTCCTGCGGCGAAAGCTTGAACAACACGTGCGCCATCGCAAGCACGCGAACGACCGTGATGCCCTGCGACGACGCCCACGAGAGGTAATCGTCCGCTTCCCGCTCGCGTCCGTGCGCGACGAATTCGAGCAGACGGAACGCCGTGATGCCGCGCCAGGCGAAGGGCTGGCCGTCTGCGCCGATCCACTGCGTGCCCGACGGGCGGAGCGAACGTGATCCTTCCGCCTGAAGGCGGAAGCCACGACTCCCTTCAAAAGAGCGACTCGCTTCAAAAGAGCATGTGGCTTCCGCCTTTAGGCGGAAGTGTTCACCGAAAACAAATGCGGCGGCGACAAGTGTCGCCGCGATGCGAGCCGTCATTCACTGGGAGGACGCGGGGACCGCGAATCCGACCGGCGCCACGCCCCGGCCACCATCGCCTTCATCACATCGTCGGTGCACGGCCGCCCGGTGGTCACGTCGATGCAGATTCCCGTGAACTGGCTGTCGCAGAGCTTCCACGCCTTCAACGCCGGGCGGTAGTACGCCGAAACCCAGTCGGTGCCGTCCGCGACCTGGTAGCGCCCGTTGGCAACAATCGTCGATTCCCAGTGGACCGGCGTGTCGCTGCACGCGTCGCCGCGCTGAATCCGGCCGGGAACGCTGCAGAACGCATTCCCGAACGGAATCCTGACCGACGGTTGCCCGATGTTCGAGTGCGCGATTTGGAAGGTCTTGCGGTTGGCCGTCACCTGCTGCGTCTCCTCGCGGGTGCCGTCGCACGCCGGGTCGAAGTTACGCATCACCTCACCGACGTCGATCCGTGAGTCCGAAAAATCCAGCAGAAACTGCCGCGCCATGTCGCCGACTTCCTTCACCGACTCGTGCAGCGACAGTGCCGCCGATCCGTCGGTGGTGTGTTCGTAGGCGAGAGGTCCGCCCGGAAAGCCATACTTCTCTGTGACCGTCAACGTAATGGTCACGTCCATCGGCGTCGTCACCGACGCGGGAGCCGTCCAGGTGACGTTCGGCCCGCTGCCGTCGAACGTCCCCACCGGCGCGGACCACTTCAATTGCAATTGGTCCACCGGGGTCTCGTCGTCGTGCACTTTCGCCGCGACGTCGATCGTCTCCGTCAGATCGGCGAAGTTTGCCGGCTCGTTGGGCCGGCGGCCCTGCACGGTGATGGAGTCGATCACGGGCAGGTTGTTGGCCGGCGGCGGAGGAGGCGGCGGCGGCTGGGTCGGCCCTGCCGGCGAGCTACCGCACGCACCGAGCACGAGCGCGACCGCAATGGCGACCGCTGTCGCGACCGCTCTCCGCATCCGCTCAGGCCCCCAGCAATTCGCGCGAACGATCGGGCGTGCTCTCGCGAATCTCCCGGATGACGTAGGTCGGCTTGTCCTGGGATTCGTGGTACGTGCGCGAGAGCATCTCGGCGAGCAGTCCGGTCATCAGCAAATTGATCCCGCCGAGCACCATCGTGATGCCGACGAAGAACAACGGACGGTTCGCCGACTCGTACCCGAAGAACCGCTGGTATGCGACCCACATGCAGATCGCCGCGCCGAGCGCGCCCATCGTCATGCCGATCCCGCCGAACATCTGCAACGGGCGCGTCGAGTAGCTGCTCAGGAATTTGACCGTCAGCAGATCCAGGACGACGCGGAACGTCCGCGTGATGCCGTAATTGGATCGTCCGCGCGTGCGCGCGCGGTGGTTGACGACCTTCTCGCCGATCGTGACGCCGAATTCGCTCGCAATCGCCGGCAGGAAGCGATGCATCTCGCCGTACAGCTTCATCGGCTTGACGACTTCCGCGCGAAACACCTTGAGCGAGCAGCCGTAATCGTGCAGGTGCACGCCGGTCGTCCACGAGATGATCGCGTTCGCGATCATCGACGGCAGCCGGCGGTTGAGGAACGCGTCCTTGCGGTCCTTGCGCCACCCGCACACGATGTCGAGCTTCTGCTGCTCGAGCATTTCGATCATCGCCGGGATGTCGCGCGGATCGTTCTGCAGATCGCCGTCGGAGGTGACGATGTAGCGGCCGCGCGCGTGCGCGAAGCCGGCGGCAAACGCCGCGGTCTGGCCGAAGTTGCGGCGGAAGCGGATCACGCGCAGCCGCGCGTCCTTCGCCTGCAGCCGTGCGAGCAGATCGAACGTATCGTCGGTGCTGCCGTCGTCTATCGCGAGGATCTCGTACGGCCGCGCGGACGCGTCGAGCGTGGACGTCAGCTCTCGATAGAGATCCGCCACGTTCGGCGACTCGTTGCGCATCGGCACGACGACCGATATTTCCGGACTCATCGGTGGTTGGAGCTAAACGCTTGATTATACACGGTTTTCTCAGCGTTCACCGTCGCCGGCTCCAGAGGATCCATGCGACGCCGATGACGAGCACGATCCCGGTGAGCCAGAGCGACGCTTCGGTGGCGTGCTGGCGCATGTAGTCGGCCGCACGGTCGCCGTAGAAGACCGCGAGCAGCCCTTCGCCGACGTAGCGGACGAATCGCGCGATCGCGACCGCGGCGGTGAACTGCCACACCGGCACCTCGGCGACGCCGGCGAGGAGCACGAAGATCTTGAACGGCGCCGGAGGCGGCAGCAGCGCCGGCACGATCACCGCGAGCAGGCCGTACTTCTGGAACAGCTTCATCCCGCCCTGGACGTGATGCTCCTTGAAGCGCTTTCGCAGGAAGCGCTCGCCGCCCTTGCGCGCGACGTAGTAGAGCGCGACGCATCCCGCAACGGATCCTGCGGTCGCCATCAGCGCGTAATAGAGCACCGCGGGCTTGTTCCGCGTGACCATCCACACAATCAACAGATCGTTGACTTCCGGAAAGGTCAGGAACGAAGAATCGAGGAAGCCGATGATGAAGAGTCCCGGCCCGCCCCACGCGGCGGCAAAACCCTGAATCACCTCGAGGATACGCTTCACAGGGAGAAGTGTAGACTAGGTACGCTCTGGTCACGACCTCGTCACACGCGGATCGTGCGCCCGCGTCCGGCGCCGTTGACGTTCCGTCGAGCCGCTTTCCCGCCGTCATCGCCGCGTGCGTCGCGCTCGCCGGCGCCGCCGCCTCCGGCTACTACTTCCGCCTCGGCCTGACGCTCGCCCACTACGACGCGCGCGCGCACCTCGTCGTCGCGCGGCGGATCGTCGATAGTCTGCTGCCAGGCTGGCAGCAAGTCGGCGCCGTCTGGCTGCCGCTCCCGCACCTGCTCAACATGCTGCCGGTGCAGATCGACGCGCTGTATCGCAACGGCCTGTCGGCGGTCGCGATCTCCGTCGCGTCGATGGCGCTCGCCGCGTGGGCGATCGCGTCGATCGTCCAGCGGACGACGGGGTCTATCGCGGGGGGCGCCGCGGCGGCCGCGCTGCTGCTGCTGAATCCCGACGTGCTCTATCTGCAGAGCACGCCGATGACGGAGCCGGTGCTGTTCGGGACGACGTTCCTGGCGGTCGCGTCGATCGAACGGTGGCTGGATACGAATCCGCGTGCGTCGGCGCGCGCGCCGGGCTGGGCATTGACCGCGGCGTGTCTGTCGCGCTACGAAGCGTGGCCGATCACGATCGCGGCGCTGGCGCTGGGCTTCGCGGTGCTGCTCCGCCGCAACTGGAGTGCGGGCGAGGCGGCCGGCGCGATCGGGCGTCTCGCCGCGTGGCCCGCATTGACCGCGGCCGCGTTCGTCATCAACAGCAAGATCACCGTCGGCTCGTGGTTCGTCGACAGCGGCTTCTTCGTGCCGGACAACCCCGCGCTCGGGCATCCGCTGGCGGCGTGGCACCAGGTGTGGGACGGTCTGGTGCGGCTCACCGGGACGGCGCTTCCGTGGATCGCCCTGGCGGCGGCGATCGTCGTCGTCGTGACGTTCGCGCGATCGCGCGACCGATCGTCGCTGGTATTGGTGCTCGCGCTGGCCGCGTGCGCGGCGCTCCCCTGGGCGGCGTACTATCGCGGACATCCGGTGCGGCTGCGTTACGACGTGCCGCTCGTCGCCGCCGCCGCCGCGATCGCAGGCGCGGGCATCGGACTCCTGCCCCGGCGGCTGCGCGGCGCCGCGGCGCCGCTCGTCGTCGCGCTCGCCGTGTGGCAGGCGAATCCTCTCGACCCAAACGCCCCCGTCGTCGCCGAGTCACGCCGCGATGCGCTGAACACGATCGGCCGCCGCGCCGTGACCGAATACCTCGTGTCTCACCGCGACGGCGAGTTGATCATGATGAGCATGGGCTCGCTCGCGCATTACATGCACGACCTGTCGTTCGAGGACTTCAACCTGCGAGATTTCCTGCACGAGGGAGACGGCGACATCTGGAAATACGCGCTCGGCCACCCGCACCCGTTCGCGGGGTGGATCGCGGTGGAAGAAAAGGCTGAAGGAGGGGACGCGCTGTACTGGC
>Ga0066710_100004898_pt1 | contig 12021 bp, 10 predicted proteins | sample GraSoiAngelo_159_FD_79666 | JGI IMG/M metagenome (GOLD analysis project Ga0066710, IMG submission 79666) | Grasslands soil microbial communities from the Angelo Coastal Reserve, California, USA - 14_1009_16_40cm | ecosystem: Environmental > Terrestrial > Soil > Grasslands | place: USA... | reverse complement strand
GGGACGCGCACATACCACAGAAGGCCGAGACACATCAGTGCCGGGCCGAGGGCCATGAGGCGACGCGGTCCGTGACGGCCGGCGAGCGCCCCGAATCGCGAGCTGAGGAAGACGACGAAGATCCCCTGTGGGATAGACGCGAGGCCGGACGCCGCGGCAGTGAACCCGACGGTGCTCTGCACGAACAGCGTGAAGAAGTAACCGACGACGTAGATCGCACCGTAGATCAGGAAGGTCGAGACGTTGGTCACCGTGAAGTTGCGCGAGCGGAATAGCGGTGGAGGGATCAGCGGATCGCGACGCAGGATCATGAGGAACGGCAGGGCGACCGTCGCGAGCGCGCCGAGCGCCAGAACGACGATCCCAAGCGCATCGCGCCACTCTCGTTGCTGGCTGTAGATCGTGCCGAACGAGAGGCCACCGACTGAAAGCGCGACGACGCCGGCTCCGAGCCAGTCGAACGAGCCCGTCGCCGTATCGTCCCGGCTCTCGCGCACGAAGGTGAGCGCCGCCCACAGCGCAATGACGCAGATCGGCACGTTGATGAGGAACGCTGCGCGCCACGACAGCGTGTCGACGAGTACGCCGCCGACGAATGGCCCGAGGATCGTTGGCGCGAGGGACGCGCCAGCCCAGACACCGAACGCGCGTCCCTGCGCCTCGCCGGTGAACGTTGCGGTCACGAGCGCGAGTGATCCCGGGACCAGCAGCGCGCCAGCCGCGCCCTGAAGGATGCGGAAGGCGATGAGCAGCTCCATCGACGGTGCCACACCGCAGAGCAGGCTCGTCACGAGGAAGCCAGCGAGGCCGATGACGAACATCCGCCGTCGGCCGAAGTAGTCGGTCAGCGCTCCGGCGAGCACGAGCAGCGCCGACAGCGTCAGCAGGTACGCGTTGTAGACGTACGACTGTCCCTCGAGCACGCCGAAAACGGACGAAGGCAGCTCGCGTCCGATGCGCGGGAGCGCGACGTTCACCATGGTGGAGTCGAGGAACACGATCCCCGACGCGAGGATCGCCGCGAACAGCGTCCATCGCTCGGCGCGGGTCAAGAGAGCTCTCCGGCGTCGACCGCGACGGCCAGCCGATTCGCGAGCGGTGCGAGCGGGCAGACCCACTTGGCGTCGTACACGCACGAGGGGTGATAGGCGAAGTTGAAGTCGAGAATGAGCGCGTCGTCAGTTGATCCGAGATCGGCGCCTTTCGCGGTGTCGAGGAGATAGCGGCCGCCGCCGTACGTCGTCTTCCCTGACGTTGCGTCGCGGAACGGGAGGAACACACCGCCGCTGTACTCGTCGAGCCACAGGACTTCGAGCGTGCCGATCGGAAGGTCGACCGCGCCAAAGCGCACGAACCGGATCACGCCACCGGTACTCGTGTCGACGTCATAGCGCTCGCGCGGAAGCGGATGCACGACCGCGGTGAACGCGAAGGCCGGGTCGTAGTCGCGGTAGGGAAGTCCATGGAACGACCCGCGCGCATCAGGCGGGAGCGCGGACTGCGGGTGCGAACGAAACAGTTCGTCGCGCACGGCGCGCCACCGCTGGTGGGCCGCGCGCGCGTCGCGCTCTCGGAGCGCACGAACTTCGCCGTAGAGGTCTCTCACGCGGCGGCGGTAGTCGAGAAGATCGAGGAGCTCGTCAGCCACCTTTCACGTGGTCTTTGTGGGCTGCCTGATGAGCGCGTAGGCGATGGCCTCGTCGGTCGTCATCGCGAGGCCGCGCTTGAACGTGGCTTGGCGTTCGGGTGGGACGTCCGACGCGACCGCCCGGCCTTCGGTCGTGCCCCAGAGCGTCGCGAGACCAACACCGGTGCGCTGCGACAGTGCCGTCCAAGCGCCGACGAGCGTGTCATGCCGCTCGATGTCGCCGCGGGCCTTGGCCAGCTCGGCGAAGTTGCTCAGTTGAAGGACGATCCCGCTCGAGTCGCCCGCATCGATGAACATCTGGAGCGCTTCACGCCAGTCGCGCTCGGCATCATCGAGCTCGCTGAGCTTGAGCGCAGCCAGCCCGGTGCCGTAAAGGTCCCATGCGATGTCGAAGCGATTTCCAAGCGCGCGATGCTCGACCAGAGCCTCGTGCGCGAATTGCTTGCCTTTCATGTGGTCCGCGTGCGTTCTGTTCGGTCCCTCGATGTAGATCGAGCCGAGTGCCCAGGCAGTCCGTCCGATGCTCGCTCGGTCGCCGAGCCTGCGGAAGATGGCGATGGCCTCTTCCAAGAGCGCGAGGGCCTTCGGGTGTTCAGCTTCGCCCGAGAACATGTCGACGAAGGAGAGGTTGTAGGCACTCTTCGCGCGCTCGGCCTCCGCGCCCAAAGATCCGGCCGTCTCGTACGCTTCGCTGTAGTAGCGCTCCGTCGCTCCCATCTCCGCCAACCAATACGCAAGTCCGCCGGCGGCTTCGAGCGTATGCAGGCGTGACGTTGGGTCGGCACCGGGAAGCGCGAGCACACGCTCGCACCAGAGCAGGCCTTCGCGCAGATAGCCGCGCACCTGCCAGAAGCGCCAGACGGCGAAGACCATCCGGGACGCGGCGTCGACTCTTTTTGCGGCAATGGCGTGTTCGAGCGCCGCACGCATGTTGTCGTGCTCGAGCTCGACGAGGTCGAGCCAGCGCCGCTGGTCGTTGCCCTGGAGCTCCGGCGCGGCACGCTCGGCGAGGGCGAGATAGGCCGCGAGGTGGCGATCGCGAATCGTGGTGTCCTCACCGCTCGTGGCGAGCTTCTCGTTGGCGAACTCCCGGACCGTGACCAGCATGCGGAAGCGAGGTTCGCCGCTGGCGTCTTGCTGCCGGATGAGGCTGCTGTCGAGAAGCTCCGAGGCGCGGTCCAACACGTCGCCGCCGATCTCGGTCGCTGGTCCGCAGACCGGCTCGAGCTGCTCGAGCATCGCTCCCGCGACGAACACGCCACCGCGCGCGAAGAAGCGACGCAGCCCGTCGTCGAGAAGGTCGTAGCTCCACGCGATCGCGCCGCGTAGCGTGCGCTGACGATCCGTTCGGTCCGGTGACGTGCTCGCGAGGAGGTCGAGACCTTTCCGGAGACGGGGCAGCATCGCCTGGGGCGAGAGCAACTTCACACGCGCGGCGGCCAGCTCGATCGCGAGCGGCAGACCATCGAGCCGAACGCAGATCTCCGCGACGGCCGCGGCGTTCTCCGGCGTGATCATGAAGTCCGGTTTCACCGCGCGCGCCCGCTCGATGAACAGCTTCACCGCGTCCGACTGGGCGAGCACGTCGAGCGATGGGAGGCGCTCCGGGTCGGGAAGCTCGAGCGGGGAAACGGGGAACTCCTGTTCGCCTGAGAGGCGGAGCGGCGCGCGGCTGGAGGTGATGACCTTGAGGTCGGGCCCGCTCGCGAGAAGTGCGGCGACCGACGGCGCCGCCGGCAGGATCTGCTCGAAGTTGTCGAGCACGAGCAGCATCCGCTTTCCACGCACGTGTTCGAGAACGCGGCCGAGCGGATCTTCCTTCCCGCCGATCTGCACACCGAGCGCGTGCGCGATCGTCGATGGGACGAGGTCCGGGTCGGAGATCGGAGCGAGCGGGACCCAGAACGCGCCGTCGGGGAATCCGGCGGCCGCTTCGGCCGCGAGCTGCAGGGAGAGGCGTGTCTTCCCGGTCCCGCCTGGGCCGGTGAGGGTCAGGAGGCGCGTTCGGTCGAGGAGGCGAAGTCCCTGGACGATGTCGCCGTCCCGCCCGATGAACGTCGTGACCTGTTGCGGCAGATTGTTCGGCGTGCGATCCAGGCTGCGGAGTGGCGGAAAGTCGTTCGGCAACCCCGCGATGACGAGCTGGTGGATGCGCTCCGGGAGCGCGAGGTCCTTGAGGCGATGCTCGCCGAGATCGCGCAGCGTCGTTCCCTCGCCGAGGTCCTGCCCGGCGAGCATTGCCGTCGCGCCGGAAAGCAGGACCTGCCCACCGTGTGCGACGTTGGCGATGCGTGCCGCACGGTGCACGTCGATCCCGACGTAGTCCGCGCCCGCCTCTTTGCTGGCGGGAACCCCGTCGCCGGTGTGCATGCCCATGCGGACGCGTACGACGACGTCGTGCGGGAAGCGTGTCGCGGCGAGCGCGCGCTGCGCGGCGGCCGCGGCGCGGACCGCCCTCGCCGCGCTGTCGAAGACGAGGAACAGCGCGTCGCCCTCGATCCGCACCTCGGTGCCGCCGGAGAACGCGGCCCGGAGCGTCTTCGTATGTGTCGCGAGCACCTCGTGATATCGGTCGGTGCCGAGCGCATTCAGCAGCTTTGTCGAGCCCTCGATGTCCGTGAACAAGAAGGTCAGGGTGCCGCTCGGCAGGCCCCGGTAGTTCATCAGGCGATTGTCCGCTCGCGCTTGCCGAGTTGCCAACCGACCGCGGCGGGCCTAGACATGTGCGACATGGCGACGACACGCGGCGAGCTCGGCGACAAGCTGTCCAGCCTTTCGCTGTTCGCCGATCTGAGCGCGGCCGAGCTCGAGTCGATCGCCCACATCGTCGACGAGCGCCGCTTCGGGGATGGCGAGCGCATCCTGAGGCAGGGCCTCACCGGATCGGGTTTCTACATCATCCTCGAGGGCGAAGCCATCATCCGCATCGACGGCAAGGAGTACGGAAAGCTGGGCCGCGGTGATTTCTTCGGCGAGATCTCGGTGCTCCTTGGCGATCCACCGGTCGCGGACATCGTCGCGGCGCAGGGGCTCCACTGCGCGATCATCCCAGGTCCCGAGCTCGAGCCGTTCATGATCGGGCATCCGCAGGTGCTGTTCCGCATGTTGAAGAGCGAAGCGCGCAAGCTACGGATGGCCACGAGCTGGCGGACCTAGCGGAGCAGCCGTTCCCGCCCGGCGACTACCCGGTCGTGGTGGTCGGCAGCGGCCCGGGTGGTCTGCAGCTGTCCTATTCGCTTACGCACCTCGGCGTACCGCACGCGGTCATCTCGGCCGATCCGGCACCTGGCGGGATGTTCCGACGGTGGCCGTTCTTCCAGCGTCTGCTGTCGTGGACCAAACCTTTCGCGCCATTCGAGCGCGGCACTCGCTTCTACGAGCGGTACGACTGGAATTCGCTGATCCCGGACGACGACCAGCACCGCGCGATCCAGCCGCGACTCATGGACGGGACGTCGTATTTCCCCTCCCGCATCGAGATGGAGCACAACATCGCGACGTTCGCGCGCGAGACCGGGATCCGCGTTCGCTATGGCTGCCGTTGGACGGGGACGTCTCGCGACGGCGAGGGCTTCCGCTTGCGGACGACCGCGGGCGACTACCGCGCGCGCGTCGTCGTGTTTGCGTTCGGGTTGGCCGAGCCGTGGAAGCCGGAGATTCCCGGGATCGAGCACGTGCCCCACTACGCGGACACACGCGCGCCCGAGACCTACGCGGGAAAGCGCGTCTTCATCATCGGAAAGGAGGTCTCGGCCTTCGAGCTCGCGAACGGTCTCCTCCCGTGGGCGCGGCAGATCGTGCTCGCGTCTCCCCGCCCGACACAGCTCTCCGTCGTGACCAACTCGCTCGTGGGCGTGCGCGCGCGGTACGTGCAGCCATACGAGGACCACATCCTCGGCGGCGGTGTCGTGATCATGAACGCCTCCATCGACGAGGTCTCGCGGAGCGGTAATCTGTTCCGCGTCAAGACGACGCGCAGCGACGGCGGCGGTTCGCTGATGTTCGAGGCCGACGACGTCATCGCGACCACCGGCTTCCAGCCGCCGCTGGGCGACCTCCCTGAGCTCGGCGTCGTGAGCTCCGGGCGCGAGCGGATCCCCTCGCAGACGCCGCTGTTCGAGAGCATCAGCGTGCGCCACGTGTATTTCGCCGGCACGGCGACGCGGGGCGCGGCGGGGCTCAAGAAGAACGGCATCCCGAGCAGCTCGGGCGCCGTGCACGGTCATCGCTACAACGCGCGCATCCTCGCGCGGCACATCGCGCGCACCTATTTCGGGATCGATCCGGCGCGACCGACGCTGAAGCGCGACGACGTGCTCGACTACCTTCTCTCCGAGCTGTCGCGCGCCCCCGAGCTCTGGCATCAGAAGTCCTACCTTGCGCGCTCGCTCCTCATGGAAGGGGCGCGCGGCATCGTCGACGACGGCATCGTCCCTCTGCAGCTGTTCGTCGACGGCGAAGGTCCCGACGGTGTCGCGGTCGCGGTGGAGGCGAATCCCAAGGCCGAGATCTATCCCGCGGTGTACGTGCGAAAGAACAACGTCGTCAGCGAACATCTGTTGCCGACGAACCCGCTGCTCGACTTCGAGACCGCGGAGCATCGCGCCCAGCTGACCGCGGTGCTCGCGCCGATCCTCTAGCCGACGCGTGGCCGCGCGCATCTATCTCGTCGGTGGTCCCGGGAGCGGTAAGACGACCCTTGCGGAGTCTCTGGGCCGGCACCTGCAACTGCCGGTGCTGCGGCTCGACGAACATCTCGATTGGCGGGGTCTGCCTGGCGGCGCGCGACTCGAGCGCGATAGTGCCGGACACCCGTCGGACGCGATGCTCGCGTCGAGAACGGCGCTCCTCGTCGACCACCTTGCGCGTGAGGGCTGGATCGTGGAAGGCGCCGAGCCGGTGTTCATCGACTTTGTCGCCGCGGCCAGCGATCTCGTCGTGTGGTGCGATCTACCGTTCGCGATGGCCGCGCTGCGTATCGTCCGCCGGCACGTTCGAGCGGATCTCGCCGGGACGAACGCGTTCTCGGGTTACCGGAGGCTCTACCGATTCCTTCGCTCGGTACGACAGCGCTATTCGGAGACGCCGCCGGACGCGGGCGAGCAATGGACTCGGGCCGCGCTCCGCGCGGCCATCGCCCCGCACAGCGCTAAGGCGCTGCGTCTTGTGGGTGGTTCACCGGCGCGCAACCTCGCCGAGGTGTTGGACCGGTTGTCAGCGCAGCTTCAGCGCCGCTGAGGCGAATCGCCCGCCGAGCTCGCGTGCGGTCGTGGGGAACGCGTTCACGGTCTGCGCCAGCGTGTCGATCGGCGTGCGCAGCTTCACCGCGAGCACGGCCTGGTGGATCGCCTCGCCCGCGCCGACACCGCCGATGAACGCGCCGACGACGATCTTGTTCGCGCGATCCACGACGATCGTGACGTGTCCCAGATCCGCCTCGACGATGTAACCCTTCGACGTGCGCGTGAGGTCGATCGTCTCTTCGAACGCGTCGATCCCGCGCTTCAGCGCCTCGTCGAGGCGCAGGCCGACCGCCGCCGCTTCCGGATCGGTGTACACGACTCGCGGGATCGCGCTGAAGTCCGCGCGCACCGCGTCGCCGAGCGCGATGCGGACGGCCATTTCACCCTCGTAGTGGCCGAGGTGGGTGCTGAGCTCGTGACCGATCGCGTCGCCGACCGCGTAGACGTTCTCCGTGACGCGCAGGTCGTCGCCAACAGTCAGCGTGTCGGCGCCCTCGTAGGCAACGCCGACCATCTCGAGGCCGAGGCCCTTGAGCGCCGGCGCCGACGTCCGCCCGATCGACAGTTGGATCACCTCAGCCGAGACGCTCGACCCGTCCGAGAGGTCGACGACGTGCTCTCCATCCGGACCGGCCTTCGGCCGCACGCGCTGCGCCCGAACGCCGGTGCGCACGTCGACACCCGAGCGACGCAGCGTTTCGGCGAGCATCCACGAGTTGCGCGGGTGGTCCGTTGGGTTGACGTCGTGCGGGGCGACGATCGTGGTGCGCACGTCGAAGCGCGCGAAGTACTGCGCGATCTCGACGCCCGACGGCCCCGCGCCCAGGATGACGATGCTCCGCGGGAGCGTGCGTGTCGACGTCGCCTCGACGTTGGTCCAGTACCCGGCCTCCACGAGCCCGTCGATCGGTGGCACCTTTCCGACGGATCCGACGGCGATGATCACGTTCCTCGCGGCGAGCTCGTGCGTCGCGGTGTCATGCGTGACGACGACCCGGCCGGGACCCGCAAGCTTCGCGGTTCCGCGAAGGACGCTCGCGCCGGCGCGCTGGAGCGACTTGGTGTGCCCGCTGTCGTCCGGATAGTCGCGCTTCTCGCGATCGATCATGTAGTCGCGTCGGTCCGAGGCCTTCGGCCAGGAGTAGTCGCCGCCGTGCGCGCGTACTTCCGCCGCGTGCAGCAGCGTCTTCGATGGCATGCAAGCCCAGAACGGGCACGAGCCGCCGAACAGGTCGCGGTCGACGATCGCGACCGACGCGCCGCGGGCGCGCGCGTAATGCGCCGCCGCCTCGCCCGACGCGCCGGCACCGATGATCACGAAATCGAACGGACCCTCGGTCACAGCAGCGCTTTGTACCAGAGCTCGCCGCCGTCGCGGCTCACGAAGACGTCGAGACGCTCGCCGCTCCACGAGCAGCTCACGCTGTGACCGAGCGGTGCCCCCTCGACGACCTCCCACGGGACCCAGCGCGTTCCGTCCCACCAGCGGTGCGCGAGGCGTCCGTCGCTGTCGAACGCGAAGACGTCGATGCGGTCCGCGTCGCGCGCAGCGGCCGCGGGCTGACCGGTGAATGTGCCGCCGAGCGACTCCCACTCGTGCCACCGATGGCCGTCCCAGTAGCGATCGCGAAGCTCGCCATCGTCGTGGATGGCGAAGAGCTCGCACTCTCCGCCATCACCCCACGACGTGACGGCCGCGCCCCGCTCGAGCGCGCCGCCGAGAGAGGTCCACTCGCCTATTTGATGAGACCCTGCTTCTTCAGCCACGCCTTGGCGACATCCTTCGGGTCCTGCTTGTCGACCTCGACGAGCTTGTTCATGCCGGTGAGCTCAGCGGTGGTGAGCTTCGGCGCGATCGAATTGATGATCTTCTTGAAGTCGTCGCCCGCCTTGGTCAGGTAATCATTGCGCACCACGGGCGCGATATTGTCCGACAGCTGTAGCTGCTTGTCGTCGTCGAGGAGCACGAAGCCTCGAACAGCGATCGTCGCGTCGCTCGTGAAGAGCAGCCCGACGTCGATCTGTCCGCCGACCAGCGCCTGGACCGTGAGCGGACCGCCGGTGTCGAGCGCCTTGAAGTCCTTGAACGTGATGCCGTACTTGGTCTTGAGGCCGAGCGCGCAGAACTCGCGGTTCGGGCACTCCGCCGGACCACCGAGCACGAGCTGGTTGCCGACCGGCGCGAGATCGGAGAGCTTCACAAGCTTGAGCCTGTCGGCGGTCGCCTTGGTCACGACGAAGCCGTTCTGGTCGACCGCGGGGGCGTAGTCGAGGACGGTGACGCCCTTGGAGGTCAGTGCCTTCTGCAGCGTCACAAGGGTCTGCTTCGGATCGGTCGACCCCGTCGCCGTCTTGTCGACGAAGGCCAGGAGCGTCGCGAGGTAGTCGGCCTCCATGTCGATCTGGCCGCTCTGGAGCGCGGGGAACACGATCTCGCGGGCGCCGAGGTTGAACTTGCGCGTGACCGTGTAGCCGTTGGCCTCGAGGATCTGGCTGTACAGCTCGCCGAGGACGAGCTGTTCGCTGAAGTTCGTGGAGCCGATCGTGACTGCTGGTTTCGTTCCGCCGGTGCCGGCACCGCCGCAGGCGCTCGCGACAAGTGCCGCCACGATGAATGGGATCGCGACGCGGATGGCTCGCTTCAACTGGGGAACTCCTTCCGGGCCGCAGCGCATATCTCTCGGCCCTCGCTGGCAGTATCGCCCGCCGCGCGGGTCACCTCCTCACAACGCGCCCTGTTGGACACGTATGCCCGGGGATACCGCGGCGCGCTCGAATGTGCCGAACGCGACTTCCACGGCGATGGCGAGAAGCGCGACCAGCAGCGCTCCCGCGAACAACCGGTCGTACTCCTGCAGCGCCAGGCCGTCGACGATGTAGCGGCCAAGCCCGCCGAAGGCGACCAGGGCGCCGAGGGTCGCGGTGGCGACGACGTTCACCGCCGCGGTTCGGATCCCGGCGAGGATCAGCGGCAGCGCGAGCGGCACCTCGATCACGCGGAGGATGCCGGCTTCGCCGAGGCCCATGCCACGGGCGGCCTCGGTGACGTCGCTGTCGACGCCGCGGACCGCGACGTACGCGTTGGTGAGGACCGGCGGGATCGCGAGCGGGACGAGGGCGAGGAACGTCGGCCAAAAGCCGAGACCGTTCGCCACGCCGAGCAGCGTGCCCGCGATGGGGATCGCAAGGGCGATCGCGGCCAGCGACGGGATCGCGCGGCCGATGTTCGCGACGTTCACCGCGACGAAGCCGAAGCGGCCGGTGTGCCCGAGGTACATCCCGACCGGCAGCGCGATGAGCACGCCCACGAGCACGGCGAGGCCGGACACCTCGACATGCTCGAGGATCCGCGTCTGGACGGCGTCGCTTCCGTGGTAGTGCGCGGGATCGGCGAACCAGCGCACGACGTCCGCGAGCAGCGTCATGCGACACGCGCCCAGGGTGTGAGCCGGCGCTGGAGCAGCACGAGCAGCGCGTCGGCCACGATCGCGAGCACCACCGACAGCACCGCGCCGGCGATGAGCTCGGTGGTGAAGAAGCGCTGGATCCCGATGAGGATGAGAAAGCCGAAGCCGCCCTGTCCGATGAGCGAGGTGACCGTCACGAGGCCGATCGTGCTGATCGTCGCGAGGCGGACCCCGGCGATGATGACGGCCAGCGCGAGCGGCAGCTCGATGCGCCACAGGACCTCGTTCGGCGCGTAGCCCATGCCGACGGCCGCCTCGCGCACGTCGGCCGGCACGCCGCGGATGCCGCGCACGATGTTGCGGACGAGGATGAGCAGCGTGTAGCTCACGAGGCCGATCTCAGCGGTGACCACCGTGAGCCCCGTGTACGGGATGAGAAGCGCGAAGAGCGCGAGGCTCGGGATCGTGTAGAGCGTCCCGGTGACGGCGGTGATCGGCCCCTCGGTGCGTGGCGCGCGCAGGATGAGAAGCGACAGCGCGAACGCGATGACAAAGCCGACGCCGACCGCGATCACCGTGAGCTCGACGTGCTCGCCGAGACGGAACGCGAACTCGTCGAGGTGGCTCGCGATCCAGTCCCAGCGGATGAGCGGCTCGTCTTCGGTCATTCGTCGCGGCCTTCTATCACATGTCGTCTCGGATCATGCGTCCGATGGTCGACAGCGTTAGAACGCCGAGATAACGGTCTCCGTCCACGACTACTCCGACCTGAGCTTCGCTCGCGAGCATGCGCACGAGTGCGTCGCGAAGCGTGCTCGCTGGGGACAAGATCGGCGCGTTCCGCGACACGGCCGCCCGCGCCACCGTCGTGTCCAGGTCCACGCCGCCCACCGTGAGGAGCACAAGACGCTTGAGTCCGCGATCGGAGCCCACGAACTCCGCGACGAAGGCGTTCACCGGATGTGCGAGGAGCTCGCCTGGCGGCGCGTACTGCACCAGCTTTCCGCCACGCATCACCGCGACGCGATCCCCCAGCTTGATCGCCTCATCGATGTCGTGCGTCACGAAGATCACGGTCGTCCCCTGGTCGCGCTGGATGCGCAGGAACTCGTTCTGGAGACGATCGCGGACGATCGGATCGACCGCGCCGAACGGCTCGTCCATGAGCATCACCGGCGGCTCCGCGGCGAGAGCTCGCGCGACGCCGACGCGCTGGCGCTCGCCTCCGGAGAGCTGCGCCGGATACCGCCCAGCGAACCGCGACGGCTCGAGGCCGACGAGCGCCAGTAGCTGCTCGGTCCTGGCCGCGATGCGCTCCTTCGGCCAGCCGAGGAGCCGCGGCACCGTGCCGACGTTCTCCGCGATGGTCTGATGCGGAAAGAGTCCGACCTGTTGGATGACATAGCCGATGCGGCGTCGCAGCGCGGTCGGCTCCTCGCGAAGGACGTCCTGCCCGTCGATCAAGATCGATCCGCTGGTCGGCTCGATGAGCCGGTTGACCATCTTCAGCGAGGTCGTCTTGCCCGAGCCGCTGGGGCCGACGAGGATGCAGATCCTTCCGGCCGGGACCTTGAACGACAGCTGGTCGACGGCCAGCTGCCCGGCGTAGCGCTTGGAGACGTCGCGGAACTCCACCGTCGCGCCGCGCGTGCTCGCCACCGTTGGAGGATATGAGCGGCGGGCGCGTATCGTCGGAGTGGTGACCACCGAGGTGGAGCTGTGC
>Ga0066710_100004897_pt1 | contig 12022 bp, 10 predicted proteins | sample GraSoiAngelo_159_FD_79666 | JGI IMG/M metagenome (GOLD analysis project Ga0066710, IMG submission 79666) | Grasslands soil microbial communities from the Angelo Coastal Reserve, California, USA - 14_1009_16_40cm | ecosystem: Environmental > Terrestrial > Soil > Grasslands | place: USA... | reverse complement strand
GCCTGCGTGTTGCTGCTGTTGTAGCCGCCGATCACGACCATCAGGTCGAGGCCGCCCTCGTCGAGCATCTTCAGCACCGCGTCCTGCCGGTCCTGGGTCGCGGAGCAGATCGTGTCCATCGCCTGGAAGCGCGCGCCCAGCTCCGCCTCCCCGTAGCGCTCGCGCATCGCCGCGCGCAGCATCTCCTGGATCTCCAGGCTCTCGCTCATCAGCATCGTGGTCTGGTTGGCGAGGCCGATCCGCGCGAGGTCGCGGACGGGTTCGAAGCCGGGATCGGCGGCATGGCCGAACCGCCGGCGGAGGTCGTCGGCCGCCCGCGCACCGCGGATGAACTCGCAGACCTCGGCCGCCTCGGCCTTGTCGCGCACGCAGAGATAGTGCCCGCCCTCGTGGGTCAGGGCCTGCGACGCGGTCGCCTTCGTCTCCTCGTGGTAGTGCTTGCCGTGGATGACGGCGGTGAAGCCTTCCCGCGCGTACTTGTGCACGTTCTTCCAGACGTTGAGGACGCTGCCGCACGTGGTGTCGACGAGCACGCAGCCCTTTCCCCGCAGGTGCTCCATCTCCGCGACCGGCACCCCGAAGGCGGGCAGCAGGACGACGTCGCCCGCGCCCACCTCCGCGTAGCGGGCGGCCGGATCGTCGGCCGGCGGCAGGATGCGGACGCCCATGCGCTCCAGCCGGCCGTTCACCTCCGGGTTGTGGATGATCTCGCCGGAGAGGAAGATCCGGCGATCGGGGAACTGCTGCCGGGTCTCGTAGGCGTACTCGACGGCGCGGTCGACGCCGTAGCAGAAGCCGAACTCGCGGGCGAGCTTGAGGACGACGTCTCCGGCGCGGGCGGTGTGACCGAGCGCGCGCAGCCGGTCCACGACCCGGCTGTCGTAGCTTTCCGCGAGCACGGGCCCCACCGCGGAGCGCAGCCCGAAGCCCTTCTGGAAGTAGGTCTGGCTCACAACGAGAGGATACCCGATCGCCGCTACGGCAGATACTCGCGGAGCCCGTCGGCGAGCGGCCGGAAGGGAAAGCCGAAGTACTCCGTCGCGGGACGCGGATCCATCTCGACCTCCTGGGTGATGAAGTCGATGGACGAGGGCGAGAGCATCGGCTCGGGCATCAGCTTCATGGGCAGCACCAGCAGCTTCATCAGGCCCACGGGGTGGTGGAGCAGCGGCCGGCGACGGCCGAGGACGCTCTGGATGGTGCGCACGACCTCGTCCATCGTGAGCCGCTGGGGGCCGCCCAGGTCGAGCACGCGGGCGGTGGCGTCCTCGCGCCGCACGGACTCCACGACGCAGCGCGCCACGTCCTTGACGAAGATCGGGAACACCGGCGTCTTGCCGTTGCCGATCACGGGCACGACCGGCAGGCGCCGGCAGAAGAACACGAACCGGTTCATGCTGCGGTCGCGGGGCCCGTAGATCCAGGACGGCCGCAGGAACACGTGCTCCATGCCGGTGGCGACGATGGCCGCCTCCGCCATGTCCTTGGCCCGGAACCACGACTGCGGGCGCCCTTGCCCGGCCCCGGCGCCCGAGAGATACACGAAGCGCCGCACGCCGAGCTTCTTCGCGGTCTGCGCGGCGAGCGTGGTACCGCGGCCGTCCACTTCGAGATAGGTGCGGCCCTTCGAAGGGTCCTCGACCGGATGGTTCGGGAACTGGATCGCGTGGACCACCACGTCCGCCCCCATGAAGGCCTTGCCGAGGCTCACGTGATCGCCGGCGAAGGCCTGGACGAGCTGCACCCTTCCCCCGAACGGGTCCTTGTCGGGGTGGCGCGTCGTCACCACGATCTCGTCGTCCCCCGTCTCGAGCAGGCGCTCCACCACCTCCCGGCCGATGAAGCCGGTGCCCCCCGTCACCACGATGCGCATGCGCCACTTTATACGTCGGCGGCGCGAGGGCCGTCCACCGCGGCAAGTACAATGAGGCCGCATGACCCGCCGTGCCCTCGCGGTCGAGGACGATCCGGACATCGTGGAGCTGCTCGTGCACTACCTGTCCGCGGACGGCTGGATCGTGGACGCGCTCTCCGACGGCCGCCGCGCGCTGGAGCGCGCCCGCGCCGGCGGCTACCAGCTCGTGATCCTGGACCTGCAGCTCCCGGGAATGGACGGGCTCACGCTCTGCACCGAGCTGCGGCGGGCGGCGGCCACGCGCGACCTGCCGGTGGTGATGCTCACCGCCCGCGGCGACGAGGCCGACCGCATCGTGGGCCTGGAGATGGGCGCGGACGACTACGTGGTGAAGCCGTTCAGCCCCAAGGAGCTGGTGGCGCGCGTGCGCGCGCTCCTCCGGCGGCTGGACCGCAAGCCTTCCGACGAGCCCTTGACGTTCGGCGCGCTGCGCGTGGACCACGCCCGCCACACGGTGAGGTGGGCGGACCGCGCGGTTCGCCTCACCGCGAAGGAGTTCGCGCTGCTGGAGGCGCTCATCGAGGCGCGCGGGCGCGTGCTGTCGCGGCAGGCGCTGCTCGAAGAGGTGTGGGGCTACTCCTACGCCGAGGGCACGCGGACGGTGGACGTGCACGTGCGCCGGCTGCGCGAGAAGATCCCCGAGCTGGCCTCCTCGATCCTGACCGTGAAGACGCTGGGCTACCGGCTGAGCGACGAGCCGCAGTGACGCTGGGGTTGAGGGGGCGGATCGCGGTGACCGCGGTCGCGGCGACGGCAAGCGCGCTGCTGGTCGTGCTCGCCCTCGAAGGGCCGGACCTGCACCGCCGCGCCGTCGAGCAGGTGCGCGCGCGGCTGCTGGCCGAGGCGCGCCTGATGGCGCGGGTGGTCGGCCAGCCGCTCGCCGACGGCCGGCCCTCCGACGAGATCGACGCCCTGGTGGACGAGGCCGCCCGCGACGTCCAGGCCCGGGTGACCATCATCGCCGTCGATGGGACGGTGGTGGCGGACTCCGCGCTCTCGGGGGAGCCACTGCGTACGGTCGAGAACCACCTCGGCCGGCCCGAGGTCCAGGAGGCCCTGAAGATGGGCGCGGGCAGCTCCATCCGTCACAGCACGACCGTCGGCGACGACCTGCTCTACGCGGCGGTGGCCATCCCGCATCAGGACCGCGTCGTCGGCGTCTCCCGCGTCGCGCTGTCGCTGCGGGGAGTGGAGGAGCAGATCGACGACCTGCAGCGGGCGGTGACCGTCGCCCTCGCCCTCGCCTTCCTTCTGATCGCGCTGCTGTCCGCCGCGTTCTCCTCGTCGCTGGCGGGACCGCTGGGCGAGGTCATGGACGCCGCGCGCCGGTTCGCGGCGGGAGACCTCGCGGCCCGCAGCCCCGTTCGCCGCTCCGACGAGGTCGGTGAGCTGGCCCGGATCCTCAACCGCTCCGCCGAGCAGCTCCAGGAGCGAATCACGGAGATCGCGCGCGACCGCGGGCGCATCGACGCCATCCTCTCCGCGATGGAGGACGGCGTCATGGCCGTGGACCATCGCGGCGTCGTGCTCCTGGCCAACCAGGCCCTGCGGCGGAGCCTCGAGCTGCAGGAGCCGGTCGGGCGGCACTACCTCGAGGTGGTGCGGCAGCGCAAGGTCGGCGAGCTGCTGGAGGAGGTGCTGCGCTCGGGGGCCCGGCGCCTGGACGAGGTGGAGATGCTCCGCGCCGGCCGCACCTACGCCGTGATCGGGGTGCCGTTCCCCGGCCCCGAAGACCAGCCTCCCGGCGCCGTGCTCACGTTCCACGACGTGACCGAGCGCCACCGCGTGGAGCAGGTCCGGCGCGATTTCGTGGCCAACGCCTCCCACGAGCTGCGCACGCCGCTCACCTCCATCCGCGGCTTCGTCGAGGCCCTCGAGGATGGGGCGATGGAGGAGCCCGCCACCGGCCGGCGCTTCCTGGAGAAGATCCGGCTGCACGCCGACCGCATGGCCACCCTCGTCTCCGACCTGCTCGAGCTGTCTCGCCTGGAATCGGGAGAGCGCGCTCCGGCGTGGGAGCCGGTGGCGCCGGCCGAGGTGGCCGAGGACGTGGCCGCTTCGCTGGCCGGAGCCGCCGAAAGGAAGGGCGTCGCGCTGCACCGCGCGGACGAGGACGCGCCCACGGTCGTGAGCAACGCCGACCGGCTGCGCCAGATCCTGGAGAACCTCGTGGAGAACGCGGTGAAGTACACGCCGGCCGGCGGCCGCATCGAGATCACGACCCGGCCGGCGGCCGACGGCGGGGCGGAGGTGGTGGTGGCGGACGACGGGCCGGGCATCCCCCCCGAGCACGTGCCCCGGATCTTCGAGCGCTTCTACCGGGTCGACAAGGCGCGGAGCCGGGAGCTGGGGGGCACGGGCCTCGGCCTCTCCATCGTGAAGCATCTGGCCGAAGGGATGGGAGCGAGCGTGAACGTGGAGAGCCAGCTCGGCCGCGGCACCCGCTTCACGGTCACGCTCCCGATGCAGGAGCCACGCCCATGAGAACGCCTCGTCCGGCATGCGCGCTCGCCCTCTTGCTCGCCGGCCTCGGCACCACGGGCGCCGCCCCCTTGCCGGAGGTGGTGACGCTGCGGGCGCGGCCCTTCCCGCTGAGCGACGTGCGCCTGCTCGACGGGCCCTTCCGCGAAGCCATGCTCCGCGACCAGCAGTACCTGCTGAGCCTGGACCTCGACCGCCTGCTGCACACGTTCCGGGTGAATGCCGGGCTTCCCTCCTCGGCCGCGCCGTTCGGCGGCTGGGAGGCCCCCGACGTGGAGCTGCGCGGCCACAGCGCGGGCCACTTCCTCAGCGCGAGCGCCCTCATGTGCGCCGCGACCGGCGACGCTCGCTTCAAGGCCCGGGTCGACACGGTGGTGGCCGAGCTGGCGAAGGTCCAGGACGCGCTGGCGAAGCGCGCCAACCCCGGCTATCTCTCGGCCTTTCCCGAGGAGTTCTTCGACCGCGTGGAGACGCGCCAGCGCGTCTGGGCGCCGTACTACACGATCCACAAGATCATGGCCGGGCTGCTCGACGCGTACCTGCTGTGCGGGAACGCGCAGGCCCTGGAAGTCCTGCGCAAGCAAGCGGGCTGGGTGAAGCTGCGCATGGACCGGCTCACCGACGATCAGCGGCAGGCCGCCCTCGAGACCGAGTTCGGAGGCATGACCGAGGTGCTGGCCAACCTCTATGCCGTCACCGGCGAGGCGGAGCACCTCCGCACCGCCCGCTACTTCGACCACCGGGCGGTCTTCGACCCCCTCGCGCGCGGGGAGGACCGGCTCGACGGCCTGCACGCGAACACGCAGATCCCGAAGGCCATCGGGGCCGCGCGCGAGTACGAGATGACCGGCGAGACCCGCTACCGCGACATCGCGTCGTTCTTCTGGGAGCGGGTGGCGAAGCACCGCTCGTACGTCATCGGCGGCCACAGCGACGACGAGAGCTTCTTCCCGGTCGAGCGCTTCTCGCAGCACCTGGGCGCGGCCAGCACCGAGACCTGCAACACGTACAACATGCTGAAGCTCACCCGGCACCTGTTCGAGTGGGCGCCCTCGGCCGAGCTGATGGATTTCTACGAGCGCGCGCTCGTCAACCACATCCTCGCTTCCCAGGATCCCGCCACCGGGATGGTCCTCTACTACTGCCCGCTCAAGCCGGGGGCGTTCAAGACCTACGCGAAGCCCGACGCCTCGTTCTGGTGCTGCGTGGGCACGGGCATGGAGAACCACGCCAAGTACGCCGACACGATCTACTTCAGGGGCGACGACTCTCTCTACGTGAACCTCTTCATCCCTTCCGAGCTGACGTGGAAGGAGAAGGGCCTGGTGGTGCGCCAGGAGACGAGCTTCCCGGAGGAGGAGGGCACCCGGCTCACGCTCCAGCCCGCGGCGCCGATGCGGCTGGCCCTCAAGGTTCGCTATCCGTCCTGGGCCCGATCGGGGATCAACGTCACCGTCAACGGCCGGAGCGAGCCGGTGACGGCGGCGCCCGGCTCCTACGTCACGATCGACCGCGAGTGGAAGAAGGGCGACATCGTCGCGGTGCGGCTGCCGATGAGCCTGCGTGAGGAGGCGATGCCCGACGACCCGAAGACGGTGGCCCTGCTCTACGGCCCCCTCGTTCTCGCCGGTGAGCTGGGCCGCGACGGGCTGAGCGAGGCGGTGCGCTACGGGCCGAGCGCGCCCCCGATGCGGCGCGTGCCGCCGCTCGAGGTGCCCGCCCTCGTGACCGACGCCGGCAAGCTGCTCGCGAGCGTAAAACCGGCGCCCGGCGGCGCTTTGAGCTTCCGGACGGAAGGGGTCGGGCAACCGCGCGACGTGACCCTGATCCCCTTCTACAAGGCCGCCGACGAGCGCTACACGGTGTACTGGAAGCTCTACACGCCGGCCGAGTGGGCGCGGCAGCGGACCGAGCACGAGGCCGCGGAGAAGCGCCGCCGGACAATCGCCGACGCCACCGTGGACCTGGTGAACGTCGACGATCCCGCCAGCGAGAGCGGGCACGGCTATCGGGGCGAGGGCACGGAGCAGTGGAGCTTCGAGGGCCGCAAGGTCCGCGAGACGCGGGGCGGCTGGTTCAGCTACGACCTGAAGGTGCGGCCCGACCGGCCGATGAGCCTCGTCTTCACTTACAAGGGGGCCGAGGGCCGGGCCCGCCGCTTCGACGTTCTGGTCGACGGCGAGAAGGTCGCGACCAAGACCGTCGAGTACCACCCGACCGAGCTGCTGGACGCCGAGTACGCGATCCCCGAGCCGCTCACCCGCGGGAAGGAGCATGTGACCGTGCGGTTCCAGACCGCCCCCGACGTTTCCTCCGCGAGCATTTCCGAGGTCAGGGTGGTGCCGACGACGGCGGCGAGCCAGTGAAGAGCGCGGCGCCGCTGCGTGGTCTCCTCTTGGCCGCGTTGTTCACGCCCGGGCTGGTGGCGGCGCAGGACTACCAGACCGACTTCCCGCCCGAGGAGTTCAAGGCGCGCTGGGCGAAGGTGTTCGACGCCATCGGCCGCGAAGCGGTCGCCGTCGTGCAGGGAGCGCCGCTGACGAACGGCTATCAGCTCCCGCGGCAGTCCAACACGTTCTATTACCTCGGCGGGATCGAAACCCCCGGCTCGTACCTGCTGCTCGACGGCCGCGCGCGACGCGCCGTCCTCTATCTTCCCCCGCGCAACGAACGGCTCGAGCGAGCCGAGGGCAAGGTCCTCTCCGCCGAGGACGCGGATCGGGTCAAGGCACTGACCGGCGCGGACGACGTGCTCTCCACGGCGGCGCTCACGCAGCGCTGGCCGGTCGGCGACGGCAACGCCCAGGCCATCTATGCGGAATCGGCGCCGGCCGAGGGTTACGCGCAGAGCCGGGGCGAGCTGAGGTCCGCCGACGCCGCCATCGCCGCCGACTACTGGGACGGGCGGCTGCCGCGGGAGAGCCGCTTCACCGAGTTGCTTCGCGCGCGCCAGCCCCGCGTCGCGATCAAGGACCTGACGCCGACCCTCGACGCGATGCGCGCCGTGAAGAGCCCGCGCGAGATCGCGCTCATCCGCCGGGCCTCGCAGCTCGCCGGTCTCGGCCTCATGGAGGCGATGCGCAGCACCGAGCCCGGGGTGATCGAGTACCAGCTCGAGGCCGCCGCGCGCTACGTGTTCCTGATGGGCGGCGCGCGCCTCGACGCCTACCGCTCGATCACGGCGTCCGGCACCACGAACATCAGCAACATGCACTACTATCGCAACACCGCGGAGCTGAAGGACGGCGACCTCGTCTTGATGGACTACGCGCCCGACTACCATTACTACGTCAGCGACATCGGCCGGGTGTGGCCGGTGAACGGCCGCTACAACGCGGGGCAGCGCGAGCTGGTGCAGCTCGTGCTCGACTACCGCAACGCGATCCTCTCCCGGATCCGGCCGGGAGTGAGCGTGGCCGAGATCCAGGAGCAGGCCCGGCAGGCCATGCAGCCGCGGCTCGCGCCCGAGCGATTCTCGAAGCCCGCCTATGCCGAGGCGGCGCGCAAGCTGGTGGAGACGGGCGGGGGCGTCTTCTCGCACACGGTCGGCATGGCGGTCCACGACGTGGGCTCCTACCGGGACGCTCCGCTGAAGCCGGGCCAGGTTTTCTCCGTCGATCCCCAGCTCCGGGTGCCCGAGGAGAACCTCTACCTCCGCTACGAGGACACGGTGGCGGTCACCGAGAGCGGCGTCGAGAACTTCACCGCGTTCCTGCCCTCGGAGCTGGCGGAGATCGAGGCCCTCGTCCGCGAGAAGGGCATCGTGCAGGTCTATCATTCCCGCAAGGAAGGAACGAAATGATGAAGAGCCTCCTGCGTGACGTCGGCCGTGTCTCCTCGGCGTTGCTGCTCCTGTGGCCGCTCGGCCGGACCGCGCCCGGCGCCGAGCCGCCCGCGGCCGGCCAGGCCACGAAGAAGAAGGCCAGCGTCGCCCGCGCGCCCTTCGGCCACACGCCGGACGGCCAGACGGTCGAGCTCTTCACGCTGACCAACGCGAGGGGCACCGAGGTCCGCGCGATGAACTACGGCGGCATCATCGTCTCCCTGCGCGTCCCCGACCGCGCGGGCCGCTTCGGCGACGTCGTGCTGGGCCACGAGAGCCTCGAGGGCTACCTCAAGGCGTCGCCCTACTTCGGCTGCATCGTCGGCCGCTACGGGAACCGCATCGCCAAGGGCCAGTTCACCCTCGACGGCCGCACCTACCACCTCGTCACCAACAACGGGCCGAACCATCTTCACGGCGGCACGAAGGGCTTCGATAAGGTCGTGTGGAAGGCGGAGCCGGCCGAGGGCGCCGACCGCGCCGGCGTCGTCTTCACGTACACGAGCCCGGACGGCGAGGAAGGCTACCCGGGGAACCTGGCCGCGCGCGTGACCTACACGCTCAACGACCGCGACGAGCTGGCCTTCGAGTACTTCGCCACCACCGACAAGGCCACGCCCGTGAACCTCACTCAGCACTCGTACTTCAACCTGGCGGGAGAAGGAACGCGTGACGTGCTCGACCATCAGGTCACGATCGACGCGGACCGGTTCACGCCGGTCGACGCCACGCTGATCCCGACCGGCGTCCTCGCGTCCGTGACGGGCACGCCCTTCGATTTCCACAAGGCCACCTCGATCGGCGCGCGGATCGAGCAGAAGGACGAGCAGCTCGTGCGCGGCGGCGGCTACGACCACAACTTCGTGCTCAACCGGAAGGGCCCCGGCCTCGCGCGGGTGATCCGCGTCGTGGAGCCCACGACCGGACGGGTCATGGAGGTGTCGACGACCGAGCCCGGCGTCCAGTTCTACACGGGCAACTTCCTCGATGGGACGGTCACCGGCAAGTCGGGGCACGTCTACCGCCGCCGCTACGGGTTCTGCCTGGAGACGCAGCACTACCCCGACTCGCCCAACCACCCCTCGTTCCCGTCCACGATCCTGCGGCCCGGCCGGGAATATCGGTCGAAGACCGTGCTGGCCTTTTCGACGCTGCGTTAGGGGGCAAACCGCGCGCTGCCGACGTCGCGCTCGCGCAGGTTGAGCCCGACCGCGTGGCCGCGTACGACGAGGACGCCTTCGAAACGGTAGGGCAGCCAGGGCCGCCGGTTCGGAATGTCGTCGAGACAGAGGGCGTGCCGGCCCGGCTTCAGCCTCCACCAGCTCACCTGGCCCGGCTCGACCTCCCACCGGCAGCCGTCCGGCCCGCGAGGTCCGAAGCGGGCGTGGCCTTCGAGCGATCGCAGGCCCACGTCGGCGCCCTTGTCCGCGACCACGCACCAGATCCACATCCGGCTCGGATCCGGCGGTCCCGACCGCTCGACGGGAACGCGCGAGCCGGCCGGCGTGGGAGCAAGCGGAACGGTGTCGGAGCAGGCACCGGCCTCGTCCGGGTCGACCGAGCGCGCCTCCTCCATGAAGCGGGAGAAGGTCGCGGGATCGGATCCGGCCCTCCCGCACGCAGCGTCCATAGGCCCAGATGCTCCACGCGTGCAGGGGAAGGTCGTGCGCGCGCGGGACTCCCGGAAACAGCAGCAGGTGGCCCGCGGCGGCGCCCATGGCCAGCGCGCCGAGAACGGCGGCGTAGGCTCGCCCCTTCCGAGCGGCCACGAAACCGGCGAGTGCGACCAGCGTGCCGGCGACGAACAGCTCCGGGTGCGGCGGCACCCAGACGAAGCCGCGCGTCGACAGGCCGGCGGCCGCGGCCGAGAACAGGGCGACGAGGCCCAGTCCCCACGCCGACCCCGCGCGGGGTCGCGCGCGCGCGGACGCCTGGTCCAGGTCTGCGGGCATGTGCTCTTGGCCGGCGCGAGTCTAGCCGATGGCGGCTGAGACAGGCCATTCGCGGCGCGGGAACCTCCGGCGCATCACGGTGATCCTCGCCGCGCTGTGGCTGCTGCGGACGGGGTGGGCGGGCTGGGTCGAGGGATGGATTGGAGGGCCAGAACGCGGGCCGGCTCACCGTGCTGGAGCCGGCGTTCCCGGGCTGGCAGGCTCGCGTCAACGGCGCGGGCGCGCCCGTCCTCAACGAGAACGGGTTCCTGGCCGTCGATGTCGGCCGCGGCCGGCATGAGGTGGAGCTGATCTTCCGGATGACCCGCGCTCGTCGGGTCGGGCTCGGCGTCACGCTGCTCTCGTGCGCGGGCGCCGCCGTCGTGATGTGGCGCCGCCGCGCCGCCTGAGGCCTCGGCGCCGGCCGGATCTCAGCGGGCGTCGCGCAGCGTCGGCACGAACCGATAGCCGAGACCCACGATCGTCTCGACGTGGTTGCGGGCCGGGCCGAGCTTCATGCGCAGCCGCCGGATGTGGGCGTCGATGCTGCGGGTCTCGATGTCGGTGTCGTAGCCCCAGACGTGCTCGAGCAGGCGCTCACGGGTGACCACCCGGCCCGGTCGCTCCACCATGTAGCGGAACAGCTCGAACTCCTTGGGCGTCAGGCGCACCTCCTGCCCGCGGTAGCGCACGAGGTAGGCGTCGAACTCCACCTCGAAGTTCTCGTCGCGGTACGCGCCGGCGGGCCCGGAGGACGTCTCCGCTCGCCGCAGGGCCGCGCGGCACCGGGCGGCCAGCTCCTTGAGGCTGAACGGCTTCACCATGTAGTCGTCGGCGCCCATCTCCAGCCCGAGCACCCGGTCCACCTCCTCGCTGCGGGCGGACACGATGATGATGGGCACGTGGGCGGTGGCGGTCTGGCGCCGGATCATCCGGCACACCTCCAGCCCGTCCATGCTCGGCAGGTTGAGGTCGAGCAGCACGAGGTCCGCGCCGCGGCGCGAGGCCTCCAGCCCCTCCTCGCCCGTGCGCGCGACCTTCACCTGCAGCCCCGCCTTGTCGAGCTGATACGAGATGGCCTCGGCGATGTCGCGGTCGTCCTCGATCAGGAGGACCTGCCTCACGGCTGGCGCTCCTCGTGGTGGTGCCGGACGTCCTTGGCCTCCACCACGAAAATGACGTCTTCCGCGATGTTCGTCGCGTGGTCGGCGATGCGCTCCAGGTGCCGGCTGACGAGGATGAGCCCGAGGGCCCGCTCGATGGTGCCGGGGTCGGCCATCATGTAGGTGAGGAGCACGCGGAAGACCTGGTCCTTGAGCTGGTCCACCTCGTCGTCGCGGGCGAGGATGGCCCGGGCCAGCCGGGCGTCCTTGCGCACGAAGGCGTCGAGGCTCTCGCGGGTCATCCGCTCGGCGATCTCCGCCATGCGGGGCAGGTCGATCATGGGCTTGAGCGGGGGATGCGCGAGGATCCGCACCGCCTGCTCGGCGATGTTCACCGCCTGGTCGCCGATGCGCTCGAGATCGGCGTTGATCTTCATGGCCGCGGTGATGAGCCGCAGGTCGGAGGCCATGGGCTGCTGGAGGGCGAGCAGGCGCAGGCACCGCTCGTCGATCTCGATCTGCAGCTCGTTGACGTCCTGGTCCGACGTGATGATGCGCTCCGCCGTGTCCAGCCGGCGCTCGATGAGGGCGTGGGTGGCGTCGTGCACCCGCTCCTCGACGAGGGCGCCCATGTTGAGGAGCCGGTTGCGGAGGGCCTGCATCTCCTCCTCGAAATGGTGCCGCTCGAAGTGCCGGCGCTCGTCGGTCGCTCGACGTTCCTCCATGTCTTCCTCGTTCGGTAGCGCTCAGCGATCAGCGTTCAGCATTT
>Ga0066710_100004896_pt1 | contig 12022 bp, 11 predicted proteins | sample GraSoiAngelo_159_FD_79666 | JGI IMG/M metagenome (GOLD analysis project Ga0066710, IMG submission 79666) | Grasslands soil microbial communities from the Angelo Coastal Reserve, California, USA - 14_1009_16_40cm | ecosystem: Environmental > Terrestrial > Soil > Grasslands | place: USA... | reverse complement strand
GTCACCAGCAGACGCTTCACGTTGCGGATGTTACGCCCATGGGTTTACGGCGGGTAGATTCGACGGCATGACCAAGCAACTGTGGGCTCCCTGGCGCCTGGAGTACATCACGCGGGCGGACGAGGAGACGGAGTGCATTTTCTGCCGCGCGGCGGCTGCCTCCGACGAGGAGGGTCTCGTCGTGGCCCGCGGTGAGCACGCGTTCGCGCTGCTCAACAAGTTCCCGTACGCGTCGGGGCACTTGATGGTCGCCTCCTACCGGCACGTTGGCGAGTTCGCCGACCTTACGGACGAGGAGGCGCTCGAGGTCCACCGGCTCGGGGAGCGCGGCCTCGCGGCGCTCGCGGAGGTGTACGGCCCGCAGGGCTACAACCTCGGCTGGAACCTCGGCCGCATCGCCGGCGCCGGCGTTGTCGATCATGTTCATCTGCATGTCGTCCCCCGTTGGGCTGGTGACACGAACTTCATGCCCGTCCTCGCAGACATAAAGGTGCTCCCTGAGCACCTCCTCGAAACCCGCCGTCGCCTGGCCGAGGCCTGGCCGCGAGCCCGCTAGCGAACGACGAACGTCGACGTTCCGAGGAGCTGGCCGTACGCTGCCTTCGAGCGCGGCCCGAAGCCCGGCCAGACCCACCAGCGGTACAGCCCTTTTTCCAGGCGGAAGCGCCGCCCTTGGTACGTCCACGTCGAGCGCATACTCAGCTTCGCCTTCGCCGGCCACGCGCTGAGCAGCTTCTGTGACCCGCGGTAGAGCTGGACGTTGTAGTACGTCGCTCCGGGCACACCCACCCACAGCAGGCGGGGCGGAGCTCGCAGCACCGCTCCCTCGCGAGGGGCACGAAGAAGGACGCTGGGAGGCACGACCACCGACACGCGGCGCGACGCGTTCCCCGACGCGTCGTAGCTCCGGATCTCATAGCGGTAGTAGGCGCCGTTCTGGAAGCGCTTGTCCACGTAGCCGGTGCCTTTGCCGTCCAGGACGACGGACTGCGCTGCGCTCTTGGGGCTACGCGATCTCACGACCCGAACCGCGGCGAGGTCCGGATCCCTCGGAAGCGACCACGTGAGCTTCAGCAAGCGGTAGCCGACGCTGCGCTTGACTCCCTGCACCTGCCCGGGCGGGGTCGTGTCGGGAGTCAGGACGGTCGCGACCTGCCAGGAGTAGACCGCGGGTGTCGCCTCTGCGTTTCCCGCGAGGTCAGTGGCCCGCACCTGGAAGGTGTGGCCTCCGTCTCGAAGGCCTTCGTACGCCTGCGGAGAGGTGCACGCCACGAACGCGCCGCCGTCCAGGCTGCAGCCAAAGCTCGAGACGGCCTCGCTGCTCGCGAACGCGAAGCTCGCCGAGGCGCTGGCGCTGACCGCCGCAGGCTCGCTCGTGATCGTCGTCACCGGCGGCACGGTGTCGACGACCCACTCGTAATCGCCCGCGGGCCCCGTGTTCCCGGCCGCGTCTCGTGCCCGCACGGCGAACGCGTGTGCGCCGTCGGCGAGCCCCGACTCGACCGCCGGGCTGGTGCACGGACTGAAGCCGTCGCCGTCGAGTTGGCAGCCGTACGCCAGGCCTGGCTCTGCACCCGAGAAGACGAAGCTCGCGGAGGGCTCGTTCGTCGGGTTACCCGGAGCGCTCGAGATCGAGGGGGCGGAAGGCGGCACGGTGTCGACCGTCCATTCCCAGACAGTCGGCAGACCGGTGTTTCCGAGCGGATCGGTCGCTCTGACCGCGAACCTGTGCGTTCCGTCGCTCAGCGCCGAGTAGGCGATAGGCGTGCCGCAAGCGGAGAATCCGGCGCCGTCGAGCGTGCACTCGAAGGTGCTCCCAGCCTTGTTCGCCGTGAACGCGAACGCGGCGCTCGTCTGGTTGGTCGGGTCGGAGGGCTCGGTGGCCGGATCGATCGTCACGACGGGACCGGTCAGGTCGATCGTCCACGCGTAGGACGTCACCGCACTCTCGTTCGCTGCGGGATCGCGCGCCTTGACTCGGAACGTGTGAGAGCCTGCAGCGAGCGGCCCTGCGTACGACTGCGGGCTCGTGCAGGCAGAGAACGCGGTGCTGTCCAGCCTGCAAAGAAAGGACGCGCTCGAGTCGGCGTCGGCGAACGAGAAGCTCGCGCTGGTGGCGGCCGTCACGCTCGGCGGCTTCGAGATGATGGTCGGCGCAGGCGGCGGCGTGACGTCGATCGTCCAGGAGTAGAAGGTCGCAGTGCTCTCGTTCCCTGCGGGATCGATCGCCTTCACGGCGAACGTGTGAGCGCCCTCGGCAAGGCCGGCGTAGGCCTTTGGGCTCGCGCAGGCGGAGAAGTTGCCTCCGTCGAGCCGGCACCGGAAGCTCGCCGTTGGGTCGGCATCCGAGAAGCCGAATGAGGCGGCCGAGCTGTTCGCCGGATCCGAGGGTTCCGAGGTGAGCGTCGGGGGCGCCGGCGGCGTGCCGTCGACCGTCACCATCGGCTGGGAGCCTTGAATCTCGAACGAGCTTGAGTCGCGGAAAAGTGTCGTCGTCCAGGTGTAGCCGGCCTCGACCGAGGGAGAGCTCCCAGCGAACGAAATCGTCAACCTCCCACCCGGGCAGAGCGCACTTGCGGGTTCGGGTGGCGCGACCGCGTCGATCGTCGAGCTCGGCGAGGTCAGCACGACCCCCCAACTCGCGGCGGTGCAGCTCCCGGCAGAGGACGTCGTTGCGGACAGCGACGCGCCGTCGAGAACGAAGCCGCTGGGAACGACGACGTGGGCGTTGTTCGCGGCCTGGGTCGAACCGGCTCGGTTCGTGATAACGACCGAGTAGACGCCGCTCCAGAGCGGCTGTACCGCACTCGGGGCGATCGACGCGAGGTACCGGTCACCCGGGGCCGACTGGGCGGAGGCGACAAGCGTAGGCAGCAACCCGAGGCCGAGCAGCAGGCAAAGGGCAACGCGACGCGTCATGCCGCGGCAAGGAGGACGAGGAGGCAGAGGACCAGGCAGAGGCCGAGAGCTGCAATCGCGGTGAAGACGAGTGACTCGCGCCGCCCGTCAAGGCGATCGACCATCGGCCGCGGCAGTGCCCGCGCAGGTGCGAGCACCAGCGCGACGACGAGCAGCATGAGACCGAGCGCCACGGCCACCAGGAGCTGAAGCACGACCGGTAGTCGCACGCCGTCCCCCGGGTCCGTCGATCCGACGGCCGACATCAGGACGTCTCGACCCGACGGCGGAGCAGAACGCCGGGCCGGCGATTTCACGGGCCGCGCCTGAGCTTTCGGTTCTGTGCGCGCGTGTTGTGGCACGCGTTGGAGCGTGCTCCGCTTGGGCGCCCGGTGAACCCGCTCGCGCGCGGGCGGAGGAGGAGGCGGGGGCGGGGGCGCTGCATGCGTCCGTGCCGGAGGCGGCGGCGGTAGCGGAGCCGGAGGTGGAGGCTGCGGCCTGCGGGTGGTCGTCGGCGGCGGATCCGGCGTGGGCACGGTCGTGGTTCCTGCCGTGGCCGCGCGCGAGCCGCCGGCGAGCGCGTGCGCCGCGACGAACCCTGACAGCGTCAGGCCGACGAGCAGGGCAACACGGATTCGACTCGACGCCCGCCGCAGACGGGTCTCCCACTGGGTCCGGTTTCCGGTCAAATTGCGGGGGCCCTCCCTTAGCCCGCCGTGCCACAGACATCGAACGTAGCACCAAGTTTCCGAATCGAAAAGAGGGCGCTACCGGTTTTCGAGCATCGTGCCCGCCGTCGCCTCGGCCACGGCCTCGATCGTGCGGTCGATCTCGTCGTCGCCGTGCGCGGTGGAAAGGAACATCGCCTCGTTCTGCGAGGGCGCGAGGTAGATGTCCCGCTCGAGCAGGTGTCGGAAGAGCGCCGGGTAGTCGTCGACGAAGAGCGTCGCCATCGCGCCGACGCGTTCGAAACGGCCGTATCGTCCGAGGGCGTCGAGGCGCCGGCCCTTCTGCTCGAGCTGCTCGTAGACGTCCGGCGTCAGACGCCGCAGCACCGAGAGCCCGGCCGCGGTGGCGAGGGGGTTCCCCGAGAGCGTGCCCGCCTGGTAGACGTCGCCGGCCGGCGCGAGCCGCTCCATCAGCTCGGCCCTGCCGCCGAAGGCGGCGAGCGGGAGCCCGCCGCCGACGATCTTCCCGAGCACGGTCAGGTCGGGCAGCACGCCGTAGCGCTCCTGCGCGCCGCCGCGGGCCACGCGGAAGCCGGTGATCACCTCGTCGAAGACGAGCAGCGCGCCGCTCTCGTCGCAAAGGCCGCGCAACCCCTCGAGGAAACCCGGTGCCGGCGGGACGACGCCCATGTTCCCCGCGACCGGCTCGACGAAGACGCAGGCTGCGCCATCGATCACGCCCTCGACTGCCTCGAGGTCGTTGTACGGGACGACGCGCCCCTCGGCCGCCGCCTCGATGCCGAGCGTCCGAACGCCGGAGCCGGCCTCCGAGAGGAACGGGTCGGCGTGGCCGTGGTAGCCGCCCGCAAAGCGCACGAGCGGCTCGCGCTCTGTGACCGCCCGGGCGAGACGAAGTGCCGTCATCGCCGCCTCGGTCCCGGACGAGACCAGCCGCACCATCTCGACGGACGGCACCGCCCCCGCGATCTCCTCTGCCAGCTCGACTTCGCGCTCGGTCGCCGTCCCGAAGGTCGTCCCGTCGCGCGCGGCCTCGATCACGGCCTCGACGGTCTCCGGATCCGCGTGTCCGAAGATGAGCGGCCCCCAAGAAAGCACCCAGTCGATGTAGCGCCGGCCGTCGACGTCCTCGAGGTACGCCCCCTCCCCACGCCGGGCGAACAGCGGAACGTCGAGCCCGACCGCCTTCATCGCGCGCACCGGCGAGTTGACACCGCCCGGGATCACCTTCAGCGCCCGGGCGTACAGGTCAGAAGTGCTCACTCCCCGTCGTCGCGCAGGGCGAAGAGCTCGCGCAGCGGCTCGGAGCCGGCCTCCTTCGCGCGGACGGTCGGCGCGTGCAGGAGCTTGTTCACGATCTGCGAGGTCAGCGTCTCGACGGCCTTGCGCTCACGCTCGGAAAGCTCTGCGAGCCGCGGCTCCGCGCGGGCGAGCTCCTCGGCGCGGATCTCCTCGGCGTGCCGCCTGAGCGCGGCGATCGCCGGGGCGGCCACGCGGGAGCGATGCCATTCCGCGAAGCGCGCCGCCTCCTCGGCCACGATCCGCTCGGCCTCGCGCACGTCCTCCTCGCGGCCGACAAGGCCGCCGCCGAGCGCGTCGATGTCGTAGAGCGTGCAGCCCCCGAGCTCCCCGATCGCCGGATCGAGGTCGCGCGGCACGGCGATGTCGACGAGCACGAGCGGCTTCGTTCGAGACTGAACGGCCTCGGCATGGAGGATCGGGTAGGGACAGCGCGTCGCCGAGATCACGAGGTCGGACTGAGTCAGCTCGACCGCGACGGCGTCGAACGGCGCCGCGCGCCCGCCGATGCGATCTACCAGCTCCTGCGCGCTCTCGAGCGTGCGGCTGGACACGACGACCTCCGCCCCCCGCCCGCGCAGGTCGCGCGCGGCGAGCTCGCTCATCCGGCCGGCGCCGAACAGCAGCGCCCGCTTGCCTTCGAGGCTCCCGAGCTCGCGCTCGGCGAGATCGACCGCCGAGGCCGCCACGGACTCCGGCATCTCGGCCAGCTTCGCCTCGGTGCGGACCCGCTTGCCGGTGTGGAGCGCGTCCTCGAAGAGCCGGTTCAGGACCGGGCTCGTCGCGCCGGCGCCCAGAGCCGCCTCGTAGGCAAGGCGCACCTGGCCGAGGATCTGAGCCTCGCCCGGGACGAGCGAGTCGAGCCCGGCCGCTACCCGGAACAAGTGCTCGACGGCCTCGCCTCGTTCCCAGGTCGCGAGGACGCCTTCGAGGTCGAGGCCGGAGTGCCGCTCGAGCTCTGCGCACGCTACCGCCGGATCGCCACCCTCCAGGTAGATCTCCGTGCGGTTGCAGGTCGAGAGCACGACCGCACCCAGCTCTTTGGCGAGCTCGGTCGCATGGCCGTCGGCCAGGTAGAGCCGTTCACGCAGCTCGAGCGGCGCGTGCCGGTGCGACACACCGACTGCGAGCAAGCGCTCTGTTGGACGTGAGCTCACAGCCAGGCGATGCTACCTGTGGTGACTGCTCCGATCGTCGGCGTGGCTACGAGCACTACCGGCCTGATCGGCGAGGCTTCTCAGGGTGCGGTCGAGCAGGCCGTGCTCGTGACCAGCCTCTCCGAGTACGAGCAGGTCTTCGGCGGCCCGCAGCCGGGGCAGGCGCTCTTCCTCGGCGCATCGCAGTTCTTCGCCAACGGCGGCCGGCGAGCCTGGGTAGTGAGGCTGGGAGCGCGCAGCGCGGCCGGGATCGGTCGTGGGCTCGCCGCCTTGGACGTCGTGGACGACCTAGGGCTGTTGGTGCTCCCGGGCCTGTTGGGCGGTCCGACGCTCGCGGCAGCCGCGGCCTACGCACGCTCGCGTGGGACGTTCTTCGTCGGCGACCCCGGCGGGACGCGGCCCGCGACCGTGAGGGCAGTCCGCGCGATTCGAGCGCGCGACCGCGGCCACGTCGCCGTCTACTTCCCGCGGGTCCGCGCGCCGGACCCCCTCCAGCCGGGCTCGACCACCCTCTGCGGCCCGTCCGCCGGCATCGCCGGCCTGCTGGCCCGGACGGACATCGACCGTGGCGTCCACGCGTTCGCCGCCGGGACCGGAGCGCACTTCCAGGGTGCCGTCGGCCTCGCTGCTTCGGTCAACTACAAGGCGGCCGCAACCCTGCGAGGGCAGGGCGTGAACACGATCCGTCAGATCCCGAACCACGAGATCGTCGTCTGGGGAGCCCGAACCGTCGCGGGCGGCCGCGAGCAGGGCGAGGCCTGGAAGTACGTCCCGGTGCGGCGCACGGCGCTCTACATCGAGGAGAGCATCGAGCACGGCATCCAGTGGGTCGACTTCGAGCCCAACGACGAGCCGATGTGGAGCACACTGCGCGAGACCGTGGCCGCGTTTCTCGGCGAGCTTTTCCAGCAGGGCATGTTCGCCGGCACGACGCCCGCCGAGGCGTTCTTCGTCCGCTGCGGCTCGGACACGACGACGCAGAACGACATCGACAGCGGAACCGTCGTGATCGAGATCGGCTTCGCACCGCTCCGGCCTGCGGAGTTCGTCGACTTCAGCATCCGTCACAAGCGCTGAGGTACGGTCCCCCGTCTGCGGCTCCCCGATGGCTCGTCGGCGGGGTCAACGAGTAGTCGAGAGGGAGAGGAGTTCCATGAGGAGACTCAGTCTGTTGCTGGGCGTTGGCGCCCTCATCGCCGTCGCGTTCTTCGTCGTCCCGGCTTTCGCAGCCGGCGGCGGGTCGACGACGTGCAACGGGACGCTTGCGCCGGGCACCTATCAGCGCGTAGTCGTCCCGCAGGACGGCGTGTGCCTGAGCGACGGCCCGGTCACGATCCTGGCGGGACTGTTCGTTCGGCAAGGCGGCACGCTCGTGCTCGGGAGCGAGGAGAACCCCGTGCACACCGCCACGATCGGCGGCGGCGTCCACGCGAGCAACGCCATGAACGTGCAGATCCACTTCAGCACGATCAACGGCGGGATCGACATCCACGGCGGGTCCGGCCCGTTCGGCGGCCCGTTCGACGTCACGTGGAACACGATCGAGGACAGCACGGTGAACGGCGGCTACACCGAAGCCGGCTACGACGGCTTCTGGAACGGCTTCATCCGTAACAACGTCCACGGCTCGGTGAACCTGATCGGGAACACCGTGGCGGACCCCGACGGCAACGAGGTCGTCACCAACACGATGCACGGCAACCTCAACTGCCAGGGCAACGATCCGCCCCCGCAGGTCGGCGACTCCGAGGGCTCGCCGAACCACGTGACCGGCCGCGAGACCGGTCAGTGCGTCGGTCTCTAGTACCTCGAAGCGATAGCTGGGAGGGCCTGCGTAGGCCCTCCCTCCAGCTATCGCTCTAGGTACTAGGCGCAGCCCGGCAGCTTGAAGCTGGCGATTCGGGTCTGCCAACCGGCTGTCGAGGAGATCTGGCCCGCCAGCGTGTAGTACTCGTTGACGTACCAGAACGTGCAGTCGTCGACCGGGTCGACGGTCAGGTCGGTGTAGTCGCCCCAGCGCGAGTTCGTGGTCCGCTGGACGCCCGACCCGTTGATGATCGTCCCTTCGCCAAGGGTCATCTGTCCCGCGGGATCACCCGCGAGGCGGCCCGTGTAGCGAATCCCCGGGAAGACATCGGTGCCGTTGACGACGCTGTAGCCGAGCCCCATGTCGCCGTTCTTGTCCTGGGCGATGCTGCCCATCCAGCGATGGATGCCGTCGTTGGGGGCATACGTGCCCTGCTGCTGGATGCTGTAGGTGTTGCCCACCCGCCGGATCTCGTACCAGCGGACGCCCGCGACGCCCGGAGATGCCTCGACCGACTGGTTGGTGACCATCGTCTCGTAGTTTGCGAAGTTCCGGTACGCGAGCCGGAAGGTCGGCCGCTGCCGGTACGAGAGGATGTCGAGGTACTGCGCCGGATTCGTGATGCCCGGCTGCGGCAGGCAGTCACGCGACGTGGGCGCGCACGGGAAAGCCGAGTCGAACGGCGCCGTCGGCAGCTGCGTGTTCAGGACCAGCGATGCGATCGGCGTCGAGCGCCACTTGACGTCGAGATCCCAGACGTTGAGCGCGTCGAACGTCGCGCCGTAGGAGGCGTCGTCGTCCTGTGTGCCGATGATCGGGATCTTCGCGTCGCTTTTCGGCTTCGTCTTGCCGTCCACGTCCGCCGGCAACAGCCCGTCGCCGACGAGCGGCAGCATCCCCGGAGCGTTCCCGTCGAGGAAGAACCGCACGGAGCGCGCGGGCTCGCCGTTCACCATCTTGTTCTTCTCGAGCCCGTAGACACCGATCCCGTACTCGATCGTCGGGCCGAACTCGCGTGTCGTGATGACGTACGAGTCCTTCCAGTTGCCGTACTTCGGGTAGTCCGGGAAGTTCGGACCGGTCGAGAAGGCATAGCGGTAGTAGGAGCCGGTGGGATCACTGGTCGTGGACACCGCCACGCAGTTCCAGTACTCCGGGCCCGCTGTCGTGAACTGCGAAAGGATCCAGCGGTCCGTGAACTGGTCGTACATGACCACCGGATCGCCGGATGGATCGGTGCAGTCCGGAACTTCGAACCCGCTCCAGAGCGTGCCGGTGTCGACCGGCCCCAGCAGCAGGTTGCCCGACCTGTCATAGACGCCGAAGACGAGGTTGATCATCTCGACGTAGTTGTTCGGGCCGACCTCGCCGTTCGGGTCCGGCGGGTTCACCCGGAAGCCGAAGATGTTGAAGTTGTCCTGGTTGCTGAGCCCTTCGAAGTTCGCCTGCGTCGAAGGGATCGTCGTCGGCGGCATCACCGACTGCAGGGCGCCGTCGGGCGAGTAGCCCTCGCCCTGCGCGATCGGGCCGCCCTCCACTTCGTCCGCCGGATCCTCGGCGTCCCCGGGAATCCGGTCGCGTGCCAGATCGCGAAGGGTCGGCGAGACGTCGTGGGCGACGTCCCACGTGAACGTTGGCCCCTGCGTGCCGGCTCTGGTTGTCGCGGCCGAGCTGTTGCTCGCCGCCCCTGCGCAGATCGCCGCCGTTATCGCGGCCGTCGCCGCGGCTGCGCCAGCCAGCCACAGCCTGCGGCGGGTACCTCTGAGAATCCCGTGCATTCCTGCCCTCCCCTTTGGTCGAGTTGCACGGTTCCGCGCGACGTTAGCAGGGCCGCTGCGACCCCGCTAGAGTTCCGGTGTGCGCTCGGCGGCTCGCATGTTCGCCGCTCTGGCACTCGCCCTGTGCTTCGCCGGAGCGGCCGCTTCAGCGCCCGTCTCGGGGCTGCACGGCGTCGTGATGGAAGGGCCGATCAAGCCCGTCTGCAAAGTGGGCGAGCCGTGCGAGAAGCCGGCCGCCGGAGTCGTCCTGCAGTTCAAGCGTGCGGGCCGCGTCGTGGCGCGCGTCAAGACGACGATGAAGGGGACCTACCGCGTCAGGCTCCGCCCCGGTGCCTACGCGGTCACCACGGTCCCGAAGCGCCGGATCGGCACGGGGCTAACGCCGAAAACCGTGCGCGTCCGGAAGGCGCGCATGGGCCGGCGCGACTTCCATCTCGACACCGGCCTGGAATAGGTGCTGCTCTACGACAGCCCGGTCTCGGGTCGAGCGCGTCGCCGCTGAGCCTGGGCACGTCCCGATCTAGCCCGGGCAGGCGCAGACGATCTCGCCCTCGAGCGTGCCGCTGATCCCGCCGCGACCTCCTTCGGTCTTCGTCGGATCGAAATGGAACCGGTAGGTCCCGATCACCTGGCAGCCGCGGAGCTGCGCCCGTCGGGATTCGCGAATCGTCCCGCAGAAGCGCCCCTCCATCCAGCCTTTCGCGTCGCAGGTCTGGCACTTGTCGAAGACCGGCTGGCGGTGGGTACCTGCGTTGGTGATTCCCGAGATCGACCCGACCGCAACGGCTCCCTTTCCCTTCCAGAGGAAGTCGCCCTCGTGGATGCCCCGTCGCGTCCCGTCGCCGTTTTCGAACGCGGTGATCAGGTTGCGGACGATGAAGTTTCCGTCGAGCAGCCGACCTGGCGGCGAGTCGCACGGCGCGTTCGTGGTGACCCGAAGCTCGAGGAAATGGATCGTCTTGAGGGTCCTGCACTTGAGCTTCGCGCAGCGCTCGAGCGCGTGGTGGAGCGGTTTCAGCTCCCCCTTGAGATTCTTCGAGAGCGCGGACAAACAGATGTTGCGCTCGAGTAGGTCCCGGTTCCCGGGAGTACAGAGGTCGAGCGGCACGGTGGCCTCCTTCCGATGGCTGGCCTGCCTCTGCCGCAGTAGAGCGGACGACGGGGATCGAACCCGCGACCCTCAGCTTGGGAAGCTGATGCTCTACCAACTGAGCTACGTCCGCGCTGAGGCGATTCTAGCCCAGGTCCGAAAGAGCGACTTTCGCGTGCAGGTCTCGGCAGGCAACCTCGCTGGATGCGTCGGCCTGCGGTCGTGCTCGGACTCTTCCTCCTACTCTGTGCAGCCGCCTGCAGCCTTCGTCGCCACGTAACGCTCCCCTCGCCTTACTGCCGCGGCGGCGGGCCGCTGGCCGGCGTCTACCACCCGCAACGGCTGATCGTGAAGAGCCGCTGCAAGATCGCGATCGGGACGGTGCACAAGGTCAAGTTCGAGGAGTACGACGGCGACGTCCATATCGATCTCCGTCCCGATCCGGACTACGAACAGCTGCTGGCGGACGGCAACTCGCGGGTGGGCGGCAACCTCGTCGTGGAGATCATCCCGCAGGACCGGTCCCGCGTTGCCGTCCCGCAGGAAGGCGCGAGGATCGAGGTCGTCGGCCCGTGGGTCGACGACACCGAGCACGGCTGGAACGAGATCCATCCCGCCTGGTGGGTCAGCGCCGGTGCGATCGAGCCTGCTTCGACGACCGAGCTCCGCCGCGTCCAGCTGCTCCTACAAGGCGCCGCGGGAGGCGATAATCAGTAGGAGCAAACGAAGGGGGAGCCGATGGGAACAGAACTCCACGAAACCGCGAAGGCGCTCGTCGCCGAGGGCAAGGGGATCCTCGCCGCCGACGAGAGCGACGGGACGATCAAGAAGCGCTTCGACTCGATCGGGGTCGAGTCGACCGAGGACAACCGGCGCGCCTACCGCGAGCTGCTCTTCACCACCGAAGGCGCCGAGGAGTACATCAGCGGCGTGATCCTCTTCGACGAGACGATCCGCCAGAGCTCTGCCGACGGAACGCCGTTCCCGAAGGTGCTGGAGAGCCGCGGGATCATCCCGGGGATCAAGGTCGACAAGGGCGCGAAACCGCTCGCGCTCGCCGACGGAGAGACTGTCACCGAGGGGCTGGATGGGCTCCGGGAGAGGCTCGAGGACTACTACGAGCTCGGCGCGCGGTTCACCAAGTGGCGCGCGACGTACTCGATCGGCGACGGGCGGCCCAGCGAGTACTGCGTCTGGACGAACGCCCATGCGCTCGCGCGGTACGCGGCGCTCTCGCAGGAGGCGGGGCTCGTCCCCATCGTCGAGCCCGAGGTGCTGATGGACGGCGGGCACACGATCGAGGAGAG
>Ga0066710_100004895_pt1 | contig 12024 bp, 4 predicted proteins | sample GraSoiAngelo_159_FD_79666 | JGI IMG/M metagenome (GOLD analysis project Ga0066710, IMG submission 79666) | Grasslands soil microbial communities from the Angelo Coastal Reserve, California, USA - 14_1009_16_40cm | ecosystem: Environmental > Terrestrial > Soil > Grasslands | place: USA... | reverse complement strand
GCACCGGTCTTCGCCTATGGTAGCGGGGCCCCGGTCTATTGCAACACCAATACCGACGCCCAAGCTTTCGGCTCGGCAGATGGCCGCAACTTCTTCACCAACGAGCAGTGCATCTTCACGAAGCAACCCCCTTACGGCTCCACGCTCCACGAGGTTAGTGGCGGAGGGCAGTTCAACATGTTTGCGGATCCGGCAGGCGTCTTCGCCACGGCTCGAGATCCGATCCTGGGCTTGGACAAAGGTACTGGCGGCGTCGGACAGATCCGAGGCTTCGGGTATTGGAACATGGACGTGCGTGCGACGAAGGACGTGAAGATCTGGGAGCGTGTTGGCTTTGACTTCCAGTTCGTAGTCACCAACATTTTCAACCACCCGGTGTTCTACAATGGAGGCCTCGACCTAACGGCTGGGGTGAATAACTGGGGCTTGACCAGTTCGCAGGGCAATAATCCCCGGCAGTATCAGTTTGGAATCCGGCTCAACTTCTAACACCTTCCGGCGGGACCAAACTCTCGCTTCAGAACGGGGAAGGCCAGACGGCCTTCCGCCGTTTTCTTTTCCGGTGGTCTTCCGTTGTGACGATGCCACTCCGAAGCGGAAGACCAGCAACTCGCGACCAAGAGTTTCAACGGTCCACTAAAACTAGAAACGGAAAACTCAAAACAGAAAACTGAACAGGGAAAACTAAAAACGTGTTCACCGGCCGTTGGAGTAGTACTTTACGTCGCCCGATTCGGCCGAGTGTGATGTGGATGGTCGCAGAGCCCAGATGGCGGTTCATCGATCCGTTGGTCTGCGCTGCATGGCGGGGGCTGGTCCGCTCCTGCAAGACGCGTTCTTGTGCTCAGCGGAGCGCCGCGAGTTGCTTGTGAATCTGTTGCAATTCGGGCAAATCTCTATCTGCTTTTCCCCAGAGTTTTTCAGCCGTGGCAAAGGCCTGCCGCGCTTCGCCCGATTTGCCCGCGTGTTCTGCCGCAAGGGCATACGCAAAGTGGCCTCCTGCATAGTTTACGTTGTGCAGAATCATCTGCTGGGCCAGGAAGCCGGCTAGTTCCCAGTCGCCGGCGTTGCGGGCGCTCTGCGCCATCGATTCGATCTCGAATACGGCGGCCATCCAGGCGTCGGGGCCGGGCATCGCTTGAATGGATTTTGCCACTTCCATTGCTAGCGGCTGGCCCTCAGCCATGTTTTTCTCCCGCAACAGAATGCTGGCCCGAAGTACCGCGGGGTAGGGAAGCGCGGCGACCGCTCTTGGGGGAAGCCTCTCGGTTTCCCTCTCAGCCATGGTCAATTCCTCGCGGGACTCCGCCATCGAACCCATTTCGAGCAGCGTTTGGCCCGCCAAGGTGTGCCCGGCAAGGCGCGCCAGAGGCCACTCACTTTTTGTCAATTCCCGCGCGGCGAGTAGCGCCTCCTGAAACCGTTCGCGGCTGATCAGAAATTCCGGCCAGCACTTGCGGTTGTACTCCAGAAAATCCGTATAAGCCGGCGAAGAAAATGTCTCGTGAAAGAGAGCCTCGGCGGATTTCATTTGGCCGAGCGATTGATAACTCATCGCCAGCAAAGTTAGATTGTGAACGTGGTGCCAATCGTAGCGGGCCGGAATCTTCTCCGACCGGTAGTAACTTTGTTCCAATTCTTTCGTTTTGAGGAACTCCCCGATCGCCTCCTCCGTCCGTCCGGCCCGCATAAGGGCATGACCGTGCATGTGATGAGCGTGGGGAATCGCGGGAGCCATGCGCGCATAGAGGGCGCTCTCTTCGAGAGCGCCCTTCGATCGTCCTATGTTTTCGTACGCATGAGCGCAATAGTGATGAGCGGCAAGATTCCCCGGCGCAAGCGCCAGTGCAGTTCTGTAAAACGCCAGCGCGTCCACGCCCCCGGCTTGCCCATGGGTGAAGGGGTTGCCTTCATCCGCCAAGCCGCGCTGGATCCACAGCCAAGGGTCGTTCGGGTTCGCTTTCAGCGCGTCGTTGATCGCCTTTCGATAAGCGGTGTAGGCTTTGGGATTGCCGGTGTCCTCAAGAAATTGGAGCTCGCCTTCCCGGATGGAAAGCCACATCCGCTCGCGTTCGCTCATTCCTTTTTCCAGTGTTTTTGCGCGCTCGAACGTGGCCCGCGCGGTCGAAACGTCTTGCAGACCGATGAAGGCATCAGTTAAGCCGAGGTAGGCCATGGCCAGGTTTGGGTCAAGGCGTAATGCCTGGCGGAAGGAACGCGCGGCTTCGATCCAAACGTAGGAATGCAGGTAGGCAAGCCCTTGATCATAGAAGGATTGAGCCTCGGGCGAAGGCGTGGACACTCTTTCGTGGAATTCGCCAATCCCCGTGCGAAGCGTAACTGGGCGCTGCAAGATTTCCAGCGGTACCGGGCCAGTGTTGGAGTGTCCGTCGTGTGGCGCTTGTTGTGCGGGCGATGCAGTGCCCGCAAACAGGCCCAACAAGACTGGTGAAAGCACCCGGCATGCCACTCGCTTCACCCTTTCACCTCATTGCGCAAGAAGGCGCGTCGTGACTAATCAAACCTCCGAAATCTCGACGGACCGAACATAGTATCCGGAATCCAGGCGCCTGGTCGGGACCGATGGATCTTTCACCGCGAGGCGAATCGAATAAGTCCCGGGCCCCCTGGGCGACCATGCGTGGGTCCACAATGTCCAGGGATCATTCTTCGTTTGAGTAAAGTTGTCTACCGGGGCGTAATCTTCTTCCGGATTAAAGCGGATTATCAACGGGTTGACGGGAGAAGTTCCGCCCCAAGCGATCCCCACAACCCGGTATTGGATCTTTCCTTCGACGAGCCATTTCTCCACTCGAATGGGCATCGCCGCCGGATCGATCGTGGCCGGCTGAAAATCTCGCGCCAATGCAGGCAAGCCATTCTGGTGGGTTCTCGCTGCGTACTCCTGCATTTGAGAAGTGGCTTTCGCCGTATCGTCCAGGAATGTAATTGCGGTTACCCATTTGACGCATGTGCACCCGTACCAGCCCGGTACTACGAGCCGAACTGGCGCCCCGTGATCAGCCGTCAGCGGTTTACCGCTCATTTCCGTGGCCAGGAAAGCTTCCGCCGCTTTGAGTTCCTCGATCGAGAAGACCCAGCTGGCTCCGGGAACGGACGTCGTCGATCTCGTAGCGTACTGATCGAAACCAGTGATCAGGACGCGCAACGCCCGAGGCCTCGCGTCTCTGGTGTCCAGAATTTCAGCAAGAGGCACTCCGGTCCAACTTGTCACGCTGATCATTCCAAAGCGCCCCAGTGGTACATTCCCTGCGCACTCCATCAGATGAAGACCCATGGGTTTCGCCGCACGGTTCAAGCGCTCAATCGTGAGGTTTGACGGCTGTTTCACAAGCCCATCGACACTTATCTGCCATGATTTCTGATCGCGGAGAAGTTTCGAGGCGCGCGTGCGGACGTAAAACCTTTCGACCGGAGTAACGGGATCCTGTGACGTTAATTTCGATAGGTCGGTGTACAGCCGGCCATCGAGCTCGGTCCCGATGGCAGTTTCCATCTCCACGTGTCCTTCGCGGACGAAATCAGCCAAGCCGAGCTGTTTGCCGCCTGCAAATGGATCCTTCCGTTGGGGACGGGGCGGGTTCGACCGCCCACCGTCGGCAAACCCTAAAAGCAGGGCGCCGCCAGAAGCAGCGCCTGCTCTAAGCCACTGTCTGCGGGTTAACTTCGCGCTCTGTCTCCTCGCCATGGCACCTCAAGAATGTCTTCCACTGCAACGGTGGAACAACCCGGGCCGGTTCGGCCCACATTCTACATGAGGGTAGGTGTCCGTTTGCACACTCAGAGGCGCAGGGTCCAAACATTGGGCGAGATGCGACTGTGTCTTTCAGTTCTCTTCAAGCTGGAAATACGAATTCGCTCTATCTAAAGTATACCTAACGTGTGCCTAAAGTTTTTCTTGACAAAAGTTCTCAGCAGGAATTGAATACGCGGCAATGGCCCTGTCGGTTGTCACATTGGCGTCGAAGGCTGGGTGTTGGAAAATCACCTTTTTTTGCATCGAGAGACTGGTTCAGGGGTGTCTTCGGCGCTCTGCTGGGTAATCCTTAAAACATAGGGGGTGTAGTGTGCGAGTGCGAACCTTCTTTGCTTTGTTTGCCGCTTTCCTCATTCTTGCGAGTGGTGGAGTTGCGCGGTCACAGACCGTGCAAGGCGTCATCACAGGCACGATCACCGATCCTACCGGCGCGGTCGTGCCAGGTGCGACGGTGACCATTACCAACGTCGGCACCAACGTCTCTCAGACAACTACAACGGGTAGCGACGGTTCCTACCGTTTTCCCCTCGTGCCTCCGGGGGCCTACACCGTCGAAGTGAAGGCTGCCAACTTTGCTGCCGTTAGAGCGAGTGGAATTGTTGTTGAAGCGAGTCAAACTGTTCCTTATAACGTCAAACTAGAATTGGCTAAGACCTCACAACTTGTGGAAGTGACCGCGGAGGTCTCTCTCGTGCAGACGGCAACTTCCGATCTCTCCATCCAAATCAACCGCGCGACAATTGAAAATGCCCCCTTGCCAGATAGGGACGTCATGGCGACTCTCCCATTCCTGGCACCGCAGGTGACTCATGGTATAGATATGTCGCCTACCTCCGGCGGCGCTCGCGAATCGGGTACCTCATACTTGCTCAACGGTGGAGATGATAACGATAACTTCAGCGAAGGCTCCATTAACATCCATCCGGCGCTCGAGTCCGTTCAGGATTTTTCCCTCATTACCAATAGTATGAGCGCCCAATACGGCCGCGGTGGTGGCGCGGTGGTTAGTGTGAACCAGGTGAGCGGTACGAACAAGCTTCATGGCGTTCTTTTCGAGCAGAACCGCAACGCTACGCTAAATGCCAATAACTACTTCTATGACCGGCAACTGAATGATAACAATGCCTTACCTGCGAACGAGCGAGCTCCTTTTCCAAATAGACCGAAATATATCAAGAACCAGTTTGGCGGAGAGGTGGAGGGACCAATCAAGAAGGACAAGACCTTTTTCTCCTTTGCCTATGACCGGTACAAATTGCTTGCCTCGACTACCGCTGCCAACACCTTCGTGCCCACCAGCGCGGGGCTGGCATACGCACTAGCGAATGCAAATGGGAATGGCTCGGGCACGCCATCCATCACGCAGCAGGTCCTTTCAGCGTTCCCTCCGGTCACTTCAAACGCACCCTGCCCCAACGTGGATGATTTGACGGCGAATCCTAACGGTGTTGTCACAGGCCAAGGGACCGCCCCGGATGGTCTGCCCGGGTATTGGGATAACGGCCTGCCGAACCCCGTGGGTTGTCTCTCCTTCAGTGATCCTATAACCGACACGCAGGACACTTACTATGGCCGCGTGGATCATAACTTCAGCTCGAAGGACCGGCTCAGTTTTACTGCGAACGTCTCGCGGTACAATCGTTTGGATGAATTCGGTGGCGGCCCGCTCACTACAAAAGGGCCGATCCCCTTTACGAACACCATTCACTCTCACAACCTCACTGTGAACGAGACGCACGTGTTGAGTCCGCGCCTCCTGAACGAGGTAACCCTCTCCCATAATCGACTCAATAACCCCCAGATCGAGGGGGACGGGAAGGACACGATTCCGAACATCTTTATTGATAACCAGACCGGCGGCAGCCTAAATTATCAGCTAGGCGGTCCGTTTGAAGGAGGACAGGTTGTAGGTTTTAAGCAAGACCGCTGGGGCCTTGTGGACAACTTGACCTGGACGGTGGGACGCCACTCGCTCAAGTTCGGCTTTGGCACCCAATATGGCATCCTTTACCGCAATTGGGACTTGGGGAACCCAGGACAATATGAGTTCGGAGAGCTCAGCGCCCTTAACACGGGGGGAGCTGCGGACGGGCCAGCGGGCCCCGGGTGCCCGACCGGCACACTGATCCTGCCTTCTTGCGATCCAGGTACCAACAGTGTCGCTGCTGATCCTACTACTGTTCCCCCTACTCTGTCCCAAAACATACCGGTGCTTCAATCGAATGGCTCTATCGCCAACGTAAACTTGGAGACGAACTCCAATTTCACGGCGGATTATCCCTATTTCATGGAGACGGCGATTGACCCGGCAACGGGCGCCCACGCGAACGCGTATCGCCACTATACTTATCACGACTACTATGTGTTTGCGCAAGACGACTGGAAGGTTACTCCGCGGCTAACGCTGAACCTGGGACTTCGCTGGGAGCGCTTCGGTGCCCCGAGTGAAGATCACGGTATCCTTGCTCAGTTCACGAACATCGTCGGCTGCAATATCACCACGGATTTCAACTGTATCGCCAATGCGCAGACCGGCCCGGTCAGCCGGATGTGGAAGACGCAAAACCATGACTTCGGACCTCGCGTCGGCTTTGCTTGGGACGTATTCGGAACTGGCAAAATGGCCGTCCGCGGCGGATACGGTATCTACTATGACCGCATCTTCGATAACATCTGGTCCAACGGCGCGTGGAACCCGCCTTTCTACGGTCTCGCCGACTTTGAAAACGATACGGGCGATGCCATCACCTACGCCAACCCCGCTTCGATCGGTGTCGGCTATGATCCGAGCATTCCCGGATGCCAAATCCCGAATGCCGCAAACGCCAACTGCGCGGGGCACCGGGTTTCCATCCGCACCATGGACGTGAACATGAAGGACGCCTCTACCCAGAATTTTTACCTGGGTGTGGAACATCAATTCTGGGGCAACTTCTTATTCCGAGTAAATTACCAAGGCTCCATGGGCCGGCACTTGCCCATGCTCGAGAATTACAATCGTCTGGACGGCATCGGGTACTACAATTTCGCCAACAATCCAGCGACGATCCGCTCGAGCCAGAGTCCGACGCGTCCCAACCCGCTCTATACCGGCTTCAACTACCGTTCAGACAGCGTCAGCTCGAACTACAATGCGCTCGTGGCGGAAGTGCAAAAGCGCATGAGCAACGGTTTGCAATTCCAGACTGGATATACCTACTCGAAGTTGCTGGACGTGAATTCCGAATTGTTCGCGGGTTGCTCCAATGTTAGCCTGACTTCGAACACCGCGCCTTATTACTACATCTCGAATGCGCTACCCAACCTTTCCTATGGTCGCGCCGGGTTCGATCACCGGCACGCGTACAAGTTCAGCGTAACCTACGACTTGCCCTTCATGAAAGGTGAAAAGGGGTTCGCGGGACATGCGCTTGGAGGCTGGCAGATCGGGAGCTTCTTCCAGTTGGAATCCGGCCATCCGATCGATGTTACGACTAACCGCGCCCATCTCAGTGCAAAGACACTGGTACCTCTAAACGGAATCGAACCGAATGGGTCAACGTGCACTCGTCCCACCTTTCCGGCTAGCAACCCGGTCGATTGTGTGGCGACCCTGTTAGATCAGAATGGCGCCCCAATCAACGTCGGAGGTGACTACAATCTGGATGGCGTCCTCAATGACCATCCGAACTTCATCGGTTCCAGTCTGGGTTCCGTTTACAGTGGTCGCAGCCCGGCAGATGGCATCTTTGTTGATAACAGCCGGATTGCCTGCGGTGAAGCCGGGGTTCCTTCAAGTGTTAACTACTCCGTGACCTCCTCCCAGTGTCCGGGATTCACCCCAAACACCCTCTTCGCCAATCCCGCGTATCCGACCACCGGGCCGACTCCCTACATGCGCTTTGGCACCCTTGGCCGAAACGTTTTCGTAGGGCCGCGATTCTCGCAGCTCGACGCATCACTCAGCAAGAACTTCAAGCTGACGGAGTCCATGAAACTTCGTTTCCAAGCGAGCGCCCAGAACCTCCTGAACCATCCCAGCTTCGACTGCATTGACTCCAGCTTGAACAGCACTACGTTCGGCAAAGCGCTGTGTCTTGCTCAGTCGGGACTGGGTTCGCCCCAGTCGCGAATCATGTCGCTCAGCTTGCGGCTGGCCTTCTAACCATCTTCCGCAGTTCGTAGGAACTGCGTTTTAACTTGGGGTAGCATTGACGGGGAGAGTCCGTCGAACTCTCCCCCGTTTTGTTTGCGCTTCGGAAGGTCTCACTTTCAAGTGGCGCCGCACGCTCCCCACCCTTGCTAACATCACGTGAGCCTGCCGGTGCGACCGATCCGCCGGGCCACGGAGCGCACATTTCACGAGCTCTTGTGTCTCTCTCGCTCGAATTCTTGTGGGTCCTGCCAGGCAACAGGTAAGCTGAAGACCAACGGGAACCACGATTGACTTCCATCGGCAAACGTAGCCGCGCCAGGGCAGACTTCGCGCTCGCCTTCTGCTCGCTTCTGATTGAGAACTGGCAAGTTTATGCCTCTTTCCTTTCTTATTAAGAACTGACAACTAATGACAGTGAACGATTTTCCGTCTGTCCGCAAAAAAAATCGAGGGGGCCATTTCGGCCCCCTCGATAGGTTGAATTGTTGATTTTGCTTGTGCTGATTCCGCCGTTCTTACCAGCGAAACCGAATCGCTAGCTGCATGATTCGAGGTGTAACGGTTGCAGAAGGGCCGCCGAGCCCGGCGAAGTTCTGTGAGCCATTGAACGATGCTCTCTGAAAATCCTTGAGGTTCAGAGGACTTCCATTTGCACCGAGATAATGGCCAGTGAAAGGGTTAATGCAAGAGGCCGTGCAGTTGAAGTTGGGGTTGGCCATCTGCGCGCCGTTCGGATTGTTCGGATCCACGGGAACTTGCAGAGTTGGCAGCGCCAAGAAGGTTAGGGCGTCGTTCGCGTTGTTAAGGATAAATAGTGGATGGTTGAAAACATTGAAAACATCCAGCTTGAGTTCTAGCCTGCTGGATTCCCACCGAGGAATCTTAAAGGCCTTCATCACCGAGATATCGAAGCGGTACAAAGGCAAGCTCTGGCCAGCGTTACGGGCAAGGTTGCCACTGATCAGCTGGAAGTCCACCGGATTTCCCGAAAAGCTGTCTATGGGTCCAGCGCCGCTGGCGCCCGCCGGGGCATCAAACGATGTCTGCAACGCCGCACAGTTCGAAAGGCCAGCGGCTTGACACGCAGCTACCCCGGACTGGCCAACGACGAGGTTGGTGCCGGCCTCCGATGCGATGTTGGTGGCAACCAGTGTGCCAACCGGTGCGCCAGCGCAGCCCGGCAGAGTCGAGCCGCCAAGGCAGATATTCGGCCGCTGGTTTGTCTCCGACCCGATGGCGGGGAAAGCTGATCCTGCAAAGGCCCCATCCCCCGTGGAAACAGGGAACGGTCGACCGGATTGTAGTGTACTAAGTAAGCTAAACGTCCAACTGTTGACCACATTCCTTAAGCCTGGGGTTCCGCTTAGCTTTTCTGTGTCAATCACGACGTTGAAGTTCGCTAGATGGCGGATGTCGTTTTGCGCCAATGACCGGTCCAGCCTCAGGCTTGCAAGAGGATTGGCCGGCTCGGAAAGGCCGTAGAAGTCCTCGCCATTGGCTGTAGTCTTCGACCAAGTGTAGCTCCCCTGGAACTGCAAGTGATGTGACAGCCGCTTTTGGACCGATGCCACCAAAGCGTTATACGCAGTGTTGCGATCGCTGTTATTGGTGCGGACGGCGCCAAATGCGGAATTCGGCCTTCCTGGCAAGTAGAAGAAGCCAGGATGAGCGGGGTCGGCGATCGCCGTCGGGAAGTTCTTGTCAGTTTCGCCAAAGAGCCCGAAGCCATACACGCCCTGGAAACCGACATTCCAGACGAAACTCGGTCCGACTTGACGGCTGATTGACATCGACGCCATGCGAACTTCGGGATTCTTGATGTTGGGAGAGATCGGGCGGATGCGTCCGAACTTACCCAACGGATGAAACAGAGACAGCAAAGTGGCGCTTGGGAAATTTGGAAATCCATTCAGAACCTGCTGTCCAGTTGTCGTGCCGTCACTCGCAACGGTGTTGCCCTGGATGGACGTGGTAAAGAGGTTCACGCCGTCGAAGTTGCGAGAGTCAAGAACAACGTTCAAATAAGCCATTGAGGTGACTTCCGCCCCGGACATGCGCACGACAGATTTTCCGGGGTCACCGAACAGCCAATGCAGCATGCCGTGGTCGTAATTCGGGCTCCAGGCAATCCCAAGACGAGGCTGCCAGTTGTTATGATCCTTTCCGCAGGCGGAGATCAGGCCGTTCTGCTGGAGGCAGCCACCCTTCGGGGCGCTAGGATCTTGCACGCTTGTAATCGTGCCTCCATTAAACGCCCCATCTTCAATGTCGTAGCGGAGTCCATAATTCAACGTTAGGTTATGCCTAATTTGCCAGGTATCCTGCGCGTACGCGCCATAGATCGTGTCTGCGACATGGACGAAAGCGGGGCCAATCCCGACCGTGAACTGCGTGGGACAGAGTCCATTGCCACCTGGAAAAGGAGGATCTACGCAGCTACCAGGTTTGAAATTCTCAAACCGGCCAAAGCGGAACTGCGTAAAAAGTGAGTCAAACGGGTAATGGCTGATCATGGTCCCCACCTTTATGGTATGAGATCCATGAGTCCAGGAAAGATTATCACTGTACTGAAAACGGTGGTTCAAACCTGCTTGAGGACAGCAAAAATCGGCCCCCACGTATGCGTTCGGCAGCGCCTGACCAGGCAGTATGCTCTTTGTCGGAGTTGCGGACAAAGTCCGGTGCCAGAAGAACCGTGCTTCATTGACGGTGTGCGAGGTAGGAGTCGACACCATGCCTACGTTGAACGTGTTGTCATGGATCACGCTCGAAACGAAACCGCTGGGGTCGGTGTTTCCACCTGTTTGTACGATCAAGTTGTCTGACAGGTCGCGCTGCAGATTGTAGCGGACTGTCAGGGTGTGCTTATCACTCAGTTTCGCATCCACCTTTCCTGACCCCAGAATTTCCTTCGTGGGCTGGTTGACAGTGATGGACGTTCCAAACGGCCTGGTAGTTGCGGGCGCACCCTGCGCTACCTTTTCCCAGCTCCCGAACCAGAAGAGGCGATCCTTCACCAGGGGCCCGCCCACCGTGAAACCGTATTCGTGCTTGAAGAAGGGCGCGCGGTCAGGGTGGCCGGCGAGGTTATAAAAGAAATCGGATGCCCCAAAATTCCGGCCTCGGAAATAGGAGTGAAAATCGCCGTGTATGCTATTTGTTCCGGATTTCGTAACCACGTTCAGAACGATATTGCCCGATTGCCCATATTCGGCGTTGTAGTTGTTCGTTAGAACCTGGAATTCCTTCACCTCTTCCACTGAGGCGCCCAGAGCATCCCGCGCGGAAGTGCTCCCATCGGAGATGTTTCCGCCGTCGACATTGACCATGATGCCGCGGTCGTTCACACTGCCGGGACCTACGAGGTCGGAGGAGTTGCCCGTGTAATCGTACTTTACACCCGGCGCGGAAGCCGCAAGACCCTGATAGTCGTTCGCGACCCCTCCAATGCCGTTAAATGAAGTCGTTGTCGGAAGGTTTCCTACTGCTTTGTCGTCAATCACAGTCGACACGTCCGTCTTCGTCGTTTCGACTAACGGCAGTTCGGAGGTGACTACGACCGACTGCTTTTGGCCTGCCAGTTCCAGATTAAAGTTAACATCGCGCTGCTCACCAATCTGCAACTTCACGGATTTTGCTTCGGCTCTTGAGAACCCGCTGGCATCAATTGCCACGTTGTAAATTCCTGGAGCCAAATTCTCAAATCGGTAAAGCCCATCCGATGTAGTCTGCGTCGTGCGAGTGATCCCAGTTTCCGTGTTCGTTGCCATCACGACAGCATTAAAAACGGACGCCCCCTTCGGATCCAGGGCGCGCCCGGTGATCGTTGCGAATGCGCCCTGCCCATATGCTGCATGATTCCCCCACGACAACAAGACGACTGCAAATGCAATACCCAGACCCCGAGAACATCGATTCAGTAACGCTCTCATTTTCTCCCCTTTAAATGCATAGAAGGTTTAAGCAGCAGTTGTTGCGGGACACACTCGCCTTCCTGGTGGGCAGCACGTTACGACGATCAAACCCCAGAGTCAACTAGATTCAAGGTAAGTTGAGGAAGCGAGACTATATAAGCAATATATATTACCGAAATGAAAATGCAATGTATGTT
>Ga0066710_100004894_pt1 | contig 12024 bp, 13 predicted proteins | sample GraSoiAngelo_159_FD_79666 | JGI IMG/M metagenome (GOLD analysis project Ga0066710, IMG submission 79666) | Grasslands soil microbial communities from the Angelo Coastal Reserve, California, USA - 14_1009_16_40cm | ecosystem: Environmental > Terrestrial > Soil > Grasslands | place: USA... | reverse complement strand
CGCCGGTGGCCCCGTTGAGCGTCCGGAAGATACCGCCGTCATTGCCCACGTACATCTTGCCGCTCGTGGCGAAGTCCGGCGCGAAGACGATCGCGTGCTGGTCGGCATGGGCGAAGGGCCCCGGGCTCGAGCCCGTCCACCAGAACGACGCCAGCGCCCAGGTGGTACCGCCGTCGTTGGAGCGGAACAAATCGATGCCGCCGGCCCACACGCGGTTGGGATTCGTGGGATCGACGGCGATGACGTTGTCGTACCAGCCCTGGTTGAAGATGGAGTCAGATGGGCCGAAGCCGCATTCGGCGTAGTTCGCGTACACCGGGTTCGTGAGCAGCAGCGTGTTCAGCTTGTTGGCACTGGTGTTGGTGACGGTGGGTGTCCACTCAATACCACCGTCGATCGACTTGTAGACGGCGCTGAGGCCGAGGTTGTACGTGCCGCCTTCGATGCTCGAGGCGAGCGCATAGACGATGTTCTCGTCCGACGGTGCGATGGCGAGCGACGTGCGGCCGCCGGCGGGTGGCGTGAATGCCGTGGCGAAACTGGCGCCGCCGTCGGTGCTGCGGGAGACGATCGCCTGGGCGAACGTGCCACACGAGGCGAGCACGTAGGTGTTGCCCAGCGCGATGTCGAAGCAGCCGTTGATGCTGGAAGCGTCGATGACCTGCGTCCACGTGCCGCCGCTGTCCATCGAGCGCCACAGGCCCGTCCGCGTGGCCGCGAGAACCGAGGTGCCAGTCGACAGCACCTTGAGCTTGTTCACGAAGTTGAAGTCGGGATTGGCGGTCGTGGCGAGCTGATTCCAGGTCACCCCGCCGTCGGTGGTCTTGAAGATGCCGGCGCCCCGGACCGCGTCGCCGTTGAACACGCCCTCGCCCGTGCCGGCGTACAGGATGTTGGAGCTCGTGGGATCGATGTCGAGCGAGGCCACGGCCAGGTTGGGCAGGAGCGTGTCGGTCAGCGCCACCCACGCGCCGCCGCCGTTGGTCGTCTTCCACGCGCCGCCGGCCACGCCACCCGCATAGAGCGTGTTGGGATTCGCGGGATCGACCACGAGCGCGCGCGTGCGGCCGCCGATGTTGCCGGGGCCCAGCGGCGTCCACGGCCCGAGGAACGCGGCGGCGGTGTCGAAATTGATCCCGAGCTCGGCGGCCGAGGGATGGCGAACGGCGCCGCCCGCCGTCGAGTGGAGCGGCATGCGCTTCATCTGCTCGCGTGCCTGCAGGTAGCGCTCGACGGGAATCCGGCTCTCTCCCGGCGGGACACGCTTCAGCGCGAAGAACTCCTGGCGCTCGCTGGGCTGGTCCTGGCGCTTGAGCTTGGCGACCTTGCGCGTGAGGCGCGCCTGCAAGTAGTCCGAGGCCTGGGCCACCGGCTCGACGCGCTGCACGCCGCCGCGCGCCGCGATCGTCTCCGCCACCTGCAGCGTTGTCAGCGGATCGGTGACGTGCTCGCGCGTGACCGTGCCGTCCTCGGCCACCACCGCGACCTCCTCGGTCAGCAGCCGGCGACTGCGGGCGTTGCGCGTCTCGCCGGAGGCATAGAGCACGAGCCGCGTCTCCCACCGCGGATTCGCCTCCCGCAGCGCGCGCGCCCGCGTCACCAGGTCGGCGACCGTCGTCACGCCCGTGAGCCGGATCGCCGCGGCCTCGCGGCCGGCCCGGAGGACGGAGGTGCCGTTCACCAGCGTCGGCGGCGTATTCGCCCCGCGCGGCTCGCCGGTCCACAGCATCGCGACCTCGTCGAGGGCCACCTCCATCGTCGGTGTCCAGGTCTCGGTCCCGTGCACGCGGACGGTCGTCGGTGTCGCGGCGATCGCCGGCGTCGCGGCGAGCATCGCGAGGGCCACGAGGGCGAGGAGCCTGGATCTCCTCGTGCCGGTCATCGGTCGGGGAGGGGCCGTATCTCGGAAATCAGCCACCGGCTCGCCAGCGTGTCGCCGACGATCGAAATGACGGCCTCGATGCGCCGGCCGGCCAGCGCAGGGTCGAGCAGGCCGCGCGACACGGCTTCGATGGTGCCCACCGCCGGGCCGATGGCCACGTCGGGGCGTGCCTGGCGGGCCTCGAGGATCTCGAGCGTGAGCGTGTCGCCGCTGACCTTCTGCACGGTCGCAATCACACGGGTGGCGTTCGGCGGAAAGACGCCGCGCGCCGGGCCAGGGCCGGGCTGCGCGCCGCGGGGCGGCAACGGCTGACTGGCAGTGCGCCCCGGCGAAGGGAAGGATGGGCCGCATGCGCCAGCGGCGAGGACGGCGACCATCACGGCTCGCGACATTCGGGAATCCACGGCATCTGCTTTGGCCTAGGACCACGCCAGGCTCGTGTGCCGCACTGGGTAATCGATTTCACAGTGCGACGTAACTTCTGCACTATACGAAATCGGCCCGTTCGGACAGAAATGGTTTCGTGGTCCCGCAGGGCGGGGACGATGATCTTTTCGGCGCGAAGTTTCCGGCAGTTAGCGAAATCGTGGGGGAAGGCGCAAGGGGCGCCGCGAACTGAACGCCGTCCGCGCGCCGCATGAGCACGCGCGCGAGGCCGCACGACGGCGGCCCGCGCTGTAGCACGTGGTCGTGCAGGCGCGAGCGCGCCCACGCGCAGCGCGGCCCAGCCGTTCATGCGCGGTGAGGTCTTTGATCCGTCGCGGCCACGATGACGCCAGCGTGTCCACGAGGAACGCGTCGCGCTCGTGGCCGCCGTCGTGACGGACTGTGTGACCGAGCAGACACGACGACGCGCCGAGGCGGATCTTTTCGGGTTCCCGGCGCATGGGCCGGGGTAGTGTTACGCCATGCCGACCGTCGACCCCGCCACGCTGGAGCGCCTCACCCAGGACATCTTCGTCGCGCGCGGCGTCCCCTCGGAAGACGCCGCCTGGATCGCCTCGATGCTGGTGCGCGCGAACCTGCGTGGACACGACTCGCACGGCGTGATCCGCGTGCCCCAGTACGTCGCCAACCTCAAGGCCGGCACGCTCAACCCGCGACCGACGCTGCGTCTGGTGGTCGACACGCCGACCATCGCGGTGCTGGAGGGAGACGGCGGCTTCGGCCAGGTCGTCGCGCGGCGGGGCATCGCACTGGCGATCAAGCGGGCGCGGGTGCACGGGCTGGCGGCGGTGGCGCTGCGCGGGGCCAACCACGTCGGGAGGCTGGCCGACTACTCGGAGACGGCGGCGCGCGAGGGATTGATCGGGCTCGTGTGGGCCAACGCCCGCGGCGGCCTCAACGTGGCGCCGTGGGGCGGCGCCGCCCGGCGGCTCGGCACCAACCCGCACGCCGTCGCGATTCCGGGGCCGCGCGGCAGCGTGGCGATGTCGCACGACTTCGCCACCAGCGTGTGGGCCGAGGGCAAGCTCCGCGTGAAGTTCAACCGCGGCGAGCCCGCGCCGCCCGGCATCATGCTCAACGGCCGCGGCGAGCCGTCGACCGATCCGCGCGAGTACTACACCGATCCCGTCGGCTCGCTGCTGACCGCCGGCGGGCACAAGGGTTACGGGCTGTCGCTGGCCGTCGAGATCCTGGCGGGGATCCTCTCCGGCGCCGGCGCGGCCAGCGGTGAGCCGTCCGTCTTCCGCAACGGCACGCTCATCGTGTGCCTCGATCCGGCGCGCTTCGTCGAGCCCGCGGCGTTCCACGCACAGGTGGCGTCGCTCGTCGAGTGGGTGCGCTCGGCGCCACTCGCCGCCGGCGCCAAGGAGATCCTGGTGCCGGGCGAGCCGGAGGCGCGCATGGAGCGCGAGCGGACCGCCAACGGGATTCCCATCGACGACGCGACGTGGAAGCAGATCCGCGAGGTGGCGCAGGAGGTGGGCCTGCATGCTTGAGGTCGTGACCATGAAGGAGATCGACGCCATCTTCGCGGTGACCGACGCGCTCAACATCCACCGCGAGATGCTGGTGATCCCGCTGGGGCCGGCCACGCCCGGCAAGGTGCGCAAGCTGCCCAGCGGCAAGCTGGAGATCACCGTCGATGCCGGGCGCCCGATCGACGAGTGGGTCAAGGAGTTGCCCGCGCTGATCGCCGCCGTCCAGCGGTGAAGCGCGAGCTGGGGATCCTCCCGCTCGCGGCGATCGTCTTCTTCAATGTCAGCGGCGGCCCGTATGGGCTCGAGGACGTCGTGGCGTCCTTTGGTCCCGGGCTCGCCTTGGTCCTGCTCGCCGTCACGCCGCTCGTGTGGAGCCTGCCCGTGGCGCTGGCCATGGCCGAGCTGGCGGCGGCGATGCCGGACGAGGGCGGCTACGTCACCTGGGTGCGCCGCGCGTTCGGTCGCTTCTGGTCGTTCCAGGTCGGCTGGTGGTCGTGGATCGACAGCTTCGTGGACGTCGCCGTCTATCCCGCGCTCTTCGTCGAGTACCTGAAATTCTGGTATCCGGGCATGACGTCGCTCGAGCGCTGGCTGCTGGCGGTCGCCTTCATCGTCGTCCTCACCGCGCTGAACGTCGTGGGCGTGCGGCCCACCGGCCGCGCAGCCGTCGCGCTGGCGGTGATCGCCCTGGCGCCGGTGGCCGCGCTCGTCGTGGTCGGCCTGGCCGGCATGAACCAGGTGCCGTGGCGTCCGTTCGTCGGGCCGCAGCAATCACTCGGCGCCGGGCTCGCCCTGGGGCTGGCCGTGGTGATGTGGAACTACTCGGGCTGGGACACACCCTCGACGTGCCTCGGCGAAGCCAAGACGCCGGAGCACGGCTTCCGGCGTGCGCTGTTCGTGGCGCTGCCCGTCATCACGGCGGCGTACCTCTTGCCGGTCGGCGCCGTGCTGGCCAGCGGGAGCGCCGACTGGACGACGTGGCAGACCGGCGCGCTGCCCGCGCTGGCGCGCGCGATGGGCGGGCCGCGCCTCGGCGACGCGGTGGCGCTGGGCGCCGTACTGAGCGCGGCGGGACTCTTCCTGACGCTGCTGCTGACGAACTCGCGGCTGCCCTACGTGCTCGCGCGCGATGGCCTCATGCCCGCGGGGCTGGCCGCCGTGCACCCGCGCTTCGGCACGCCGTGGACGGCGGTGGTGGTGTCGGCGACGCTCTACGCGGCGTTCGCCGCCTTCTCGTTCAAGGAGCTGATCGTCCTCAACGTGTGGCTCTACTCGCTGAGCCTGCTCGTGGAGCTGGCCGCGTTCGTGTGGCTGCGCCTGCGCGAGCCGTCGCTGGCGCGGCCGTGGCGCGTGCCGGGCGGGCTCGGCGCGGCCGTCACGGTCGCCGTCGTGCCGGCGGCGCTGTCGCTGGTGGCGATGGCGACCGCCGGCTGGCTCAACACGCTGGCCGGCGTGGTGGCCGCGCTCACCGGCCCCGCCGCCTACGTCGTGTTTTCGCGCGGGGCGCGTCCAGGTTCTCGTCGATGACCGTGGCCAGGCAGTCGAGGGTCGCCAGCGAGTAGACGTACGTCTTCCAGCCGACGGCCACGTGATCGGGCCGTCCGTCGGGCGGCGGCTCCGGATAGATCGTCACGTCCACGTTGGGTCCCTCGGCGCCGCAGCCGCCCGCGCAGCCCTCGCGGAACTGCACGTGCCCGCCGAGCCCGCGCCTGGCCGCCACGCGCTCGAGCTCGGCGAGCACGGCGGCCGCGTCGAGGCGGCGCGCGCGGCCGCCGCGCTCCACCGGCAGCAGGACCACGCCCGGCTCGCGCAGGCAGACGGTGACCACGAGACGCCGCACGCTCAGCGGCCTCCCCGCGGCGCGCGTCGCGCGGCCAGCCGCGCCGCCGCCAGCGCCGCGTCGGCGGCGGGCGCCGTCCACCGGCAGGCGATGCGACGCGCGAGCGCGCGCTGCACGCCGGCGCGATACCACGCGTGGCCCAGCAGGCCGCCGCTCCACGAGACGCGCACCGGCGCGCGCAGGCCCAGGCGCCGGATGACGTCGACGGCGAGCGCGGCGAGCTCGGCCTGTCCGGCCGCGACGATGGCGCGCGCGCGACGATCGCCGCGCCGCGCGCGCGCGAGCACGCGCGGCGCGAGCGCGGCGACGCGCGCGACGGCGTCGGGATGCCGCGCCAGCGCGCGTGCCCGCGCGGTCGTGGCCGTCACGCGCAGCCATTCGCGGCCGAGCCAGAACGCCGAGCCCTCGTCGCCGAGCAGCGGACCGAGCCCACCGGCGCGCGCGAGCCGTCCGCCCGCGTCGCGTCCGAGCACGATCGAGCCGGTGCCGGCCAGCACGAGCACGCCGGGCTGCGCATCGAGCGCGCCCAGCAGCGCCGCCTCCGCGTCGGAGATCACCTCCACGCGCGCGGCCGCGCCGCGCAGCCGCCGCCGCGCGGCGCGGCGCTCGGCGGGCGTCCACACGCCGCGCGAGGCCACCACCAGCGAGGCGATCCGGCCCCCCCCTGAACGGGTGGGTAAAAACTTGGAGAGTTTCGACAGTGGAATCGCCCGGTGCGCACCGCGGACCACGTGCCCGTCGCGCAGGGCCACGAGGCGGAGCCAGGTGCCGCCGAGGTCGATCCCGACGGCGAGCGGCGCAGGCCGCTGTCCGGTGTGAGACATGGCTGACAGTGTTGTCATTATGCGGGCGCAAGGGCCAGCGGCCGAGGTGGGAAATCGCCGCCTTAGAAGAGAGCCGGGGGTGGCACAGGGCATGCTTCTCCTTGTCATCCGGGAGAGCGTGCACATGGGAAAGGCTCTCGTGGCCTGGCTGCTGGTGGCGGGTGCCGTGAGCGGATCGGCGGTGGGCCCGCGCGACGTCGTCCAGTCCGCCGTGTCCCGCGTGATTCTCGCCCTCCAGAAGGCCGACGTCGACACGCCCGAGCCCAACCGGCGCCTCGTCGCCGAACAGCGCCGGATCGAGATCCGCCGCGTGGCGACCGACCTCTTCGACTTCGACGAGATCTCCCGCCGCGCGCTCTCGCGGCAGTGGACGAGCCGGACGCCGGAAGAGCAGGCCGAGTTCACCCGCCTGTTCACGGACCTGCTCGAGCGCAGCTATATCGGCCGCATCGAGGCCTACTCCGGGGAGAAGATCGTCTACCTGGGCGAGATCGTCGATGGGCCCTTCGCCACGGTGCGCTCCAAGGTCATCACCCGGCGCAACACGGAGACGCCGCTCGACTATCGCCTGCAGCTCAAGGACGGCCGCTGGAAGGTCTACGACATCCTGATCGACAACGTGAGCTTCGTCTCCACCTACCGCAGCGAGTTCTCGCGCATCCTGCAGCGCGAGTCGTACGCCGCGCTGGTGGAGCGCCTGCGCAAGCAGACCTCGGAGGGCGCCGCCCTCATCCGCACGCCGCGTTACTGAGTCCAGGACGCGCCCTGTAATAAGATGGGGCGTGCCCGTCACGTCCTCGTCGCTCACCTGGCCCGATTATGCCGTCCTTGCCGTCGCCCTCGGGGTCCTCCTGGCCATCGGCTTCGCCCTCAGCCGCGAGCAGCACGACACCGTCGACTTCTTCCTGGCGCGCCGCCGCGTGCCGTGGTGGGCGGCCTGCCTCAGCTTCCTGGCCACCGAGATCAGCGCGGTCACGATCATCTCGGTGCCGGCCACCGCCTACAGCGAGAACTGGGAGTACGCGCAGTTCTTCGTCGGCTCCAGCCTGGCCAAGTTCGCGGTGGCCTTCCTGTTCATCCCGGCCTTCTACCGTCACGACGTCACGACCATCTACGAGTTCCTGGCGCATCGCTTCGGCCGCGCCACGCAGGTCACGGCGTCGATCTTCTTCTTCATCACCCGTCTGGCCGGCTCGGGGGTACGGCTCATGGCGGCTGCGCTGGCCGTGGCGATCCTGATGGGCTGGCCGCTGGTGCCGACGCTGGTCGTGTTCAGCGTGGTGTCGATCCTCTACATCGTCACCGGCGGCGTGAAGGCGGTGGTGTGGACCAACGTGTTCCAGGCGCTGACGTTCCTGCTGGCTGGCGGCATCACGCTGGCCTACCTCCTGTCGCACATCGAGGGCGGCGCTGCCGCCATCGTCCAGCTGGCGGGCGAGGCGGGCCGGCTCAACGTCATCAACTGGGGTCCGTCGCCGAGCGAGCCGGACTTCTGGCGGCGCGTGCTCACCGAGCCGAACATCGTGTGGGTGGCGGTGCTCAACGGCCTCGTCGGGTCCATGGCCGCCTTCGGGACCGACCACGACCTCATGCAGCGGTTGCTGACGGTGGAGACACGCCAGGAAAGTCAGCGGACACTGGCCCTGACGCCGATCGGCACGCTGCTGACGCTGGCCATCTACCTGGGCCTCGGCGCCGCGCTCTTCACCTTCTACACGCAGCATCCCGAGCTGCCGGTATCACGGCCCGACGAGATCCTGCCGCACTACGTGCAGCAGATGATGCCCGCGGTGCTGCGCGGTCTCATGCTGAGCGCCATCGTGCTGGCCTCGATCGACTCGCCGCTCGGCTCGCTGGCCGCGTCGTTCGTCACCGACATCTACCGGCCGCTGCTGGCGCGCAACCGCTCCGAGCGGCACTATCTGCTGATCTCGCGGATCAGCGTGGTGGCCTTCGGCGTCCTGCTGGGCGTGATCGCCTACGCGTTCTCGTTCTTCGACAAGATCCTGTGGCTGGCCTTCAAGATTGCGGGCGTGACGTTCGGCTCGCTGCTCGGCGTGTTCCTGCTCGGCCTGCTCACACGCCGCCCGGTGGCCGACAGCGCCAACGTGCTGGCCATGATCGCCATGGCCCTCGTGAATCTCGTGCTGCTGGTGCTGTCGGAGACCGGTGTGCTGCCCTTCGCGTGGTCGTGGCTGGTGATCGTGGGCACGGTGGGGACGATCGCGATCGCCCTCGCCGCCAGCCGGCTCAGGGGTGCGTCAGCCTCGCCACGACTGCGTCGAGCTGGCACTTCCGAAACCCGTAAGCCGTGAGCCCGCGCACGCCGGGCGCCAGCAGCGCGGCGTCGTAGGGGTCGCGCAGCAGCACCACGGCCAGCCGGCGCGCCTGCGCCTGCACGGCCTCCAGCAGCGCGCGGTTCGACGCGTAGAGGTGCGCGTCGAAGAGGAACAGCACGGTGGCGTCCGCCGCCGCCGCGCGCTTGGCGGCCGCGGCAATCTCGTCCGCGGTCGGCTCGATGCCCACCACCAGCGTCTCCGGCGTGATGCCGGCGCTGCCGAAGGCGCCCGCGACCCAGCCGCGCTCGTCGGCGATCTCCGGCTCGATGGTGATCCGCGGCGCCAGGTCGGAGAACCGCGGGAAGACGACGGCCACGCGGCCGTTGAGCGCGCGGCGTAAATCGACGGCGCCGTGGCCGACCTCGGTGACGGCGCGCGTGGCGATGGCCTGCGCGAGCGGCCGGGCGTCGGGCTCGGGGGCGGGCGGGCCGCCTTCGCGGCGCGCCGCGCGCAGCAGCCGCAGGCGGCGCACCCGCTCGGCCGCGGCCTCGCCCTCGGCCAGCGGAAGTCGCCCGCTGCGATACGCCTCCACGAGCGCCACGGCCGCGGCGCGCTGCGCGGGCGCGGTGTGGCAGACCAGGAGCAGGTCGTGGCCGGCGGCGGCCGTGCGGACGGCGGCCTCGCCGATGGGACACGTCTCGCTCACCGCGCCCATCTCGAGGTCGTCGGACGCGATGACGCCGGCGAAATTCAGCTCGCCGCGCAGCCAGTCTCCCACCAGCCGCCGCGAGAACGTGGCCGGCACGCCGCTCGGGTCGAGCTTGGGATAGACCGGGTGCGAGGTCATGACGGCGGCCACGCCGGCGGCCATCGCCTCGAGGAACGGCGGCAGGTGCGTGGCGCGCATCTCCTCCGGCGTGGAGTCGATCGTGGGCAGCTTGAGATGCGCGTCGAGCGGCGAGTGCCCCTTGCCGGGGAAATGCTTGGCGCACGCCGAGAGGTCGCCGCGCGCCATGCCGCGGATGCGCGCCACGCCGTAACGCGACACGATGCGCGGGTCCTTGCCGTACGAGCGGATGCCGATGTTGGGGCTGTAGCGCTCGGTCAGCACGTCCAGGCACGGCCCCAGGTTGAGATCGATCCCGAGCCGCCGCAGCTCGCGCGCCTCGAACTGTCCCTGGCGAAACGCGAAGGCCTCCTCGCCCGCGGTCCCCATTGCGAGGTTGTCCGGAAAGATCGTCGTGCCCGCGCCGAGCATGACGATGCGCCCGCCCTCGTGATCGGTGGCGACGAGCAGCCGCCGACCGAGCGCGGACTCCAGCGCGTCGAGGAGCGTGGCCAGCGCAGCCGGCCCCTCGTAGTTGCGCCGATAGAGGATGAGGCCGGCCGCGCGGGTGTCCTGGAACACGCGCACGTCGGCATCGGAGAGCGTGGCGCCGCTGAGGCCAATCATGAGCCGTTCGCCGACGAGGTCCTCGATGGTCACGCGCTTGATTCTAGCGGCACCATCCCCGCAGCGTCGCGGACCCAGGACGGAATCCGGCCATGGGTGACAGATTGGCGTGCTAGAAGGGCGCGCCGTGCGGACTCGAGCGGCTCCCTCCCCCTCTGAACAAGCCCGTAACTACCTTCCGTAGCAGGCTTTCGGGTAATTCGCCCGGGTATGGCATGACCACTGCGTATGGGACCCCCCGGGGAGCCATGACATGATGCGTCGCATTCGAGGCATCGCGTTGATCGTGGCGGTAGCGCTGGCCGGCCAAGGCTGCGCCGCGATGGGCTTTCCTTTGACCGTCAACGGCACGGGCAAGGCGCCCGCGCAGAGCGTGAACTTCACGCTCGACGGCATCGCGTATCGCACGTTCAGCGCACCCGTCGAGCACCTGCGCCGCGCCACGCTGACGACCTTCAAGCGCATGGAGATCACGCTCAAGAGCGACAAGATCAAGGAAGACGGCTGCCGGGCGATGGTGGCCGCCGCCGGCGACCGGATGGTTTACGTGGAACTCGAACAGATCACCGAGCGCACGACGCGCATGCGGATCACCGCGAAGCACGCCTGGGCATGGCGGGATCGGGCGACGGCGGGCGAGATCATCGTCCAGACCGAGCGCACGCTCGACGGCATGCCCGCGATGTCGCGCCGCGCCAAATAGGGGGAATCGCGACCATGGGCAACGCATCCGCACTCGCAGGTCTCCTGCTGCTCTTCGGCGCGGTGTCCGCGTCGCCGGCCGGCGCCCAGGCCACGGTCGACGGCGCCTACGCGAAGCTGTCGCCCGGCAACGCCAAGGTCGCCCGCGCGCTGTTCGAGGCACAGCTGACCACCGCGATGCCGATGACGAAGACCGGCGGCGCCACGACGGCCGCCGCGCCCAAGGCGCTCACGATCGATCAGATCGCGGCCATGAAGCAGAACGGTCAGAGCTGGGGCAAGGTCTTCCAGACGATGAAGTCCCAGGGCCTGCTGGCCGAAAAGAACCTCGGCCAGGTGGTCAGCCGCTACCAGCAGCAGCAGGAGCGCAGCTCGAGCGGCGCCGTCACCACGGCCGCCACGCGCACGACCAAGTAACCGTCGCGCGCGAGTCACGACAGGCAGGAACGACGCGATGTGGATCTTCGTCGCCGTGCTCATCCTGACCGCGCTCTGGATCGTCGTCGGCACCGTGCACGGCAATCGTGAGGTGCCGCGCGATACCGTCGCCGGCGACGTGTGGTGGTGGGAATCCTCGACTCGCTCCACCGGCCTCCCCAGTCACGACCTGCCGCCGTCCCACCCGCTGGCTCGTCTGCGTCCGCCCTCCGACCGGATGTCGTGATCTTCGGCAGCACGCGGTAGCATTGAAGACAGGCCCGCGGCGGGCCGGGAGGTCACCCATGAAGCGCATCGTCCTCGCACTCAGCCTCGTGGCGTTGCTGGCGCCGACGGCGCCGGCCGGCGCGGCCGACGATTCCAAGGTCAAGTCGGCGACCGGGCAGGTCGAGTCCGGCGCCAAGAAGATCGGTCAGGGCAAGGTCGGCGACGGCATCGAAGAGACGGCCAAGGGCATCGGCAAGACCGTCGTCGAGGGCGGCAAGTACACCGGCGAAAAGCTCAAGGAGTCGGGCAAGGCCGCCGAGCCGGAGGCCAAGAGCACGTGGCAGAACCTGGAGGAGACCGCGAACTCCTTCGGCGCCAGCGTGAAGAACTTCTTCACCAGATTGTTTAATTAAGTAGGGGGCCTCGAAGGGCCCCCTCGCCCCCAGTCGCTCGTCGCGCCCCGCCGGAGCCGGG
>Ga0066710_100004893_pt1 | contig 12024 bp, 8 predicted proteins | sample GraSoiAngelo_159_FD_79666 | JGI IMG/M metagenome (GOLD analysis project Ga0066710, IMG submission 79666) | Grasslands soil microbial communities from the Angelo Coastal Reserve, California, USA - 14_1009_16_40cm | ecosystem: Environmental > Terrestrial > Soil > Grasslands | place: USA... | reverse complement strand
TACACCACCACCAACACCTACGACGGGAACGGTAACCTCCTGACCACCTCCACACCCATAGGCAAGAAGGTCGCCATGACGACCTATGCCTACGGGGATGGCTCCCATCCAGGTGACGTCACCGCGATGACCGACCCCAACGGCCGCACCTGGAACTATGCCTACGACGCCTACGGCGACCAGGGGAGCGTGGCTGATCCGGTGGGAGATGACACCACCTACACCTACAACACCATCGGGGAGCGCCTAACCATGGTCTCCCCCAAGGGGAACGTTACCACCTACACCTACAATCTGTTCGGCGACCCGGCCACGGTCAGCGATCCCCTTGGACACAAGACCACCTACGCTTACGATCGCGACCGGAATCTGGTGAAGGTCACCGACCCTAGCGGCAATCGCACCACCAACACCTACGACCTCGACAATGAGCTGACCAAGTCCACCCGCGCTGACTCCGGGGGACACGTGCTGCAGACGCTCAAAACCACTTATGACACCGACGGGAACATCTTGGCCCAAATCAACGGCCTCGGCGAGACTACGGCGACCTACGCCTACGATGCCCTTAACCGGGTCAGCACCATGACGGACGGGTTGGGACTAGTCACCGCCTACGGCTACGACCTCGCTGGGAACCGCACCTCGCTCACCGACCCAGGGGGGCGCGTCACCAACTACACGTATGACGCGGCAAACCAGCTAACAAAGATCTCGTATTCGGATGGCACTACACCCACTGTCACCTACAGCTATGACACCGACGGCCAGCGCACCAGGATGACCGACGCCACAGGGAAGACCACCTACAGGTACGACGCGTTACACAGGCTGACCAGGGACGTCCAGGGTGACGGCCAGAAGGTCGCCTACGCCTACGACCTCGGCGGGAACCTCACCCGGATCACCTACCCGACCGGCAAGACAATCAAGAGGAAATACGACGCGGCGAACCGCCTGATCTCCGTTACCAACTGGCTCCCAGCCCCCCACGCAGTGACGTTCTCCTACGACGCCGACTCGAACCTCATCGAGGAGACGTATCCCAATGGGGTGGTGGCGACGTTCGACTACGACCAGGCCGACCAGCTCGCCTCAGTCACTGATGCCAAGGGGCAAACCACCCTTCTGACCTTCTCCTACACCCGGAACAATGACGGACTTATCACGTCCGAGAGTAGCCGGACCTTCGGCTACGACGGGCTGAACCGCCTGACCTCCGACTCCCTTGCCTCGGCGTCCTACACCTACGACCAGGCCGACGAGCTGATCGAGGTGACCAATTCAACGGGGACAAACACGTTCGGCTACGACAAGGCGAACGAGGTCACTTCCTCGACTACTTCCACGGGCATCACGACCTACGCCTACGACAGCCAGGGGAACCGCACCGAGACAACTCCGCCATCAGGTTCCCCCGCCGCTTACGCCTACGACCAGGCGAACCGGCTTACCGCCTTTTCCCAGGGGACAACGACCGCCTCCTTCGCCTACAACGGCGACGGCCTTCGAATGTCGAAGATGGTGAACGACACGCCCGAGGGCTTCGCGTGGGACGTGGCTGAAGGGATGCCCCTTGTCATAGGGGACGGAGGAACCTTCTACGTAACCGGTGCGAACGGGTTGCCGCTTGAACAAGTGGCCGGCTCGACGGTCCTCTATTACCACGGGGACCAGCTCGGGACCACCCGGATGCTGACCGACTCCTTGGGGGCCATCGCAGCCACGTACACCTATGACGCGTACGGCAATCTTTCGAGCTTCGCCGGCTCGGTCACCCAGCCCCTTGGCTTTGCTGGTCAGTACACAGACTCCGAGTCTGGCCTCATCTATCTCCGGGTCCGTTATTATGATCCGGAGACAACCCAGTTCATTAGCCGCGATCCGGCGATGATGGCTTTCCGGCCGCCTTATTCCTACGGGGTCGATGACCCTGTGAACCGAGTCGACTGGACAGGACTGCAGGCATCACCGGGTCCCCAATACCCCCCCGCATTTATCGACGCTCTCAGGCGCGCCGCGATCGAGGAGTCCGCCAAGTACGGTGTGTGCACGCAGCCGGCGGGCGTGGAATTCGAGGGCCGCTGGTACACGTATTCAAATTCTATGGGCGAATGGGTCACGCGAGTGGACATCCTCAGCGGCGGGTATTTCGGGGGAAGTGCGGACAACCCATCATGGGTCGGGGTCATATACACGGAATACTTCAGGCCAGGGCAGGTCATTGCTGAACCTGGAAATCAGGAGGATGCATCGTGGGCGGTCTTCCTGATCTGGCTCTTGAACGGACCGGGCCAGGCCGCCGAGCCGCCCTGACCCGGAGGTCATCCTGGCGCCCCGGGGTAGCCAACGGTCCGGAGCTCCGACCGGATCGTTGAGCCTCCGGTCGGAGCTCTCCTTCTCGGGATGTCTCAGCAGCTGATCTTCTTCGAAACCCAGCTCTTGCGGTGATCGGAGTCGCCGAGGAAGGTCGCGACCACCTTGCACGTGCCCGCGCGCGGCCGAAGGAAAGAGGTGCCGTAACGGCTGTCCGGGAACCCGTCGAGGTTCAGATCGCTGGTACCGTGCAGATAGGGGCGGTGGGTCGAGCGCCACACCCACCTACCGTTCGTGTAGCGATACAACCTCACGATCATCCGCTTCCCCGGGTGCGCCGGCGTGAGCAAGCCGCTCGCCTGAATCCGGCCATATCGCTTCCAGACCCTGAGCGTGGTTCGGGTGTCGTTGTCTCGGATCTCACCGGTCGCCTGGCCATTCGCGACCTGGGCGCCTGCGGCATTGACCAGGTTCACGAAGAAACTCTCCAGATGCTCCAGTCGACGGTCGCCGACGACGGAGACCGAAACCGACTGGCTGGTCGGTCCACCAGCGGTGAAGTCCAGGTGCCCGCTTGCCGGGAGGTAGTCGCCGGGGGCCAGGGCAGATCCGTTCGCGGTCTGATAGTCGACCGAGACGGGCGCCGGCACCGAGATGCTGATGGTGAAGACAAGGGACTTGACCCCGCTGTCTCCTTCCTTGATCGACGCGTTGCCGATGCTCATGGTGATCGGCGCGGCCACGTCGTTGTCCTGGACCGTGATCGTGGCCTGGCCCTTCCCGATCGTCGCCTGGTCAGGCCCCGACAGGTTCAGGGCAAACGTCTGGTCTCCCTCGACGGAGTCGTCTCCCACGATCGGGATCTCGACGCTCTGGACGGCCTGGCCGGGAGAGAACGTCAGGGTGCCGCTGGTCGCCTGGTAGTCGTCGGGAGCTGCGGCCGAACCATCTGCGGTGGAATAGTCCACATGAACCGTCTTCGCGGTGAGGCCGGTCAGGGCCACGTCGACTGACGCCATCGTGGTCTCTCCGGCATTCCCCTCGGGAACGATCGAGTCGGATGCTGAAAGGACAGGGAGGGGATCGTCATCGAGGATCGTTCCCACGCCTTCCCCGTCGGCGATGACGAGGTTCTGAGGGCTCGACACTCGGACGGAGAAGGTCTCATCGAACTCGTCGACACCGTCACCGAGGACGGTGATCGAAACCTTGCGCGAGCCCTTGCCGTTGAACTTGACCACCCCGCTCTTCGGCAGGTAGTCAGCCGGCTGGTGCGCGGTCCCATTCACGGTGGAGTACGCAACGGACCCGCGGGCCCGCTTGTTGACCTGGAGCGTGAACACAGCCAGCACGGAAGTGCCGGCGTTTCCTTCGGTGACCGTGACGTCCTTGATCGTGACGGACGCCGGGGTGATCACGGCGGCACCGGCCGATGAGGCGCCGGCGATGCCGAGCACGGAGGCCGTGGCGCATATCGTCACGAGGGTCGCGACCACTCGGAGCTTCGATTTCTCCCTCATCGTCCCAGTCCTTCCCTTTCCCGGCCCCTTCTCGGGGGAGGAGTCCAGGGCTAAGCCCTAAGAGGTGAACCCTCTCCCCTTATCTGTCGGCACGGGGGTGGTGATTCCCTATCCGTCGATGGGCTCGACGGGGTAAGCCTTAAAGGCTGTCCCCATGTCCCCCGATCTTCCATTCGCTATCGGTCTATGGGCTCAAGCCGCCATGATCGGGTGTCCCAACGGTGATGCCTTGCCTGGGATGCGGGCGCGTCTCGCCGAGCTGCGCGGGACCGCCATCGGACCGTTCCGCCTAGAGGACGCCAGCTCCCCGGACGAGCCGGGGAAGCTGCTGCCGCATCCTCAGGCGAAACATCCGTCACCGCCTCCTTCGCTGTGGTCCGTGAAGACCGGACTGATCCGCACGATCTCGAGTCCGGCGTCCCGCTCTACCGTCCGCCGGTCGTCCGATCGCGGCTCACCTCCACTTCGGCCGGTAGCGATGACCATGGCGACCGGCAACATCGGAGCCACGGCTCGAGTCACCGCCCCCTTCACCGTGCCGCCGTTCTCGCCGGCCGGATGACCATGGGGATGGTGGCGCCACGTTCCTGCTGGCAGGCCGTCTCTGGCCGTGCGCTACCCTGCCCGGAGAGCCTCGATGGTGTCGGCAACGGAGCCCGTTCCCGTCAGCGGCACGTACTGCCGGAGAGCCTCGATGGTGTCGGCAACGGAGCCCGTTCCCGTCAGCGGCACGTACTGCCGGAGAGCCTCGATGGTCTCCGCGACCGAGGCCGCCGGCGGAACGTACTGGCGGAGGGCCTCCGGGCTAAACAGCGAGGCAGATGCGAACTCGGAGGCGTGCCGCACGCCGTAGTCCTGCAGCCCGGTTACCCGTGCTCCCTTCGAGATGACAGCCCGAGTGTTGGCAGGGACCGTCCGCTCCGCCTGCTGTGTCCCTGCGCGGCCGATGAGCAGCCCGGCCAACATCCCGAGAGCCAGGATCGCGACGCCGAGACCTGCTGCGGACCGCGTCGAAATGACGGTGGAACCGGTCCCGGCTTGCATGGTGCTGCTGCGGGTGGCCACTTTGCCCTCCCTTTCTGGGGCTGAACCCCTTCGTCCACTGGTGCCTTCACCCATCAGGCGTGAGAAACGACGGAACGGACGTTCAATCCCGGTGAACACGCCAGGAAATCCGCGCACGGTTTCGCTGTAGAACCTGGCAAGGCGGGGACTGGAGGGAATCCTGGCGAGACTCAGACCTTCCAGGAGACGGGGAGCCTGGGGTCGGGGGTGTAAGAGCAGAACGTTCCGGTCCTCACGGTGACCTGAAGGTGCTTGCCCAGGGTGGGTGAGTGCTCCCTTACCCTGACCAGGGCGGCCTTGATGGCTCTGGTCACGTTGACCCTGGCCCGCTCGGCGGCCGAGGCGGCCACCCGGTCTTTGCCCGAGAGGCCTACCGCGGCAGCGAGCTCCTGAGTCAGGAAATCGATCTCCTCCTTGGCTTTCGCCGCCCTCTCGATGTCTCCAAAGCCCTCCGCCTCGACCAGATCCTCCTCGAGGTCTTTGAGCTTGATGCGGTAGGCAGCTTTGGCCCGGTCGTCCAGGATTTCCCCCGCATCGCCCAGGCCCGAGCCCTCCAGGCCTCGGCCAGGGCTTCCTCCCGGGGACAGGGCCACTCCCTCCTCCACTCCTACCAAGTCCAGGGCATGGATCTCCCGTCCCGGAAGAGCGAGCAGCCGAGCGAGGTACCGCAGCCCCTTGGCGTCCTTCAGTCGAAACGCCTCTCCCTCGAAGGCCACCGACCAGTACTCGCCCTCTCGGCGAAAGACATTGGGACGACCGCCAGCCGCCACAACCTTCGGGGGTTGAGGCGGGGCATCGACTCCCGACGTGGCCCCCTCCAGAAGGACTGAGGCTCGGTCGGCGAGCCCGGCCATCCCGAGAGCCGATGCAATCCTCAGGGCATGCGCCGTCATCTCTTCCGCCCGGTCCCGATCTCCCGGTCCGTCCCGAGCCAGGAGCATGAGGGCCCAGTCATACTGGGCGAGAGCGAGCCAGGGCTGAGCACTCATCCTGGTGTTCATTTCGACAGCCGCAGCGAAGTGTCTCTGCGCTTCGTCGAATCGCGTCAGGGTGGCCGCAAGGACCCCGAGATACCGGGAAACCGATCCCATGCAAATCTCCCCGGGCGCCACGTTCAGGTGAGCGAATGGCTGGAGGCGGTCGTACAGTTGCGCGGCTGTCTGCCGATCGTCCAGGAACCGGACCGCCTCGGCCAGCAAGCACATCCCAAAGAGCCGTTCGTTGTCTACGGAAAGACCGAAGTAGCCCCGAGCATGCAGACGATCCAGGGCAGCCGCAGCGCCGGTGTTCCGGAAGAGTTCAGCCTCCAGCGCACCGAGAAGACAGAGAAAGATGGGCTTGTCCAAATTCTCGTCCGGCCACCGACGGACCGACTCCTCGATCTCTTCCAAGCGCCCCTGGAGCTTCCGCAGGACGAAGAGCTCTTCAGCGAAAAAGAGGGCCGCATCGGTGCTCTGCGCCCGCTCGCCGAGACGGAGGGTCCTCCACATCGCCTCCTCCGCTCGGTCGAGATGCCCCCTCAGTGAGGCGAGGGCGACTTCGGCCACGGCTACGTTCCAATGCTGTGCCGGCTGACCAAGCTCACCCGCCAACCGCTCGCGGATCTCCAGATCTGCCTGAGCAGCTTCGATGTCACCTCGCTCCACAAGCGACAGGTAGCGGTGCGTGTGGGCCTCGAAAGCGAGCTCTCGGTCCCCGGCTCTCTCCGCCACTTGGAGAAGCTCGTCGGCCACAGCCAGTCGCTCGTTGATGTTTCCCAGCAGCCAGATGGCGGCCGATCTTCCGCTCAGCGCGTACGCCAGCGTGGAAGCATCACCCAGGCGTCGGGCGATCTCGACGGCCTGCCTGCTGTAAGTATCTCGCCGTTCCGCGTCCGCGTCGTCTCGGAGAGCGCCGGCCAGCCTGGCCAGGACGCGAGCGCGCAGTCCGGTTTCCTTGGGCCCCATGGACGAGAGAGCTTCCTCAAGCAGGGAAGTCAGGGTCCGGTCACCTCGTGCCCGAGCCCATACGAAGCGACCGCCGTATCCGAGGGCGGCTTGGGCAAGCAGCTCGGGGACCCTCAGGTCTCGCGCGCTCTGGGCAGCATGAAGGAAGGTCTCCTTCGCGCTCGGTCCGTCGCCGGCTCTGATGAGCGCGTCGCCCAAGGCAAGGAGAAGCGCACATCGCAACTCCTCATCGGGGGGCCGCTTCAGGTCGAGGGCCTCGAGGGCCATGCGGTACAGCCGAACGGCTTCCTCGTACGCGAGGAGCCGGACAGCGCGGTCGCCGGCTGCCCGTGCGTATCGAACGGCTCGATCCACGTCGCCACCAGGCGCGGCCTGAAAGAAGTGGTGTGCCAGCTCCGCCAAGTGAGGTTCTCGGCTCTCCCCGTAAAGGCTCTCCAGCGCCTCGCCCACCCACCGGTGCAGGCGAGCCCGATGCGCCGGCGTGATCTCCTGGTACAGCGTCTCCCTGATCAAGACATGGGCGAAGCGCAGTCGTGCGAGCGCCCCTGGGACCTCGCTGACGATCCGAGCGGCAATCGGCTCGTCCAGGGCCTGCAGGACCTCGTCGGATTCCATGTCCATGACACGGCTCAGGGCGTCGAGATCGAACTCCCGGCCGAGGACGGAGGCGAAGCTCAATACACGTTTGGATTGCGGCGAAATAGGCTCCACGCGCCTGGCGATGACCTCGCGGATCATTTCGGGCAAGGCGAGGGCCAGGACCCCTTCGGCTTCCACCAACCGGCCCTCGTGGGCGAGGAGACGTACCACTTCCCCCACGAACAGCGGGTTCCCCTCCGTCTTTGCATAGACGCTCGAAACGAGTCTGTCGGGGAGCTGGGCTCCCATCAGTTCCTCGACGAACCTCCGGACGTCGCCCTCAGTGAGACCGCCGAGCTGGATCTGTCGAGCCGTCGGCTCCCGTATGACGTCGACAAGGGCGGCTGTAGAAGGATGTCCTGTTGTGAGTTGAACGTCCCGGTAGGCCGCCACGATCAGGATCGGAGAACCGGCGATCTCCCGAGCAACGAACCTCAGGAGGAGTACCGACGGAGTGTCTGCAACGTGAAGGTCATCCAGAACCAGCACCACTGGCTGCACCTGGGCTGCAGCCCTGAGCAAGGCTGTAGTGGCATCGAACAACCGAAATCGCGCACCCTCGGGATCAAGCGAAGGAAGCGAAGGAAGGTCAGTGAGGTGATCGCGCAGTTCTGGAATGATCTGGGCGACATCGGCGGCGCCCGCCCCCAGCTTGTCGGCTATGCCCTTCAGGTCTCGGCCCCCTATCCATGTCCGCAGGCACTGGACCCAGGGCCAGTAGGCAGGGGCGCCACCTGCTTCCCAGCACCGGCCCCAAAGCACGGTGGCACCGCGGGCCTTGGCTTCGGTGGCCAGCTCGTCGGCCAATCGCGTCTTGCCGATCCCCGGCTCGCCCGCGATGAGGAACAGCCGGCCGTGGCCGGACATCGCGTCCTGCAGCCCGGCAAGCAACTCCGACATCTCTCGCTCTCTGCCGACTAACGTGTCGGCGGCCCTAGTCTCCGGACCCAGCGAGTCTCCTATTCTCGGTTCGAGCGGGCTCACGCGCCTATCTTTCTCGGCGCCTGGGCTCCATGTCTAGAGTGGAGCACACGTGCCCAGGTCTCCCAAGTGCGCACACGGCTTGAGGGCCACTCGGACGGGAAGAACAGATCCAATCACCGGGGCCGCACGAGGATGTAGGCGCCGTGACGTGGGACGAGAAGGCGGGAGATGGGACGGATCGGCTGTCGAGTCGTCTCGGCCGGACAGCTCAAGCCTGCGGAGCTAGGTCCCGAAGGCTGTTGGCCGAGGGGAAGACGAATCAGAACTGGTTGGCTTACCCTTCCTAGAGCCGCAAGGCACTAGCAGGTCATCCTGTACCCTGCCGCTGATGGAGCTGGCTCGTGGGATCGCGTCGCTGCCTCTGTCCGTCGGGCCGACCGCGGTCACCATCGGATTCTTCGACGGCGTGCATCGCGGTCATCAGGCGGTGATCCATCGAACCGTTGAGGTGGCCAACGATCGCGGTCTGACCCCCGTCGCGCTGACCTTCGATCGCCACCCGCGCGAGACCCTCACCCCGGGCAACGTCCCTCCGCTCCTCACTTCCATGGACCGCAAAGCTGCCCTGATCCAACAGCTCGGGGTGGAGGTCCTCACGGTCCTGGAGTTCACCGAGGAGCTCTCCCGGTGGCCGCCCGAGGACTTCGTCGCCCGGATCCTCGTCGACGGGCTGAAGGCCGGTCACGCCGTGGTGGGGTCGAACTTCACCTTCGGGCACAAGGCCGCGGGCACGCTCGCCATGCTGTCCGACCTCGGGGAGGGCCACGGCTTCTCCGTGGAGGGCGTGGGCCTGCTGAAGATCGACGGTCGCCCGGTGTCCTCGTCGTCGATCCGTGCCGCGCTGGCGGAAGGAGACCTGGACTGGCCGACGCAGGGGCTCGGCCGGAGGTTTGCCGTCGACGGAACGGTCGTGAAGGGGGCGGGCCGGGGGAGGGAGATGGGGTTCCCCACGGCCAACCTGAGCGTGCCGCCAGGGATGCTGCTCCCCGCGCAGGGCGTCTACGCGGGAAAGGCGCTACTGGAGGACGGGTCCTTCCTCGCCGCCATCAACGTGGGGACGAATCCCACCTTCGGCGGCGAGCCCCTGCGAGTGGAGGCGTTCCTCCTGGAATTCGACCGGGACATCCAAGGGGAGCCGATCGCGATCGAGTTCTGGGACCGGCTCCGCGACGAGGTCCCCTTCGCCTCGGCGGAGGAGCTGGCCCGCCAGATCGGCGAGGACGTCGACCGGACCCGCGAGCTTCTCCACACCAGCTGAGGGAACTCTTGCCCCGCGCGGGCCGTCGCCATAGTGTCGGCTACTGCCCAGGCCAGAAAGGAGGGGAAGGGGAGGGATCCTTTCGGCGAGCCGTCCACGCGAAGGAGGGGCCATGAAGAGATTGGCGTTGACCACTGCCATCGTTGGTCTGCTGGTTGCCGCGTTCCCCCCGCTGGCAACCGCCCGCTCCGGAAACGCGCCCGCGGACAAGAGGGTCTTCTACCAGGGGAAGACGTCCCAGGACATGGACCTCCTGTTCGACGTCCTGCACACGCAGGACCAGGGCAACCTCTGGGAGCCTTTCTTCACGAATTTCACGATCACCTGCCCCAAGACCGGAGACCAGTTCACGTTCGGGTTCTTCTTCATCGGTTTCCAGATCCCGCTCGTGGACCGACAGTTCGACCTCAATTTCCCGGACCTTCAGATCCCGTTCGACTGGAACGGCACGGTCCGCCGGTTCGACGCCTTCGGCCACCAGAGCCTCGGGTTCGCCGCGTATGACGGCCAGGGGGGCCTCCAGGACTGTGGCACGGGGGAGCTCAACTGGAAGGCCAAGGCGTTGGGGGCTGGCGCTGCACGCGGAGCCAATCAGGTGAAGGGGCAATACCACATCACGATCGAGAAGAACGCATCGGGCAAGGTCACGGAGACCATCTCGTTCTCCCGCTGAACGAGGCCAATGGGAGGCGGCTCGGTCGCCGAGCCGCCTCCCGCTCGCCCGTCGGGTAGCCTTCGGTAACCGATGGGGGCGAGGGGGCGGCATCGCAAGCGGGGCGGTCTGGCGCGTTCGCTCGGCGCGCTGCTGGCCGTCGTCGTCGCCCTTGGGCTGGCCGGGGTCTTCGCCCGGTCGGCCTTCCAACCTGGGACCACCCCGACCCGGGCTACGGGATCGACGCCGCCGGCCTCTCCATCGGTGTCGCCCCTGGCGTCACCGTCGCCATCGCTTTCGCCTTCCCCCAGGGCCACCGCTCCGGCCGGCCGCGGGAGGCTGGTCATCCACGGGACGGGCGACGTCAGCGTTGACCCCAACTACATCCCCAACTTCAGGAGCTACGGTTACGGCTACGCCTGGTCCGGGCTGAACGGCCTGTTCAAGCGGGACGACCTCACCGTGGTGAACCTGGAGTGCGCCGTGTCGAGGCTGGGGAGCCCGGTGCCGAAGAAGTTCAACTTCCGGGGCGATCCCGCCGCCTTGCCGGCGATGCGGGCGGCCGGCGTGGAGGTCGCCAACATGGCCAACAATCACTCCTACGACTTCGGGCCACAGGCACTCATGGACGAGCGGGAGCAGCTCCGCCGCAATGACATCGCTCCGATCGGCGCGGGGGCGGACCCGCAAGAGGCGCTTTCCCCAGCGCTGTTCACCATCCGTGGCTGGCGGGTCGCCGTGCTCGGTTTCGACAAGGTCGTGGACCCCTATCCCGAGGCGGTCGCCAGGCCGGGCCATCCGGGCACGGCGGCCGGCCACAACGAGGCCGCCATGATCGGGGCGGTGAAGGCCGCAGCGGGGGTCGCCAACGTGGTGGTGGTGATGATCCACTGGGGGGTCGAGCTGGACACCCAGCCCCGGGCGTCCGAGGTCAGCCTGGCCCACCGGCTGGTCCAGGCGGGGGCCGACGTGATCTTTGGGGGCCACTCCCATCGTCTCCAGCCGATGGAGAGCTATCGGGGACGCCCCATCTTCTACAGCCTCGGCAACTTCGTGTGGCCGAACCTCTCGGCGGCCGGGGCCACCACGGCGGTGGCGGAGGTTACCATCAGCCCGTCGGGCGAGGTCACCGGCCGGCTCCTCCCGGCCTACATCGAGTCGGCGGGCCATCCCGTGCTCCGGGGGTCCTAAGGGGTCCCGGGGCATGTGCTACCCTTGGCTGCACATCCCATGGCGTTTGTCAAAGAGCAGAAGTCCGCGCTGATCAGCGAATACCGGCGAGGGGAGTCGGATACAGGCTCGCCCGAGGTACAGGTCGCTCTGCTGTCCAGGCGGATCGAAGAGCTCACCGAGCACCTCAAGACCCACCAGACCGATCATCACTCGCGGCGGGGACTGCTCCAGCTGGTGGGCCGCCGCAGGCGGCTGCTGGAGTACCTGAGGCGCGAGGACGTGGAGCGCTACCGGGTGCTGATCCAGCGCCTGGGGCTCCGGCGCTAGGGAAGGAACCAGGGGCGGCTCGATGAGCCGCCCTCTTCATAGGAAGGGGTTGGACCCAGACAGGAACCGCACGGACCGCACGGAGCCCGAGGCGAGGCGCGGTCAGTTATCAGTTGCGGACCCCGGTTTCGACTTCTCGACGAG
>Ga0066710_100004892_pt1 | contig 12025 bp, 11 predicted proteins | sample GraSoiAngelo_159_FD_79666 | JGI IMG/M metagenome (GOLD analysis project Ga0066710, IMG submission 79666) | Grasslands soil microbial communities from the Angelo Coastal Reserve, California, USA - 14_1009_16_40cm | ecosystem: Environmental > Terrestrial > Soil > Grasslands | place: USA... | reverse complement strand
GTTGATCTTTCTTGTCACGTTCGTGCTGGTGGTATTCATTATTTCCTTCTTTCGTATCCCAAAACGTAAATACACAATTGATGACAATGCCATCGTGGCGCCTGCCGACGGAAAAGTTGTAGCGATTGAAGAAATCCAGGCTGACGAGTACTTTACTGACCGCCGAATTCAAGTATCTATTTTCATGAGTCCACTGAATGTTCATGTAAATCGCAATCCGATCGGTGGGCAAGTAACCTATAGCCAGTATCAGCCAGGCAAATATTTAGTGGCCTGGCATCCTAAGTCGTCGACAGACAATGAAAGGCACACCACTGTTTATAGAAATAATGAAAGAGAACTGCTTGTTAAACAAATTGCCGGTGCGTTGGCAAAACGGATCGTAAATTATTTGCAAAAAGGCCAGGAAGTTGAACAGGCAGGAGAAATGGGCTTTATAAAATTCGGATCAAGGGTAGATGTGGTAATGCCCTTAAATGTGAAACTAAATGTCAGAATTGGTGATTGGTCGAAAGGCGGAGTTACCGTGATCGCCACGTGGTAATTTTGGTGTACGAAGTATGAAGTAGGAGGTATGAAGTATGAGCTTTCAGCTCCCTTCCTTGTATCTTGTCCCTTGTGCCTTGCTCTCTTTAAAATATTTTTTCTAATTCCTTCAACGAATTAACGGTATAAGTTGGAGTAATTGCAGGATCAATGCCAAGATGATTGACATAGACCTGGTCAATACCGGCATTCATCGCCCCGATAATATCCACTTCGATGTTATCGCCTATCATGATGCATTGGTCGGGGGTTGTACCACATTTGCTCAATGCAAATTGAAAGATTTCCTTGTTTGGCTTGAGGCTCCCTGAGCCTTCTGAAGTAATGATCTCTGCAAAAAAAGGCTTAAGTCCTGAATATAGAAGCTTATTGTGCTGGGTTCTTTCAAATCCGTTTGTAACGAGATGTAATGCGTATCCTTTGTCGCTTAAATATTGCAGGATCTCTTTGGCATGGGGAAATAAAATGGTTCGTGTCGGCAGCAGGTCCAAAAACCGAACGCTCAATTCTTTGGCAAGCTCTTCATCGGCAATTTGAAATTCAAGTAAGGTCAGCCACATTCTTTTTACTCTTAGTTCTTCTTGTTTAATATATCCATTGCGATATCGTTCCCAAAGTTTTTCGTTGTGGGCGATATAATTTCTGTGGAATAGTTCAAAATCGTTTACTCCTTTTTGCTCCAGCGACAAAGCCGTATGCAGCTCTCGCAAAGTTGCTTTGGCATTTGCTTCAAAGTCCCAAAGAGTGTGGTCAAGGTCAAAGAAAAGGTGCTGGTATTTAATTTCAGATTGCAGATTTCGGATTTTAGATTTGCAATGGATTTTGTCCGGTCGAGTTCAACATGCAATCTACAATCTAAAATCCGAAATTATGGACGTGGTTATCACAGGCGCTTCACGAGGATTAGGAAAGGCTGTTGCAGAAATATTTGCAGAGAACGGTCACAATCTTTATCTCACGGCCTTGCATGAAGCCCGGTTATATAAAGCAATGGAAGAATTATTGAATAAATACCCGGCAATCACAATTAAAGCAAAGCCTTTTGATTTGAGTAAAAAAGAACAAGCACAGGCTTTTGGCCAATGGTGTTTGAAAAACTGTTCCCCAGCGATCCTGGTTAACAATGCTGGAAACTTTACAGGCGCCAATGTATATAACGAGGAGGAGGGTGCCCTCGAAGAAATGATAGAAACAAATTTATACAGTGCCTACCATCTTACGCGGGTGATCGTACCAACCATGATAGAAAAAAAAAGCGGCCATATTTTTAATATATCATCCATTGCGGGATTGAAAGCGTATCCCGGTGGCGGATCTTATAGCATCAGCAAATTTGCCCTGCGTGGGTTTTCAGTAAATCTTCGCGAAGAATTAAAATCTTATAATGTCAAGGTCACCACTGTTTTTCCGGGTGCTGTTTACACTGACTCATGGGCATCAAGCCGAATTGACAAGAAAAGGTTTATGGAAGCAAGTGATATTGCCGATATGATATTTGCCGCCTCCCAGCTTTCCCCGCAAGCCTGCGTTGAAGATATTATTATCCGCCCTCAATTAGGTGACATCTAGAGAATTTTGGTTTCAATTCACTTCTTCATTTACATTTTCTATCTCACTCCATTACCACTCTGAACATTGCGCACTCAGCCCGTCTCTACATGGAGAGGGGAGGTAGAGTCTTCAACTCGAAGAACTGATGTTGGGGTGAGGTAGAAATAGTAGTATTCAGGAATCAGCACCTTTCATCATTTCAGTCGCTGCGGTCTCAATTGATTTTCTATTTTTAACTAGTGAAATGGTTTGTTCAAAGATTATTTTGGTCGCCAGTCCTTCTGATGCTCTTGTCTGCATCAGCCCAGGTAAAATTTAGAACGATCGTACCTGGGCATACCATTGCTCCTGGTGAATCCTTCCAGGTGCAATACATTCTCGAAAATGCGAATGAAATTTCGGGTTTTTTGCCGCCTCAATTCCAGGGATTCAGAATCGTCTCCGGACCGCACGTTTACTCGGACGGCAAATCATCTTTCTATAGAAATTTGGTGTTTACACTAGTTGCCACTAAGCAGGGTCGATTTAAAATTCACGGCGCGACCTGTTTAGTAAACGGAAAGCTTATTAAAAGCAATGACGCATTTGTAAAAATTGGTCCAGTCGAAGAAGCAGGTGATTCACCTTATTTTTTAAGACTGGGTGAAGATACGTTCAAAAAGATCAGCGAGAATTTATTTCTGAAACTCATTCTCAACAAACAGAACTGCTTTATTGGCGAACCCCTGGTTGCTACTTTTAAATTGTATTCGCGACTTCAATCCAGGTCGAACGTCGTAAAGAACCCGGGGTTTTATGGTTTCAGCGTATACGATATGATCAATGTGAACGATCAGGTTGAATCCGAAGAGAAATTAAATGGTCATTGGTTCCAGGTGCATACCGTCCGCAGAGTGCAACTTTATCCTTTGCAGGCTGGCTCATTCACTATCGATGCTATGGAAGTTGCCAACGAGGTTGAATTTTCGCGAAGTGTGGTTAACAAAAGGACGGAGCAGGAGGTTACAGAGAACATGTATGGCAACAACGGAACAAAACAAGCAAAGGACGCAAATTCAGAGCTGTATAAAATGAATATAAAAACAGACCCGGTTATTGTTCATGTCAAGCCCCTTCCCGCTAAGAGTCCTGCAGATACTTTCGCGGGCGCTGTTGGGAATTTTTCAATCAATGCTTTCATCGAAAAAGATTCTATACTTAAGAATGAGGAGAATTCATTAACTGTTGTTGTCAAGGGTTCGGGGAATTTTCAAAGAGTAAACGCTCCAGCTATTAACTGGCCCCAGGAATTTGAAACTTTTGACGTCCTGGTAACCGACACTTTAAATAAGGCGTGGGTCCCTCTAACCGGCCAGCGGAGTTTCAAATATGTTTTTGTGGGTGATAAACCAGGCTGGCACACAATACCAGCGATCTCTTTTTCTTTCTTCAACTTAAAGAGCAAAACATATAAAACCGTTTCGACAAAACCGCTTACGATTTTTATTAGCTCAAAAAGCAAAACAGAAAACAAAAGAATAGTCTCGGAGTCTCGTCCAAAACGGTCAGGAAATAGATTTGCATGGTGGTTATCCGCGACGGCTGCCCTGGCCATGATGTTGGGAATTTTTCTTTGGCTGAGGAACAAACGGAATGCGATTCAAAAATTGAAGGAGCAGGATAAAACAAATGAAGGCTCAAGCTCGCTTCGCCCCATTGAAGAAATATTAAGACCTGCGCACCTGACATTGGAAGGCGAAGACAAAATCTTTTTTAGAGAGTTGCACCAGTCAATTTGGAATTATCTCAACATTCGACTGCAGCTTTCCGGCAGTCAAATGAACAAAGAGCTTTTGTCAACTATATTGATGTCTAAAAATATCAACCGTGACCTGGTTGAGGAGTTGATTGAAATTATTCGTCAATCTGAAACTGGCATATACACCAGTGCGCACATGAATTTGAACAAACAAGAATTTTTCCAAAAAACGGGGAAAATTTTAGAAGCCATAGAGAACTCCCTGGTGTAATATCGGGCGCTTCTCACTCGGCATATTTATACCCTACTCCTCGCACAGAATGAAAATATTTTGGATTGCGGCTGTCCTCTTCAAAATATTTTCGAAAATTGAGAATAAAATTATCTATTGTTCTTGTGGTCGGATAGACGTTATAACCCCAAACCGCCTGCAAAATTTTTTCCCGGGGAACCACCTCATTCTTGTTTTCGATCAGCAACTTTAGCAGCATGCTCTCCTTTCGGCTGAGTTGGATCTTTTCTCCGCTCTTTGTCCTGGCTTCCTGCGCTTTAAAGTCAATCGTATTGTTTCCAAAGGCATAGGTGTCGCCAATGGAAGATTTATCCTGTAATCGTTTATTTTTTTCGATTAACTTTTGCACTCTCAGGATCAATTCTTCAAGGTTGAAGGGTTTGCTTAAATAATCGTCCGCTCCTTTTTTTAACCCCAGCACTCTGTCAGCGCTTGTATTCTTTGCGCTCAAAATCAAAATCGGCACGTCAATATGCTTCAACCTTATTGTTTCGGTTACATTAATGCCATCTATTTCCGGTAACATCACATCCATGATTATCAGGTCAAAATATTCTGACTCCACGGCCTTTAATGCTGACGCACCGCTGTAAGCAGAAGTGACTTCATAGCCTTCCAGTTCAAGATTCAGCTTCAGCGCCTCGTGGAGGTTCTCTTCATCCTCAACCAACAGTATAGAGTATTTTTTTTCGTCGACCATTTTTTAGATTTTGACTGAGGGAGTTAAGAACAAAAGAAAACCTCCGATCAAATCATTTGGACATTTGAATGCTTCTCATTTAACCATCTTCAGCGGATGGAGGTAAACTGACTATAAAATTACTTCCATGGGGCGCATTGTCGGTTACCACTATATCGCCGTTATGACCTTGTGCAATTTTTTTACAAAGATACAAGCCAAGTCCTGTGCCCTGGGTCTTGCGGGTCGCTTCGTCTTCCAGGCGATAAAACTTTTTAAAGACATTTTTCTTTTCGTCGGACGGAATTCCCGGCCCTTCATCTTTTACAGAAAGTTGTATTTTACCCGAATGTTGATCCAACAGGCAGGTAATTGGTTTTTCTTTCGGAGAATATTTCATCGCATTTTCCAGCAGGTTGTTGATCAATAGTTGCAGCAATAGCGGATCTCCCTTCACATCCATGTCGGGTTCTATCGATTCAATAAATCTTCTTTCGGGATAGCGTTGTATAACATCGCGAATGCAATCCTTGACCAGGTCGCTTAGATCAAGTTCCTCTTTTGACGCCGCATAGCCTTCTCCCTCAAGCTGCGCAGAGACCAGGATATTGTTCGTTAAGGTGTTCAATCTCTCCGTCTCCTCCAGGGTCATACGGATCAGTTTTTTCTGTTTTTCAATATCTAATTGATGTTTCTGCAAAGTTTCAAGGTTGAGCCTGGCCACGGAAATTGGCGTTTTTAATTCATGAGTCACCGCCATCATAAAATTTTGCTGTTGTTGCTGAAAAAGGAATTGCCTGCGCACAGAGCGATAAACAAATGCCGCTCCAATTAAAATCAATAACAAAAAAGTTGAGCCTTCACTATCATACTTTACAAGGTTTCTTCTATGATCCTGTTCAATTTTGGCTAAGACGCTGTTATAAAGCTGCGGATCATGTGACGGGTCAATTGAGGCATTCAACTGGCTTATTTTAAAATTCGTCATAAGGCGATTTTGTTTTTCCAGAGAAATGAACCACCATACCAGCGCGGCTACAATATAGAAAAGCAGCAGCCAGTAAATAGTTGTGGCAAGCCGTATCCTTTTTTTATCGGGCATAAAATGAAATGGACATTATTTCTTCTCTACCCGCAGCCCAATATTCATTACGTTCTCAAGCGGATCCTCCCTCATGATCTGCTCAATTCTGAAATGATAGATTCCCGCTTTGAGATATTGTGGATCGGTGAGTTTAATGCGATGCTCATAAATATCATCCATGCCAGTGCCTAACCATTTTTCATTGGTCGCCAACGGGAGTTCGAATGGGGCTTTGTGCACAGTGTCGCCGGGTGGTTGTGAATATAAGTTGATCCAAATATTGTTGTAATTATATTTTTCATTGTGTCTTAAAACCAGGAAAAGCTGGTACGGCGAAGTCGTATCTTTTATGGTAAATGTATACTCGGGCTTAAAGCTGCTTTTCCATTTAAACCCAGGGATAGTCACATCTTTCTCGTAAAGATCAACGCTCGTGCAGGAAGAAAGAAAAAGGACTGCAACAGGGAGCAAGAGACAAGTTTTTATCAGCTTCATGCCGCAAAGATATTATTGAACAAGGGCACAAGGTACAAGGCACAAGAAACCAGGGATGAACAATTTTTTTAGTTGAAAAACAGAGTAATCAACATTCCGCTTGTGCTTCGAACCTTGAATCTTGTGCCTTCATAATACGTTCAGGATTTGTTCTTTTGCTTTTTCGAGTTCATCCTTCATTACGACAACGCATTTTTGTATCGCTGCGTCGTAGGCCTTAGCACCGGTGGTGTTGATCTCCCGGCCAATTTCCTGTAGTATGAAAGAAAGTTTTTTCCCTTTTGAATCTTCGTCCCCGGACATTGTTACTTTAAAATAGTCACAGTGATTTTCTAATCTTACCTGCTCTTCGCTGATATCTATCTTCTCTATGTAATAAATCAGCTCCTGCTCCAGCCGGTTGCTATCAAAATTTTCTTTGCCTACCTTTTCGTCCAATAGTTTCGTCAACCCTTCCCTGATTTTTTGCTGGCGCAGGGGTTCGAGCTTTACTATATGCTCTTGCTGACTTAGAATATTATCGATTCGTAATAAGAGGTCTTCCTCCAGGGATTTCCCTTCTTCTACCCGGTGCAGGTTAAGATCGTCAATCGCAGCATTTAAAATTTTTTGAAAAGCTTTCCATTCTTCATCGCGCAGGGTATCGGCGGTAGGTGTAATTACCTCCGGCAACTTGACCAGCGTACTGAGGATATTAGATGGATCTAAATTCAAAGCTTCAGATAATTCAGCAAGTGGCTTGTAATACGCCCTGGCAAGGCTAGTATTAATGGAAACAGGTTTTGCACTACCCGTCTCTTTTAAACTAATGGTACAATCGACGCTCCCACGACCAAGCTTTTTTGACAAAATATTTCGGATATCAAATTCCAGCGGCTTTAAAAACGCGGGAAGTTTGAGAAGTAGTTCAAACTGTTTACCATTGAGTGATTTTATATCTACCTGGAAAGTTTTGTCACCTACAGTTTGCTCGGCCCGGCCGAAACCAGTCATCGATTTAAGCATGAATTGTTATTTGGTTCAGTGGTAAAGTTATTGGAATTGGATTGCAAATGATCCAGCGGTTTTGTGATTTGTTTATTCTTTGCATAAGCACGCGATCATACAAGGATGGATAATTTACTCATAAAAGACAAAAGAAAAATCCCGACCGATGTCGGGATAATTATAATGGATGGGTTAGTAAGTACCGGGAAACAAATTTCCCTACACAATATTAAAAATAATTTTTCCGAACTAAAAAGATTTTGTAAAGAATTTTATTAACATTTTTCCATGGTTTGTGGATAAGGACGGCGCCTTTGAGCCATTTATTTTTTTGAATTCTACAAAAAAGAGAAAGATGATTTTGGAAACAGCATTCACTGCAAAATATTTCTTTCGGCTGAAAGCCTTTATTCATCAGTGTTACGGCGGATGTCATTTCTCTTTCAATTTTTTTTTGCTCGATGCTCCGACAAGCGTGATGAAAAAAAGTTGATCGTTCAAAATCACTTTCGACATCCTGAAAGCCCAAAAAAATATTTTTCTTGAAAAACGATACAGGCAGTCTAAAAACCTAAAAACTCGGAATTGCGGCAATTAATGAGGCAAACGGTTGATAGCTACCTTTACCTAAAATTACCCTCTATGCATTTTGAAAAAGCTGTTCTCGTAAAATGGATCGCCGAATTTATTGGAGCAAAGATCATCGGGGACAACACCGGGGAAGTTACCGGTATTAATGAGATACATAAAGTAGAGCAAGGCGATGTTGTGTTTGTAGATCATCCGAAGTATTATGACGCTTGTATCCATTCAGCAGCGACATTTATTATTATCAATAGGGAAATGGCCTGCCCGCCTGGCAAGGCTCTTTTGATAGTGGAAGACCCATTTGAAGCGTATTTAAAACTGGTAGATCATTTTCGCCCCTTTGCTCCTTCCATGAAAATGATCAGCGATAGCTCAACGATCGGGAACGGAAGTGTACTAATGCCCAATGCTTACGTTGGCAATCACGTTAGCATCGGCAACAATTGCATTGTTTATCCCAACGTGTCTATCCTGGATCATTGTATAATTGGCAACAATGTGATCATACAGGCAGGAACTGTCATTGGCAGCGATGCTTTTTATTATAACAAAAAAACAAACCGCGATATTCACTATAAAAGAATGAACAGCTGCGGAAGAGTGGTTGTTGAAGATTTTGCGGAGATTGGTGCCGGGTGCACAATTGACCGGGGCGTAAGTGGCGATACTATCATCGGGGCCGGTACAAAAATCGATAATCTCGTTCACATAGGCCATGATACAGTAGTTGGAAGAAATTGTTTGTTTGCCGCGCAAGTCGGCATTGCAGGTGCTTCCACCATCGAAGATGAAGTAATACTTTGGGGACAGGTGGGAGTAAGCAAAACGATCACCATTGGCAAAGGGGCTGTGCTTTATGCACAAAGCGGAACGCCCTCTTCTCTCGAAGGAGGCAAAACTTATTTCGGATCACCCGCCATTGATTCAAAGGAGAAAATGAAGGAATTGGTTTGGATAAAAAGAATTCCTGAAATCTGGAAGAAGGTGAGTGGTGAGTAGTGACTGGTGAGTGGGATGAGCTATTACTCACAACTGACAACTGACAACTCACAATTCACAATTGACAATTGACAATTCACTAGGGAATATAATCGTAGGGCAAAAGGTCTGCTAGATTTTTCCAGCTCCAGTAGCCCTGGTTGATCCAGTCTTTTTGATCATAGAAATAACCATTCTCTTTGATTACGATGGCATCAATCAGATCGATGTAAGAAATTTCTGCCCCCACATTTTTTGGAAGCTTAAACCTTTGTATATACTCGGGTTCCGGTTTCTTCTTATAACTGACGCTGATCTTTCTCGGATAATATACCTCCGATTCATAGGTGCTATCATAGATTGTGTAATATGCACTGTCGTACGGGTTTTGAACAACATTGAATTTTGTCTTATTGTTTTCATCAAGCAGGCCGATTTCATAACCATCTTCTCTCAAGGTGCTGTCGTAGTAAGAACGCATAAACTGAAGTTTGGATCCATAATAAACTTTTTTGCGGTTCTCACTCCAGGCCTTTTGATCCTGGAAACTTCCCTCCATTTGAGTGAAAAAACAATAACCCCGATAGGAACTTATCTGCGTTTTATAATAGTACATAAATGAATCCAACTGGTATCGCAGCGTATAGCCAAGAGCCTTGTTCGAAATGAGAACGGGCTCCGTTGCCAACACCTTGAGCTTGTCACTTTTCTTATAATAATAGAAATGCAATACTTCCGGATTTTGCAGAGTACACAGCACGGAGTTTGGAGTAGAGCCAACAAAATTTTCCAGGAAAAATTTACCATACTTATTCCAACCATCTGTCACTTCATTGCTGCTGCGTATCACCACCTCTCCCATTGTTTTTTCCTCTTTGACCAATTCTATTTGAAGCGGGCTATTATCATTATTGCTGATACGGATCTCCCTGGTTTGGTAGCCCGTGAACGAAATAATAAGTTCATAACCGCCAGCTTTGAGTTGTAATGAAAACCCACCTTCTTTATTTGTGATCGTGCCCGAGGTAGTATTCTGGCAGAAAACGGAAGCGCCATACAGAGGTTCCCTGGAGGCGGAATCGACTACTTTCCCGGTTAAAGTAAATTGGCCGAAAGTGGTCTCCGAAATAAAAAATGCTGATAGGATTAAAAGAGATCGATAGTTTTTCATAGTTATGTATTGCGTTTTAAAGATACAAAAGGCCCGCGTATATCCTTCATAAGCGGCAGGACTTGAGAACTCCTTAACAGATCAATAACGTGATGTATAGAAAAATATTTGAGCATTAATTGACTGAAAAAAGATCAGCGTAGACTTTCAATGTACTTTTTGCACGCTTTCTGAATACTTTCCTGCAATGGCGTAAAGGAAAATCCCGGGAGAGCTTTAAGTAATTTATCGTTATCAAAAAAGGTATGGCTGTTGGCTATTCTCGCACTCTCCTTAGTAAGCAAAGGTTTGCTATCCGCAAACATGCTTTTCATTTCTTCAATTTTGCGGACAAAATTTATCAGAAATGGTGTGGCTTTCCTGGTAGGATGTTTTTTCCCGAATCCGTCTGCAATAGAATTGAACAACTGTTGAAATGTCCAGTTTTCAGCGTTCACAATAAATCTTTGTTCCGAAATATTGCTTTCCAGTAACAATATTGTCGCCCTGGCAACATCTTCAACGTCTACAAAACCATTAACGCCGGTGCTGTACCACGGAAATTCATTGTAAACAGATTTAAAAATCCGGCAACTGGTCGTGTTCCAGTCACCGTATCCTAAAAAAGTGCTGGGATTAATGATCACTGCATTGAGTCCTTCTCCACCGCCCCGCCAGACTTCCATTTCGGCCTTGTATTTACTGATTGCATAATGTGTGTTGTGCTTGCTTTCGACCCATTTTTTTTCTTCGTTCACGTGACCATTTATTTTGGCACGACCGAATGCGGCAACCGAGCTGACATGGACAAAACGTTGAATATTTTTTTCCAGCGCCGTGTTCACCACGTTGGCAGTGCCCTGCGTATTCACGAGGTAAACCTGATCTTTATCACTTTTATGAAATGACACCGTTGCTGCGGAATGGATAACAGCATCTACTCCGTCCATGGCATCTTCTAATGAAATTGTGTCCAGTATATCGCCTTCAAGCCATTCAACTTTTTCCAGGATTTCAGGACGTATATAAAAAGGAAGTTTGCTTGTTCTTCGGCGAAGTGCGCGCACACTATAATTTCTTTCCACCAGTTCTTTAATAACATAAGAACCCAAAAATCCCGTTCCACCTGTAACTAAAACCATTGGATAAAATTAAAGATTGTGAAAATCCTTTCTATTAAAATAGAAAATCCCGATCTATCGGGACTTCTAAATTTCTATGAATCATTTTTATTCCTGAAAATCCGGGTTCCGTTATTGATTTAGCATCAATGGCATTACCAGCATCAATAGCTCTTCACCATCTTCCTGTTCGGCTGGTTTCAGGATGCCAGCTTTTGTGGGAGTTGATAATTCTATTTTTACTTCCTCGCTGTCAGCTGCATTCAGCATTTCGATCAGGAATCTTGCATTAAAGGCAATGGTAAGATCTTCGCCATCATACTGGCATTTCATCCGTTCATCACCTTCAAAAGAAAAATCAATATCCTGTGCCTTTAGTTCGAGTTCGCTGCCGGCCATAGACAGCGCAACCTGGTTAGTGCTCTTGTTACTAAACACACTAACACGGCGCAGAGCACCCTGGAAATCATTTTTATTTACTGTAAGCTTGTAAGGGTTATCGGTAGGTATCACGACTTTGTAATCGGGGAATCTTGCATCGATCAGGCGGCAACTCATTTGAGTTGTGCCATGTTTTACAAAGAGGTGATTGTTGTTATAGCTTAATGTGATCTCGTCATCATTGTCAGGCAAAGCCGATTTCAAAAGGTTGAGCGGTTTGCGCGGCACAATGAATGAATCAATTTTCGGGCTGCTGGCATCGGTTCTCTTGTATCGAACAAGACGATGTGCATCGGTAGCCACAAACTGAATCCCTTTTTTGTCCAGTTCAAAAAACACGCCTGTCATAGCAGGTCGCAGATCATCGTTGCTAAC
>Ga0066710_100004890_pt1 | contig 12026 bp, 7 predicted proteins | sample GraSoiAngelo_159_FD_79666 | JGI IMG/M metagenome (GOLD analysis project Ga0066710, IMG submission 79666) | Grasslands soil microbial communities from the Angelo Coastal Reserve, California, USA - 14_1009_16_40cm | ecosystem: Environmental > Terrestrial > Soil > Grasslands | place: USA... | reverse complement strand
TTCGCCGGACCCGTAACGAACTCTCTTGGCGGCGCCTGCTCCTGATCCCAATCCATGTTCCAGGCCGGCCACTGCCGGGGATTGTCGTAGGAGATTGCCATGCGCGCGGGCGCGGAGAGCAATTCCTTATCAAGGGATTTGTCGAAGATGCTGGCGACGTCACCGTCAGCGTTAAGCTTGACTCGGTAACGCTCGTTCTCAAGCGAATCGCTCGACACTCGCAGAGCCGATGCCACGACTGCCGTACCCGCGGCCGGCTGAACGTCGTAGACCGCATAGCCCACTGAGGGTGTTTTGGCTGCGAAGATTACTTTGCCATTCGCAATCTGTGCCGGCACTTCCCTGCCGTCCGGCCCCCTCACTTGTACCGCCTTCGGCATCCCGCCAGGAAAGCTCACCGTGGCCTCGACCAGATCTTCCCGCGCAACATTGAGTGGATTGAAGACCACCACGGGGACGCCAAGTGTCTGGGTATTCAGGGCTGCGGCGACACCTGTCGTCGCATCGTTCAACACAATGGCGAACTGATTCATCGCGATTACGTCGTCGTTCCACGCGAACTCATACGACTTCGGAGTAGCGGTCCCGGCGCCAATGTCATGGAAGTGTCCGCCCATGACCAGCGTCCAGGCATCATTCAGGCGCTGCAACGGATACGGTCGCGCTCCCAGCCACTCCGCCGCAATCGAGGCCTTCTCCGCCGCATCGGCCAGCAACTCTTCTTTTCGCAACCAGCGCTTCTGGTATCCCTGCGAAGTGAGCGATCCCGCAGAGTGATTGGTCAACTCCATCTCCCCGGTGTAGTGCGGAAGCCCAGCAGCCTGCGCCGGCGTGATATCGAGGAACATCTGTTCCGCAGTGGCCGAGATGACGTGGACCGGGCCCTCACCCACCTGGACCGCCGGCCACTCCGGGTGCGGCTGGTCGGTATTGAAGAATCCGGCAGGCGGCAGACTGGCCGTTCCCTTGGTGACGGTTGCTTCGAGGCGCTTCACAGATTCCTCGTCCGGCGTCCCGCCGATGTCGCCGGTACCGTAATAGTGGTAATCGGTGAACAGACCACTCACTTTTCCATTTTGTTGGACACGCGCGGCCCAATCGTCTTGGTAGCGCTCGTGGGCACGATCTTTCTCCGCCCGGGCCAGCGCTTGCTGTTCACCTCGCAGGCTGACGAACTCCTGAATCTCCTTCTGGTCGAAGGGCTGCTTGCTCTGCTCCACTTGCTGCAGTCTTCGTTGCAGCTCACCGATCCTTTTCTGAAGATCAGCAAATGCCGGGTTCGGCGGTACCGCAGCCAACGGCTTGCTGAGGTCGGTTTCGACCCCACCGCTGTAACTACCCGGGTTCAGGCCGGCCAGCACGCTCTCGCCATCAGGCCCGACCCATACGCCGACGTTGAAAGGAGTGCCCACCGGCGTTTTCTCAGCCGAGTCCGGCCCCCCTGCACTGGCCGAGGAACCCCACACCAGCTTCTGCGTGGAGAATCCCTTCACGCCAGAATGGGCCAGGATCGTCGGCAGCGAAGCAGGAAATCCGAAGCAATCAGGCAGCATGTATTCCGCGCTGGCCTTGCCGAATTCCCTTCGGAACCATTCATTTCCGTAAAGGATTTGGCGAATGATCGTCTCCGCGCTGGGAGTGTTCACATCGCCCTCTTCCATCGACGATCCCGCCGGGAACCATCTTCCCGAATCCACGTACTTCTTCAGCTTGGCGAAATCTTCCGGGTAATACTCCTTCATGAACCGATAGCGGTTCGCCCCGCTGAAATTGAAAACGTAATGGGGATACTTCTCGAACAGCTTGAAGTTCTCCTCCATCGTCTTGCGGATGTATTCGTTGATGACCTGGGGGTATTCCCATCGCCACTCGGTGTCCAGATGGGCATAGCCGACGACGTAGAGAGTTGGCTGCTTGGTGAGGTCGGGTTTTTCGGTTGTTTGAGCGAGGGCTCCGTTAAGTAGCAGCACGAAGACAAGCGGCGTCGTCACGACAATTGTGAGATAGATTTTCATTCCCCGGATCGTGTCCAGCCTCCAACTCCCCTTCGACCGCCATAAAGAGAACGTGTCGGACCCGCAGCGGGGTCAATCCGATGCGCGTATGAGTCGCTACGCAGACCCAAGCTCGACTACGCTACACCCAGCTCGCCAGAAAGATCTTTTCTGGCCCAGCCATCAACCGAGAAAACAGCGCCGAAGAACCCGTCAAATGTGCGGTCGTCCGGCGGTGGAGAAAAGCAGAATCTTAGAACGTAATCTTTAAAACTGCCTGACCTCGTCTGGGCGAATTGCCCTGACAAACAGCGCCTGGCGAATCTATACCAAAATTGAAGTTGGTATTGCTGGGGTCGATGCCTGGAACATGATTGGCATTGTTGTCGACAGAACCGCACACCCTCATCCGGTTGAAAATGTTGTCGAACTCCATCCGCAACTCAGCGGTAACACGCTCTCCGAAGAAAAATTTCTTGGCAAGAGCAACAGTCTCGTTGCTTTCGAATGGGTTTCTCAGCGCCGAGTAAAGAGGGGCCGCATTTCCGATGGTCCAAACCCCGGGTGCCTGAAATTTGTTGATATTGAAGACCGGAGTGCCGGAGTAGTAGTTGTTCCAATTCACGTTAAACGAGCCGGGCAGGATATTGCCCCGGTTCTGACCACTATAAAACAAGGGACTACTGTTAATTGCGCCGTTGGCGAATATCTGTACCGGCGTACCGCTGTGATACGTGTAAATTCCGGCCAACTCCCAGCCGCCTACTAGATTCTTCATCGCAAACCCGCCCCGGTTTAGGAGTTTCTTTCCCGGTCCGATCGGCAGTTCGTAGGCTTCGGCAATATTAAGCACGTGCGTCCGATCGTCGTTACCGACTGACCACTCTGCGTTAGGATTCAGGTTGTTCAAACCCTTGAAGTTGAAGGTCGAAAAACCGCTATCAGTGTTCGAAATGGTCCGCGACAGGGTGTAAGCCACCAGGAAGGTCAGCCCGTTACCGGTACGCTTCTGAACGCTGGCCTGTAGGCCGTCGTATTTGTCAGCACCGGAAGTGTCAAAATTATTCGTCATATTTCGGAATTGGGGGTATGGAAGGAGCGCACGTGCCAAAAACGTATTGCCGTAATCGTTGAAGAAATTCTCGTACGGGCTGAAAAACCCGTTGGAATCCTGTCCGAATCCTTGACCTTGGAGCACGGCCTGTCCTGCTGGACTCGTAAACGGCTGACCCAAAACGCAATCGGGCGTGTTTACGAGCCCCGTCGGACAGAGCGACAGGAAGTTGGCATTGAGCTCGTTACGCCTTAACAAAGAAGCTGGCAGGTGCAGATCATGAGTATGCACATAGTGAACCTGCGCGAACATCCTGAAGGGCAATTCCCGCTGAATACCTACCGTCAGCAGTTCTGTATATCCTTGCTTGATGTATTTGTGAATCTCGTTAGTGGAATTCGTATTAAAGAAGTCCGGAGTAAAAGGGGGTTTGGGTGGGGAGGGCAATGGAGTGGTGTCCCACTGGCCAAATCCGGGAATCTGTTGCGCCGGTGGGCTATAACTTACGGTGCCATTCAAATTGTTGCCGAAGTTCACTGCAACTTTGTTGGTTCCGTACTCGAAGGCACCGGTATCTAGATAACTGAATGACGCGCCAGCCAGCAGGACCGTCTTGCTATCCAACTGATAGGAGAACCCGAGTCGTGGACTGAAGTGCGTCCACTGCATATCAGGGTGGTTCCAGCCAATGCAACCGCTGCAACCGGTGCCAAGTATGGCCATCGCCCCCAGTCGTGGCTGGCCTGTCGCGGGGTCAATCGCGCCCGGATTCGGGACCAGAGGATTGAAGAATGTAAGTTGGTTAGATTTGTTGTCGTTCGAAAATGGGAATGCAAGGTCCCAGCGCAGACCCAAGTTGACCGTAAGCCGCGGAGTGATCTTCACGTTGTCCTGGAAGTACGGCGCAACATACAAGTTGCGGAGCTTGGTCATAGCCGCAAATTGCCGGCCCGCGCTATCCGCAACACCGAGTAGGAAGCTCGCAAAACCAGCACCGGTGGAATTGCCGTTTGGATCGTTGATGGGATCCGCGGTCGTGGTTGCGTCGAAGTTCAGGTTGCCAGCGCACTGTTGGCATTCGTCATCGTCCTGGTAAGTACGACGAATGTCCGCACCGAAATTCATCGTATGCCTGCCCCGCGTGTATAGCCAGTTGTTGGCTAACCCAAGCCCATGTTTGCGGTTGATCGAAAATTGCCATCCTCCCGTGCCCCAGGCCTGCGGATTTCCTCCAGTTATCCCCCCCAATGGGCCACCCGTGAAGTTAACCCCTGGGAGGAAAACTCCGCCGGTCGGGGAAGGCGCGGCGCCGGCGAAACTTCCGATGGGGTTTTGTTGATAGAAGTTATTGGTCTCTCCGATCCAACTAACGCCCGCAGTCATTACCAGTCCAGATGTCATCGCATTTGAGTAGGTCGCCAATAGTCCGGTGCCCAATAGGAAATTAGTGGTGGCATTGTTCAGGGGATTGGTGACAAACCCACCCGCGGTGCTCGCATGGTTGCGCCAGTAGACGCCATGAAGAGCCTGCTTGGCAGTGAGACTGTGATCGATGGTAAGGCCCCAGTTGGTCTCCTTAATCACGGGGACAAACGTCGGCGAATAATTGAAGATTTGATTCGAGTTGGTCGGTTGTGGGACAAACCCTAGCAGAGACTTGGAAACCGTGCTGATACAACTTTGGGGAATAATATTGCCGGGAAACTGCTGGCCCGCGGGCGCACCAGGATTGCACCCAGCCGGCATGAGCGATGGATCGGACTGCCACGCGATTGGAACGAAGATTGGAACTTGCGTTGCGGTACCAGGCACTACCAATCCGCTGAAGTCTCCGCCGATCATCGCCGGGGTGGGAACCGTCACCGACGACTGCCCAAAAGCCTGCCGATATTTCTCGAGGCTCATGAACCAAAATGTCTTATCTTTGCCATGGTACAGCTTGGGAATGAGCACTGGGCCGCCTGCGGTAAAGCCCCAGTTGATTTCGTGGTCTGTATTCGGCGCGTCGATTTTCCCCCTATTATTCCCGTTAATGTCGTTGAACGCTCCCGGGGCATCGAAAAAGGCATCGCGATAGATGCCAAAGGCGTCACCATGGATGGCATTGCTTCCGGATTTGAACTGATATTGAGCGACGCCATGGGCGAGACCATATTGCGCCGAGAAGGCGCCCTGCAACACTGTGAATTCCTTCACAAGCTCGAAAGGCGGATTGATATATTGCTGAAAGCCCTGTGTCTCTGCGAATGCTATAGGCACGCCATTGAAGACGACTTCGTTCTGGAAATCCAGCCCTCCATCGATACGGTGGCTGAAACTATCACCTGTGACGCCAGGCGCCAAGAAGAGGAAAGAATCGATCTGGCGGCCTGTTCCAGAGATTATCTGCGGCAGGTCGTTAACAAGCGTCTCTTGGATGGTGGTACTCACCACCGGCTGTTCAGTCTCAAGCGCAATCTCGGGCGCGGTGACTTCGACGCTCTCGCTGATCTGCCCGGCCACTAACACAGCGTTCGCTGTGGATACACTTGCTGTTTGTACGTTTACGTCTTTTTCCACAGCGACTTTGAACCCCGGCGCCTCAATCTTCACTGTGTAGGTTCCGGGAATTAGATCGGTGACGTAATACGTGCCTACGGAGCTCGTGACCGCAGCGCGAGACACCCCGGTGGCGTTGTTAGTGATCATTATTTTCGCTCCGCCGACCACTGCGCCGCTCTGATCGGTGACTGTGCCGTTAATACCCGCGAGACTCTGGGCCCCGAGTTGCAAGGCCGAAAACGGCACCAGGCAGACGGTCACCCACAGGGCGAGACCCAGCCAACCGGCCACTCGCGCTCCGACTCTCATGTAAACCTTGGCAGCTCTCGCCTCCGATCCCAGAGAAACGACATTGATCTTCATTCGTGGGCTCCTTCCGTTTGTCCGCGTAACGGCTGTCGTACCCCTCACCTACCAGCTATCGGCTGCCATAACGTTATTGCTCTGAGCTTTCCGCACCGTGCGAGTTCGAGCACTGGAAATCGATCGCACAACAGTGCTGAGCTCACACTTTCATCGCCGATTCGGTTGGCAAGTATGGAGCGGGCCCAGGCAAAAAGAAATAGTAGACATTTAACATTAATTGCACTAACGTAACGTTCCGTGAAACCGTCCGACGCGCGATCTCATGCGAGAATATCCAGCGCCAACCAGATCGTGATCCATACCTTGGAGGAATATCTTCGCGAAACCCGGATTCGCCGGGTGCATTTTGGAGATGGCACCACCGCTCCGCCACCCCTGGCGTATGTCACCAACTTTCCCCGGCTCTCCGTGCCGCTGGCGGGATGCCACATCATGGAAGTTGCTCGCAGCGGCCGAACTGAAACCATCAAGCCGGTCCGCAGCCATGCCGTATTTGTCCCCGATCATGCCTGGAACAAGCCAGATTGGTCGAGCCGCGTCGACGTCCTCACTCTTCTGTTCGGTGTGAAACAGATCGGTGTCAGCCTGGTGCGTCATAAGGGAGGCTCGCAGGTGCCGGCCAGTGCGGTGAAAGCCAGCGTCCACGGCGGGTACGATGTGCCCACGCACAGCATCCTCGCCACACTCATGGTCCTGGCCGCCGATCATACGCGGGGACCCTTGCCCAGGCTGCTAACCGAGTCCCTGCTGCACGCCTGTTTGCGACTGCTCAAGTCGCCCCAAAAGCAGCGTCCGCGCAAAGCGATCCGTACCTACGAGTCCATTTGTTTGTATGTTCAGGAACACTTTCACAGCCCCATCACGCGGGAAAGCGTTGCGCGTAACTTCGGCCTCGCTCCGAATCACGTTTCCCGGTTGTTCCGCAAGGAAGGATTCATGAGATTCAATGACTATCTGAACCTGGTACGGGTAAACCGGGCGAAGTTCATGCTGCAGAATTACAGCATGACACTGAAGGAAATCGCGGCCAGTTGCTGCTACAGCGACCCCGCATACTTCTGTCGAGTCTTCAAGAAGACCTGTAAGGTCACTCCCACTGAGTACCGCACCAGGAGTACCACGCAGGTTTCTGCGGGCAGCAACTAGAAGTCCGGAGCTGGAGAAAGGTTATCTGAGTACAACAAACGTTCCATCTCTCCTGTTTTCAGACTAGGACGAATCACACATACTACGGGGCTACGCCTTTCGGCGGAGCTAGCTGTCGGATTTGTGACTACAAGACTGACTTCGCAAAGCGGGATCCTGGATGATTGAGCTGCTCAAGAGTTTGAGACAGCACCTGCTGACGGGGGTTTCCTTCGCCATTCCGTTCATCGCCTGCGGCGGCATCCTGATCGCGGCAGCGATCGCCTTTGCGCCTATGACTCCGACGGGCCCGGATTTTACGCAAGCACCACGGCTAAGGCTCGTTCTGGATATCGGAACTGCGGCACTTACCTTGATGCTGCCGGTGTTGGCTGGCTACATCTCGTATTCCGTTGCTGGCAAGCCCGGGCTGCTTCCGGGATTTCTCGGTGGTTATCTCTCGGGTCAGGTGAAAGCTGGATTTCTGGGTGCGATGCTCGCTGGTCTGGTGGCTGGTTATGTAGTGCAGGGTCTTAAGAAGGTGCCGGTCTCGAAGTATCTTCGGCCCATCATGCCGATCCTGGTGATTCCCATTGTGTCGGGCGCCTTCATCGGCGTCCTGATGATAAAAGTCCTGGGTGTGCCTATCGCGTTGCTGATGCAGAACGTGAGCCGCGGTCTGGTGTCGATGAGCACAGGGAACAATATCGTGCTCGCGCTGATTCTCGGAGCCATGATTGCCTTTGACATGGGGGGACCGGTAAACAAGACTGCGTTTTTCTTTGGGGCTGCCATGATCCGCGAAGGAAACTACCAAATCATGGGCGCATGTGCCGCCGCCATTTGTACTCCTCCGCTCGGAATGGGGTTGGCTACTCTGATCCGAAAGCGGCTTTGGAGCAATGAAGAGCGTGAAGCCGGTCTCGCTGCCATCGCAATGGGACTGATTGGAATCACGGAGGGGGCGATTCCCTTCGCGGCGTCGGACCCGATTCGGGTAATCCCCAGCATTGTAATTGGGTCCGCGGTGGCGTCCGCCATCGCCATGGCCGCCCAGGTAGGAGACCACGCGCCGCACGGTGGCCCCATCGTCTTGCCAGTCGTGGATCACAGAGTCGCCTATGTGTTGGCAATCCTGGCGGGTACGGTCCTCACTGCGTCACTGGTTGTCTTGCTGAAAACCAGGAACAACAAAGTAGCAGCAAGGAAGACGGAGGCCGCATGAAAATTGTCGCTGTAACCGCGTGCCCAACGGGAATCGCGCACACTTACATGGCCGCTGCGCGACTGGAGAAGATCGCGAAGAATTTCGGCCACGAGATCAAGGTTGAGACCCAGGGGGCGATGGGCATTGAAAACAGGCTGACCGAAAATGATATTCGCCAGGCCCACATTGCCATCTTTGCCGTCGATATCGAGGTGGAAGAACGGGAGCGATTCAACGGTGTGAAGGTCATTCAGGTGCCGCTGCAAGAGGCTCTCAAGAACCCGGAGAATATTTTTTCTAAGCTCCAACACTGAACCGAATGACGCAAGAGGTAAGCACATCTCTGCAATTCGTATTCTCCTGCCCTCTGTCCAGCGGCTTGCATGCCCGACCTGCCAGTCATCTGGCAGAGGTGGTGAATCAGTTCGCCTCCGATTGTACGTTGACCAACTTGCGCAACGGATTGATGGCCAACGGCAAGAGTGTGCTGGGGATTATCGCGGCTGACATTCGATATAGCGATCAATGTGCCGTCCGTGTAAGCGGCGCGGATGAACACTCCGCACACGCAGCGTTGCGCCAGTTTGTTGCAGAAGCCCTCCCCCTCTGTGACGTTCCTTTAGCAGTAAGCGCTGCGCCGATTCGCAGTAATACTCCCCCCCGCCCTCTCAAGGCGGCCGGGGTCAGTTGCAGCTTTGGAGTTCCGGTCAGTCGAGGAATCGCTCACGGCAAGGTTGTCATCGTAAGCCGGATGACACTTCCCAGCAGCCTGAGTACACCGAACAAGACCGATTCCCAGAAGGAATTGGACCACATCAAAGATGCAGTTGCCGCTGTGCGCCGCCGCATCGGAGAAAAGCTGAAGTACTCCATCACCCCTGCCGGAACGGCAGTACTTCAGGCGGACTTGGCAATGGCCAGCGACGTCTTTCTGGTCGAGAAACTGACAGAACAAGTTTTGCGCGGGAAGTCTGCCGGCCAGGCCGTAGTGGAAACTGGAGAGTTTTTCATCGATCTTCTGAGACATTCAGATAATGAGTACGTCCGTGAGCGATCTTCCGACATTGAGGAAATTTGTCTACAATTGCTGGAAGAGATCTACGGCGCGAGCCCCGGATCAGCACCTGTTGCACTGCATGAGCCTTCGGTGGTTGTCGCCGAGACCCTGGCTCCGCAGCAACTTCTTGAGCTTGATCGTCGATGGCTAAAAGCGCTTGTGCTGGAGTATTCCGGTTCGACGTCTCATGCCGCCATTTTGGCTCGGTCTCTCGGGATTCCGACGCTGGTGGGCGTAAGAAATGCCCGACTCGTGCTCCCCCCTGGAAGCGAAGTGGTGGTGGATGCAAATCGCGGTCTTGTGGTCTCGTACTCTCTTGCGGCGGTGCGGAGGTTTTACGGGCGCGAGCAGCAAACCTTGCAGCGAAGGAGAGAACTGTGGTCCCGCCAGACCGAGAAGCCGGCAATCACATTGGATGGGCAGCGCATAGACGTAGCAGCGAATGCCTCGTCCGTGGAGGAACTAGTCATAGCTTTTGAGAACGGCGCGGACGGAATCGGCTTGTTCCGAACCGAAATGATTTTTCTGGGCCGCGAATATCCCCCCTCGGAAGAGGAGCAGTTCGCCATTTACGCTGAAGCCGCGCGCACGGCGGGCGGACGGCCAGTGGTCATTCGTACCATCGATATTGGCGGCGACAAGAGGGTGCCATATTTAAACCTGCCGCCGGAAGAGAATCCATTCCTGGGATACCGTGGAGCACGGATCTACGCCGAGCATCACCAACTGCTGCAATCTCAACTGCGAGCCATCCTTCGCGCTTCGGCGCTGGGACAAGTTCAGATCATGGCCCCGATGATCTCATCCCTGGAGGAGATTGTTCAGTTCAAGGATGCGATCATACAAGCCAAGCAGCATCTCATTCGGAACGGTATGCCTTTCCAGCCTGATCTCAAGGTCGGAATCATGGTAGAAGTTCCGTCGGTTGCCTTCATTCTCGATCAACTCTGCTCTGAAGTTGACTTCTTCAGTATTGGGACGAACGATCTGAGTCAGTATTTCTTTGCCGCGGATCGGAACAATTCAAAGGTCAACGAGCTTTTCAGCGTTCGCCACCCAAGTTTCCTTCGTTTTCTCAAGCAAATTGTTGACCAGATCCGTTTAGCCGGGAAATGGGTTGGAATGTGCGGGGAAATGGCCGCCGACATTCGCAATTTGCCCCTGCTGGTGGGTCTCGGGCTCCGTGAGATCAGCGTGCCAGCCGTCGAAGTTCGTGAGTATAAGAGAACCGTCTCCAGACTCTATGCCTCCGACTGTGGCGTAATGGTCGAGCGGTCTATCGCGTCTGCAAAGGTCTTGGAGGTTGATGGTCTCCTGGGTCAACAGCCGCTGCAGGCCGCACAGCCCTTGCTCGCTCGGGAATTGATCCTTCTGGGAAGCACAAGTAAGAACCAGGAAGAAGTGATCCAGGAGATGGTCGACGCTTTTTATGTCGCAAGCCGAACCGAAGACCGACACCTTCTAGAAGAAGCGTTGTGGGCGCGTGAGGCGGTATATTCCACCGGTTTGGGTTACGGTTTCGCGACTCCCCACTGCAAGACGGATGCAGTCGCAGCCGACTCAATATGCGTCTTGAGACTCAGGGAGCCCATCAATTGGGATTCAATCGACGGCGAACGAGTACGCATGGTCGTTCTCCTTGCGCTTCGCAACTCTGAGGTAGCCAACAACCACATGCAGGTATTCTCGACACTTGCGCGCAAACTGATGAATGAAGATTTTCGTCAACATTTGCTTGAAGTCGAGACCGCCGACGAGGCGACGACCTATCTAGCAGCGCAACTCGGTACAGCCATGACCGGTGAACGTTAAATCTACGGCTGGGAGGCCACAGACCTCCTAGAGTTCGTAACCGATTGAAACTAAACGGTACGGATAGCGCTCTGGGGCCCTGATCGGACTGTGGAGACGGGTTATCGTACTGTTAACGGACTGGGATGGCCAGGTACTGAGGAGCCTGAAAATCATGGACCCGACTCTTGTTTCCCTGCTGGATTCGATCCCGCAGAAATCACCTCGCTCCAAACTCGAAACTCACCGCGAACTGATTCGCCAGCTTCGGAGTGATCGCAAAGGTCAGAAGCGCCAATGACGCGCTCCTCCGGAGCATGACTACTAGGGCGCAGCACATGGACCATTTCCTTGCTAGGCTGGAAAAGCAGGTGTGGGCGATTTGGTTGCCTGTCGTTGCCAGTGCTGCTTCCACAACGGTAAACGCCACATTGATAGGACCGGATGGAAATGCTGCCCCTCACGCCTTCTTGCAGTTCGATCTGAAGTACTGCTTACCCAGACTCGGGAGATTGCCCAGCCAGCCGACACGACGTACACGGGGTAGGAGTAGCATGGACTCATGGGGCATGCTCCACAGCCAAACCTCCGAATTACGATTGCGCTTCTGGCGGGCGGCATCGTTGCTGCGGCCTATTTTCTGCACGAGTGGATGCTCCGATAAGAAAGCCAAGACCCTTTTCAAGAATCGGTTCGCCAGCCTCTAGGGATTCCTCACGGTTACCGTAGGATTTGCCGGTGGCCAGTTGGAAACGTCCTCAGCTCGCAATTCGCTCCTGTTTATCATCCGGCAGATTCTCAACCCTCGGGCTCAATCCGCTCACCCACAAAAGCTGGAGGACACCATCCGGAAGTTGCCGAACGCTGTGCCTTGCTCCGTTCCGGTCGGCG
>Ga0066710_100004889_pt1 | contig 12027 bp, 9 predicted proteins | sample GraSoiAngelo_159_FD_79666 | JGI IMG/M metagenome (GOLD analysis project Ga0066710, IMG submission 79666) | Grasslands soil microbial communities from the Angelo Coastal Reserve, California, USA - 14_1009_16_40cm | ecosystem: Environmental > Terrestrial > Soil > Grasslands | place: USA... | reverse complement strand
TCGCGGCGAGCTACCTGACGGTCGAAGCGATGCAGCGACACGATCTCGTGATGGAGGAGGTCTTCCGCCGCCGGGCGCTCGTTTCCGGTGCCGTGTCGGGCGTCGTGGCCATGCTGGGACTCGTCGTCACACGCAGCGTGTCACCGCAGCTGTGGCACGGGATGCTCACACGAGCGTGGCCGTTCGCCGTGGTGTCGGCCGTGGGTGGCATCGCGTCCTTGTGGTCGGTCGCGCGTCGCCATTACCGGCCCGCGCGGGTCGGCGCGGCGGTCGCCGTCGCATCCGTGGTCGCGGGATGGGGGGTCGCGCAGTGGCCTTACCTCATCGTCCCCGACATGACGGTCGCGGACGCGGCTGCCCCCGCGAACGCGCTGCGGCCGCTCGCTGTCGGATTCGCGGTCGGCATCCTGCTCCTGGCTCCGTCCTTGTTCGTGTTGTTCCGAGTCTTCAAGGGGAGTGGCTCGCCTTCGTACCACTGAGCGGACGCGTCTACCGTTCCGTCACCTTCCGCACCTCGGTCGGCGCACCCGGCGACCCGCCCGTCGCCGACGTGTACTCCGGCACGCCGACGCACGTGAACAACAGACCATCGAGCGGCTCCCCTAATAGCCCGGGCACCTCGCTATCGACGAACGTCATCCCGGAGGCGCTCGCGCCCAGGCCGTAGGCGAGCAGATGCAGCCGGCCCATCACCAGGCCGGCCGCGAGGTGCACCTCGCGGTACTCCCGATCGTCGAGCGCGCCGACGTTCGTCGCGGCGATCACGACGAACGCCGCATCGCGAGCGAGGCCCTGCTCCCAACACACCCGATAGAGCTCATCTCGCATCGCACCAGCGCGTGCGGGGGCCGAGAGGTCCGGCCATCGGTAGAGACCAGGCACGACGCCTTCGACGTCGTGGACCACGACGCGGTGCGGGAGATCGACCCCACGGAGCGCGGCGCGCATGGAGGTGTGGAGCGTGTTCTCCGGCAGGCCGCGGGTGGGATCCATGCGGCGCTGCGAACCGCGCGCGAGCACGATGGCCTCGATCGGGCTCGCTCCGAGGACGGGCACGTCGACCGGGGCCCCGCGCTCCCACGGCGGCCCGAGCGAGTCGCGATCGCCCGCCCGCTGCGCTTCGGTGTCGAGGTGGAACTCCAACGGCGCCGCGTCGACATCGCCCGAGGCTGCCGGACCGGAGGCGTCGAGCGCGGGCGTGTCGCTGCCGAGCGAAACGACGGCCACGGGCCACTCGTGCACGCCGTCGGCGCCGACGAGCGCGGCCACCGGCCCGTCCGGGAAGCGGCTGTACAGCGACGCGGTGAGCCCCGCGGAGTCGGCACCGGCGAGCGACTGGCCGAGCATGGTGCCGGCGTCCCAGTACACGTGCCGGTACCCCCGCTCGCGGTAGCGCCAGCCGGTGCGCCACGGGACGCCGGTGACGATCAGGGCGGGCGCGCCGGCGCGAGGCGGCGGCGCGATCCGCACCAGGGCATGGTCCTGCGGGTCGTACCAGTGCACGCCGGCAGGCACCTGCATGCCGTCGGGCACGGCGACGTACAGCTCCAGCGGGAAGCGGCCGCCCGCGGACCCAGCGGCGCGGAACAGCCAGGTCGTGTAGGGCCGCGCCATCGTGCGCACCACGCCTGCGGAAAGGTGCAACAACCGGGAGAGCTGCGGAAGATCCAATCCGGTCGCACCGACGTCCGCCGTGCCCGCGAGGACGGCGACCGCGGGGGCCGCGGTGGTCGGCAGGGTGCGAGGGAGCGGCAGGCGGGGCAACGTCAGCTCGTAGCGCTTGTAGAACCACGGGAAGCGAGCCAGGTCGTTGGTCTCGAGGTCCTGGACCACGCGAGGGTCCTCGACCGGGGGCATCCACTCGCTGCCCGGTGCATCCGCGAACACGCGGTCGATGGACGTCAGCCGGTGCAGTGTCTGCGTCGCGGTCTCCACGTACGGATTCTGGCGCAGGCGCGGCTACTCCGCGATGGCCCCTGCACTCGAGCGTCCGAGACCGACCGGTCCTTAGACCCCGTGCGCCACAACGGGTCCGGTTCTACCAGATCCAGAGCAGACCTGAAGTCCTAGCCCGGGGGTTCAGGTCGTCCCCGCATGCGCCGAAGCACACAGCAGGGAAGGCACCCGTGGGTGCCTGCGTCCGACGCGTGGGACGAGGATGATCATCGGGACCGACGACCGCAGAGGGATCAAGTGGCCGCTCTTCGCGGTGCTGGTCGTGATGTGTGGTCTCTTCGTCGCCGGCGCTTCGTTCATGCAGCGGAGCGCGCTGACGTCGAAGGTGAAAAGCCAGGAGAGCAAGGCATCGGCCATCGTCCGGCAGATCGTGGCCCCGGCGCTCGGCGGGGCCAACCTCACGAAGCCGCTGCCAAGCGGGACGGCGGTCAAGCTTCGGAACCAACTCCAGAAGGGCCCCCTCGCCGGCGGAGTGATCGTTCGCGTGCGGATCTTCTCGCAGGACGGAACGCTCCTGTTCTCGTCCGATGCTGGGGATGACCCGGGAACGAAGCCCGGCGACGCGGATGCGATCCGGAGTGCCGCGGGCGGCGCTGCCACGGGCGTCGTTGGGATCGATCGGGTTTCGATCGGTACCCGGCCCACGTCGATCGAGCTCCTCCACACCTACGTCCGGCTGCAAGGTGCCAGGGGCAAGCCCAGCGGCGCGGTGTCCGTGGATCAGCGCTACGCACCGCTCGAAGCTGCATCCCAGAAGCCGTGGCACACGGCCGAGCTGGGGCTCGGGGCCGCGGCCGTGGTGTTCCTCCTGATCACGCTGCTGCTGCTCTCGCGGCGCCTTTCGATCAAGCGCGCTCGCGCGCGCGCCCATTCCCGCCCGGCGTCCCCGCCCGGAACCTCGACCAGACTCACCGCAGACGAGGGGTCGCCGAAGGCCGACCCCAAGAGGTGGCGCTTCCGCAGGGACAAGGAGGCGACCGCCGACGGTCGCCCCTCGAAGGAAGAGGTCGAACGAGCTGAGAAGGAAGCGCAGCGCGAGATCCAGGTCCGGGAGGCGCTCGAGACGCAGCTCGAGCAGCTCCGGACCAGGATCCGCGAGCAGGAGGATCAAGCCGGACGGCACGTCCTCGAGCTCACCCAGCAGCTGCAGGTGGCGGCCGCACGTGCCGAGGAAGCCGAGGCGCGCGCGGCAGCTCCAGGCGGCGGCGAGGCCGCGCAGCGGCTCGCCGCCGTCGAGCGGTTCGCTCAGGAGACGGGCCAGCGAGCTCGCGGGTTCGAGGCCAAAGCCACGGCCGCCGAGGCGAGGGTGACGGAGCTCGAGGCTCGTCTCGTGGAGGCGAGCCAGGCGAGCATGCGGCCGGTGACGGATGAGCGCATTACCCAGTTGGAACGCGCGGCCCAAGAAGCGATGGCAGCGGCCGCGGACAGCGCGCGACGGGCCGAGGCGACCGAGGCGGTCCGGGACGAGCTCGAGACGAAGGTCGCACAGCTGGGTTCGCGTGCGGCGGAGCTCGAAGCCACGACGGCCGCCGCGACGCAGCAGTTGCGAGAGGTCGAAGCCGCGAAAGCCGATCTGGAGCGCCGGGCACAGGAGGCGGAGTCCGGCGGGGACGCGGTCCGCGGCGAGATGGCGCAGCTCACCGCCGAGCGGGACGCGCTCCGCGCTCGGCTCCTCGAGCTCGAACAGTCGCCGCCTACGAAGCCGGACGCGCCCGATACGAGGACCGAAGAGCTCGAGCGGCACCTCGACTCGACGCGCGCAGAGCTCGAACAGATGGATCAGCGTCTCCGGAGGGCCTACGCGGAAGTGGCACAGGCTCGATCACTGCAACGGGCCCCCGATCCCGCCGCCTCACGCGGCGAGGATCCGCGCACCCACGAGCTCCGCCAGGAGCTCGCTCGCGCTCTCGAGCGCGCTCAGGCGGCCGAGGAACGCGCGGCCAGGCTCGAGGCGGACCTGCTTGCCGAGCGGCATGGCGTTCGGGAGATCGACGAGGGAGGCGACCTCGAGCCGGACATGGACCCCGAGCCGAAGCCGATCCCCGCGTTCAGGACGATGGTTCCGTCCGAGGCGGACGGGAACGGGACCTCGGACAAGAACGGCGACGGCGAACAGGGCGACAAGAGCCTTCGATTCCGCCTCGCGCAGTCGGCGGCCCGCAAGAAGGGCCTCGGCGACCTCGAATCACCCTCGTCCTGAGCCCGCGCGCCTCCGGACGTTCCTGGCCAGGATGCGCCATCATCGGCTGATGCGACGTGGCGTTGTCCTGCTGGCCGTGGCGCTCGTCCTCGTTCCCTCCGGACCGGTCGCCGCCTCGGCGCCGCCGTACCGCTCGAGCGTGCGACCCCTCTCGGCGTCGGTCCGCGACCTGATGCGCGGATCGTCGTGGCGGCCGGGGTGCCCCGTCGGGCTGAACGACCTCCGCGTGGTCGGCGTCACCTTCTGGGGGTTCGACCGCCAGGCGCACCACGGCAGGCTCGTCGTGCATCGAACGGTCGCGCGGGACGTCCAGCGGCTATTCGGGAAGCTCTACGCAGCCCGCTTCCCGATCCGCAGGATCCGGCTGGTCGATCGCTACGGGGCCGTCGACAAGCGTTCGATGAAGCACGACAACACATCGGCATTCAACTGTCGGTACCGCAACGGTGTCTGTTGCACCTGGTCGATGCACGCCTACGGCAAGGCGATCGACATCAACCCCGTCGAGAACCCCGAGCTGTGGTCGGGCGGGATCGCTCCGCCGAACGGGGCGGCGTACACGGATCGGTCCAACAGGCGCAAGGGGATGATCTTCCACGGCGACGTCGTGTGGAAGGCGTTCCACATGATCGGCTGGGGGTGGGGCGGCGATTGGTCATGGCCCATCGACTACCAGCACTTCTCAACGAACGGGAAGTAGCATCTTCCGCGTGACGCGCGTGGAGGTCATCCGACCGTTCGTCGAGCAGACCGTCAAGGAGTTCCTGGGGGTCGAGGAGCTCAAGGTCCTCGACGATGGAACGATCCCGATCCGAGCGGGCTCCTCGGCGGTCAACGTTCGGCTCCTCGAGGGGTCGGCCGGCGGCCACCCGTTGCTGCAGGTGTCCTCCCCGCTGCTCCACGGGGTCACGACCTCGCTGGAGCTGCTCGAGAAGCTGAACGACATGAACGCGGGTTTCTCGTTCGCTCGCGTGTTCCTCACGGACGACACCGTCTGCATCGCGATGGAGTTGTTCGTGGAGGAGCTGACACCAGAGCAGATCTCCTACGCGTGCGGGCTGATCACGTTCGCGGCCGACCACTGGGACGACGAGCTCAAGCGCACGTTCGGAGGGCAGACGTTCTTCGAGGGGAACCCTTCGGAGGAGGCGCCGTCCGATCCCAGGGCGAGCACGGAGGCTGATCCGACGGCCGAGGCAGCGGCCGAGCCCGGCGGCTACCTGTAGTGCGCTAGAAGGCGAGCAGGTCGACCGCGTACGTCTCGCGCAGCCGCAGATCGATCTCGTCCGCCGGGAGCAACCTCCTCGGCTCCATCCCATAGCGCTGGGCCTGCTCGAGGTGCGGCCAGCAGAACGGGATCAGCTCGTCGCGCTGGAGCCACCCGACGACGGCGGGGCGCGTGCCGTGCGGCCCCCAGAGCCAGAAGCAGAACTGACAGACGAGCGCCAGCCGCTGGGGGTAGCCGAACTGCGCCCGGTACCCCAGCTCGTGCTCGATCACCCGTCCCCAGAACGCGACCCGGCCCAAGACGGCGGGGCACCTCGTTCGCCGAAGGATCTCGACGTCGTGGGTGCCGTGGAGCCCGCATGAGCAGTCCACGTTGGGTGCTCCGTGGAGGCGCGCGTGCTTGCACGCGGCCTCCGCGGGCTCCATGGGTCGCCAGGGGCGGGAGCGCCCCGCGACCGGGCGGAGCAGCAGCTCCGTCCCGTCGCGATGCCCGGTGAGCGCCCAGGCCCGCCACGCGACGATCGGCTCCGTCGTGGCACCGACGGTGAGCTCGCGCGCGAGGGAGACGTTGGCGCTCATGAACCGGGCGGTTCCACGGGGACCTCGAGCGGCATCGGTTCGACGGGCGCGGGCCCGGGCTCCGGCATCGGCATCTGAGGGTCGGGCAGCGGGATCGTGGCGGGCTCGATCTCGATGATCCGCTTGGGACGGCCGATGTTCACCGCGAGACCTCCCTGCATCCGTCGGGGGACGGACGCTCCCCCCTGATGAAGGAGCGTACCGGACCTCTTCCGAACGCGCGACCCCCCAAAGGTCCCGTTCAGGCGCGAGCGAGCCGGTAGATCCCGCTGGGTCCGCTGAAGAAGATGTGGTGGTTCGGCCCGACCTCCACCGAGTGGACGCCTCCCGTCGAGGTCGTGATCAGGACCCTCGATCCGGTCGAGAACCCAGTGCGCGCCGCGTTCATGTTCATCGCTCGGATCGAGCTGGTGTTCACGTCGCCGAACACGAGGTCACCGTTGATGCCGGCACCCAGTCCGCACGAGATGCAGAATGCCGCGCCGGTGATCCCGATCGTGCCGGTGAAATACGTCTTCGGAAGGTGCCGTGGCGCGGGGCCGCTGTTGTTCGTGTCCTGTGGCGCCGCGCCGCCGCAGAACTCGTTGGGACCCCAGCCGTAGTTCCCGCCCTTGACGATGAGGTTGATCTCGTCGTTGCACGCGGGTCCGTTCTCGGTCTCCCAGAGCCGGCCGGTTCTCGGGTCGAACGTGAACCCGAACGAGTTGCGATGCCCGAACGACCAGATCCGTCCGTGCGGGTTGCCCGCTGCCGCCGTCCCGTCCCGATCGAGGCGCAGGATCTTGCCTCGGAGGTTCGCCGTCAGGTCCTGCGCGTTCGCAGCGTTGTGGCCTTCGCCGATCATCACGTAGAGCTTGTGGTCTGGGCCGAACAGGATCCGACCACCATTGTGGTACGGGGTGGAACTCGCAGGTGTGCTCACGAGCACGCGGAGTCCGATCCCGTGGGCGCCGCTCTTCGTGATGCGCACGAGTTGGTTGCGGAGCGCTCCCTTCCATGTCCTCGTGACGTAGACGTACACGAAGGGCGCGGTGGGGAACGAGGGGTCGAGCGCGATCCCGAGGGCTCCGCGCTCACCGCTGCCGTCCACGCCGCCGATCGTGAAGAACAGGTGGTTGGTGCCGGTCTTCCGGTTGATGATCCGAACCTCACCCGACCCTCGTTCCAGGTACCAGATGTTCCCGGAGGGCGAGAACGTGAACCCGGAGGGGCCGTTGAGACCGGTCTTCACCGGGACGACCTTGACCGCCGACGAGACGGCCGGCGTCGCCGTCCGATCCTGGAGTTGCGCCGCGCCGATTCCTGGCGAGAGTAGGACCAGACACGTTGCGGCGGTGAACAGACGGATCATTCGCATCGCTCCATCCCCTCCTGCTATGGGACCATGTCCACCGTGACCACGGTTCCTCCATCGACGTTCGGGATCCCCGCCCTCCGCACCGAAGACCCACGGTTCCTCCGCGGGGAAGGCAGGTACCTGGAGAACGTCCAGATCGAGGGATCGCTGCGGGCGGTCTTCGTTCGCTCCATCTTCCCCCATGCGGAGCTCTCGAAGGTGGAGGGTCTGGATGAAGCTCGGTCGATGCCGGGCGTTGTCGCCGTGTACACGGCGGGTGACCTGGACATCCGTGCCCAGCCGCCGGCCGGCAACGTTGAGGCTCCCGGCGGGGAGCTGGACCAGCCGTTCGATCGTGAGGCGCTCGCCCGCGATCGGTTGCGGTTCGTCGGCGAACCCTTCGCGGTCGTCATCGCGGAGACGTCGGGGCAGGCGCAGGATGCCGCCGAGCTGGTCTGGGCGTCGGCCGACCCCCTCGACGCCGTGACCGACGCCGAGCAGGCCGCGGGGGACGGTGCCCCGTTGCTGTTCCCGGCCATCGGCACGAACGTCGCCCACCGCTTCGAGCACGACTGGGAACGGGACGTCCTGGCCGGTGCGGACGTCGTGGTCGAAGGACGCTTCGTGAACCAGCGCCTCGCACCGGTGCCGATGGAGGCGGATGGGATCGCCGTCGTTCCGGAGGAGGACGGCTACACCGTCTGGGTGTCGACCCAGGTTCCGTTCGACGTCCGCAACGACCTGGCCGAGCTGCTCGGCGTCGATCGGCAGCAGGTCCGCGCGATCGCTCCGGACGTGGGTGGAGGCTTCGGCGCGAAGATCCCCGTCTACCCCGAGTACCTGGTCGTCGCGAAGGCGGCGAAGCTCTTGGGCAGGCCGGTCCGGTGGTTCGAGACACGGAGCGAATCGATGCTCGGCCTGTGGCACGGTCGAGCGCAGGTCCAGCATGTCCAGATCGGGGCCCGTCGGGACGGGACCGTCGTCGGCATGCGCGTGGACATCGTGGCCGACATGGGCGCGTACCCGTTGGGCGCGTTCTTGCCTGCGACGACCGGCGAGATGCTGGCGGGGGTCTATCGCATCCCGACGATCGCCTACCGCGGGCGGTCGGTCGTCACGAACACGACGCCGGTCGGCGCGTACCGCGGCGCGGGGCGTCCCGAGGCGACGGCGTGCGTCGAGCGCGCGATGGACATGCTCGCGCAGGAACTGGCGATCGACCCCGTCGAGATCCGCAGGAAGAACCTGATCCCGGCGGACGCCTTCCCGTTCACCACGGCGACCGAGATGACGTACGACTCCGGCGATCACGCCGAGTCGCTCGATCGCGCGCTCGAGCTCGCGGGATACGAGGGCCTCCGGAAGGAACAGAGAGCCCGTCGCGAGCGCGCGGACCCTCTCCTGTTGGGGATCGGCGTGTCCACCTACGTGGAGATCACGTCGTTCTCCTCCAAGGAGTTCGCGCGGGTGGACGTCGAGGATGACGGCCGGGTGAGCGTCTACGTGGGGACGTCGTCGCACGGCCAGGGACACGAGACCGCGTTCGCTCAGCTCGCGTCGGGCGTGCTCGGCGTCGCGATCGAAGACGTGCGTGTGATCCATTCGGACACGGCGCTCGTGGAGCGGGGCGAGGGCACGTGGGGGTCGCGATCGCTCCAGGCGGGCGGCTCGTCGGTCGCGACGAGGGCGGGAGAGGTTGCCGACGGCGGGAGGATGCTCGCCGCCGAGCTGCTGGAGGTCGATCCCGCCGACCTCGAGGGGCCGAGGGACGGAGGGTTCCGCGTCACCGGTGCTCCCGACCGCGTGATCTCGTGGACCGAGCTGGCGGCGACCGCGAAGGATCGCGGGTCGCCGCTGTCGGCCGAAGGGGTCTACCGCGAGCCGGGCTCGACGTTCCCGTTCGGTGCCCACGTCGCCGTGGTCGAGGTGGATCGCGAGACCGGCTCCGTCGATCTGATCCGTCATGTGGCCGTCGACGACTGCGGCCGGATCCTGAACCCCGCGCTCGTCCGCGGTCAGCAGCACGGCGGGATCGCACAGGGGATCGCGCAGGCGCTGTTCGAAGAGGTCGTCTACGACGAGGTGGGGAACCCCGTCACCGGCACCCTCGCGACGTATCTGATGCCGAGCGCTGCGGACCTCCCCACGTTCGAGACCGCGAACACCGAGACCTTGACCGATGTGAACCCGCTCGGCGCTAAAGGGATCGGGGAGTCGGGCTCGATCGGCTCGACCCCGGCGGTCCAGAACGCGGTCGTGGACGCCCTATCCCACCTGGGCGTCCGGCACGTGGACCTCCCCTGCTCGCCGGAGCGGGTCCGGGCCTCGATCGCGGAGGGAAGCTGACGGATGCGCCTCCTGCGAGCTAGGCCGAACGATGGTCGCGAACGAGCCCTGAGGCTCATATGCTGAAGGCCGCCCGGAAGGCGATACCCCTTGCATGACTAGTCCACGCCGCACGCTCGAGCGAGTCCTCAAGGGTCCGGTCGGTGGCATGCTCCTGTGCCTGCTGATCGCCGGGTTCCTCGGGGGCGTCGCCGTCGCCCATCCCGGCGGCACCACGAACCCAACCTCGTCCGAGACCGCATCCTCCCCCCCGTCGGGGATCCCGCAGGCACCGGGGCGGGTTCAGCAGAACGGCGCTCCGATCGCCGGCGGCGGAGCCACCGTCCACACGGCGGCGGACTGCCAGGCCGCCCTGACCGGCGTGCAGGGTCAGCTCCCGGCGGTGCAGGACGCGACGGGTCTCGCCCACGCGATCAACACGGTCGAGGCCAACTGCGAGAAGAACGTCCAGGCGCCCGGGCTGGTGAACGCTCTCGGGCACCTCGTCGCGAACTGGCAGCGCCACCAGGCGCACGAGGCGGCGAAGGCCGCCACGGTGCACGGCAACGCGGGCGTCCACGGGAGCACGGGCGTGCACGGGAACTCCGCGTCGCACGGTCCACCGAGCGGCGGCACCGCGATCGGCTCCTGAGCAGACCGCACGGGTGATAACCCCGGGCACGGGCCGTTCCCGGTAGCCTGTCCCGATGTCCGAGTTGCCGCTCTGGGAATGCCGGTTCCGCGCCCCGAGGATGACCCTCCCGCGATGGTCCAGGAGCGCCCCCGACCGGACCGTCTTCGCATCGAACGAGTCGGGCGTGTGGCAGGTTCACTGCTGGAACGTCGCGACGGGCGAGCGCAGGAAGATCTCCGATCATCCCGTCGGCGTGACCCAGGGCTACGCGAGCCTCGATGGCGCCGAGGTCGTGTTCTGGCAGGAAGACACGGGGGATGAGACCGGGCGGTGGTTGACGCAGGCCTTCGAAGGGGGCGGCTCCGAGCCGCTCTTTGAAGGCCTGCCGGTCGGCTGGAACGACGGGGTGGCGCTCGGCCCGGGGATCGCCGCCGTCGCGATCGCGGATCGCGACGTCGGCTTCGCGGTTTTCGTGTCGATCGACGGTGGGCCGGCGAAGGAGATCGCGCGGAGCACCGAGTGGATCGGGATCGCCGGCGATCGGGACGACGCCGGTGACCGCGCCGGCCTCTCGACGGACGGGACGTTGCTCGCCCTGCAGCACGCCGAGCACGGCGACCTGCTGCATCCCTCGCTCCGGATCGTCGACCCGAGGACGGGCGGCACCGTCGGTGAGCGGGGGGATGGGTCGTCGAGCGTCTTCGCGACCGCGTGGTCGCCGCTCGAGGGCGATCTTCGCCTCGCGGCGGTCCACGATGAGCAGGACCGGGAGCGGGCAGGTATCTGGGACCTCGCGACCGGCGCGTGGTCGGACCTCGACATCTCGCTTCCCGGCGACGTGACCGCCGTGGACTGGTGGCCGGACGCCTCGGCGCTGCTGCTGCGCCATGCGTACGACGGCCGCCACGAGCTCTATCGCCACGACCTCGCCGCGGCGTCCTCCTCGCGGATCGAGACGCCGCCCGGCTCGATCGCCAGCGCGCGGGTCCGGCCCGATGGTTCGATCTGGTACCTGCACACCGACGGCGTCCACCGCGCCCGGATCGTGGACGACCGCGGGGACGAGCCGGTCGCCGTCCTCGGCGAGCCGGCCCCACCCGGCCGGCCGTTCATCGATTGGCGCTACGCGAATGACCACGGGCAGCAGGTGCACGGGTGGATCGTCCAGCCCGAGGGTGGGGGCCCGTATCCGGTGATGGTCTTCGTGCACGGCGGGCCGCACTGGCTCTACGAGGACACGTACTTCCCCGAGGTACAGGCGTACGTGGACGCTGGGTTCCTGGTCGCGATGCCGAACTACCGGGGTTCCAGCGGGTACGGGCGAGCGTGGAGCGACGCGCTCACGGGCGACGTCGGATTCACCGACGTCGACGACGTGACGGCCGGACTGCGTGACCTGCTCGGGCGGCGGGACGTCGACCCGTCCCGGACCGTTGTCGCCGGGTGGTCATGGGGCGGATACATCACGCTGATGGAGCTCGGGCGCTACCCCGAGCTGTGGTCTGCCGGGATGGCCGGGGTGCCGGTCGGGGACTACGTGCGTGCGTACGAGGAGGAAGCGCCGTCGTTGCAGGCGCTCGACCGGGCGCTGATGGGCGGGACGCCCGCGACCGAGCCAGAAGCGTTCCGCCGCTCGAGCCCGATCACATATGCCGATGAAGTCGCGGCTCCCGTGCTCCTGGTGATCGGCGAGAACGACTCCCGATGCCCCGTCGGGCAGGCGCTCGCGTACGCGGATCGGCTGAAGGAGCAGGGGAAGCCGCACGAGGT
>Ga0066710_100004888_pt1 | contig 12028 bp, 10 predicted proteins | sample GraSoiAngelo_159_FD_79666 | JGI IMG/M metagenome (GOLD analysis project Ga0066710, IMG submission 79666) | Grasslands soil microbial communities from the Angelo Coastal Reserve, California, USA - 14_1009_16_40cm | ecosystem: Environmental > Terrestrial > Soil > Grasslands | place: USA... | reverse complement strand
CTTCGGCCGACAGGGCCTCTTCGCTCACGACAATACGCATCACGCGCTCGCCATGGGCCACGCGGCGGTCGATTGCCTCGACAGCAACGGCCGTTTCGACGGCGCCAAGTGGCAACGGTACCGCGAGCTATTCGAAACGCACGTCGTCGAGGATTGATGCAGGCCGTCGCTCGTGAGGCCGGCTTGTCCGTCCTCACCTTTCATTCGATCTCCACGGAAGCCGGACCGACCAGCATCGATGCCGCGACCTTCCGCATGCAGATGGACGTCCTGGCCGAGTCCGGCTTCGCCTCCATGAGCTGTCAGGAGTTTCTGGACTGGCGCCACGGTCGCGCGAAGAGCGCAGCGAAGCGCGTGCTCATCACCTTCGACGATGGCTTTGCCGATTTCGCGACCGAGGCCTTCCCCGTGCTGCGCGAGCGCAACTTCTCCTGCCTGGTTTTCGTGCCGACGGGCAAAATCGGGCAGCGTGAGGATTGGCGCGGCGCCCATGCGCCCCCGCGTCCCCTGATGAGCTGGTCGACGTTAAGCGATCTCGCGCGCGCCGGTGTCGAGTTCGGCGGCCATGGTGTCGTTCACGCGGATCTGACGCGTCTCTCGCCCGAGCAGCGCCGCCAGGAGATCGAGCGCTGCGCCCAGGATCTGGCCGAACACACCGGGCGTCCGCCCCGAAGCTTCGCCGCGCCTTACGGTCGCGTCAACCGGGCCGTGCTTGCGGACCTGGCGCGGACCTACGAAGCAGCTTTCGGAACGCGCTTCGACCGTGCGCGAGCGACGTGCAATCTCTTCGACGTCCCGCGGATCGAGATGCATTACTTTCGCAAGCCGCGGCACTGGCGCGCCTTCGTGCGCGGAGATCGATCGTATTTCCTCGCCCGCCGTGCGCTCCGCGCGGTGAAAACCACCGCCAGTTCAGCCGCGCGCGCCATCCTCGATTGAACGCCGGAGCGAGCCCTCGGCGAGCACCGCGGCGCGATCCCAGCTAAACGTTCGTGCGCGCTCGAGCGCGTTGCCTGCGAGGCGCGATCGGCGAGCCGGGTCGCGGAGCAATGAGAGCACACACGCCGCGATCGCGGTGGGGTCGGCCGGCTCGAAGTACAGGCCGGCGTCGCCCACGACTTCCGGGAGGCTCGCGCGCCGGCTCGCCAGCACCGGCACGCCGCAGGACATCGCCTCGACCGCCGGGAGCCCGAAACCCTCCCACAGCGAAGGAAAGACCAGCGCATAGGCCCCGTTGAGAAGCTCGGCGAGCGCCGCATCGCTGACGTAGCCGGTGAAATGGACGTGTTCGGCGAGCGGTGCGTGGTCCGCGACGTAGCGCCTGAGCTCTCCGACGTTATCCCAGAAGCCTTTCCCCGACGTGTCTCCGACGATCGCGAGATGGACGCCGCGATGTTGCGCAACGATGGTCGGCATCGCCTTGAGCAGACCGAGGATATTCTTGTGCGCATTCATGCCGCCGACGTAGACGAGAAGCGCCCCATCGGCTGGAATGCCATGGCGTGCGCGGGCCGCCGCCGGCACCACGGGATCGTCGATCACCCGGAAGACGGGATGGGCGGCTTCGGTCACTACGTCGATGCGCGAGCGCGAAAAGCCAAGAATGCTTTCGAGGTCGGCGGAAGAGCTTTGCGACACCGTCATCGCCCGCCTCGTTTGCCAGCGCGCCAGCGCGGTCTTGGCCCGCCACAAGAGCTGATTGCGTCGGGTCGGAAACAGCAGCCGCGGGAAGCGCTCCGCCGTCGCATCGTGAAAGCAGACCACGCAGGGAACGCGTGTGAAGAGCGGGAAGTAGGAGTAAAGGCTCGGAAAAAAGAAAACGTCGAAGTTTTCGCGCCGGGCAAGCCGCCCCATCGCCCAGAGATATTCGAGCGACCTGGACGAGCGGCCGACCATCGATTCGTTGAGCGCCCGCCCGGTCGTGGCGGCGAGCACCGCGGCGCCCGCGGGGAGCTCGTCCTTTGGCGGCTGATCGAAGAGCAGCGTGTAACGGAAGCCCGTATCGCGCGCCAGCAGAGCGTTGACGAGGCTGCGCGTGAAACGGCCGAAGCCGCGCTCGTTCGTCCAGCTCGTAGCATCGACACCCACATGGACGGCGCGGTCGGGCACCAGGGATTCCTGTGGCGGAAGGCGACGATCCTGAACGCTCGCTAGCGCTTGCGGACGTTCGAGGCGAGGTAACCCGCGCACTCGCCGGCGCTCCAGCTGCAGGCGAGGAGCGCAATCAGCGGAACCGCGCCGACGAATTTTCCGAAGTTCCGATGCCGCGTCCAGATGGTCGCGGCGATGCGCTGCATCATGATCAGCGGCAGCAGAGGCGAGAGCGCGGCGTAGACGAGACGGCGCGACGGGCTCAACCGTGCGCTGCGGGTTGCCGCATACGACCGGCCCCAGACGAAGCGTTCGCACAGAGCGCTGCCGAGCCGCAGATCGCTTCGATGCTGATAGACGATGACGTCCGGATTCAGTGTGATCGTCCTGCCGGCGGCACGGAGCGCGCCGTTGACGACGACCTCGCGAAAGCTCGCCTCCCAGAGCGATCGCACCGACTCGAGCGCCGATCGTTTGTAGGCAGTGTTCGCGTCCGACGCGAACTGCGATGCTCCGGCGGGCACGGGATTCTGGTACTTCGCGAAGTCGCAGTAGTAGACCGCCCAGTTGAGAGGACGATCGATCCCGTTCTCGATGGCGCCGCCGACGGCCGCATCGCCCGCGCGGTGCGCTGCGACGATGTTAGCGCACCAGTGCGCATCGGGGCGCGCATGATCCTCGAGAAGCGCGACGAGCGCGCCCCGCGCCAGCGCCAGCCCGCGCGCGCGCAGTGCGTCGTGATGCTCGCGGCTCCCCGCCGTGCGGGCGGCAATCTCCGGGTCGGTCACGGCGACGAAGCTCACGTCGGGAAAGCGCGCCCTGAGCGTGCTGACGCCATCCGTGTTCTCGTGATAAGGCACGATGATCTCGATGGGCGGCGCGTCGACCTGCTGCCCGAGAGCGTCGAGGCAACCCGCGAGGTCGTCGCTTTGGGCGCGCACCCGGGTTGTGTCGCTGATGATGACGACGACGACCGAGAGGACCGGATCGGTTGCGCTCGCCATCCAACCCTCGCTTACTCGACCTTCGAGAGTGCGTCTCCGGGCCCGAGGACGCAGCCCACCCATTCGCCTGCGACCAGGACGACGACCGCAGGCCCCAGCAGGGGCAGCGCGCAGATGAATTTACCAACGCGGCAGCGCTTCCTGAACACGGTCAGGGCGATGCGCGCCAGGAGAAAGAAAGGGACGAGCGGCCCTCCAAGAACATACGCCCAGCGCCTCAGCACGCTCTGGTTCCTGGCGCGCACCCCCGCAAAGGCGCGGCTGAAGAGATAGCGCTGACGAAGATAATAGCCGAAGGGAAACGGTCCGCGGTGATACACCAGCATGCCGGGCACGGAGAGAAGCTTCATCCCTTTGGCAACCAGCGTCGGATGCAGCGTCATCGGCCAATAGCCTTCGTCGAGCAGCTCGGCGTGGGTAGTGAGCGCTTCTCTGCGGTACACGATATTGACATCGTGCAGATCGGTCGTCTCTCCAGCGGGCCAGGGTGGGAGGGCGCTGTTGTATTCCAGAAAATAGACGACCCAGTCCGGCACGTTGTCATAGTCGAAGTCCGCGATCGGGCCGCCGACCGCGGCATATCGTCCGCGCGCGTGCGCTGCGAGCGCCGTTGCGAGCCAGTCGTCCTTGGCCGAACAATGCTCTTCGACGATGGCGACGTATTCGCCGGTAGCTTCCTCGACGCCGCGGCGGCGCAGCGCGGGAACCTTGCGGATGTCGGGCGCGGGAATGATTCGCGCCCAGGGGAAGTCAGCGGCCAAACGTGCCGCGTAGCTGTCCGGGCCTGCGGCAACGACGATGACTTCGGCGCCCAGCGCGTGAGCTTCGACCCGGATGGAATCGAGACATTGGTCGATGAAAGGGGCGCCGACTTTCGAGGCGACGACGACGGAAATCTTCGGCATGACGTTTGGTTCCGCAACCCTTCGACGAAAGCACACAGAGCCCGACCTGGTCTCGCCGCGGATGCTATCATTATCGACCGCCTCTTGCAGACTACTTGCGGGCCATCGCGCCTGGACACCGGAAACGGTTCGAACGCTCCGTCATGAAGCAGCTTGCCCAGCGTGTCGTCAGGCACGCAAGACTGAACTGGCAGAACCTCGCCTGGCCCGATGTTCCGAGCCCGCCGTTCCTCATTCTGTTCATCAATTCGATCTGCAACATGAAGTGCGAGCACTGCTTCTATTGGAAGCAGCTCAATCAGCGCGACGACCTGACCTTTCAGGAGATCGTGGCTCTGTCTCAGGATCTCGGGCCGATCGAGAATCTCAACCTGTCCGGCGGCGAGCCCTTCCTGCGCAGGGAGTTCGACGCAATCTGCCGTCAGTTCATCAAGCAGAACGGGGTGAAAGAGATCTACGTTCCGACGAATGCTTGGTTCACGGACAAGACGATCCGCATGATTCGCGGCGTGCTTCAGGAGCCGAGCCTGAAATTGTTCGGCGTCGAGATTTCCCTCGACGGCATGCCCGCGTTCCACGATGAATTTCGCAAGGCCCCGAATTCGTTCCGCAAGGCGATGGAGACCTATGACGCCCTGGCGGCGCTGCAGAAGGAGGATCCGCGCCTGCAGATCCACGCGATATCGGTCGCGACCGAGCGGAACATGGAGCAGATCAGGCAGCTCACGACCTTCCTCTACGACCGCTGTCCGCAGATGACCCACCACAATCTGGCGATCATTCGCGGAGAGCGCAAGAATCCGACGCTGCAGGGCCCGGCCCTGCAGCAGTATCGAGACCTCTACGCGTATATCCGCCGGCTCTGGTCGGCTCGCGAAGAGTCGCGCTACGGTTCGTTGGTCGAGCCAATGCTGCAATGGGCGAAGCTCAAGAGCGCGGAGCAGGAACGGCAATTCGTGGCGTGCCGCGCGGGCGTGCTCTCCGCCGTCGTCCACGCCAATGGCGACGTGGGCGTGTGCGAGCAGCGGCCGCCGATCGGCAATCTACGAAAGAACTCGTTCAGGGAAATCTGGCACTCGCACCACGCCGGCGAGATCCGGGATTCGATCCACCGGAAGGAATGCTACTGCACCAACGAGATCTTCATGTGGTCGAGCATCATTTACCAGCCGGTCGAGCTCGCCAAGTCGATGCTCGGCGCGAAGGTCTGGCAGCGCGCCGAGCCGCTCAAGCAGGAGGAGCGAGCCGACTACGCGCAGGCTGCCGAACCGTTGCAACGGGCCGCGACAAGCCACGCGCCCCTGGTCCGCCGCTCGAACTGAACCTCTAGTGGCCCTTTCGAATCCGGTCTGGCGCTGGCAGCCCGAAGAATATCGGTCGCCCTGCCAGCAGCTGTTGCCCGCGCGCTTCGGCGGTGGCCGTTACCGGCTCCCCGGCGCGCTTCTTCGCGAGGAGCTCGCGGATCAGCGCGAGATAACGCTCGAGATGGACGTTCTCGGAGAATTCCCTTTCGAACGCCGCCCGTCCTGCAGCTGCCAACCGTTGGCGCAGGCTCGCGTCGCCGCGCAGACGGTCGATGGCGAGGCCGAGCTCATCGGCATCGCGATACATGAGCCCGCCTCCATGGGCGCGTACTATCTCTTCGGGCGCGCTTCGAGCGTGAACGATCACGGGCGAGCCGGCGGCAAACGACTCCACGACGACCAGGCCGAACGTCTCATAGCATAGCGACGGCACGATCGTCGCTACCGCTCCGCGATAGAGCGAATTCAGGCGAGCCTCGCCCACAGTGCCGAGAAACTCGATGTTGGCCGCGCCGCCCGCGAGCGCGCGCAGCTGTGCCTCGAATTTGCCGCTGCCGGCTATAAGGAAGTCGACGTCGGGCCGGGCGCGAATCACCGGGATGACGACCTGGACGCCTTTCTGCTTTTCGAGGCGTCCCGCGTAGAGGAAATACGGCCGACCCGCCCGGCGCGAATCGCCATCCGCTGGCCCCTCGAGCGGAACGTGGTGGAACTGCGGCAGCTGGATGAACGTGCCGCTCAGGCCGCGCTCCTGATGCTTCCGTATCGTGAACACGCTCGGGCCCAGAAAGGCATCGATATTCCGTGTGGCTTCGCGCATGAGATCGGTACCGCGCCAGAGCTGAGGCGGCCGTCCACTCGCGAGCGCGCAACGGTAGCAGGTTGGCCGCGTGCACACTTCGCGGTCGAACTTCCACAGGGTGTGCATTGGACACACCAGCCAGTGGTCGCTGAGCGTGCACAACTTCAGGCCCCGTCCGTAGCCGAAGACAGCAGGCCCTCCGAGCAGAGAGACATTGTTGTAATGGATGACGTCGAAAGTCTCGCCCTCGAGGAGACGGTGTAACCCCGCTGCTTGCAAAACGGGACGCCCGGTCTGTTGTACCGCGAGCAGGCCCCATTTTCCCGCCGGCGTGCGCAATCCATGCACCGTCACATTCGGATGATCGGCATATGCCGTCGAGGGTGGCCCGCCCGCAAGAAGCTCGAACGCCGAACGACTGTGGATGACGGACACACGATGGCCGCGCCGCGCGAGGGCGTTCACGAGCCGGTGCGCGTAAATCCCGTCGCCGCCGAAGTTGTACGGAGGGTAGAAGGTGCTGACTATGCAGAAGTTGAGGGCGCCGCCGCCGGAGCTCATCGGCGTCATTGTATACTGGCAACAAGTGCGTTCCTCCGCGGGAAACCGCGAATACAAAAACGGTTTGACGCGAGTCCTGTATATCGCCGGGTGGGGTCGGAGCGGAAGCACGATTCTCGACAACGTGCTCGGCCAGGTCGAGGGTTTCTTTTCGACCGGCGAACTCCGTTCGATCTGGGATCGGGGCCTGATCGAGAATTGGCTGTGCAGCTGCGGCGCCGCGTTCCGGGATTGCGAAGTCTGGAAAAGCGTATTCACAGAGGCGTTTGGCGGCTTCGAGGGGGTCGACGTCCGCCGGATGCTGGCGATTCGCGACAGATACGACCGCCCATGGAACACGTTTTTCCCGCGCCGCTTGCGCTCATCCGAGCTGGCCGAATATCGCGCCGCGCTGACCAGGCTTTATGCCGCGATCGCCGCCGTCAGCGGCGCGAAAGTGATCGTTGATTCCTCCAAGACGCCGGCCTATTGCCGCATTTTGCAGGATTGCGCCGGCATCGAAGTCGATGTCGTCCATCTGCTGCGCGATTCGAGGGCCGTCGCTTTCTCATGGCAGCGCAAGCGACTGTGGGGGAACAACGAGGGCGGCTACATGTCGAGGTTCGCGCCCGCAGTGAGCTCGCTGATCTGGGATGGGAGGCAAGTCGCATCCGAGGCACTAGGTCGCGGCGCGCCCGGACGCTACCTGAGATTGCGTTACGAGGACTTCGTCGCGGCTCCGCAGGATGCGCTCACCCGCATCCTCGCGCTGACCGGGGGTGGCAGCGCTCTCCCAGCGTTCTGTGGCGATCGAAAGGTTGCGCTACGCCCGGTTCACGGGATTTCTGGCAACCCAAGCCGTTTCGCGCGAGGTGCCGTCGACCTTAGACCCGACGAAGAGTGGCGCTCTGCCATGAAATGGACCGATCGGCTGATCGTCACGGCGATGACCGCGCCCCTCTTGATGCGGTATCGCTATCCGCTCACGACGCGAACGAGCGCGGCGGGCTGAGGCCGGACGTGGTCCGACTGCGGCCCGACGGCGCTGAGCTGCGAATGGGCGAGCCACCATCGCCTCCTCCGAGTGAGACCACGGCGCGGTGGCCCCGACCCGGAACAGCGGCGGAGCGCACGCCCTGGGTCGCGGTCTTGGCGCTGACGCTGCTGGCCGCGGCACTGCGGGCCGTCGGCCTCGACGGCGGGTTGTGGCTGGACGAAATCCTCACCCTGGTCGAGAGCGTGCGGCATCCGCTCGCGCAGATCGTGACCGCATTCCCCGGCAACAATCAGCACACGCTCTACTCCGTGCTGGCACATGGGTCGATCGAGGTGTTCGGGGAGCAGGCGTGGAGCCTTCGGCTGCCGGCGCTGCTCTTCGGCGCAGCGACGCCGCCAATGCTCTATCTGTTGGCACGGGAATTCGAGGGGCGGACCGAAGCGCTCCTCGCTGGCGCGCTTCTCGCGGTGAGCTATCACCACGTCTGGTTCTCGCAGAATGCGCGCGGCTATTCGGCGCTCGCGTTCTTCGCGTTGCTCGCGAGCTGGTTCCTGCTGCGAGGGCTTCGACGAGGAAGGAGCAGCGATTTTCTGTGGTACGGCGTGGCGTCCGCGCTCGGGACCTACACGCACCTGACGATGGTGTTCATGGTGATCGCGCATGCAGCCGCGTGTGCGCTGCTCCTCGGCCTGCCGCCGTTCGACAGGGACGCATGGCCGCGGTGGCGTCTGCCATTGATCGGATTCGCGGTTGCGGCTGTGCTCTCGCTCGCGCTCTACGCGCCCTTGCTGCTGGATATGCAGCAGTTTTTTCTGAAGCGGACCATGCCGGCAGACGTGGCGACGCCGCAGTGGGCGGCGAAGGCGCTCTTCAGCGGCTTGCAGGTCGGGACAGGCACGGCGTTGGCGGCGCTGGCAGGAGCCGTGCTGTTTGCCTTTGGATTGTGGAGCTATTTCCGGCAGAGCCGGTTTCTGCTTGCGTTGTTCGTGCTCCCCGGCGCGATCACCGTGGCAGCGGTTCTGGCGCTGCGGCAGCCGATATTTCCACGGTTTCTCTTCTTCCTGGCGGGATTCGGCGTGCTGATCGTCGTGCGCGGGGCGCTGGAAATCGGTGCCTGGCTCAGCCGGAGCGGGAAGACGAGCGCTGCGCCGGTGACTGCGCTCGGCGTGGCATTGGTGGCGCTGATGGTGGTCGCGTCAGCGGTATCGCTGCCGTTGAATTACCGCTACCCGAAGCAGGATTTCGGCGCCGCGATGCAGTTCGTCGAAGCGCAGCGCGCGACGGGCGAGCCGGTGCTGACGGCCGGTGGCGCCGTCTATCCGTATCAGATGTATTACCGCCGGCCCTGGGCGCGGGTTGCCTCGCTCGAGCAGTTGCAGACGATTCGTGCGCAGGGTCGTCGGGTATGGGTGCTCTACACGCTGGCCGAATATATCGAAGCGAGCACGCCGGGCCTGATGCATGCGCTGCGCGACGAATGCACGGTGGAGGCGGTGTTTCGCGGAACAGTCGCGGGAGGGAACGTCATGGTGTGCGCGCTGCCGCCGGCGAGCGGCACCGCCGCGAGCGCGGCGAACCGGTGAACGATCGATGAAGCTCAGGACTTGCGAGCGCGTCGTTTTCTTCTACCTTCCGGCGCTGGTGTTGGTGACGGCGTTCGTCGGCGTATGCGTGCAGGCGGGAACGCCGTGGCCGTGGAATCGCGTCGTGCACGAGGACGGACAACACACCTTTCTGGAAACGGTTTTCTATTTCGAGCACGCGACGCGGGAGCTCGTCCTCGACGCCGTGCTCGCACTGGCCGTGGCCGGCGCGGTGCGCTATTTCTATCCACCATCGCGAGCGAGCGGTGATGCGACGCTGCGAGGAACGCGCATCTGGCTGGCGGTGTGGATGCTGGCGATGCTGGCGCTGATTCTCGGCGGGACGGCCTACGTCAACGCGTTCGGCCGCTACTACGCCGCGGAAGCGCGCGGTCAGGCGATTCTCGACAATCTCGCGCAATACCCGACGCGGCCTGGCGCGCCGTTCGTCTGGGGCGCCCATTGGCGGTATCACTTCATCGAGCGCTTTGCGGAAATCGCGCTGGCGTTCTGCGTTGCCGGCGTGTTCTGGCTGCGTGACGGGCGTCCGGCAGGGAGCGACGTGCGCACTGGGGCGTCGCTCTATGCGGGCGCGCTCTTCGTGTTCGCGGCGGCAACAATGATTTTCGGAGTGTCGGTTCAGCCCTTCCGGGACCCGACCTATCTGGGCCACCAGCTCCGCGAGCTGGTGACGCATACGGCTGTGACGCTGCCTCTTGCGCTGGGAACCTGCTTTATCTTGGCGCACAGATTCTCGCTGCCGGCCCCGAACATTGGCTCGAGCCTTCGTTCATGGCCGATCTACGTCGCAGGGATGGTGAGCGTAGCTTGCGGCGCATTCTTGCTGATCGGCTCGGTGCTGCTGAAAGCGCAGATGTACGGACAGAAGAAGGGTCTCGCGGAGCTGCTCTTTCCACATTTCTTCGAGCACAGCCTCGGCTACGTTTTCGTCTCGGCGCTTGCCGGGTTTCTGTACCTGTGGCCGGCGCGAACTTCCCACGGCCCAGCCGCTGAAACGCAGATCGACCCGCGGTGCGGCTTCAAGGCGCGTGCCGCCGCACGCCGCGCAACCAGTCGCGAAGATCCGTCGCCTGGCGCTCGAGCCAGCACCATGCGAATACCGTCGAGCTGTAGAGATAGTAGAGCTGATGAAACGCGACGCCGGCAAGCGCGAAGAACGGGCCGCGGGCGCGGCGGAACATGTTGAACAGCTGCACGTTTGCGACCGCGACGGCGGCGATGGCGATAATGGGAACCCAAACCGGCACCAGCATCGCGCCGGCCAGAATGACGGCGAGGAAGAGACCCACGGCCAGCGCCGCGTTGATCCGTTCGCCGAAACCGACGTTGAGCGCGTCTGGCAGGCCGCTCTTGGACTGGATCAGGCGCGACCAGGGCAGCGCCCGGCGGAAGATGTCGGTGTGCAGCAGGTTGCCGAGCCGCCAGATCTTCAGGTGGGTTCCCTGCACTTCCGGGGCGAGAACGATACGAAGGCCGCGTTGCCGCAATCTGACCCCCAGCTCGATGTCCTCGATCGACGGGTGGCGATAGCTCGCCGCGTCGAATCCGCCGCAGGCCAGGAAGACATCCTTGCGCACGGCCCCGCAGCCCGCCCAGAAAGTGTCGGCATTGCCTCCCTCGCGATGGTGGTAGTAGTGGTGAACGAGATTCTTGTACTGCGAAAGAAAGTTCGTGCCGGTAGGGTGCTCGTCGTAGCTGCCGAACACGGCAGCGGCACCGCTGCGTCGAAACGAGGCTGCAAGCATGCGCGCGGCGTCGTCGTGAACCACAACGTCGGCATCGACGAACCAAAGGATATCGCCGCCCGCGACCGTTGCAGCGGCGTTGCGGGCGCCGCCCGGCCCCAGCCGACCGCCGGAGTGCAGCATCCGGACACCGCTTTGGGTAGCGATCGCCGTCGTGGCGTCGGTCGATCCATCATCGACGACGATGATTTCCGCGATTTCTCCTGCGCGACGCATGGCGAGGAGCGGCGCGAGGCTCGCGCGCAGCACGTCGGCGCCGTTGTACACGGGCATGATGACGCTGATCGCGGCCTGCGCGGTCGGGTCATCTGCTGAGCTTCGCGCGTGCGCGGGCGGACCGATCGTCGCGGGCATCAAGGGTGTGCCCGGCGCGCGGTGATGGCGGCGCGGGCTGCTGCGGTCATCGCCGGTGGCGCCGTCCGGCGACCCGGTTATAGATCGAGACAAAGGCGCGGCAAAAAACGTACAGAATGGCGAAGAGCTCGATGGCACCGATGATGCTGCCGAGGACGCTTACCGTGTATCCCGGGAGAACCTCGGACAGGAGCCGGGCGTGCACGCTTTGTGCAGCCGTGCCCCGCGCCACCAGCGTGTTGGTCGTCGCGAGGAGCCCCAGGGCGCCGATCGTGCCGATCGCAAGCCCGAGCGAGGATCCGTCCAGTCTCAGGACGGCGCGTGGAAAGCCGTTCGAGCCGCCCTCCGCGATCACCAAGTCATCGACCTTCGCGAGAACGTGGCGGGCATTGATGCGATAGATTCCCGCACCGAGGAGCGCGCCGAACAGAAGGCCCCAGAACAGCCCGAGCAGCGCTCCGAATCCACCTGCGCCGTACCCGGGAAGGAAGATGCCGATCAGCACGACCGCGAGTCTGCCGGTCCCCGTGCCGTAGCGGGCCACGAGGCTCAACGCGAGCAGCGTCAGGCCGGTGAATACGCCCAGGATGATGCTGAAGACGAGCGTATTGAAGCGCAGAGTCGCCTCGAGCACCTCGCGGTCGGTGATCTCGTCGCGCTCCGCGTCGTTATTCATCGTCGG
>Ga0066710_100004886_pt1 | contig 12030 bp, 13 predicted proteins | sample GraSoiAngelo_159_FD_79666 | JGI IMG/M metagenome (GOLD analysis project Ga0066710, IMG submission 79666) | Grasslands soil microbial communities from the Angelo Coastal Reserve, California, USA - 14_1009_16_40cm | ecosystem: Environmental > Terrestrial > Soil > Grasslands | place: USA... | reverse complement strand
CCGTTCCGTGACCCGGCGGCGTTGGCCGAGCAAGTGATCGATTTGTTGGATAACGAGGCCAAGCGCCACGGTATGCGCAAACGCGCCTATCTCTATGGGCGGGAGATGATCTGGCCGCAGGTAGCGCGCCGCTACATGGAGAGTTTTCAGCGCGCTCGAGCCGAACGGCGGCACTTCAGCGCTCCCGGCTTTGTCGTCAAAGCACTCGACAAACGTCCGGCCGAACTCCCCGCTCTCAAACTCGATCACTTGCGCCGCATGACGGACGATACCGGCATGTTTCAACATGCTATTTTTACCGTGCCCAACTATCGCGAGGGCTACACCATCGACGACAACGCGCGCGCGCTGACGGTGAGCGCTCTTCTGGAAGAGCTCGGCAATGAGGAGACCTCGGAGCTGACGTCGCGCTATTTCGCGTTTGTCTGGTACGCCTTCAATAGCGAGACCGGACGCTTCCGAAATTTCATGGACTATCAGCGCAACTGGATGGAGGAGAACGGGTCTGACGACAGTCACGGCCGCACCTTGTGGGCTCTGGGTACCGTATTGGGCCGTTCCAATACCCCGGCCCTGCAGAGTATGGCCGGTTGGGTATTCGAAAAGGCGTTGCCGGCCATTCTGCACACGAGCAGCCCACGGGCCTGGGCCTTTGCACTTATCGGTATCCACGAATATCTTCATCGCTTCGCCGGTGACCGCAGAGTCGGCCAGGTGCGTGAGCAACTGGCCGGGCGGCTGCTGAAGCTGTATCAAATGAATCGTGCCGATGAATGGCGCTGGTACGAAAAATCGCTGACCTACTGCAACGCCGCGCTACCCCACGCTTTGCTCATGTGTGGCCAAGGCATACCCAATAACGACATGAGCGAAGCTGGACTGGAGTCGCTCAGTTGGCTGGCCGACTTACAGCACGCTGAAGAGGCTGGAGGCCATTTTGTGCCGATTGGCTCCAACGGTTTTTATCAACGTGGTGGTGAGCGTGCCCGGTTCGATCAGCAACCGGTTGAGGCTCAGGCCATGGTATCGGCTTGCCTCGAAGCGCACCGGATCACCGGAAACAAGAGCTGGTACAAAGAAGCCCGATGCGCTTTCGACTGGTTCCTCGGCCGCAACGACCTGGACCTGCCGATTTATGATCCGACAACCGGTGGATGTCGAGACGGTTTGCATCCCGACCGCCCGAACGAAAATCAGGGCGCAGAATCTTCCCTCGCTTATCTTCAGGCGGTGCTGGAACTGCGCTTGGCAGAGACTACATTGGCATCCGTAGCAATAGGAGCTTGATGAACAATCAACACGCCGAACTATTTCGCCGTCACAAACTCAATCCCATCTTAAGCGCCGCCGATTGGCCCTATCCGGTCAATAGTATTTTCAACCCCGGCGCTACACTGCTGCCTGACGGAACTACTCTCTTGTTGTGTCGCGTCGAAGATCTCAGGGGCCATTCTCATCTTACGGTCGCTCGTTCCGACAATGGCGTGGACAACTGGCGAATTGAACCCCGGCCGACGCTGCTGGCCGACCCTGAACACTTCCCGGAAGAGGTGTGGGGCATCGAAGACCCGCGCATCACCTATCTCTCCGAATTGAGCAAGTATGCCGTGGTCTATACCGCTTTCTCACGCGATGGTCCGGGCGTATCCCTGGCGCTCACTGACGATTTTCACACCTTCGAGCGCTACGGCATCATCATGTCGCCGGAAGATAAAGATGCGGCCTTACTGCCACATCGTATCGACGGGCAGTGGGCTTTGATCCATCGGCCCGTCAGCGCGCCGCGCGCGCACATGTGGTTATCTTATTCGCCGGACTTGCGCCATTGGGGCAATCACAAGCTGATGCTGGAAGCGCGCCGCGGTGGGTGGTGGGACGCGAACAAAATCGGCCTGTCGCCGCCGCCGCTCGAAACTCCTCAGGGTTGGTTGGTGATTTACCACGGTGTGCGCCAGACCGCGTCCGGCGCGATTTACCGACTAGGGCTGGCGCTGTTTGATTTGCAGGCGCCGGAGCACTGCCTAAAACGAAGCGACGAGTGGGTCTTCGGCCCGCAAGAAATCTACGAGCAACGTGGAGACGTGGACAACGTCGTCTTTCCTTGCGGATACACGATTGCGGCGGACGGCGACACCATCCACCTCTATTACGGCGCGGCGGATACGAGCATAGGCCTGGCCACCGGCAGTGTTCGCGGGATGCTGGAGTGGCTTCAACAAGGTGACAGGGGATATAGCGACTAGCGGCTGAGCAGACGCGGTTGCAGCTAGCCCGCACAAGGAGCAAGAAAGATCCGCGCAGCATTCGCATCGAACTGAAGATTTTCCACGAAGAACTCTCCGAGATGGTGGGAACGACGCGGCCGCGGATAAGCATGTTTATGCAACGATTTTCGCAACCTCGGGCTGATAAAATGCACGGAGCACTATCACTAAAGAAACAGAACTCAGTGATTTTCTTGCGCAGATCGCGTAACGTGGCTGTCGGAGAGCCCGGTACCCAGTTTTTTTACAAATTGGTCCAATATTAGACAACAGCCGCTTCCGAGTTGGTGCACAATCAACTAGGATGAGAAGGTCGCAGACGTTCTCCCAGAGCGCGGCAATGCACGCCACGTCAATTACCTTGCGTGACTGAATAGCCTTTCCGCACGAATCATCAGGACGAATCGTCGGGCCAGGTTAAAATCCTGCGCTTTTGTTGTCCCCGCGAATTCAGGAAGTGACTGGAGAGGCAAAGGGTGCGGCGGAGGAACAGGTAGACAGTGCTCACGAGCGCGAAAACAGGCAACCACGCGCCTAGGAAAAATGCAGTGAGCTGAAAACCGGCGATCGTGAAGCGCCACCGTGTCTGGCGCGAAAACAAAAGGAGGAGTTATGGCAAGTGAAACTTATAAGAAACGGCAGAAGGAATTAGCGCGGCGCGAGAAGAAGCAGAAGAAGGCGGCGCGTCTCGCGGAGCGAAGAAATAAAACAGAAAAAACCGGTGATAACCCTCAGGAAGAAAAGCCAAACCCAGAGGAACGTACGTTTCAACTCGAACCAAAGGGTAAGCCGCTCTATTTTAGTCGCACAGCAACCCCCGGAGATGCCAAAAGAAAATCCGCGATCACTTTGTACAACGTTAAAAGTTTATGAACGCTCGCGGCCTGTTAAGATAAGTTGACCCTAACGACTTCCGTTATTGACTCTCCAACCGGTTTCACCCAGGAGGTTGAATTGTATACTCGAAACGTCAGGATCAAACTCAGGGCTAACAGCGCGCCGGAGTTTAGCCGCATTCTTGCGGAGGAAATTATACCCTTACTCCGCAAACAAGTAGGCTTTCAGGATGAAATCACCCTGGTGGCCGCCAAGCGGAATGAGGCGATAGCTATTAGTTTCTGGGATAACCAGGTTAATGCGGACGCTTACAATCACGTGGCTTATCTTGATGTCTTGAGAGCCTTGTCAAAGGTGGTTGAAAGCATGCCGATAGTGGAAACTTTTGAACTTGTGGACTCGACCTTCCACGAGATCGCTGCTAGCGCGGCCTAAGATAGACTTCAAACTTCGGTGTGCGAAAATCCACGTTTTAATGTTTAAGCGTCAAGGTGCGATGCGAGAAATCGATAGACACCTCGGCGCAAATTCGGCTAGATTTTTGGGAGAATCACCTTCATTGAAGATTAGAAATATCATAATCGCTACCATCTGTGCCGAGCACCAGGAGGCAGAAAATGTTCGCTGATGCGGGTTCTACTACAGTTGAAACGGTCAAGACTGCTTGGTATCGGAGTGCCGCCAAATACGGGCGTTCGAATCTTCGCAAATCGCTCTGGCAACTCCTCGACACGTTTATTCCTTATTGCGTGATGTGGGCGCTGATGCTCCATACAGTTCAACGGGGGTATCCCTATTGGATCACTCTAGCGTTGGCAGTGGTGGCGGCAGGCTTTATGGTACGCATTTTCATCCTTTTCCACGATTGCTGTCATGGTTCTTTCTTTACCTCGCGCCGTGCAAACACCATCCTGGGCTATGTCTCAGGTATTGTGACATTCACACCATTTGAAGACTGGAGGTATGCCCACAATTTGCATCATGCCACGGCTGGAGACCTCGATCGTCGGGGCGTCGGCGCTATTCGGACGATGACGAAAGAGGAGTATTTGGCAGCGCCCACACGAAAACGACTTGCGTACCGGATCTATCGAAACCCCTTCGTCTTGTTTGGTCCGGGTGCGGCACTTTTGTTTTTGTTCTTCCAGCGATTTTCTAGCAAGGGGGCGGGGAAGAGAGAGCGCAACAGCGTGGTTTTCACCAACCTGGCGCTCTTGCTCGTTGCCGGAGCGGCGACCTGGACCATAGGGTTGCAGACGTACCTATTAATTCAGTTGCCCATCATTGTGATTGGCGGCAGTCTTGGACTGTGGCTGTTCTACATCCAGCATCAATTTGAGAACGCGTACTGGGCGCGTCACGAATCTTGGGATCCGATGAAAGTGGCGTTGGAAGGTAGCTCGTATTTCAAGCTCCCAAAAATCCTACAGTGGTTCTCAGGCAACATTGGCTTGCATCACATTCACCACGTTCGACCGAGTATACCTAATTACAATCTGCAACAGTGCTACGATGAAATCCCGGGCTTTCAGGCAGTCAAAGCCATCACACTGCGGACAAGTTTTAGGTCGCTACGGCTCGGACTGTACGATGCAAAAAAGCAAACAATGATTAGCTTCCGCTCGCTGGCGGTTCTCGACGCCGAAAATAAAGCAACCGCGATTTAATATTTTCCCGCCCCGCGTCGGCTTCAATATTGAAGCAAGCAGATCGATGGGCAAGGGAACAATGATGGCTTCATTTTTTTCGACGGTCGGAGTCGCCTTGAGCATCCAATGAATCCGGCAGATTACTCGGTTGACATCCCGAATGTTTTTAACTTGGAACGAGGACACGATGAAAAGCAGCATTTCCTACAAAAATTGCCTCATTCGCGGCGAATCATTTCAGCGCGAAAAATATGGGAAGTGGATACCGCAATATACCCTAACGCGTCAAAATACAGGAAGTAATGAAAATCATTTTCCATCGCAACAGTATCAGTTGAATGAAGCTTTCTCGACCGAAGATGAAGCCGACGATTTTGCCCTGCAAAGAGCAATGGAATGGATCGATAAAAACTGAAAAGAAAATGGCAGCGCCTAATAGACACTGCCATTTGAAGTCGTCCTTACATGTCGACCCTCGGAGAGGCTGGCCGTGACGCGCGATCTACCCTTCACGGCAAAACTTACATCGAGGGAGCGTAGAATAATTTGACTTTATTCTGCGCTCTCTCGATGAGGTCGGATCATTTGATCATAAGCGAAAAAGATTTGTTCTCTTTCTTAGCCCTTTTCGCAGCCCTTTTTTCCATCAAGGTCTTCAGTGGTTTCTTTTTCTCTTGTTTCTTACTGTCCTTGCCTTTACTCATGATAGCCACTCCTTATTTTTCTGAACAAATTTATCCACCGCCAGGTCAGCCTCGACCCGCCCCATCCTTGCTAATCTCGTTGTCGTTAAGCGACCGACCGGCAATCGCTACCCGTGGCTGATTACGCTTTGGCTGCAAGCAGCTTCGCGCACGAATCGGCAACTTTACTATCGGCTTTATCGTCACCCGGCATGATCGCCCAACTCTGCTTTTCAATATAGCGGGCTTTGTCCCAAGAATCTTTTTCCTTCATTTCTGTAACCTTCGAGCCCTTATCCGAGTCGTGGTTAAACTGTGCGACACAGATCGATCCCAAGCGCTCGGCGACCGCATCTGCGGCGATGTCCTTAGCCATTGCCGCCGCAGCACCGCCGGTGACCCATCCACCCCAGTTGAAGCCGACGACGGCTAATACGATCGCGCCTCCGACAGCACTCCACGAACCTAGCTTAATTTTTTCCCAATCCATGAGATACCTCCCTTAAGTACAAGTTTGAAACACGCAAGTTTAATTCCCCGCAGTGGTGACAAATCCAATAGTCCGAGTATTGTTTTGCAACAGAGCATTCTTCACAAGCGTTGCAAAAACGATGGCGGCAGCAATCGCATTCGGCGCTACCTATCCCACCCGACGAACGGTTGGCCTTGGCCCACGCCTGTTTCGCGGAACCGGCTTCGATCAGAAAAAAGCGCTGGTTGTCGACCCCGCCGTATTCCTCAGTCACCCGCTGGATCACGCCGTTGCGCACATCAACCGCATACAAAGCCATGTTACTTTCCTTCTTCCACGCGAGCGTTGCTCTCGAGTCTAGTCATTAGGCTAGTCTTTTAATTTCCATGCTGCGCTGATTCAGCGGCCGTTGCTGTCTAATATTGAACAATCCTGAAAAGAATTATTGCCAGGTCCGCAGGTAGGGACGAAGGGTCGGCGAGACCGGCTGCGCATGTGTTTTGGGGGGGAACCGCTGCGCATGACGACGCGGACCGCCGAATGACTTTTTCAATGTTGTCCAATAGTGGACAGCAATCCCTCCCGAATCACCACAAGTATAAATACGGAACCCACAGGTAACTCACGGCCACTCGACTAAGGACGACGGCGGGCCTACGTAGGCTATTAAAACAGTGATCATTGCATGGCGCGCTGGATGGACAAACTCAATAAAAGCGGCTGCGCTCCGGGAGTGAGTGAGGTTTCCGGATTTGCCAATCTAAAGAATTATTCCTGGAGATCATTGAAACGTAGACTTATTAGGTCCATACTTTGTTCAAAGGACGATGACTCCTTTGCTGGTGTTGCAGAGGTACCTGCATCGCCGGTAGCCTTTGCTGAAGTAACCCGGATCCCTCACGGCAGATCGCAGAGACTCACCAAGGAGAAAAATCCTCCGGCCATCCCCACGCTACCGGCCGCTGTTATTTCTCGTCCCAGAGAAAGAGCTTTAGAAAGCCCATTGAGCTTCGAGCAAACCAACGAGAGAACCTCGCTGGCAACTCGCCCGTTTCTCTAAAACTAAAACGATTCGCTGCCGTCGCGGCAGCGAATCTGTCGCGCAGCCGCTCCATCGCCACGCGCTGCGTCCGTCGGAATAAGGAATAAGAGGAGGCCTTCATGCCATTAATTAACCAGTTGCCCGAAACCGTTTTTACGACAAAGGTGGACGAACTCCTCAACTGGGGGCGAGCCTCTTCGCAGTGGTACATGCTGTTTGGCTTGGCCTGTTGCGCGATCGAATTGATGCAAACGGGGGGACCACGGGCGGATATCGATCGTTTTGGCGCTGTTCCGCGCGCCACGCCTCGCCAGTCGGATCTGATGATCGTGGCCGGAACTCTAACTTATAAAATGGCTAAGCGGACCAAGCTCCTCTACGATCAAATGCCCGATCCGAAGTACGTCATCTCGATGGGGAGCTGCGCCAACTGTGGGGGGCTGTTTCAGCTGGCCTACTCGGTTTGCAAAGGCGTGGACAAAATCATTCCGGTCGATGTTTACGTTCCTGGCTGTCCGCCCCGGCCGGAAGCCCTGACAGAGGGGCTTCTGAGGATCCAGGACAAGATCATGCATGAGAGGTGGCTAGTTAAGGATAGCGAGCGTGGGCCGGTGTCGGCAGCCTAGGCAACGGAGGATATCTAGTATGGTCGGAGAGATTACCATGATCGATCGCGCCGCGGAAAAGATCCGGGCGTTTCTCGCAGGGGCAAAAGAGGGGTGCTCTGTAAACTGGACAGTTTCGCGCTTATCGCGGCTGCGCATCGCCCAAATGGCCCAGAAAGCCGGACCACGAGAGTCGGTAAAGAAATTCCTCGCCGATCTGCGGACTAACTACCAAGCGAGAAAGAAAAACAAGCTGCCGATGGAAAAGAAACAGCGACGATTTTCCATCGGGTACTTCATCTTGGCATTTTTCACTATCCTGATGATCCACAATTACTATGGCAGCGCCCATGTCGAGATCATCAGTTACAGCCAATTCAAGTCTTTACTCAACAAGGGCCTGATCAACGATCTGGCAATTCGCGAGACGGCCATTGAAGGCAATTTGAAGGGCGAGGCGGTTAAGGAAATTTTCACGCCGGAGAAAGTAAAAAACATTTCCCAGGAAATCGTTGAAGGCAAAAAAACTTTCCCTTTTGAAACCGTACGAGTGGAGGATCCCGGTCTGACGGCGGAGCTTGAAAAGGCAAGAGTACCGTTCCGCGGGCAGGTAAGCAGTACTTGGCTGCCGGCCATTTTATCCTGGGTGGTTCCGGTTGCCCTGTTTTTTCTGCTGTGGACCTATATCGGCAAGAAGATGGGGTCAGGAAGCGGCGGCTTAATGCAGATCGGTAAAAGCAAGGCGAAGGTCTACATTGAAAAGGCAACGGGAGTCACGTTCGCCGATGTCGCGGGAATCGACGAGGCCGAAGAGGAAGTCGCTGAAGTTGTCGGGTTTTTGAAAGATCCGGATAAGTATCAAAGATTGGGCGGGCGTATTCCCAAAGGTGTTTTGATCGTGGGGCCGCCGGGTACCGGAAAAACCCTGCTCGCTCGCGCAGTCGCGGGCGAGGCAGGCGTTCCCTTCTTCAGTCTGTCCGGTTCTGATTTTGTCGAAATGTTTGTCGGAGTCGGGGCGGCGCGGGTACGAGATCTTTTTATGCAAGCCGTGAAGAATGCCCCGAGCATCATATTCATCGATGAGCTCGATGCCGTAGGCAAAGCCCGGGGAGTTAACATGCTTTCAGGCAACGATGAGCGCGAGCAAACCCTCAATCAGCTTTTAGCCGAGATGGATGGATTCGATCCGAACCAAGGGGTCATCATCATGGCCGCCACCAACCGGCCGGAAATTTTGGACGCCGCACTGTTGCGCCCTGGACGATTCGATCGGCAAATCCTGGTGGATCGTCCCGATATCAAGGGACGCACGAAAATCCTCCAACTGCACGCGAAGAAAGTGAAACTCTCTCCTGACCTGGATCTCGCCACAGTGGCAGCAAAAACTCCAGGCTTCGTCGGCGCGGATCTCGCCAATATCGTCAACGAAGCTGCGTTGCTGGCGGCACGTCAGGATAAAGAATCGATAGAGATGGCGGAATTTGACGAGGCGATCGAACGGGTAGTCGCGGGACTACAAAAAAAGAGCCACGTCATCAATCCCAAGGAGAAAAAGATCGTCGCCTACCACGAGTCGGGTCACGCGCTAGTGGCTGAGCTAGTACCTGGTGCTGATCCTGTTTCCAAGATCTCCATTATTCCGAGGGGCATCGCTGCCCTCGGTTACACAACCCAACTGCCGACCGAAGATCGCTATCTTATGACGCGTTCCGAATTGCTCGCGCGCGTCTACGTCCTTTTAGGCGGGAGGGTCGCGGAGGAGATCATCTTCGGCGACATATCAACGGGAGCGCAGAACGATCTGCAGCGAGCCACCGAGATTGCCCGGACGATGATCACCCAATTCGGCATGAGTGAAAAGCTCGGTCTAGCATCTCTTGAAGGACCGAGACATTCGACGTTTCTGATGGTGCCCACTCAGAGTCCCAGGGAGTACAGCGAGGAAACCGCTCGGCTCGTCGACGCAGAGGTAAAGCAAATATTGTCGGAAGCGCACGTTAAAGCTCGGGACATCCTGCTCGCGCATCGCTCGGCGCTGGAGGAATTGGCAAATCTGCTGCTGGAAAAAGAAGTTGTCGACCGCCCGGCATTGCAAGCGATTCTTAAAGTGAGAAGCATCGACAGCCTCAAGGACAAAAAGAAGTCGGCGGACACACAGGGAAGTGAAAACAACGAGGGGAACGTCGAGCATCCTCAGCCAAAGGTATAAACGCTTGATCGTGCGTTGAGCTACTCAAGCTCTACGAAATCGGGAGATAAAATCATGAAGATCGAAAAGGATCTCTTCGGCGAAACTGTAAGGTTTGACGAGCGAGCCAATGAAGATAACTATTTTGCTGCGAAAGAATACGAGCTGATGGAGGGGATGAAGGCCGAGTTTCAGAAGATTGACGCGGCCGGGCGGGAAGGGCAGATCGTGAACTGTCCAAAGTGTCCAGGAAGGCTCGAGAGGTGCGGCTTTATGGGATTCATTTTAGATCGCTGCGAAAGCTGCGAAGGGATTTGGCTGGAGAAAGGCGAGTTGAAAGGGATTTTGAGAAAGGCGGCGCGCGGTCCGCTCGGCGCATTCCTCGATCGATGCTTCGCCAAAGATGAAACGGGAAAGAGGAGTGAGACCGCGCTTGACCAGTTAACGAAAAAAACGTGGAGATAATCATGAAGGTCGATTTTCTGGAAAAGCAATTGCTACCGATTGGACTCCTGGCGCAAGATTCCTTCAATGCGGTTGCAGCGTTGGTGAAAGAGGTTTTCACGCGTACTCGTGTTTATGGAGACGAAGAGGGCAAGCTCAGCTACTGGCAGCTCATATTCTCCCAGAGTAAGACAAATGGCTGCTGTTATCGCGGCGAGGATCTCCCTCATGTGAAGTGGCGATGGCCGAGGGATACATGGTTTCAGGAACATCTGAGTGATCATCTCAAAGCTCTCGAATGTGCCATACCGCAAGCGAGGAACTGAAGGGGTCTGCGATGAGCAAGCCGACCTCTGTAATTTTTCTTGAATTACCGCGCTACTTGGATTAACCGGCCTAGGTCGCTTAAGGCGGCGGTGCCTGTCTTGCGTCCTTGCTATAACTTCTTTTCAAGATTGTTCAATATTAGACAGAACTCCGGGTGCAAGAGCGTATCATACAATGTGAAAAGCTGCGTTTACCAAAGCTTGAGAATAAAGCTCATTTCCGTCGACGTATGATTAAAACGCCACGCACAAATACTGATCATCAAGTTAGTTTCCTCTCGTTAAGCAGCGTAGCGGCGAGGAAGGGGTCCTGCAATGGACGATAACGGCAAAGGCATTAGGAATAACGGAGAGCAAGAGAAGTTGAAGGCCTCCGAAGTTCGCTACCAGGAGCAGCGCGACCTCTTGGCCGAGAATGAAGTGGAGCAAGAGAAGTTGCACACTTCCGAAGTTCGCTACCGGCGACTCTTCGAGACGGCCAAGGATGGCATACTTCTCCTGGATGCGGATACGGGACGGATCACCGACGTTAACCCATTCCTGGAAGACATGCTGGGTTATTCTCACACCGAGTTGATTGGCAAGGCGCTCTGGGAGATCGGCCCAGTGAAAGACATCACCGCCAGCCAGGAGGCCATGCGGCGCTTGCAGAACAACGAATACATCCGTTACGAGAATCTACCGTTGGAAACCAAAGCCGGACAGCAAATCCAGGTGGAGTTCGTCAGCAATGTCTACCTGGTCGATGGCTGGCGCGTGATCCAATGCAATGTCCGCGATATCACTGCCCGCAAACGGGCCGAGGAGGGTATGCGGACGGCCAATGACGAGTTGAGGGCTTCGGTGGCTGAACTGCAAAGGCGTGACGAGGAAATGAAGTCGCTCATCCGCCTAAACGATCTGCTTCAATCCTGCACATCCCAGGGCGAGGCCTATCAGGTGGTTGCTCACGTGGCTGTCGACCTGTTTGCTGGGCAGAGTGGTTGTTTAGCCATTTTGTATGGCCCGGATCATATGGAGACGGTCGCGCGTTGGGGCGATGAGACAGCACTAAAGTCCAGCTTTTCATTAGAGGACTGTTGGGCGTTACGGCGCGGTAATTTGCATGAGGTTAGCGATCTACGGGTGGATTTGCCGTGTCATCACTTTGGCCATAAACCAGAGGCAGGCTATTTGTGCGTGCCTTTGATAGTCCAGAGCGGCGCAACCGGTCTGTTGTTTCTCACCGGCGCGGCAGGAAAGGTTATAGGTTCGACCACGAGTCAACAACTGGCCGTAGCGGTGGGCGAAACGATCAAGCTGTCTTTGTATAATTTGCAACTAAGAGAGGAGCTGCGCGAACAGGCAATCCATGATCCGCTAACCGGACTGTGCAATCGGCGCTATTTGGAAGAGAATCTGGCGCGCGAGCTGCATCGTGCGCGGCGCCGGAATTCCCCACTGTGCGTCGCGAGGCTCGACCTCGATAAATTCAGGCCATTCAACGATACTTTCGGCCATGATGCCGTCGATTCGCTCTT
>Ga0066710_100004884_pt1 | contig 12030 bp, 6 predicted proteins | sample GraSoiAngelo_159_FD_79666 | JGI IMG/M metagenome (GOLD analysis project Ga0066710, IMG submission 79666) | Grasslands soil microbial communities from the Angelo Coastal Reserve, California, USA - 14_1009_16_40cm | ecosystem: Environmental > Terrestrial > Soil > Grasslands | place: USA... | reverse complement strand
CTCACCGGAGGCAAGGCCGTCACCGAGGATCTCGGCCTCAAGCTCGAGAACCTCAAGTTGGACGACCTTGGGAAGGCGAAGAAGGTCACGATCGACAAGGACAACACGACGATCGTCGAGGGGGCCGGCACCACGGCCGCCATCGAGGGCCGCGTACGGCAGCTTCGCGCGCAGGTGGAGGACACCACGTCGGATTACGACCGCGAAAAGCTGCAGGAACGGCTGGCGAAGCTGGTCGGCGGCGTCGCCGTGATCAAGGTTGGCGCGGCGACGGAAACCGAGATGAAGGAAAAGAAAGCGCGCGTCGAGGACGCGATGCACGCGACGAAGGCGGCTGTCGAGGAGGGCATCGTGCCGGGCGGCGGCGTGGCCCTCCTTCGCGCGTCGAGGGTCCTCGGGAATTTGAAGCTCGGCGGCGATCAGCAGGTCGGCGTGAACATCGTGGCGCGCGCCATCGAGGAGCCGATGCGCTGGATCGCGACCAATGCCGGCCAGGAGGGATCGATCGTCGTGCAGAAGGTGCGCGAGATGAAGGACGAAGAGGGCTTCAACGCGCTGACCGACACGTACGAGAATCTCGTGCACGCAGGGGTCATCGACCCGGCCAAGGTCGTCCGCTCAGCGCTCCAGAACGCCTCGTCCATTGCCTCGCTGCTCCTCACCACCGAAGCGCTCGTCTGCGAGATTCCCGAAGAGAAGAAGAACGCGCCAATGCCTGGCGGCGGCGGGATGGGTATGGGCGGCATGTACTAGTGAACGCGACCGGAGCGACGCCCAGCGCGGTTGACGACGGGCCACGCGGAGTGGCCCGTGCTTCAGTTTGACAGGGCAGTGGTCTCTCCGGCCACGATTCGACTCGAGCTGATCTCTTCACTCGTTCGATAGGGGCGGGCGAGCTTCAGGCGGGTCAGCAACCGGATAATCGGCCAGCTGGGGTCGATTTCACCCGCACGCAGGCTGAACTTGGGACTGTGGGGGATGGCGTGGTGGTTGTTGTGAAGCCCCTCGCCACCCGTGACGAGCGCCAGCCATTGAATGTTGGTGGCCGTATTGTCGAACGTCCGATAGCCTCGAGAGTGACAGAGTCCGTTAATGGAGGCTGATAGGAAGAAAACGTAGATCAGCGCGTGCAGACCCGCGGCGAGCAGCCCCCAGCCGACGCCGATGAGCGCGCAGAGCGCGAAGGTGCCGGCGGCCGGGCCTAGCCAGCCGTTATTGAACAGCAACCGGTCCCACCGATCCAGATTGATGTCGTGCGCGTACTTCTCGATGGTTTCCCGGTTGCGTGCTTCCCGCACGTAATAGAACACATTGCCTAGTTGCACCGGCCAGAAGCCCTTCAAGTACGGGCTGTGCGGGTCGCCCTCCTTGTCGGTAAAGGCATGATGCTTGCGGTGGACTGCTACCCACTCCTTCGTCGAGAGCCCCGTGGTCATCCAGAGCGCGAATCTGAATAGCCATGCTATGGCGGGATGCAGGATCAGTGCGCGGTGCGTGGCGCAGCGATGCAGGTAGATGGTCGTACTGAAGGTGGCCACCTGGGTGAGACAGATGGCGCTCGCCAGTGTGATGATCGATGATAGCAGCACAGCAACAACCTCCGCCCGAAGGCACAGGCACTGTAACCGCACGACCTGATCGTGAGATGTATCCATTTGCACACAGCGTGGACATTCTGTCGTCGCGATCGCAAGGGTTGTTTGCGGCGTCGAAGGCGCCATGTGCGCACGCCTTTCTCATTCCCGCCACCCTCACGTATCTCGTGCTGGTGGACTTGGCTAAGCGGCACCTCGCGCGACGTTTGGGACTCTGAGTTCGTAGGCGGGATTTACCGATGACTAGAATCGCTGTGCGAGCTCGATGAGGAGCCGAAAAAAAAGGGCCACCGGCGTGCCTATCAAAAGAATGACCAGCGGGAACGCCAAGACGACGAGCAGCAAGCACACGACATCGTCGATGAGTCCCAGGATATTGCGCAGCGGGTTCCTTCTGCTGTCAGGTTTCGCTTGGGCGACGATAGCTGGCTCGCGACCGGCGGCAGGGAGCGTGAAATAGACGGAGTTACTGGGCAGCATGGCCCGGCTGACGGTTCCCGTACCTGGCCGGCATCCGCCGCGCGCCGCCCTCGTTCTCCCAGCGGTAAACGTCCACCCCGTCGAGGCTCGACCTGGACCGATGACCCTGGTCTGCGACGCCCTGTGGGCGTTCGAGCGAGGGCGTGGACGCCACGGCTGGACTCCTAAGCAGGAGCGCCGGAACCGCGAGCGCAACCGTAACGAGCAGGAGGACCCAGGGGCCCACGAGCATTCCGGATCCGGTGAGGATGAACAGCCCGAGGATGATGAACCACACGAGGGCGAGCGACTTGTACGTATAGGGCATAGCAGTACCTTCTGACACCAACTTACCGAGGACGCGCGACGGATCGTGTCTTGGGGAAGCGCTCCAACAGACGGAGCAGTCTCGCGATAAACGGACTGCCCGGGGTTCTCCGTTGACTTGGCGCCCCGCCACCCTCGAGCTCGACTGCGATTCGTTCGGTGCCAGTCACGACGCTAAGGCCTCCCTGAAAGACCCGGGGGCTGATGGCACATGGGGATCGTCAGAACCCAGAATGCCGGAATTCGGAATGTGGGTCTGTGCACTTGAGCACACTGCTCAACCCTGGGTGTCTTCGCCTTCTTGTCTCCGATTGCACAGTGGCCAGGGCGTGGATCGGTCATAGTCGGTCCAGGTAGGGCGGAGATGAGATTCCACGACGTGCGCGCGAACCCCACGCTTTCAGTGGCAGAGCCGATCGCTGACCGAGTGAACGCGTTTCTCAGCGCGGTGTACGGGTGGATGTTCCTCGGCCTCGCGCTGACGGCCGCCACCGCCTGGCTTATCGCCCGATCGCCGGCGCTCGTCAGTGCCATCGCGGCGAACCGCCTCTTGTTCTGGGGCCTGATGATCGCCCAACTCGGGATCGTCTTCGTCTTGTCAGCGCGCGTGCAACGGCTCGGCGCGTCGGCCGCGGCACTCTTGTTCATTCTCTACTCCGCGCTGACTGGCGTGACGATATCGTTCGTGCTCCTCGTGTTCACGGGTGAGTCGGTGGCGACGACCTTTCTCGTCACCGCGGGGATGTTCGGCGAGCTTGCCGCCTATGGCACGATGACACGCCGGAGCCTGGCCGGGCTCGGTCAGCTGCTGTTCATGGGACTCGTGGGTGTCGTCCTCGCCTCGATCGTAGCGATGTTCTGGCACCGTGATGGGCTCCAGTTTGTCATCTCCTTCATTGGGGTCATCGTCTTTGCCGGCCTCGCGGCGTACGACGCACAGCGGCTGAAGGGGATGGCGCTCACCACTCCCGAGGGCCAGATCGCGTCCCATGCCATCGTCGGCGCGCTGGCGCTCTATCTGGACTTCATCAATCTCTTCCTGTTCCTGCTCCGGTTCACCGGCAGCCGGCGCGATTGACGGCACAGATGCAGGAGAGCGCCGGAGGAAGCAAGGGGGGACTGATGGCAATGCGTCTGGTAGACGTCGTCAATCGGGAACGCGCGTCACAGCTGACAACAGCGGGGAGGCCCCCAACAAGCGCTGCAGCGCAGATCGGTCGGGGACCGGTCGATGCACCTGGAAAGCGTCATCGGAAGCCCGTGCCTCAAGAACCAATCGATAGACGCATGGGCGAAGCCAGGGGCAAACAGATGGGCCAGAAGAGCGCCAAGGTTGGCAGGCGCACCGGGCACGGCTCACATCGAGGATGAACGACAGATCGCGATTCTCGGGTCAGTCGTGCAGCACGACGCTCAACCGCGAACTGTTGGTCTTGAGTGGGAGCTCCCCGTCATATTCGATGAAACCGAGTTTCTTGAATTTGTTCCGGAAGACATTCACGCGCGAACGCGTCGTGCCGACCATCTCCGCGAGCGTTTCCTGTGAGATCCTCGACTGACGAGCCGTTCTGCTCGTCGAACTAATGTCCCCGCCGCCCGGCAGCTGCGCCACGTCGATTCTGAGGGGTGCAGGCGATTGAGCACGCCAACATTCTGAGGGCGAGTTCGAGCGGGCGACGGATGGACAGTCAACGGATGGACAGTCAATGGACAGTCAACAGTGGACGACGGAGGCGATCGATGGACGGTAAGATTTCTCGGCTGTTCAGTGACAAGGGATTCGGATTCATCATGGGCAATGACGGTCAGGAGTACTTCGTCCATCGGAGCGCGATTCGTGGCGAGGTGTTCGAGCAGTTGCGAGAAGGGCAGCCGGTCACGTTCGATGCCACGAAGGGGGACAAAGGCCTGCGTGCGGAAAACGTTCACGTCGAATAGAGACAGCCACGAGCGGAGGGCGCGCCAGCGAGCGATGCCAGCGGCGCGCGCCTTCGAATCCCGACCGGCAGATGATCGCGGTCGTCTCGTCGCGTAGAGGTCTGACGCGATGGACGTTCGAGGGATCGTTCGGGTGCACTCCGATCGATGGCCGAAATGGGCCTGTGGCGCGCATTTCGCGCCCAATTCTCGCGGAGCGTATACTTAATGCTTACACCCTGCTTTCCTGAGCCCTGCGGCCCGTCCGGCCTCCAGCCCTCACCAAAGCCTTCCCACGAGGTCCGATGAAAGATTCCGCAGTCAACGTATACGCGCTTCTGTCCTCGTGACGTGGCCGCTCCCGTCGCGGCGGAGCCACCGGTCTCCGGCGGTCGAGAAGCCGCTGCGCGACGCGCTGCTCAGCATCGAGCGGCTGGAAGACCGCGCGCTCGCGCTGGCGGCCAGCCTGACGCTCGATCCGGACCCGCGCCGGCGCGCGAAAGACACGTTCCCTCGATTCGATGACAACGTCCGCATGCTCCGCGCGGCGTATCGCACGCTCGCTGAAGACGTCCGCACGGGTCAGTTCGTCGTGTCGGCCGCCGACTGGCTCCTCGACAACTTCCACCTGATCGCAGCCGAGATCTCCGACATCCGCCGGAACCTGCCGCGCACCTACTCGCGCACGCTTCCGACGCTCGCCGGACGTGAGCACGCCGGCCACGCGCGCGTCTATGCGATCGCCGTCGAGCTGATCCGGCACAGCGATAGCCGGCTCGATCGTCAACAGCTCGTCCAGTTCCTGAACAGCTACCAGCAAGTGGCCCCGCTGACGATGGGCGAGTTGTGGGCTTTGCCGAGCATGCTGAAGCTCGCGCTGGTCGAGAACCTCCGCCGGCTCGCCGAAGAGCTGCTGCTTGCTCGGGCGGGCCGGCGTGCAGCGGACCGCTACGTGTCGCGAGCGGACAGCCGCACGGTCGTCGAAACGCTGCCGGACGGCCACGAACCGGCCTTCGTCGTTCAGCTCCTGCATCGCGTCCGCGAGTACGGACTTGGCCTGTCCGCGGTTCGAATTGCCCTGGATGAAGACCTCTCTTCACGGCAGACGACTGCCGAGGAGACGATCCGAGGCGAGCACCAGCGACAGGGCGTGGCGCAGGTCTCGATGGCGAACGCGGTGACGAGTCTCCGGCTGTGCGCGACGCTCGACTGGCAGGAGTATGTCGAGTCGGTGAGTCTGGTCGAACGGGTGCTGCAGCGGGATCCCGCGGGCGCGTACGCGCGGATGGATTTCCTGAGCCGCGACGCGCAGCGGCGCGCGGTGGAAGAGCTGGCGACACCGAGCGGCGAGGGCCAGGTCCGTGTCGCGCTCAAGGCCATCGAGACCGCCCGCCAGGCGGCAGCCAACGAGTCGACGGCCGAGCCCACGGCGCACGTCGGCTACCACCTCGTCGGCCGCGGGCGCCGACAACTGGAATCGGACCTGGCTTTCCGCCCTCGCGGGTGGAAACGCGCTCGAGAGGCCCTGATCCGTCACCCCTCCGTCCTGTACATCGGAGCGATCGCGATCCTGACCGTCGGCTTCACCGCGGCGACCGCCGCCTATGCGGCCTACGCGGGCGCATCGATGACTGGCCGTTTCGGGATCGCGCTTCTCGCGCTCCTCCCGGCGAGCGACCTCGCCATCGCGTGCGTGCAGCGCCTCGTCATCCGCCTGATTCCGCCGAAACGACTGCCGCGGCTCGACTTTTCGTCGGGAATTCCAGAGGCGGCCCGGACGATGGTGATCGTACCGACGATGTTGACCAGCGCGGCCAGCGTGGACGCGCTGCTCGAACATGTCGAGGTTCTCGCCCTCGGCAACAACGATCCGTTCATTCACTTTGCGATCCTGAGCGATTTCGCCGATACGAGCGAGTCGGACGCCCCGTCGGATGCGGCGCTCTTGGGGCGCGCTCGTGTGGGCATCGAAGCGCTCAATGTCAAGTTCGGCGAGGGCCACACCTCGCGGTTCTTCCTGTTTCATCGCGACCGGCAATGGAACGGCAGCGAGCAGGCCTGGATCGGCTGGGAGCGGAAGCGCGGAAAGATCGAAGAGTTCAACCGGCTGCTGCGCGGGGCCTCGGACACCAGCTTCTCGACCCAGGTCGGCGCCCTGGATGTGCTGCCGTCGGTCCGCTATTGCCTCACGCTGGACACCGATACGCGTCTGCCGCGCGATGCGGCCAGACGCCTGATCGGCATCATCGCGCACCCGCTGAATCAGGCGCACGTCGATCCTCGACTCGGACGGGTCACGACGGGCTACGGCATCCTGCAGCCCCGCGTCAGCGTGACGATGGCCAGTGCGGCCGGATCGCTGTTCGCCCGCACATACGCCGGACACACCGGAGTCGATCCGTACACCACGGCGGTCTCCGACGTCTATCAAGACCTCTTCGGCGAAGGCATCTTCACGGGAAAAGGTCTGTACGATGTCGACGCCTTCGTGACGGCTCTCGACGGTCGCGTTCCCGAGAACGCACTCCTCTCGCACGATCTCTTCGAAGGGCTCTACGCGCGCACCGCCCTCGTGACGGATGTCGAGGTCGTGGACGACTATCCATCCAGTGTCCTCGCCCACGCGCGGCGGCAGCATCGGTGGGTGCGCGGCGATTGGCAGATCCTCTGGTGGCTCTTTCCGTTGGTGCCGTCACGCACGGGCGTGACACGCAACCGTCTGCCGATGATCGCGCGGTGGAAGATCCTCGATAACCTCCGACGCAGCGTCCTGCCACCGACCACGCTGATCCTGCTCGTGCTCGGTTGGACCGTGTTGCCAGGAGCCCCTCTCGCGTGGACGGCCTTCGCGCTCGCGTCGCTGCTGTTTCCAGTCCTGGTGCACGTGCTCGGTCTGATGCGCGGTCCGCGGGCGCGGCGGTCGTGGAGCGGATTCCTGCGCAGCGCCGTCGAGGACCTGACCAGCGACCTCGCGCGGGCCGGCCTCCAGCTCGCCTTCATGGCCAACGAAGCCTTCGAACGGGTGCACGCGATCGGGATCACGCTGATTCGACTCGGCGTCACACGCCGCAGCCTGCTCGAGTGGGAAACAACGGCGGCGAACGCGGCGCGCGCCGGTCCGGTACGGCTGGGCGCCTTCTTCACCGGAATGAAAGCGAGCCCCCTGCTGGCCCTCGCCGTCATCGTCGTCGTCAGCGTCATCCGGCCGGTGGCGGTGCGAGTCGCCGCGCCCATCGTCGTCCTCTGGATCGGTGCGCCGTGGATTGCGTTTGCCCTGAGTCGGCCGGCGCCGAAGGGGCGCGCGACGCCGTCTGCTGCCGACGCCGCCTACCTGCACCGGATCGCACGGCGCACGTGGGCGTACTTCGCCACATTCGGCGGCGCCGAGGACAACTTTCTTCCGCCCGACAACGTCCAGATCGGCACCGACGTCACCATCGCCCACCGAACGTCACCAACCAACGTCGGCCTCGGTCTCCTGGCGACACTGGCGGCGTACGACCTGGCCTTCATCGACGTCGGCGAACTGGTCCTCCGGATCGATCGCACGCTCGCCACCATCGAACGTCTCGAACGTTTCAACGGTCATCTCCTCAATTGGTACGACACGCGGACACTCGCCCCACTGGTCCCGGCATATGTGTCCACGGTGGATAGCGGCAACCTGGCGGGCGCGCTCCTCACGCTGTCGGTCGGCCTCAGGGCGATCGCTCCGTCGCTCGCGGCGCGCGCCACGGCACTCTTCGACGCGATGGACTTCAGGTTCCTGTTCGATGCCAAGCGCCAGCTCTTCGCGATCGGCTACCGCCTCGGCGATACCGAGGGGTCCGGCAGGCTCGATGCGTCGTACTACGATCTCCTGGCCTCCGAAGCGCGGCTGGCCAGCTTCATCGCCATCGCCAAAGGCGACGTGCCGGAGATGCACTGGTTTCATCTCGGGCGCCCGATCACGACGGTCCGTGGTGCGCCCATCCTGCTCTCGTGGAGCGCAACGCTCTTCGAGTATCTGATGCCGCTGCTCGTCATGCGGAGGTTTCCCGACACGCTGCTGGACGAATCGTGTCGGCTCGCCGTGCGTCGGCAGATGGACTACGCCGACGCGCACGGTGTGCCGTGGGGGATTTCGGAATCCGCCTACAACCTCGTCGATCGACACGGCGCCTACCAGTACCAAGCGTTCGGCATTCCGGGGCTCGGCTTGAAGCGCGGCCTCGGCGATGAAGTCGTGGTGGCGCCCTATGCGACGGCGCTCGCGGTCACGATCGATCCCGCCGCGAGCGCGGCGAACCTTCGCCGCCTCGCCTCGATCGGCCTCGAGGGCGAATACGGCTTCTTCGACGCCATCGACTACACATCGCGCGGCACGGACATCACCGCTCATGACGCCGCGCGAGGCGTCGTCATCCCGTCCTATTACGCCCATCACGAAGGGATGACGGTCGTCGCGCTGGCCAACGCCCTGATGGGAAATCGCATGGTCGAGCGGTTTCACGCGGAGCCACGGGTCCAGGCGACCGAAATGTTGCTGCAGGAACGGGTGCCGCGCGATCTCGCGCCCGTCGAACCTCGGCCGCTCGACGAAATGCGCGTAGCCGCGCCGGCCGTGTCGGCACCAGTGCGCCGTTTCCGCTCTCCGCACACGCTATTCCCGCATACCCAGTTCCTGTCGAACGGTCATTACGTCACGTCGCTCACGAACGCGGGAAGCGGCGCCAGTGTGTGGCACGCCCTGCCGGTCACGCGATGGCGGCGCGACGCCACCCGCGACGCGGACGGCCAGTTCATCTATTTGCGGGACGTTCGCAGCGGCGCCATGTGGTCGGCGACCTATCACCCGTCGCGGTGCGAGCCCGACGAGTACGACGTAGTGTTCTCCGCCGACCGCGCGACCTTTCGGCGCCGGGACGACGACATCTCCACACAGCTCGATGTCGCGGTCTCGACCGAAGACGACGTCGAGGTGCGCCGGCTCACCGTGCGCAACCGGGGCCCGCGGATGCGCGAGCTGGACGTGACCAGCTACGCCGAGATCGTGCTGACGACGGCGGCGAACGATCTCGCTCATCCCGCGTTTGGCAAGCTGTTCATCGAGACCGAATATCTGTCCGACAGCGCCGCGCTGCTGTGCCATCGCCGGCCGCGCGATCCGAGCGAGGCGGGTGCGTGGGCGTTCCATGCCCTGAGCCTCGAAGGTCGCTCGCAAGGTCCGGTCGAGTGGGAAACCGATCGCGCCCGCTTCCTGGGGCGCGGCCGGACCGCGGCGCGTCCCCTGGCGATGGACGGGCGCGCGCTCTCGGGTACGACGGGCGTGGTCCTCGATCCCATCGTCAGCCTTCGACAGCGGATCCGTGTGTCACCGGGCGCGACGGTGCGCCTCTGTTTCGCGACCGGGATGGCCGCGGAGCGTGAGACTGTCGAAGCGCTCGCACGCAAGTACCACACGCCGAGCGCCACGACGCGCACGTTCGCGTTGGCCTCGACGCATGCGGAGAGTGGCCTTCGCCACCTGGACATTTCCGGAGACGATGCGGTGCTCTTCGAACGGTTGGCATCGCGGGTGCTCGGCACCGACGGATCTCTTCGAGCGGGCGCCGACGCGATCGTGTCGAACGAGCTCGGTCAGACAGGTCTGTGGCCGCACGCGATTTCCGGGGACCTGCCCATCCTGCTCGTCCGCGTCGTCGGAGAGGAGGGCGTCCCGCTCGTGCGCCAGGTGCTGCAGGCGCAGGAGTACTGGCGCCTCAAGGGTCTCCGCGCCGACGTCGTGATCATCAACGAGCACCCCGTCAGCTATCTCGACGAGATGCAGGCACAGCTGACCGCCGTCCTGGAGCATGGACCCTGGAGCACGTGGCAACATCGGCCTGGAGGTGCGTATCTGCTTCGCGCCGACGCCCTCGGTCGAGCCGAGCGCGTCCTGTTCGAAACCGTGGCGCGTGCGGTTCTTCGCGGTGACGGCGGCGAGTTGCGGGCACAGCTCGATCGACCCGACGCCGCGGTGCCTCCGGCGATGCTGTTCGCGCCGACGCGCTCGCCGGAACGCCGAACCGCCCGGGAGACCGGGGCCTCTCCATCCACGACGTTCGACAACGGGCTCGGCGGCTTCACCGATGAGGGGCGGACGTACGCGATCGCGCTCGAGGGCACCGACGAAACCCCGATGCCGTGGACGAACATCATCGCGAACCCGCAGTTCGGGACCGTCGTGACCGCCTCGGGCTCCGCACACACGTGGGCGGGCAACAGTCGCGAGAACCGACTGACGCCGTTCGCGAACGATCCCATCGAGGATGCGACGGGCGAAGCGCTGTACGTTCGAGACGACGAGACCGGCGAATTCTGGTCGCCCACGCCAGGTCCGGTGGCGCGCGCGGCGACCGATCTCTGCGTCATCCGGCACTCGCCGGGTCTGACGCGCTTCTCGCGCACGACACATGGCCTCAATCACGAGTTGGACGTGTTCGTTGATGTCGACGATCCGGTTCGGTTCTCAATCCTCACGCTGACCAACAACGGCCCGACGGATCGCATCCTGAGCGTCTTCGTCTACAACGCATGGAGGCTTGGGCCGCCGCGCGAAGACGATCACCTGCACGTCGTCACGGAGGTCGATCCGGCGAGCGGGGCGATGTTGGCCCGGAACGCGTACAACCAGGAATACGCCGGCCATGTCGCGTTCTCCTACGCGTCCGCCATGCCCGCTTCGTGGACCGGCGATCGCCGCGCGTTCCTTGGCCGGAACGGCAACGTATCCGCGCCGGCCGCGATGCGCCAGGCCGGCCTCTCAGGGCGCGTCGGCGCGGGCCTGGATCCTTGTGCGGCACTGCACGTTCGCTGCGCGCTTCGGCGGGGAGAGCGTCGTCGGTTGTTGTTCCTCCTGGGGGAGGGCACCGATCGCGATCATGCGCGTCGGCTCATCGCGCGTCACGGTCGCGTGGACGACGCACTCGTCGCGCTCGACCGCGTCCACGCGGTCTGGGATCGCACGCTCGGCGCCGTGCAGGTGCGCACGCCGGACGACTCCTTCGATGCGTTGATGAACCAGTGGCTGCTGTATCAGACGATCAGCTGTCGCCTCTGGACACGCGGCGGCTACTACCAGCCGGGCGGCGCATTCGGCTTCCGCGATCAACTGCAGGATGTCATGGCGTTGTCGTTCGCGCGGCCGGAACTTGCACGCGCACACCTTCTTCGCGCCGCCGCACGGCAGTTCGTCGAAGGCGACGTCCAGCACTGGTGGCACGAGCCGCTCGGTCGCGGGCTTCGCAGCCGTTGCTCCGACGATCTGTTGTGGCTGCCGCATGTCGTCGCGGAATACGTACGTGCGACCGGTGACAGCGCCGTCCTGAACGAGCGCGCGCCGTTCCTGAAGGCGCCGGCGCTCGCAAGTCACGAACAGGAGTCGTATGGATTGCCGGCTGTTGCCTCCGAAGACGGAACCCTGTTCGACCATTGCGTGCGCGCCATCGATCGAGGCCTGACGAGCGGCGCGCACGGGCTACCGCTGTTCGGCACAGGCGACTGGAACGACGGGCTGAATCGCGTCGGACAGGCGGGTCGAGGCGAGAGTACGTGGCTGGGATTCTTCCTGCACGGCGTGCTGTACGATTTTGCCGGCCTCTGCAGCGCGCGCGGCGATGGCGATCGCGCGGCGCGGTATCGCGGCGAGGCGAATCGACTCGCGTCTCATCTCGTGCTCACGTGGGACGGCGAGAGGTGCCGTCGCGGGTAT
>Ga0066710_100004883_pt1 | contig 12031 bp, 11 predicted proteins | sample GraSoiAngelo_159_FD_79666 | JGI IMG/M metagenome (GOLD analysis project Ga0066710, IMG submission 79666) | Grasslands soil microbial communities from the Angelo Coastal Reserve, California, USA - 14_1009_16_40cm | ecosystem: Environmental > Terrestrial > Soil > Grasslands | place: USA... | reverse complement strand
CATACCCCTGACCCGGGGCGCGGACGGAGCAATCGCACCGAATGCCACTGCCGCCGGGCGAGCAAAAAATCGTCGTGTGGAAGTGACGCTATTGCCGAGCTAGTTGGCCGAGTGCTTTCCAACGTTCGACCCGGGCACAATTGCGAGATGAGCCGTGGAGCCTAGCCGCGCTCTTCAATACGCCAGAACCAACCGTTCGAAGTTCCTCTCCGAGCTCAAGGAATTTCTCCGCTTTCCTAGTGTGAGTTCGCAGCCTGAGCGGGCCGCTGACGTTCGAAGATGCGCCTGTTGGCTGGCCCGCCATTTGCAGCATATCGGGCTGGAGCGCGTGCGGATAATTCCTACTCGTGGCAATCCCATTGTCTACGCCTCGCGGCAACGAGCGAGAAACCGGCCCACAGTTTTGATTTATGGACACTACGATGTTCTGCCCGGAGAGCCTCTTTCTCAATGGCATACTCCGCCCTTCACTCCGACTATCCGCGGACCCGACCTCCACGCCCGGGGCGCCGCGGATGACAAGGGACAACTCTTCTGCCATGTCAAGGCTCTGGAGTCTTATCTACATACCTCACGCGCTCTGCCAATCAACGTGAAGTGCATCTTTGAAGGCGAAGAAGAAATTGGCAGCACTCACCTGCTGCCCTTGATCGCACGAAACAAGGACGCTCTTCGCGCCGATGCTGCTCTGATCTCTGATACGAAAATGTTGGCACCTGGCCGGCCTGCGATCAGTTACGCGCAGCGCGGCGGGCTGCGAGCAGAAGTCGAAGTGCGCGGGCCCGGGCAGGAACTGCACTCGGGCACCTTTGGAGGCGCAGTTTTGAATCCTGTCCAGGTGCTCTGTGAAATCATTGCCAGCCTGCATGACGAGCAAGGTCGCGTGACGCTTCCCGGCTTCTACGACGACGTCCGAGAGTGGAGCGAAAAGGAACGCGCTTACATGGCGCGCACCGGCCCCAGCGATGAAAAAATTGTGCGAGACGCAACAGTCGGGCAAGGATGGGGCGAACCCGGCTACACCTTGTACGAGCGCACCACCATTCGCCCGGCCCTGACTCTGAACGGCATCGCGGGGGGACACTACGGTCCGGGTGTAAAGGGAGTGATCCCGACGCGTGCCGTGGCCAAGTTGAGCTTTCGTCTGGTACCAGACCAGGATCCTGAACGAATCGGCAAACTTTTTCGCGAGCACGTCGCCCGGATCACGCCGTCGGCTGTTGAATCCCAGGTGAGAACTTTGTCCCCTATCCAACCCGCTCTCGTCGATCGCGACCATCCGGCTGTGCGTACCGCCGGCTTTGCCTACAAAAAAGGATTCGGAGCTTTCCCTGTGTTCTTGCGTTCTGGCGGTTCGATCCCTGTCGTGAACGCATTCCAGGAGGCGCTGGGCATCCCGACAGTGCTCATGGGCTTTGGGCTGCCCGATGACCGCATCCACGCGCCCAACGAGAAATTCCACCTGCCCAATTTCTACCGCGCAATTGATACCTCGATCTGGTACCTGGCCGCAGCGGCCCGCACCCTGCGTGGTTCGAGCCGAGTTGGACGTGCGGACCGACTTGAGAGGGAGTGGAGCGCATGATTATCGACTGCCATTGTCACGCCGGCAAGGGCGACAAAATGACCGCCCCGTGGAACACCGACGCTCCGATCGAAACCTACCTGCGACGCGCGCGGGCGGCTGGAATCGACAAAACAGTGGTGCTCGCGCCGCTTCATGGCAACTATCAGCAGGCCAACCTGCAGGTGGCCCGTATTGTCGCGCGTTATCCCAAGCGCTTCATCGGATTCGCTTTTGTGCATGCGAAGCGCGATGCCGGCCGAATCTTCCAGATGGTGAAGCATGCGGTCACACGCTGGGGATTCCGTGGCATCAAGGTCCACGGCTTTGAAGCCATGCCTACGCGGGAGGTATGTGAGGCGGCCAGGGCGTTCCGGTTGCCGATGCTGGTGGATATCGTCAGCCGTCCGGAGGTGGTGGATATGTTCGCTCCGGAATATCCGGACGTGAACTTCATCATCGCGCACCTCGGCAGTTTCACGGATGACTGGAAGGCGCACCAGCAGGTCACCTATCAGCTAGCCCGATATCCGAACGTGTACGCCGACACGTCGGGCGTCCGTCAGTTCGATTATGTGGTTCAGGCCATCAAGCGCGGGGGTCCTCGCAAGCTTCTCTTCGGCTCGGACGGTCCCTGGCTTCATCCCGGCCTTGAACTTCACAAGATACGCCTGTTAGGTCTGCCGGCCGATCAGGAGGCTCTGGTTTTGGGAGGGAACGCACTGCGTCTACTGCGGGCAGCACGCACTGGAAGAAATGGCGTGGAAGTAATCCGCGGCAAACAACCAAGTGAATACGAACACACGGCGGCGACGTACGAACCGCGGGAGTCAGATTCAGAGTTTCACAGCGAGTCGATTAGTCCGGAGGCAGAATACAAACTCTAGGATGACGCTGAGGATTCATCTGACATGTGATGTCATGTCCGCCGTCACGCGATGATCGGTGGTAAGCGCTCCAATTTCCAGCAACTGCGCTACCATAGCAGCCCGCGATCCGACTCCCAACTTGGCAAAAATCCTTCGCAGGTGCGTGCACACTGTCCAGGAGCTGATGTTCAGCACGTCCGCGATCACTTTGTTCGGATGCCCCTTCGCCACCATGCGAACAATCTCCTGTTCGCGCGGGCTTAGCTGAATGCGGTTGCGGCTTGGCCGCGGCATACGCACCAGAAGATAACGGGCTCCGTCCACTTCTGTGTCTACCAGAACTTCCTCGGCGGCAGCGTTGCAGGAGTAGGGCCCTTGAGCCATTTCCGAGCTCACTTTTTCAATGAGTCCGACCAGAGTACGAATGACTTCGTCCACTTGTGGTGGGGCAGTTTCCGGAGCGGTATCGATCGCGACTAGAGCCGGGCTGGTGCGCATGGTGACTCTCCATCTGCACGGGCGCAGTGACCGGAAGGATAATAACTTTCACCTGCAGGCGGGGTCCTCGGTGTCAGTTCTAACTACCGCTCATCGCTTCTTTGATAGTGTGCCTGGGACAACTTCCGTTACAAAAACAATTCGCGAGTTGGGAAAAGATATGACTGGCGCGACGCTAAAACCAGTCGCTTTTTCAAGCGACGCGTAAATCGGTTAGCCTTTCTAGTAACTTGCTCTTCGCTGCCTGGAATTTCAAGACGTGCACACCAAGGGGTGATCGAACTCTACTCTTGTAGCTTCATTTCTGGAGAAAGTTTTGCGTTTTTGTTACGAAATCAGAACAAGCCTTCGATCGAGCATTCAGAATTTGATCTGACCGCTAGAGGAGACTCATTCCCCGAGATTGCGCTCCCAACCTTTCGCCCGTGCTACGGCCTCGCTCCAGCGGTGCCGGAAGGTAGCGGCTTGGGAACGTGGCATGCGCGGCTCAAAACGACTCTCGTTTGCCCGGACGGCCGCATCATCAGGACAGCCTTTCCACAAACCGACGCCGATGCCGGCCAGATACGCCGCCCCCAAAGCCGTGGTCTCGGTCACCTGTGGACGAACCACGGGAACGCCAAGAATATCGGCCTGAAACTGCATCAGTCCGTCGTTCGCCGCAGCTCCGCCGTCCACGCGCAGTTCCTCGACGGAGTTGCCGGTATCGCCTTGCATGGCGTCGAGAAGATCCGCAACTTGGTACGCGATGCTTTCGACCGCCGCTCGCGCCAAATGACCGGCGGTGCTGCCCCGAGTGAGTCCAAAAATCGATCCCCGGGCATAAGAATCCCAGTGCGGCGCCCCCAGCCCTACGAATGCCGGAACGAAATACACTCCTCCGTTGTCAGGCACAGAAGTCGCGAGCGCTTCGATCTCACCTGAGCTGCGAATTAATCCCAAGCCATCTCGCAGCCACTGCACCACCGCACCCCCAACAAAGACGCTACCCTCGAGAGCGTATTCAGTTCTGTTTCCCATTTTCCAAGCCACGGTCGTGACCAGCCGATGGGAAGAAGGAACGGCACGAGTCCCGGAGTTTTGCAGCATGAAACATCCCGTTCCATAAGTGTTTTTTGTGAGACCGGCCCTCACGCATCGTTGGCCGAAGAGGGCTGCCTGCTGATCTCCTGCAATTCCCGCGATCGCTATGCCTTCCAGAGCCTTAACGCCGGTCACCTGGCCGTAGACTTCGCTCGATGATCGCACCTCCGGCATCATCGAAGCCGGAACTCCAAACAGATTCAGCAGTTCTTCATCCCACGTGCCGGTATGAATGTTGAGAAGCATGGTGCGGGAGGCGTTGCTGGCATCCGTGACATGAAGGCGCCCTCCGGTCAGCCGCCAAAGCAGCCAGCTGTCGACGGTGCCAAATGCGAGCTTGCCTTCCTGCGCTTTCCGTCGGGCGTTGGGCACGTGCTCGAGAATCCAGGAAATCTTGCTGGCGGAAAAGTAGGAGTCGATCAGAAGGCCTGTGCGTTGCTGGATCAGACTTTCATGCCCGGCTGCACGCAGGCGCTCACAGAAGTCAGCGGTGCGGCGATCTTGCCAAACGATGGCATTGCAGACCGGTTGGCCAGTCTCACGATCCCACACGATCGTTGTCTCTCGCTGATTCGCGATGCCGATAGCAGCTACATCAGCCGGCCGGAGATGAGCCTTATCCAAGACCTCGAGGGCAACCGCGATCTGAGATGACACAATCTGCTCAGGATTGTGTTCCACCCATCCCGGCTGAGGAAATATTTGCTCGAACTCGCGCTGGGCAACATATCGAACCGCGCCGTCCTGATCAAACAGGATGGCCCGCGAACTCGTGGTTCCCTGGTCGAGTGCTAGAAGGTAGGGCAGAATGCCTCCTTAATTGTCAGGCGAGACATTCGCCGATGCGCGCAAAAGCCGCCGAATGCCGAAATCATAAATTGCCGCTCCTACCAAACCTCCGAGCAACGGCGCAACCACGGGAACCCACCAGACATGGTTGCCGTCGGTCAGACCGTTGTTGCGAAAACCCGCCACCGCGGTGAAAAGCCTTGGCCCAAAATCCCGTGCGGGGTTGATGGCATACCCGTGCATTCCGCCGAAGCTGATCCCGATGGCAACCACGACCAATCCGATCATCAGCGGCGTCAGGTTCGCTCCGGGTGGCGTGTTGAACTCGTCGGTAATTGCGAGCACCAGAAGCACCAGCAATCCTGTTCCGATCACCTGATCCAGAAATCCAGCCTGCGGAAAGGCCGGGAACGCTGGAAACGTTGTGAACACGCCCGCGGTTCGCTCGAGCAAAGGATCGACCTGACGGAACGCTGGCAGATAGTTCCAATACACCAGCGCAGCCGCCACGAACGCTCCGGCAGTTTGCGCAATCCAGTACGGCACCACCTTGCCCCACGGGAAACCGCGAAAGACGGCCAAAGACAGCGTCACCGCTGGGTTAAGGTGCGCCCCGGAAATCTTTCCGGCAACGTAGATCCCCATCGTGACCGCCAGTCCCCAGCCCAGCGTGATATTGGTATAGCCGCCATGAATCAGTTCTCCTGGATTCTTCGATGGAAATAGCACGACCATGGCAACCACGCCAATGCCAAGCAAAATCAGCACCAGAGTGCCGAGGAACTCGGCCAGCAACTCTGCAAGTAGCGTTGGTTTATCCTTCATCGGGTCAGTTGCCTCACGGCTGCGCCTTTCGAACCGCCGAGTAGTCTAACAAGGCTAGGAGAATTGCGCTCGTATTTGATCTTGCTCGCGATCACCTACGCCTCCGGCGTCATCCTGAGCGCAGCCGTTTTTCAGGCGGAGCGAAGAGCCTGCCCTGAGCGAAGTCGAAGGAATCTCGCGCGCGGCGCAGCGCAGTGAATAAGCAAGCCCTCCTCGTGTTTTTACGCTTGACATTCCCGTTCAACCCCGTAAGATAAAAAATATTTATTCACTATTATGAATATTTATGCAGTATGAATAAAACCCTCAGACAGCGCGCTATTCTCGATGCTCTCAAGCATGGCTCCATCGCCAGCCAGGAGGATCTTCAGCGGGTACTGCGCAAGCGGGGCTTTAAGGTGGGACAAGCGACCCTTTCCCGGGACATTCACGATTTGAACCTGAGCAAGACCGCGAATGGCTATTCCCTGCCCCAGAACGAGAATTCTGCCGGGTTGGCCCTGCCTCCGATTTCGCGTCTGGTGCGGGAGTTCGTCCTCGATGTGCGCACGGCGCAAAATCTGCTGGTGATCAAGACCATCGTAGGGAGCGCGCAGCCCGTCGCCGCTGCGCTCGATGAAACCGACTGGAGCGAGGTTGTCGGCACCATTGCCGGCGACGACGCCATTCTGATCGTCTGCCCCGACAAGGACGAGGCCAGAAAACTCGGAGGCCGGATCGAGGAAATGCTGACGTAGCGCGAAATCGACGCGCGAATGGAAAGAGATGACTGCGAAACTCAAAACCGCTGTGCTGGGCGCCACCGGCTACTCAGGCCTGGAACTCACGCGGATCCTCCTGCGCCATCCGAAGCTCGATCAGCCACTCTTGCTGCGGCGCAACTCTGAAGGCAACGGCGCCGCGAATCTGGATGACCTTTTCCCAGCGATCTCCGGCAATGGCGGCCATCCCCTCCACCCGCTCTCGTGGCCCGCTTTGAAGAAGCACGGAGTGCGGTTGCTCTTTTTGGCTACTCCGCACGAGGTGTCGCGAACTCTTGTTCCCGAGGCTCTTGCACAAGGCTTGCGCGTGGTCGATCTCAGTGGCGCTTGGAGGTTGAAGCAGTCGCAACATCAGGCCATCTACAACTTTCAAGACTCCGCTTCAGTCAATGCTACCGAACTAACCCAGCGCGCAGTCTACGGACTGCCTGAGCTGAATGCTGAGCGCATCGCTGACGCCGACCTGGTTGCGAATCCGGGTTGCTATGCCACTTCCGTGATTCTCGCGCTTGCGCCGCTGCTGAAGGCTGGCTGCATAGATCGGGAGCGCGGAATAATCTCGGATTCCAAGTCAGGCGTCTCCGGAGCCGGCAAAGAACCCACTGCACGCACGCACTTCGTTTCGGTGGCGGACAATCTCTCCGCCTACGCGGTTTTCAACCACCGGCACGTGGGCGAGATCGTCGAGCAATTGGATCTCGGTACGCAGGAACTGATTTTCACTCCTCATCTGCTTCCAATTCCGCGGGGCATTCTTTCGACCGTTTACGTGCACCTCAACCGGCAAATGACGCCACTTGAGGTCGAATCCTGCTTCCACAACTTTTACCTGGGAAAGCGTTGGGTGCGGATCTTTGCCACACCGAAGCTTCCACAAGTGCAATTCTGTTTACAGACGAACTACTGCGACCTGGGATTTTGTCTGGCGGAAGACGGGCAACGTCTGGTGCTGATTTCGTGCATCGACAACCTGCTGAAAGGCGCTGCGGGGCAGGCCGTCCAGAACATGAATCTGATGTACGGATGGAAGGAAGACGAAGGCCTGCAATGACGATCGTGGTCAAAATCGGAGGAGCCGCACTCGAAGATGCAGCCATCTTGCGCAAGTGCGCGCGCGCGATCGCCGAGTTGGCGCAGGATGGTCACCACGTCGCCGTCGTTCACGGCGGCGGCAGCGCAGTAACCAGCCTGCTGAACCGGCTGGGAAAAAAGAGCGCGTTCGTGAACGGCTTGCGCGTTACCGATGCAGAGACTCGGGACGTTGCCTTGATGGTCCTCGGCGGCATCGTCAACAAAAAGGTAGTTGCCGCGATCCAGTTGGCTGGAGCGCCCGCAATCGGATTTTGTGGCGGAGATGGCATGAGCTTCCGCGCTCGCAAGAAGTACGTTAAAGGTCGCGACCTGGGATTTGTCGGAGAAATTTGCTTCGTCGATCCTTCCTGGTTGGAAGCGATCTGGCAGAAGAGGGGCATTCCCGTACTCAGTTCTTTGGCGCTGGGCGCCGACGGCGAATACTACAACGTCAACGCCGATGAGATGGCCGCCGCCTGCGCCGCTGCTTGCCACGCCAACGCGCTCATCTTTTTAACTGACGTCCCAGGAGTGAAAGACCAGCAAGGAGCTGTCATTCCGTGGCTAAGCACCAAGCAGGCCGCCGACCTGGCTGCCGGTTCGGTCATAAGCGGCGGCATGCTGCCCAAGCTGCAAGCCTGTGGACAGGCCCTGAAACAGGGTGTGGGCCGCGTGCGGATTTTGCCCGCGGCCGAGGCAGACGTGTTGCCTCAGTTCTATCTGACGAAGTTGTCGTGCGGCACGGAGGTCACGTGCGCGTGAGGCACATGAACTTGTTTTCAGAAGTTTCGGAAACAGGTCTTGAAGGGGCGCGGCTTCCAGCCGCGCCGCAAAGGACTTAGAAAAATATGGTTAGCGCCTGACGTCGACGAATGAACCGTCGACATGATATTTGGGACAGTTGTAGCAAGGAGCGAACGTTGAATAGTCAATTGCAGAACAGAACACCAGTCGGTCCGCAAACATTTCCCGGAGCCTTCTGGTGTCCCGATCTTATCTCGACCCGCGATCTCGGACCGCAAGGAGTCGAGGCCGTCCTTCATCTTGCGGAACTGATGAAGTCGCGTCCATCGGTTTTCCAAAGGGCGCTTGCGGGAAAACAGATGGTGATGTTTTTTGAGAAACCCTCCCTGCGAACGCGGCTCACCTTCGAAGCAGGAATGACGAGCCTCGGCGGTTCGGCAATTTTTGTCGATCAGACAAATGGCCGCCTTGACGCGCGCGAAAAGTTGAGCGACATCGCTCACAACCTCGAGCGCTGGGTTGACGTGATTGTGCTGCGCACCTTCGCGCAGGAAACCATCGACGACATGGCGCAGTTCGCCTCGATTCCAGTCATCAACGCGCTCAGCGACCTGGAACATCCCTGCCAGGCGCTGGCAGACTACTTCACCTTGCAGGAGCGGTTTGGAGATCTGCGCAGAGTTCGTCTGGCGTACGTCGGCGACGGCAACAACGTGGCGCACTCGCTGCTTCTGACCTGCGCCTGTTTGGGATCTTCCATTCGGATTGCCACGCCGGAGGGCTATGCGCCGAAGGACGACATCGTTGCCGACGCGATCGAAATCGCGAAACAAACGGGCGCCCGCATCGACTTGTTCACCGACCCGCGCACCGCGGTCGCCGGAGCCGACGCGATTTACACCGACGCGTGGGCCAGCATGGGACAGGAGCACGAAGAGGCTCAGCGTTCCTCGATCTTCCCGCCCTACCAAGTGAATCGGAAGCTCATGGCGAAAGCCGCGCCCCATGCGGTATTTATGCATTGTCTCCCCGCACATCGCGGCGAGGAAGTTACGGACGAAGTCATGGACTCCGACTCTTCGCTGATCTTCGAGCAGGCAGAGAACCGCCTGCATGTTCAAAAGGCTATTCTGTATTTGTTGTTGGGCGGCGCCGTTCGCCTGCCCATAAGGAGCGCTCATGCCTGAGAAAGTAGTCCTTGCTTATTCCGGCGGCCTCGATACCTCGATCATTATTCCGTGGCTGAAGGAAAACTATTCTTACGACGTCATCGCCATGGTCGGCGACGTTGGCCAGGGGGACGATCTCGAAGCGGTGGTCGAGAAAGCTTACGCGACCGGCGCCACAAAGGTGGTCGTGGAAGACTTGCGCGAAGAATTTCTCACCGGATACGTCTTCCCTGCTCTGAAAGCCGGTGCTGTCTACGAGCACAAGTACCTGCTCGGCACTTCTCTCGCTCGCCCGGTGATTGCGAAACATCAGGTCGAGGTCGCACTGCGGGAAGGCGCAACCGCCGTCGCGCACGGATGCACCGGCAAAGGCAACGACCAGGTCAGGTTCGAATTGACCTATCAGGCGCTCGCTCCTGAGTTGAAAATCATCGCGCCCTGGCGCGAGTGGTCGCTGAAATCCCGCGAAGACTGTCTCGACTACGCCGAGCAACACGGAATCCCCGTCGCCGCAAGCCGCGAAAAGATTCACAGCCGCGACCGCAATCTCTGGCACATCAGCCACGAGGGCGGTGAGTTGGAAGATGCCGCCAACGCACCGTTACCGACCACGTGGCAAATCACCCGTTCTCCGCAAGAAGCGCCCGACCTGGAAGAACAGGTCATGATCGGATTCAATCGCGGAATCCCCGTGTCGGTGAACGGCATGGAGTTGGAACCCGTGTCCCTGGTTGAACTGCTTAACGAAATCGGTGCGCGTAACGCCATCGGCCGTGTCGATCTCGTCGAGAATCGCTTTGTCGGCATCAAGTCCCGAGGATGCTACGAGACTCCCGGCGGTACGCTGCTCATCGCAGGTCATCGTGAACTCGAAGCCCTCTGCCTTGAGCGCGACGTCGCCCATTTCAAGCAGCACATCGGACTGAAATACGCCGAGCTTGTCTACTTCGGCTTGTGGTTTGCTCCACTGCGCGAAGCTCTGGATGCCTTCGTCGAGAGCACGCAGAAGGAGATGACCGGCAGCATCACGCTGTCACTCTACAAGGGCAACGTCTCTGTCGTGAGCCGCGAGTCCGAGCACTCGCTCTATCGTACGGACCTTTCGTCATTCACCATGGGCGACAGCTATGACCAGAAAGACGCCGCTGGTTTCATCCGAATCCTGGGCCTGCCCTCCCGCTCTCGTGTCCGTTCCCGCATGGAGGTCGCGCGATGAAGAAAATGTGGTCAGGACGCTTCCGTCAGCCGCTCGATCCTGAGTTCGAGCACTGGCAGCGTTCGTTCAGCTTCGACAAGCGTCTGCTGAAATATGAAATCGCAGCCAGCAGTGCGCACGCCCGTGCCCTGAAGAACGCTCGGATTCTATCTGCGGATGAATTGATCAGTATCCTGGAAGGCCTGCAGCAGATCGGCGAGAAGGCCGCAACGTCTCCCGCATTTCTCGAGGACGACGAAGCCGAGGATGTGCACCACTTTGTCGAAAAGCAATTGGCCGCATTGATTGGCGATGTTGGCTATAAGCTACACAGCGGCCGCAGCCGCAATGAACAAATCGCGACCGACCTCCGCCTGTTCGTGCGGGCATCCATCGATGAATTGCGCGAAGAACTCGCAGTGTTCTGCGGGGTGCTCACCGATCGTGCCGAGCAGGCCGCCGACGCTGCTATGCCTGCCTACACTCACCTGCAGCGGGCTGAACCCGTACTCGTGGCGCACTGGCTGTTGGCTTACGTTGAAGTGTGTCTTCGCGACGCCGACCGTCTCGCGGACTGCCGCAAGCGCCTGAACCTTTGTCCTCTAGGATCAGGCGCCGTAGCGGGCGCTACCCTACCGCTCGATCGCGAATTCATGTCCGAAACTCTCGGTTGCGACGGTCCTACCGCCAACAGCATCGATGCCACCAGCGACCGCGATTTTGCGCTCGAATTCGTGCAGGCACTTTCGCTCCTCGCCCTGCACCTGAGCCGATGGGCCGAAGAGATGATCCTGTTTTCCAATCAGGAGTACGGATTCATCGGCTTGCCCGAGAGCTACTCCACCGGCAGCAGCGCAATGCCGCAGAAGAAGAATCCAGACCTGCTCGAACTGGTTCGCGGCAAAGCGGGCCGCGTTATTGGAAACGCTACCGCGCTCCTGATTACTCTGAAAGGCCTGCCGCTCGCTTACAACAAGGATCTGCAGGAAACGCAGGAACCGCTCTTCGACTCCTCCGACACAGTTTTGCAGCTATTGCCGCTGGTCACTGGCTGGATGAAAGCCGCAGAATTCCGTCACGAGCGAATGCAGCAGGCCGCGCAGTCGGGATTCATGAACGCGTGGGCGGCTGCCACCTACCTCGTCAGACGCGGCGTTCCCTCGCGGCAGTCCCACGAGCAAGTCGGCAAGGCAGTGCAGATTGCTCTCGAAAAAAGCTGTGAGCTCCAGGACCTTTCGCTCGAAGACTTGCGCTCCATCAATCCTGCCTTTGGTCCGGATTTCTACGAGTCCCTGACTCTCACCTCCGTGCTCGCGATCCACGATGTTCCCGGCGGGACCGCTGTCTCCCGCGTCCAACCGGCGCTGAGTGCCGCCAGAAAGAAAATCGACTCCCTGCGAGAGGAGAGCCATGCGCACGCGTAAAGCCATCTTGCCCGACGCCAACCAGATTCATGATCTGAT
>Ga0066710_100004882_pt1 | contig 12031 bp, 10 predicted proteins | sample GraSoiAngelo_159_FD_79666 | JGI IMG/M metagenome (GOLD analysis project Ga0066710, IMG submission 79666) | Grasslands soil microbial communities from the Angelo Coastal Reserve, California, USA - 14_1009_16_40cm | ecosystem: Environmental > Terrestrial > Soil > Grasslands | place: USA... | reverse complement strand
TGTTTCTCGTCCGTGTGGATTACAATTAGGGTTTACCGCAGAAGGATGCCCCATGTCCCTTGAGCAGCTCCTGGCGTGGATCCCGCCGGGGTCGCCGGACGAAGCGCTGGCGCGACAGGTCAATTTCGACCAGCTGCCCGCGCACATCGCGATCATCATGGACGGCAACGGACGGTGGGCGGCGCAGCGCCACTTGCCGCGCGTCGAGGGGCATCGCGCCGGCATCGATTCGGTGCGCGACGTCGTCGAATCGTCGGCGCGTCTGGGGATCGACGTGCTCACGCTGTACGCCTTCTCGGTCGAGAACTGGAAACGTCCTCGCACCGAGATCAACACGCTGATGACGCTGCTGAAGCGCTATCTGCGGCTCGAGCTCGGAACGCTCCTCAAGAACAACATCCGGTTCCAGGTGATCGGTCGCGGCGACGAGCTGTCGCCCGACGTGCGCCACGAGCTCGAAATCGGCATTCGCCAGACCGAAGCGAACTCCGGGATGCTGTTCAACATCGCGCTGAACTACGGCGGCCGCGCGGAGATCGTCGACGCCGCCAGACGCGTCATCACGGCCGGCGTCTGCGCGGACGATCTGGACGAGCGGAAGTTCGGCGAATTCCTCTACACCGCGGGACAGCCCGATCCGGATCTGCTGATCCGGACGAGCGGCGAGATGCGCGTCAGCAATTTCCTGCTGTGGCAGATCGCGTATTCCGAGATCTGGGTCACCGAAACGCTGTGGCCCGACTTTCGCCGCCGCCATCTGCTCGAAGCGGTCCTCGCCTATCAGAAGCGCGACCGGCGGTACGGCGGCATCAAGCCGTCGCCAATTGCTCTCGGCGTGAAATGACAACGTGACCCGCGTCATCAGCGGCGCAGTGCTCATTGCTCTTACCGTTGCCCTTGTCTGGTTCGCGTCTCCGCTGGCGTTCGAATCGTTCGCGATCGTGGTTGGACTGCTCGCGGTCTGGGAGTTGGTCCGGCTCGTGCGGGTGGCGCCCGCCATTCTCATCGCGCTCGTGTACATCGCGCTGCCGCTTGCGGCGCTCGTGCAAATTCGTCTGATTGCCGGACCCGAGGCGGTGTTTCTGGTGATGCTGACCATCATGATCAGCGACACAGCGCAGTTCTACACCGGGCGCGCGTTCGGCCGGCGGCCGCTGGCGCCGACCATCAGCCCGAAGAAAACCATCGAAGGCGCGATCGGCGGATTCGTCTTCGGCACCGTCGCGCTGGTCGTGATTGGCGCGTGGTGGGCGCCGCAGCTGCGGATCGCAACGCGCGTCGTTCTCGGTTTCGCCATCGTCGCGCTCGGCATTGGCGGCGACTTGTTCGAATCGTTCCTGAAGCGCCGCGCCGGCGTGAAAGACAGCTCGGCGCTCATTCCGGGGCACGGCGGTGTGCTCGACCGCATCGATGCGCTGCTTTTTGCCGCACCGCTCTATTACCTCGTATTGAAGTATGCAGAGTAGCGCGAGGCTTTCAGCCGAGCGGTCTCGCTCGCCTCACGGCTCGCCTAAAAGGCTCGCCCTACCGTGTCGATGAAACTGGCGTGAAACGGATCGCGATTCTCGGATCGACCGGCTCGATCGGCCAGAGCGCGCTGGCGGTCGTCGACGCGCATCCCGACAGGCTGCAGGTCGTCGCCCTTGCGGCCGGCGAGAACGCGGAGCTGCTCGCGTCGCAGATCGCGCAGTACAAGCCCCGGATCGCGGCGATGGCCACGGGCGCCGCCGTCGATCGCCTGAGGCAGAACGGGTCGACTGCCGGAGTGACGATCGCCGACACCGGACGCGACGGCCTCGTGTCGGTTGCGACGCACGCGGACGCCGACGTCGTGCTGTGCGCGTCGAGCGGCACCGAAGCGCTCGAGGCGGTGCTCGCGGCAATCGACTGCGGGAAGACGATCGCCCTCGCCAACAAAGAAGTGCTCGTCATGGCGGGCGCGCTGGTGACGGAGGCGGCGAGCCGCAGAGGCGCGACGATTCTGCCGGTCGACAGCGAGCACAACGCGATTCACCAGTGTCTTCACGGCCGCAGCCTCGCGGAAATCCGGCGCCTCGTGCTGACGGCGTCGGGCGGACCGTTTCGCGGACGCACGGCCGCGGAGCTCGCCGCCGTGTCCGCGGCCGACGCGCTCAAACATCCAACGTGGCGCATGGGTCGCAAGATCACCGTCGACTCGGCGACGCTGATGAACAAAGGTCTCGAGGTGATCGAGGCGCGGTGGCTCTTCGGCGTCCGCGCGGATCAAATCGACGTCGTCATCCACCCGCAGTCGGTCGTGCACTCGATGGTGGAGCTGGTGGACGGATCGATTGTGGCGCAGCTCGGCGTCACCGACATGCGGCTGCCGATTCAGTACGCGTTCTCGTATCCCGAGCGGTGGGGCGGGCCGCTGCCGCCGATCGATCTCGCCCGGGCTGGCCGTCTCGAGTTCGAGGCGCCCGACACTGCCGCCTTTCCGTGCCTGCGGCTCGCCTATCGCGCGCTCGAAGCGGAGCGCAGCCTGCCCGTCGTGTTGAACGCGGCGAACGAGGTCGCGGTCGCGCGATTTCTCGACGGCCGGATTTCGTTCAACGACATTCCTGTCGTGATTGAACGGAGCCTCGATGCGCACCGGCCTGCAGAAGTGACGACTTTGGCGGCGGTACGCGCCGTGGATACATGGGCCCGCGCATTTTCTCAGGATGTGGCGGGCACGGTAGAATTGAAGCTGTGACGACGCTGCTCGCTTTTGCATTCGTGCTCGGGGTGCTCGTGTTCGTGCACGAGCTCGGACATTTTCTGGCCGCGAAACGCGTCGGCATCCGCGTGACGAAGTTTCAGCTCGGCTTCAATCCGACAGTCCTCAGCTTCAAGCGAGGCGATACCGAATACGGCATCGGCGCGCTCCCGCTCGGCGGCTACGTGAAGATGGCCGGCGACACGCCCGAGGATGTCGAGCGCGACGCGAACGGTCAGGTCGTGAGGCGATCGGACGAGTTCCTGTCGAAGAGCAAGTGGGAACGGTTCCAGGTGCTCATCATGGGACCGGCGATGAACATCGTGCTCGCGCTGGTCCTCTCGACGATCGTGTTGTATCAGGGTGCCGAAGTCCCGGCGTACGAGGATCAGCCGCCGGTCGTCGGCGTGGTGGTCCCGAACTCGCCGGCGGCGAAAGCCGACATCAGGCCGGGCGACCGCATCATGTCGGTCGCCGATCACCGCGTCGACACGTGGGAGCAGTTCTTCGTCACGGTTGGCGCGCGGGCGAACCGCGAAATCACGGTCGAACTGCTGCGCGGCGGTCAGACGCTGACTCGTGCCGTGACGCCTACGGTACCGCCGGAACAGAGCCGCTTCGAAATCGGCGAGATCGGCGTGCTGCCCGACGTCCATCCGTTCGTGCCGCGCGTGAATCCGGGCGAGCCGGCCGATCGCGCCGGCATCAAGGCCGGCGACGTCATTCTGGCGCTGAACAACCAACCGATGACGTTCCGGCCGGATTTGATCAAGGCGATCGCTGCTCATCCGGGCGAAACGATCACCGTCACTGTCCTGCGCGATGGCAAGCGTCTCGATATTCCGATTGTCACCGCCCGCGGCGGCTGCTCGGGCGTGGCCGGCAACATCGGATGCATCGGCATCGCGATCTCCGAATCGACCAAGAGCATCAAGCCGAGCGCGCTCGAAGCGGTTCGGATGAGCGTCAGGAAGAACGTCGAGTACGCGGGCCTCATCGGCCAGACACTTTGGGGTCTGATCACGCGGGAAACGTCGCCGCGTCAGCTGATGGGACCGGTGATGATCGCGCAGATGTCGGGCGAATCGGCTTCGCTCGGCTGGATCGCGCTCTTCAGCTTCATGGCGATGATCAGCCTCAACCTCGGGCTGGTGAACCTCCTGCCGATTCCAGTGCTCGACGGCGGCCACATCTTCATCATGGCGCTCGAAGGGCTCGCGCGCCGCGACTTCAGCATGCGCGTCAAAGAGAAGATGCTGCTGGCCGGTTTCGTGGTCATCCTGATGTTGATGGTGACGGTCATCTATAACGACCTCACGCGAATCAGCTGGATCGAACGCCTGATGCCCTGGCGCTGACGCTGGCTGCTGGCCAAGCAAAGGTCCGCTTTTTGCAGCCAGCCCGTCCGGAGGTTCCTTCCATGAAACTGACGAGATTTGCCGGGGTCGCTGTGATCCTGGCGCTCTGTCTCGGCATCAGCGGTTCCGCCGCCGCGCAGTCGAACGTGACGAGCGCCGATATCCAGCGTCTCCAGGACACCATCTACGACGCATCGCGCGACATCTCGCAGGTCCGCTCGCGCGATCAGGCGCTGGCCTCGCAGCTCCAGGCGGAGCTCGACGACGCGCGCGACGAGGCGGCCTACCTCAAAGTCAAGCTGCGGCGCAACGAACCGATCGCCCGCAGTGAGTATTCGGACGTGCGCGACAGGATCGAGAACATTCGGTCGCGCGCGCGCGGCGACTCGGGCGGCGGCTACACGCCTCCGGCAGGATCGTCGAGCGAACCGGCGCGCACCGAGCAGTCGCGTTCGACGCCGACGACGGGACGTTCGCAGAACCCGAACGAGATCCCGGTCGGAACGGAGTTCGACGTCCGTCTGCAGAAGTCGTTGAGCTCGGCGACCGCGCAAGTCGAAGATCGCTTCGATGCGACGACGATGGTCGATTTGCGCGACGAGCGCGGCCGGGTACTGGTACCGGCCGGATCGGTGATGCGCGGCATCGTCAGCTCGGTGAACAAGGCGGGACGCGTCGACCGGAAAGGCAGCCTGACGGTCGCCTTCGATCGGGTGACGATCGACGGCCGCTCGTATCCGATGCGCGCGACGGTCACCCAGGCGCTGCAGAGCGAAGGGATCGCGGGCGAGAAGGAAAAGATCGGCATCGGCGCCGGGGCCGGCGCGATCCTCGGCGCGATTCTCGGCGGCGCCAAGGGCGCGCTCGCAGGCATTCTGATCGGCGCCGGCGGCACCGTGGCGGCGACCGAAGGGAAGGACGTGGAGCTGCCGTCGGGAACAGTGCTGCGCGTCAGACTCGATTCTCCGTTGAACCTTCAACGCTGACACAGGCAGGGGCCGACCTGGGTGTCGGCCCCACCCGCGGTCGCCCCCGAACCTCGAACCCCAAAATCGTGTAAGGTTATGTCCGGTTTCGTATAATCCGGTATCGTAATTCGTCGACGCGGCCAATCGATCAGCGCGAGAGCTCTTTCATCGCCGCGCGCGCCGCGACGATCGTCTTGTCGACGTCGCGCGGCGTGTGCGCGGCCGACAGGAACCATGCCTCGAACTGCGACGGCGGGGGATAGACGCCGCGGGCGATCAGGCCGCGGAAGAACCGCGCGTATAACGCCGTGTCCGAGCTCGTCGCCGATGCGTAGTCGCGCACCGGACGATCGGTGAAGAACGGCGTGACGAGCGACCCGAAGGCGTTGACCTGCAGCGCGACGCCGGCATCGCGCGCGGCGTCGGCCAGTCCCGCCGCGAGGCGCGCACCGAGCGACGCCAAGTACGCGTACAGCTTCGGCGTCAGGTGATTCAGACACCACAGGCCCGCCGTCATCGCGAGCGGGTTTCCCGAAAGCGTTCCCGCCTGGTACACCGGACCGGCCGGCGACACGAAGTCCATCAGGTTGGCGCGGCCGCCGTACGCGCCGACCGGCAGCCCGCCGCCGATGATTTTTCCGAGACACGTCAAATCGGGTATCACGCGCAGCACTTCCTGCGCGCCGCCGGCGCTCGCGCGGAACCCGGAAATCACCTCGTCGAAGATCAGCAGCGTGCGATCGGCGGTACACAGCTGGCGCAGCCGCTGAAGGAATCCGTCGGCGGGCGGCACGACCCCGATGTTGCCGGCGATCGGTTCGACGATCACCGCCGCAATCTTCCCGCGGTTCGCGTCGAAGAGCCGGACGACCGATTCGAGATCGTTGTAGCTGGCGACGAGCGTGTCGCCGGACGAAGCCGCCGGGACGCCCGGGCTCGTCGGCGTGCCGAGCGTGAGCGCGCCCGATCCGGCCTTCACGAGAAACGGATCCGCGTGGCCGTGATAGCAGCCTTCGAACTTCACGATCTTGTCGCGCCTGGTCGCGGCGCGCGCAACCCGAATGGCGCTCATCGTCGCTTCGGTGCCCGAGCTGACGAATCGCACGCGCTCGATCGACGGCATCAGCGCGCGGACGCGCTCGCCCAGCTCCACTTCGAGCGGGCTGGGCGCGCCGAAGCTCGTCCCGCCGCGCGTCACGGCCGCCAGCGCCTTGATCACCCCGCGCGGCGCATGACCGTGAATCAGCGGTCCCCACGACATCACGTAGTCGATGAAGCGGTTGCCGTCGATGTCTTCGATATAAGCGCCGGATGCGCGGCGGATGAAGAGCGGCGAGGCGCCGACCGACTTGAACGCCCGAACCGGGCTGTCGACGCCGCCGGGCAGAATGTTGAGCGCACGCGTGAAGAGACGCGAGGACCGAGTGGTTTTCATGCGCGAGGCTTTCAGCCGAGCGTCAATGGCTCGCGCCGGCGAAGCCGTGGCCGCGAATGACGACGCCGGGCCGCTCGCCCGTATGACGCATGTTGTCGAGAACGACCTTGCCGTTCACGATGACCGTCGGGATGCCGACCGGATACTGGAACGGATCGGTGAACGTCGCGCGGTCGGCCACCGTGGACGGATCGAAGATGACGAGATCGGCAGCGAGTCCTTCCTTGATCGTGCCGCGGTCGGCGATGTGGAGCTGCTTCGCGGTCAGGCCGCTCATCTTGTAGACGGCCTGTTCGAGCGGGATGACGCGCTCCTCGCGGACGTACTTGCCGAGGACGCGCGGAAACGTGCCGAAATTGCGCGGATGCGGCACGCCGATCCGCAGCGGACCGCTGATCGCGAGCGCCGATCCGTCCGATCCAATCGATACCCACGGCTGCTCGAGCGCGAGCTTCAAATCGGATTCGTCGATGATGAACCAGACGCAGCCGACGCTGCCGCCGTTGGCAATCAGCATCTCGAACACGAAGTCGTACGGATCCTTTCCCATCTCCTTCGCGGCATCGTCGACGCGCCACCCTTCGAAGCGTTTATATCCGGTATCCAGACCGGTCTGCCGCGAGTCAATCGAGCGGTTTGAGATCGACGCGATCTGGACGTTGTGCCACGTGCCGGCCGAGAGCAGACGGTTTTCCCACGTCGGATTCGGATCGTCCATTTCTTTCCGGATCCTCGCGCGCGTCGCCGGATCCTTCAGCCGTTCGACGAGCTTCGCGTTGCCGCCTTCATGCGCCCACGGCGGGATCGTTTGGATCAGGCCGGTGCTGCTCGCGACGTACGGATACTGATTCGCCGAGATTTCCAGACCGCGCTTCTGCGCCGCTTCGACGATCGCGATGACTTCCTTCATGCGGCCGAAGTTCTTCGCGCCGGTCACCTTGATGTGGAGCACCTGCACCGGAATGTGCGCGCCTTCACCGATCGCGATGGCCTCTTCCAGCCCTTCGCGCAGCTTGTCGCCGTCGTAACGCAGGTGTGACACGTAGATGCCGCCGGCGGCGGCGGCCGGCTTCGAGAGCGCGACGAGCTCCGGCAGCTTCGCGTAGGCGTTAGGCGAATAGATCAGTCCCGTCGCGACGCCGTACGCGCCCTGCCTCATCGCGTCGGCGACGAGCGCGGTCATTTTCGCGAGCTCGTCAGCGGTCGGGTCGCGGTCGTCGTTGCCCATGACCTGCTCGCGCACCTGACCGAGGCCGACGTACGACAGGAGGTTGACCGAGATTTTCGATTTCTCGATCGTGCCGAAATAGCCGGCGAAGTCGCTCCACGGCCGGCTCGCGCTCGGCTTCTGCGGCGCCGCCGATCCGCTCTCGCCGATGACTTCGGTCGTGACGCCCTGCCGGATTTTGCTTTCCGCGTTGCCGTCGGTGAGGAGCGCGTAGTCGGAATGCGAGTGCGGATCGATGAATCCCGGCGCGAGCACGAAGCCGTGCGCGTCGATGGTGCGCGTCGCCGCGCCCGTGACGCGCCCGACGCCGGCGATCCGTCCGTCGCGAACTCCGACCGACCCGTTGACCGAAGGTCCGCCGGTGCCGTCGACGATGCGCGCGTTGGTGACGAGCAGATCGAACGGCCGCGGCTGCTGCGCCGACAGCGCCGCCAGCAGGCCGGACGCGGCCAAAGCGATGAATGCGTGCTTCACGAGCGGATTATATCGAGGTCACACGATCCGATCACGCGATGGCGCGGGCGATGTCGCGCGCGTAGTACGTGACGATGACGTCCGCGCCGGCGCGCCGGATCGCGGTGAGCGTCTCGACCATCGCGCGCGGCTCGTCGATCCAGCCGTTGCGCGCGGCCGCCTTCAGCATCGCGTATTCGCCGCTCACGTGATAGGCGGCGGTCGGATAGCCGAACGACTCCTTCACGCGCGTGATGACATCCAGGTAGAGCAGCGCCGGCTTGACCATCACGATGTCGGCCCCTTCGGCGAGGTCCTGTTCGACTTCGCGCAGTGCCTCGGCCGCGTTGGCGGGATCCATCTGATGCGATCGGCGATCGCCGAACCTCGGCGCCGAATTGGCGGCCTCGCGGAAAGGACCGTAGAACGCGGACCAGTACTTGGCGGCGTACGACATGATCGCGACGTGCTCGAAGCCCCGCTCGTCGAGCGCGCGTCGAATCGCGCCGACGCGTCCGTCCATCATGTCGGAGGGCGCGACGATGTCCGCGCCCGCCGCGGCATGAGACACGGCGGCCCGGACGAGCTGCTCGACGGTCGGATCGTTCGCGATCTCGTTGTCGATGACGATGCCGCAGTGGCCGTGGTCGGTGTACTCGCACAGGCACACGTCGGTCATCACGAGCGTGCCGGGTACTGCGCGCTTGATCGTGCGCACCGCGCACTGCACCGGCGCCTCCGGGTCGTACGCGCTCGATCCGATGTCGTCTTTGTGATCGGGCAGACCGAAGAGCAGCACGCTGTTGATGCCGTCGCCCTTCGCGGCCGCCACTTCCTTGACGGCTTCGTCGACCGACAGATTGAAGACACCGGGCATCGACGCGATCTCGCGCCGGACGGCCTCGCCCTCGCACACGAACAGCGGCAGCACGAACATATCCGGCGAAAGCCGCGTCTCGCGCACCAGCGCCCGCATCGGCTCGGATTGACGCAGCCGGCGGAGCCGCTTCGTGAGATTGAGCGACGTGTGGGTTTGAAGGTGAATGTGCGTCACTCCGTGTCCTTCTTCCTGTCCGCGAAGTACTTCACGATGGCCTCGACGAGTCCCGGAATCGTGTAGCTCGTCGGAATGATCGTCGCTTCCACGTTGCACTGCGCCGCCGCTTCGGCCGTCACCGGACCGATGCAGGCGACGACCGTCGTTCGGAGCAGATCGGCTGCCGGTTCGGGGCCGAGCACGCGGACGAAGTTGCGGACGGCCGACGCGCTCGTAAACGTGACGACGTCGATGCGCCGCTCGAGCAGCATCCGGTAGATATCGGGCTCGCCCTCACGCTCCGGCTCGACGACCACCGTACGATATGCGACGACCTCGGTGACGTCGGCACCCTGGCGGCGCAGCTCGTCGGCGATCACCTCGCGTCCGATGTCGGCGTGCGGCAGCAGGATCCTGAGGCCGCGGACGTCGCCCGCCTCGGTTATCGCGCGCACGACCGCTTCGGCGCGGTACTCGGCCGGCGTCAGATCGACCTTCAACCCGTACTTCGCGAGCCGCTCCGCGGTCGCCGGCCCGACGACGCACAGCCTCACGCCTTTGAGCGCGCGCAGATCCTGCGGGCTGAGAAGCAGGCGATCGATGAACGCGTCGACGGCGTTGGTGCTCGTGAAGACCATCCAGTCGAACTCCGCCGCGCGCGCGCACACGTCGTCGAGCGGCGCGTAGTCGTCGGGAGGCACGATGCGGATCATCGGGGCGACGACCGTGTCGGCGCCGACCGCCTCCAGCTGTTCGACCAACTCTACCGCCTGCTCCCGCGGCCGCGTGACGAGGACGCGCTTCCCGAAGAGCGGCCGCGCATCGAACCAGCGCAGGTGCTCGCGCAGCCCCGCGACGCGGCCGACCACGACAACCGCGGGACGGCGGTCCTCCGACTGTCGCATCGCTCGAGAGATCTCGTCGAGCGTGCCGATCATCGTTTGCTGCGTCGGCAGCGTGCCGTCGTAGACGACGGCCGTCGAATCGTCCGCCCTCCGGCCGTGCGACAGCAGCGATGTGAGCATCTGCGGCAGTTGATCAGGTCCTGCGTAGCAGACGATTGTTCCATCGAGGCGCGCGAGGCTCGTCCAGTCGATCGACGCGCGCGCCTTGCCCTCGTCTTCGTGACCGCGGACGAACGTCAGCGTGTCGCCTCCGCCGGGATACGTGATCGGCACGCCGGCGTAACTCGGCACCGCGACGCCGGCGGGGATGCCCGGAATGACTTCGAACTGCACGCGCTGCTCGTGCAGGAACAGCGCCTCGTTGCCGCCGCGATCGAAGAAGAACGGATCGCCCCACTTCAATCGCGCGACGTTGCGTCCTTCGCGCGCTTTCTCGGCCAGCAGATAACAGATCGCTTCCTGTTCGAGCGGCTGCGGCGCGGCGACGCCGACGTCGATCTTCTCGGCATCGGGCCGCGCGTACCGGAGCAGGCGCGCCGGCACGAGGTGGTCGTACAGGACCACATCCGCCGCCGCGAGGCACTGGAGGCCGCGGACGGTGATCAGGCCTGGATCGCCAGGCCCCGCGCCGATGAGGTAAACGATGGACAACCTGATGACTCACGTGTGCGCGTTACGGTTGTATCCCCTCGACGGCCGCCTGCGCGCGATGCGCGTCCGCGAGGATGTCGCCGGCGCCGTCGGCGAGCAGCTGCGCGCCGACGCTCGCGCCGAGCGCCGCCGCGCGCTCCCGCGGCCCTCGCGCGTGCCCGCGAACGGCGCGGCTGCCGTCGAGCGCGACTACCACGGCGACGAGCTGCAGAGTGTCGCCGTCCTCGGGCGTCGCGAGCGCGCCGATCGGCGTCTGACATCCACCGCCGAGCGCCTCGACGACCGCGCGCTCGGCTTTCAACGCCGCGCCGGCCGCTCGGTCGTCGATGTGCACTACCGCACGCCGCGTCTCGTCGTCGCCGTCGCGGACTTCGATCGCGACGATCCCCTGTCCCGGCGCGGGCACGCACGCGGCGGCAGGCAGCGCCAGCGAGATGCGCGACGCGAAGCCAAGCCGCCGCAATCCGGCCGCGGCGAGCACCAGCGCATCATGAGCGCCTTCGTCCAGCTTTCGCAACCGCGTGTCGAGGTTGCCGCGAATCGGTGTGAAGCGGGCGCCGGGAAACAGTCGCGTCAGCTGAGCAATACGCCGTACGCTGCCGGTTCCGATTGAGGGAGACCGACCCAGCGCCGCGACGAGGTCGTCGATTGAAGCAATCGAGGGCGGCCTCAGCCGGATGCTACCCACCGGGAGGACCACCGCATCCAGCGGATCTTCTCGCGGCAGCACAGCCGCGATCGTCAGCCCTTCGGGAAGAACCGCCGGCATGTCCTTGCTGCTGTGGACAGCGAGGTCGACCTCGTTGCGCAGCAGCGCATCTTCGATTTCCTTCACGAAGAGCCGCTTGCCGCCCACCTCGGACAACGGCGCTTCCTGCAGCCGATCGCCTGACGTTTTGATGACGACGATGCGGCAGGCCGGTCCGCCGGCTTCCTCGATGCGACGCTTGACCGTGTTCGCCTGCCACAGAGCGAGTTGGCTGCCGCGCGTGCCGATGCGAAGCTCGCGCGACACGGATCAGCGGCCCGACCGCGGCCGATTGCGGTTGAACGGCTCGACCTTGGCGTCCTGCTGCGCGGCGCCTGTCGCTGGAGCCCGTGGAGCGGCCGCCGCCGCATCGTCTGTCAGGCCGAAGAGGCGCGTGAGCGCTTCGGTGTACGCGCCGACGGTCTCGGCGTCGCCGATGGCCTTGAGCTGCTCGGTCGGCGTCAGCAGCAGCTTTTCGATGATGAGATGCGTGATCTCGTCGACGCGCATGCGCGCTTCGGGCGGAAGCG
>Ga0066710_100004881_pt1 | contig 12032 bp, 9 predicted proteins | sample GraSoiAngelo_159_FD_79666 | JGI IMG/M metagenome (GOLD analysis project Ga0066710, IMG submission 79666) | Grasslands soil microbial communities from the Angelo Coastal Reserve, California, USA - 14_1009_16_40cm | ecosystem: Environmental > Terrestrial > Soil > Grasslands | place: USA... | reverse complement strand
CTGCTGATGGACCACGAGAAGGATCGCGGCGGCTGGGTGCCGATCGGGAATCCGTTCCAGTACCGGGACGTCTGGATCCGCGACGGCGCGCGGGTGGTGCGGGCGCTCGCCGTCGCCGGTCTCGGCGCGATGGCCCGCGACGACGCGCGCACGCTGACGCGATTCCAGTTCCCGAGCGGCGCCCTGCTCTCGCAGCGCGGCCAGTTGGACGGCACCGGCCAGGCGCTGTGGGCGCTGGACCAGGCGAGCGCGTTGCCGGCTTCGCCGGAGACGGCGCGCGAGGCCCTGCCGGTCGCGCGCGCGGCGGTGGACTGGATCGAGCGCACCCGTACCCGCACCCGGGCGCTGGCGCTGCCGTGGGGCGGGCTCATGCCGTTCGGCGACCCGCGCGACAACGAGCTGACGCGGGCCGAGCTGGTGGGCAACGACGCGTGGTCGCTGGCCGGCCTGCGCGCGGCCCGCGCCCTGGCGTTGCGCGCGCAGGACTCGGCGCTGGCGCGCCGGGCGACGGCCGCCTACGACGACTACCTCGCGACGTTCCGGGTGGCGCTCGAGCGCACCGGCCACCCGGACGTGCCGCCCTCCTGGCGCGGACCGGGGCGGGACTGGGGGAACCTCTCGGTGGCCTATCCGACCGGGGTGATGAGTCCGGATGACGCGCGGCTCGCGCGCCTCGACGCGCGCAAAGCCGGCGAGCGGGCGCGGAGCGGGCTCATCGCGGCCGGCGCTCCGGATTCGCTGCACACCTATCTGGGCGCCGATCTCGCGCAGTGGGCGCTGCTCGCCGGCCGGCCGGCCGAGGCGCGGCGCTGGCTCTGGGGCGTGCTCTCGCACAGCAGCTCGACGCTGGGACAGGCCGAGGTGTTCCACCGCGGCGGCGGCTTCGGCGGCAACCTGCCGCCGCACGGGACCGCGGCCGCGATGCTGGTCGATCTGCTGCGCAACATGGTGGTCGGCGACACCCGCGACACGCTCGAGCTGGCCCTGGGCGGCGACCCCGCCTGGTGGAGCGGGACCGGTCTCGCCCGCGCCCCCACCCGCTTCGGCGTCCTCGACGTCACGCTGCGGCGGGCGGGCGATGCGCTCGAAGCGCGCTTCACCCCGGTGCCGGTCCCGGTGCGCGTGCGGGTCCCCGATGGGATGCGCGTGGCCCAGGTCATGACGCCGGGGGGCCGTCTCGCCGGGGCGTTCGTCGAGGGGCCGGGGTCCCAGGGCGTGCTCGCCTTCCGCGTCGTCGCGGCCCCGCCGGGGACGCCGCGCGACCCGAGCCGGGTGGGAGGCGGCGGCCGGCCATGACCGCACGACCCCGCATCGTCAGAGCCCGTATCGTCCCGGCCCGCACCGTGGCCCTCGTGGCCGTCCTCGCCACGACCGGCCTGGGCTGCCCGGGGCGCGCGCCCCGGGTACCCGCAGAGGCGCCGCTCAGCGAAGCCGCCACGCTCGACAGCCTGCGCGCGGCGGCCGCGGCGGGACGCCCCGACCGGACGCTGCTCTGGGCCGAGCGGCGGCGCGGCTTCGCCCCTCACGAGCCGCTCCACATGATCGGCCACGCCGTGGCGCTCCACGATTTCGCCTGGACGGGAGCCTCGAGCCTGCGACGGGTGGAGACCGAGATCCAAGCGATGGCCATCCTCGACAGCGCGGGGCGCGCAACCACCGACCCTCACGTGCGCGGGCTGGTGGCGCAGCTGCTCGGCACGCAGTTCGAGAACTGGGGCTTGCGGCTCGACGCCCTGACGATCTACAGCCGGGCCCTCGGGGCGGCTCCCAACGACACGGCGTTCGCCGCGCGGATCACCCACGTCATCGGCGTGCTGCGGGATCCGCGAGCCATGGCGAGCGGGAAGAACCGCGCGGCCCGAGGGGCCGCGCCGTGACGATCTTGGGCGTCGAGGGCCCCGCGCCCCCCGCGAGTCGGCGCGGCTCGGGCACGCGACCCCACCGCCCGCCGCCGTGCACGCTGACGCGCCGGCCGTGCATTCCGCCCGCATCCGCGACGCCGGCCGGGAGGGCCCCATCCCATTGAGGCGGGAATGCGAGGCGTTCTGGTAGGCCGGACGGTCGTCGGCCGCGGCACCAATCTTGAGAGCGCGAACGCGCCCGATTGGAGATCGCCACCTTGCCCATGTCCCGACGCGTCCTGCTCTGCCTGCTGTGCGCCCTGGCCCTGCCCGCGCGCGCCCACGCCGCCGACGAGGTCCACTGGACCTTCACCGGTCCGACCTCCGTCACGTTCGACTGGCGCGGCAGCGAGACCACCGTCCGCTACGGGCTGACCTCGGCCTACGGCAGCACCGTCACCGCGGTCACGCCGTCCCCGGTCCCGCCCTCCTCCTCGGGTCCCTTCTGGGAGGCGCGGATCGGCGGGCTGCTGGCCGCCACGTCGTATCACTACGCGATCGGCAACGGGCCCGACCACCTCTTCCACACCCCGCCGCTCCCGGGCAGCTCGGACTTCACCGTGTTCGCCCAGGGTGACATCGGCGACACGGCCAGCTTCTCGCGGGTGGGTCCGCTCCAGTCCACCGTGGCCGCGGGAGGTCCGGACTTGGTACTCATGGTCGGGGACCTCACCTACGCCAACGTCAACGGACAGGGCGCCGTCGACCGGCACTTCAACAACGTCATGAAGTGGTCGCAGGACGTGGCCTACATGCCGGTGTGGGGGAATCACGAGTGGTCCTCGCCGGACGACCTGAGGAACTACAAGGGCCGGTTCGATCTGCCCAACGCTCAGGCCTCGCCGGGCGCGCCGTCGCTTGGCGGCAGCGGCGAGGACTGGTCCTGGTTCGACTACGGGAACGTCCGGTTCATCGCCTATCCCGAGCCCTACGCGAGCGCCTCCTGGCAGGACTGGTCGACCCAAGCCGCGGTGCTGATGGATGCCGCGCAGGCCGACCCCGCCATCCAGTTCATCGTGACCCTCGGCCACCGGCCCGCGTACTCCTCGGGCTACCACCCGGGGGATGCCACGCTCCAGACCACCCTGGGGGCACTCGGTGACCGGCACAGCAAGTACGTGCTCAACCTCAACGGTCACAGCCACGACTACGAGCGCTCGTTCCCGCAGCACGGGGTGGTCCACGTCACGGCCGGCCCCGGCGGGGCCGACCTGGAGGAAGCGAGCGGCAGCTGCCTGTGGAGCGGCGGGTGCCCCGCGCCGTCGTGGTCGGCGTACCGGGCGATGCATCACGTCTCGCTCCGGCTGGTATTCTCCGCCAATCAGATCCGCGGCGAGGCGCTGTGCGGCCCGGCCGGCGACAGCGGGGCCAATCGCAACGACGTCTCCTGCGCGCCGGGCACGGTGCTGGATTCGTTCACGATCGGCGGCGCGCCGCTCGCCGACATCATCCGGCCGGCGGCCATCAGCGATCTTCACTGAACCCCAGGCCCCGGGCTCGTCCGCGCGGGCGATGGCGGCCCGACCGGACTTCGACATGCTCCCGGTTCGTCTGGAACTGTCGCTCCTGGCGGACCCGGATGCGCCCGACTGGGAGGCGACGCGGCTCGAGATCCGCAGGCTGCGGAAGCACTGAGCAGACCCGACAGCCGACGCCCGACGGTTGCCGCTCACAGCAGCTGGCGGGTGCGGAAGCTCACCAGGCCGCGGCTCGCGACGATGACGTGGTCGATGACGCCGATGCCGACCAGCTCGCCCACCTCGACCAGGCGGCGGGTGATGGAGAGATCCTCCTCGCTGGGCTCGGGATCGCCGCTCGGGTGGTTGTGGACCAGCACGACGCTGGCAGCCGAGTGGAGGATCGCCGGCAGGAACACCTCGCGCGGATGGACGATCGAGGCGTTGAGGCTGCCGATCGAGACGGTCTCGCGGCACTGGAGCTCGTGGCGCGCGTTGAGGAGCAGCACCACGAAGTGCTCGCGCCGGGCGCGGGCCAGATCCCGCACCTGGGCCAGCACGTCGTCGGGGCCGCGGATCGCCGGCGCCGGGGCCGGCCGCTCCACCGCCCGTCGCCCCAGCTCGAACGCCGCGACCAGGGCCGCCGCCCGCGCCAGACCGATGCCGTTGACCCGGAGCCAGCGCGTCAGCGGCCAGGCGCTGAGCTCACCCGGCGAGCGGCGGGCGAGCGCGTGCCCGATCCTGAGCGCGCTGCGCCCGGGGGTCCCCGAGCCCAGCAGCAGCGCCAGCAGCTCGCCCTCGCTCAGCGCCGCGGACCCCCGGGCGGAGAGCTTCTCGCGGGGCCTGAGCGCACGCACGGCCGGGGGGCCGTCGGGCGACGGCGCGGTCGCGGTGGCCTCGCGCGGGGGATCCGATGGCGGTCGATGCATGGCGGGACGAATTCTCCCCTTCCGGCGCGGCGCGGGCTCGGGGATAATCGGCGCTCGCCGCGACCCGCGGGCCCGTCGTGGGCCCGTGGACGCCCCGGGAGGTCTCCTGCATGCGTCGTGCCGTCCTCATCCTGTTCCTGCTCGCCTTGGCACCGCTCGCCGCCCTCGCCGACAAGCCGGAAGGCCCGGTGGACGCCATCGGGATGCTCGACTACCACCGCGGTCCCCACTTCAAGGTCGGCGACTGGGTGAAGTACCACACGCAGGGGACCAGTGCACAGGGATTCAAGACTGACTACACCGTGACCGTCCTGATCGCCGGCGAGGAGCTGTGGTGGGGCGAGGAGTGCTTCTGGATCGAGACCCACGCCTCCTACGGCGGCAAAGTGCCGGAGCTGGCGGCCTCGCTCCTGTCCTACGCCGTGTTCCAGGACACGCTGCCGGCCCGCGACTTCCAGAAGTACATGCGCAAGTACATCGACGGCCTCGATGAGCACGGGAAACCCCTCGAGCAGCTCTTCCTGCGCGCGCCGGCCGAGCTCATCACGCGCGGGTTCGACTACGACGAACCCGCGCGCACGACCGACACGGTCGGGGTGGAGAAGGTCGAGGTGCCGAAGGGCACGTTCGACGCGCTCAAGGACATCCAGAAGTGGCGCGAGACCACGAACAAGCAGGAAGGCGACAGCACGCTCTACTTCGAGAAGGCCGAGACCCACACCCGCTGGTGGTCGAACCAGGTCCCGATCACGAGCCTGGTCCGGATCGACCAGCACAACACCCAACGCCAGCGCACCTGGATGATCGGCGAGTCGGCGAACGCGCCGCTCCTGACCATCGAGGAGGCCGTCGGCAGCACGATGTTGGTGGACTTCGGGACCGGGATGAAGTCGAAGCTCATCCCCGAGCGCTTCCAGCGCTCGCTGGCCCAGCAGGGGGCGGCGCCCAAGCCGCCCGCGCGGGCGCCGGTCCGCAAGCCAGCCACGACGCGGAGCTAAGTCCCAAGACCGCGAGCGCGGTCCTCGGGCGGCCCCTACTCGAACAAGCCGCGGGCGAACGCCTCGGGCTCGAACGGCTCCCAGTCGTCCAGCCCCTCGCCCAGGCCGACGACGCTGATCGGCAGGCCGAGCTGATCCGCGATCGCCAGCACGGCTCCGCCGCGCGCGGTGCCGTCCAGCTTGTTGACCGCGAGGCTCGTGAGCGGCAGCAGCCTCTGGAACTCGCGGGCCTGCGCGATGCCGTTCTGGCCCAGCGTGCCATCGAGCACCAGCAGCGTGTGATGGGGGGCGCCGGGCTTGAGCCGCGAGCAGACGCGGGCGACCTTGCCCAGCTCGGCCATCAGGTTGTGCCGGGTATGGAGCCGGCCCGCCGTGTCCACCAGCACCACCCGGTGGCCACGCGCCAGGGCGGCGCTCACGCCATCGTGCGCCACCGCCGCCGGGTCGGCGCCCGGCTTGGCCCGCACCAGCTCGACGCCGGCCCGCCCCGCCCACACTTCGAGCTGCTCCGCGGCGGCGGCGCGGAAGGTGTCGGCCGCGACCAGCATGGTGCGCAGGCCGTCGCGCGCGAACCCGGCGGCGAGCTTGCCGGCCAGGGTGGTCTTGCCCACGCCGTTGACGCCGACGATCAGCGCCACCCAGGGCGCATCGTCCCCGGGGGCGAAGCGGGCACGCGCGGCCCCCACCATCTCGGCCGCGCAGCGCTCGAGCGCCTGGCGCAGGTCGAGCTCGGGCTCCCGGCGCAGGCGCTCGCCAGCCAGGGCCAGCAGCCGCTCGGTGGTGGCGGGGCCCACGTCCGCCGCGAGCAGCGCCTCCTCCAGCCGCGCCAGCGTCGCCTCGTCCGGCGCGCCGGCGCGGCCCAGCAGGCCCCCCACCTGGGCGCCGATGCGCTCACGGGTGCGGCTCAGCCCGGCGCGAAACCGGCTCCAGAGTTCCACGCGTCACTCCTGACACGACCTCCCGCCCACGGGTCCCGGGCGGGAGGTCGCGCTGCGAATCGGGCCCGGCGCTAGTGTCCCGTCCCAAAAGTACCTTGCCAGTCGGCTGCCGCTGCATCCCGGCGGCCTGCGTTGCTCCTCCTCGACGTATCTCACTGATACGACTTCGTCGTCGCGCCTTGCCCACCGGGCGCAGCGGCAGCCTTGGTGGTCAAGGTACTTTTGGGACGGGACACTAGCCGGCGGTGGCCTCGGCCAGCTCCGGGGCGCTCGCGGCCGCGGGCTCGCCCTCGCGGGCGTCCCAGCGCACCGAGACCAGGCGCGAGACGCCCAGCTCCTGCATGGTCACGCCGTAGAGACGGTTCGCGGCCTCCATGGACTTCTTGTTGTGCGTGATGACCACGAACTGGGTCTTGTTGCTGAACCGCTGCAGCATGCGGATGAACCGTTCGACGTTGGCGTCGTCGAGCGGGGCGTCCACCTCGTCCAGCAGGCAGAACGGCGACGGCTTGACCAGGTAGATGGCGAACAGCAGGGCGATGGCGGTCAACGCCCGCTCGCCGCTCGACATCAGGCTGATGCTCTGGAGGTGCTTGCCGCGGGGCTTGGCCGCGATCTCGATCTCGCACTCCAGCGGATCCTCGCCGATGGCGCGCAGCTCGGCGTCGCCCCCCTCGAACAGCGTCTTGAACACGTCGCGGAAGTGCCCCTGCACCTTCGCGAAGGTCTCGACGAACAGCTGGCTGGCGGTGGTGTTGATCTTCTCGATCGCCTCGAGCAACTGGCCCTTGGCGCTGGTCAGGTCGGTGCGCTGCTGGGTGAGGAAGTCGTAGCGCTCCTTCTTCTTGGTGTACTCCTCGAGCGCCAACAGATTCACCGGTCCGAGCGAGCCCAGCTGGTCGCGCGTCTCGGCCAGGTCGCGCTCGGCCTGGTCGGGCGCGAAGCCCTCGGGCGGGGCCTCGGGCGTCCACGCCTCCGGGTCCATCTTGTATTCGGTGCGCAGGCGCTCGAAGAGCCGCTCCAGCTCGGCGTGCGCCTGGACGCGTTCCAGCTCGATCTGGTGGGTCAGCTCGGCCAGCTCGGTCTGGGCGAAGCGCTTCTGCCGCGAGGCCTCCTCGCCGGCCTGCAGCGCCTCCTTGAGCGCGGCGAAGCGCGTCTGCAGCCCGGTCACGCGAGCACGCTGCTCGGCCTCCGAGCTCTCGAGCCCGGTGAGCCCGGCGCGCAGGCCCGAGACCTCGGCCTCGATCTCCGCCACCCGCGCGCGCGCGCCCCCCTCCTCCTCGATGCGCGCGGCCAGCACGGTCTCCAGCTCGCGCCGGGACTCCTCGGCGCGTGCCTTCTGGGTCTCGGCCTCGGCCTGCTCGCGCGAGATCCGCAGCAGCGACTCGCGGGCGCCCTGGGCGGCGAGGCCGGCCTCCTCGCGCCGCGTCTCGAGCCCGCGCACGACGCCATCCAGGTCCGCGCCCTGGGCGCGCGCCGCCTCGACCTGGGTCTGGAACTTCGCCAGCTCTGACTCGGCGTCGCGCAGCGCCCGGCCCAGCGATTCCAGCTCGGCCTCGAACACCCGGGCCTCCTCACGCCGCTCGGCCGCCTCCTGGGTGGCCCAACCCTGCTCGCGCTCGGCGGCCTCCAGCTCGCGCACCAGGCCCTCGAGCGCCGTGCGTCGCGCGTCCAGATCGCCCTGCGCGGTGGCCCGTCCGGCGGTCGCCGTGGTGCGCTGGGCTTCGAGCGTCTCGCGCTCGCGGTCCTGGGCCTCGATGCGCAGCATCAGCTCGGCGAGGCGGCCGGACAGCTCGCGGATCTCCATCTCGCGGTGGAGCAGCCCGCCCGGGTGCTTGGAGGCGCCGGCGCGCACGCGGCCGCGCTCCCACACCTCGCCGTCCAGGCTCACGAACCGGAGTCCGCCCTCGGACTGCGCGGCCAGGCGCGCCGCGGCCGCATGGTCTTGGACCACCACGACCGAGCCCAGCAGCCGCTCGACCAGCGGGCGGCAATCGTCGGGGCAGCGCACCAGATCGGAGGCCCGTCCCACCACCCCGTCGCCGATCGGGACGGGCGGCACCGCGCCGCCCGCGAGTGTCGAGAGGTCGACCAGCGTGGCGCGCCCGCCGGCCAGCCCGCGCAGGCGTTCCACGCCGGCGCCGAGGGCGGCCGCGTCGGTGGCCAGCACGAACGCCGCGGCCTCGCCGAGCGAGGCCTCCAGCGCCCCGAGGTACCGGGCCGGCACCTCCAGCACGTCGGCCACCATGCCGAGCAGCCCCGGGATCCGGCCGCCCTCCTCGAGCAGCCCCTTGACGCCCTCCGAGACCCCCTCGTAGTTGCGCTTGAGCTCGAGCAGCGTGTCGAGCCGCGACTCCGCCGCGGCCGCCTCCTGCTTGAGGCGCGACAGCTCGTCCGCCGCCGCTTCGACCCGCGCCGTCAGGGCGGTGATCGCCTGCTCGGTCTCGGCCACCCGGCGGCGCGCCTGGTCCACCTCCAGGTCCATGCCGCGGCGACGCTCGCCGCTCCCGGCGATCGTGCCGGCGAGGGCCATCAGCCGCGCCTCGAGCTCCCGGAGCCGCGGGCCGGCCGCGTCGCGGCGCTCCCGCAGCGAGCTCTGGCGCTCGCGGATCCGCTCGCAGGCGCCGCGGCGCTCGGCCTCGGTCGAGAACAGGTCGAGCGAGAGCTGCTGGTGCGAGGCGGCGACCGTGCGGTGCTGGCGCAGCTCGGTCTCGACCGCCGTGACCGCCGCCTCGGCCGTCTCCATCGCCTCGTGCGCCCGCTCGCGGGCCGCGCGCAGCTCGGCCAGCGTGACCGTGGTCTCGCCTTCGCGCGCGCTCACCTCGGCCAGACGCTCGCGCAGGCGGGCGGCCTCGAGGGCCGCCTCGTCGGCCCGGCGCGTCAGACCCTCGGCGCGCTCGCCGAGCAGCACCACCTGGTGGGCCGCCTGGCTGCGGGCCTCCTCGCGGTCGCGCAGCGCCGACTGGGCGAAGGACAGCTCGCGCTCGCACTCCAGCAGCACCAGCTTCTGGTCGTTGAGCGCGGCCTCGAGCGCGTCCAGCTCCGCCGTGACGCCCTCGCGGCGGACCGCCTCCTCCTGCCAGCGGTCGCGCGCCTCGGCTTCGCGCCGCCGCAGTCCCTCGACCCGCCCGGCGGTCAGCAACAGGTCGAGCCGCTGGACCTCGTCGCGCAGCCGCTGGTAGCGGCGTGCCTTGCCGACCTGGCGGGCCAGCGAGCGCAGCTCGCGCTCGATCTCGAAGACGATGTCGTTGAGGCGGGTGAGGTCGCCTTCGGTGGCGTCGAGCTTGGCCAGGGCCTCGCGCTTGCGGGCCTTGTACTTGGTGATGCCCGAGGCCTCCTCGAACAGGAAGCGGCGGTGTCCCGAGTTGTCCGAGAGGACGTGGTCCACCATCGAACGCTCGATGACCGAATAGGCATGGCTCCCCATCCCGGTGTCGAAGAACAGGTCGCGGATGTCCTTGAGCCGGCACGGCGTCTTGTTGAGGAAGTACTCCGAGAGTCCGGAGCGGAAGACGCGGCGCGAGATGGTGACCTCGCTGAACTCGGTGGGCAGGATGCCGCGGTCGTTCTTGAAGGTGAGGTGGACCTCGGCGAGCCCGAGGGGCTTGCGGCTCGGGGCGCCGTTGAAGATGACGTCTTCCATGGTGTCGCCGCGGAGCTGCTTGGCGCTCTGCTCACCCATGACCCAGCGGATGGCATCCGAGACGTTGGTCTTGCCGCAGCCGTTGGGGCCGATGACGCCGGTGATGCCGTCCCCGAAGGTGAGGGCGGTCTTGTCGACGAACGACTTGAACCCCTGGAGCTCGAGCTTGTAGAGGAACATCCCTGTTCACCTCTCCGATGTCGCCTTCCCCGATGCCGGGGGGGCGGATGGGGGCCAGCGGGCCAGGCCGAGCGCCTCGGGCACTTCGGCCAACTCGTCGTCGTGGATGGTGCGTACGTCGATCCTGAACTTCCCTGTCCGGATGTAGCCGATGACCGGCGGGTCCGCGGAGCGGGCCCATCGGTCCAGCTCGTCCGCCGCGTGCCCGGCGCGTTCGAGCGCGACCACCCACCCGGGGAGTCGCTGCAGGGGAAGGGGGCCTCCCCCGACCTCGCCCACGCCACGTTCGACGGTGACCACCATCTCCGGCATGCGACGCCGGATGGCCTCGGCCAACGAGCGGGCCCGCGGCTCGAGCATCTCCGCGGTGAGCCCGAGCATCGCCAGCGCCGGAACCTCGCGCGCCGCCTGGATCGGGTCGCCGTAGGCCGGAAGCGTCGCTTCCAGCGCCGCCAGGGTCAGCTTGTCCACCCGGAGCGCCCGCGCCAGGGGATCCCTGCGCAGGCGTTCGACCAGGCGGCGCCGGCCCAGGATGAGACCGGCTTGTGTGGCCCCGAGCAACTTGTCACCGGAGAAAGTAACCAGGTCGCATCCGGCGGTCAAACTTTCTCTTACCGTGGGCTCGCGCTCGACGCCCAAGGTCCCGAGATCGGTGAGCGCACCACTGCCGAGATCCTCGAGGAGCGGGATGCGGCGCCGGCGCGTGAGACGCGCCAGCTCCTCGAGGGTCGGCCGCGTGGTGAAGCCCGAGACGCGGAAGTTGCTCGGGTGGACGCGCAGGACCGCCGCGACCTCCCGGCCGTGGCGAGCGAGCGCCCGCTCGAAGTCCCGGAGGTGGGTCCGGTTGGTGGTGCCGACCTCGACCAGCCCGGCGCCGCTCTTCTCCAGGATCTCCGGGATGCGGAACGAGCCGCCGATCTCGACCAGCTCGCCGCGCGAGACCACCACCTTGCGCCCGGCCGCCAGGGCCGAGAGCGCCAGCAGGACGGCCGCCGCGCCGTTGTTGACGACCAGCCCCGCCTCGGCCCCGGTCAGGCGGGTGAGCCAGCGCTCCACCCCGGCCCCGCGATCCCCGCGGCGTCCCGAGGCGACGTCGAACTCCACGCTGCAGTAGCCGCGCGCCACCTCGGCCACCGCCCGGCGGGCGGCCTGGCCCAGCGGCGCCCGGCCGAGATTGGTGTGCAGGACCACGCCCGTGGCGTTGATGACGCGGCGCAGCAGCGGCCGCTGGGCGGCCTCCGCCCGGGCCGCGGCCGCCGCGGCCATGGCCGGGGCCGCGGCCGGGGCGCCGCCGCCGCGGAGGCGGCCCCGCTCAGCGGCGATCTCGGCGCGTGCCGCCTCGACCACCAGGGGCCGGGGCAGGCGCTCGAGCGCCCGGGTCAGCGCGGGGAGCTGGAGCAGCGTCTCCACGGCGGGCAGGGCACGCAGGTTCCGCGAGCGGGGGGGCATGCCCGCCATTGTAACGGCGGGCGCCGGGAGGCGCGAGGCCTGCGCTGATTCCAGGGCGCTGCCCCGCCGAGGGCGTGCTCGGCCAAGTGCTCAAGCCGCTGCGAACGAGATACTCAGCAGCTCGGGACCTGCTTCACCATGCAGGCGAAGGGGATCGGGACGGCCACTGCGCCGGGTGAGTCGGCCGGAGGATGCTCCAGCGGCTCGCGACCTGGATGCCTGACCGCGTGGGGCCCGGCGCGTCGGAGGCCTAGGGCCGGGTGCGGGACTTCTTGTTCGAGGACCGGCGCTTCCACCACAGGAACCCGAGCAGCACGACTGCCGCCCAAAGCACGATCATGAGGACCATTGCGACTCACCTCCCTCGTATCCGCTGTCCGTTTCGCACGCGTCCGCTTCTCGGCTGCCCGCCGCTCATACTAGCGATCCGCGGAGAGCGCCTTCAGCAACTGCGTGGCGGCTGGCCCGAGGATGATGACCATCAGGGCCGGCAAGATCGGCAGCACCAGCGAGCACGCGAGCGTGATGCTGGCCTTG